>Ga0102590_1001873_pt1 | contig 28148 bp, 27 predicted proteins | sample AraplaMF_Col_mMF_FD_76859 | JGI IMG/M metagenome (GOLD analysis project Ga0102590, IMG submission 76859) | Arabidopsis root microbial communities from the University of North Carolina, USA - plate scrape MF_Col_mMF | ecosystem: Host-associated > Plants > Roots > Endosphere | place: USA... | reverse complement strand
AAATGGCACTTGCACGCGGACGCCGCAGCGAAGCGGGATTCAATTACTGGCCGGGCTTTGTCGACGCGCTCTCCACCCTGGTGCTCGCCATCGTGTTCCTGCTGTCGGTCTTCCTGGTGGTGCAGTTCTTCCTGTCTCAGGAGGTCACCGGGAAGGACAAGGCGCTGGAGGCGCTCAACGCCAAGCTGGCGCAATTGAACGACCTGCTGTCCTTGGAAAAGCTCGGCAGGCTCAATCTGGACGAACAGCTATCGCAGTTGCGTGCCGGCTTGGCGTCCGCGGAAGCCGAGCGCGACCGGGTCAAGGGACTTTACGATGGCCTGGCCGGCGCCGGCAACGATGCCGCCGGCCGCGCCAACGAGCTCAACAAGGCGCTGGATTCCGAAAAGCAGATTTCAGCACGCGCGCTGGCGCAGGTCGAAGTGCTGAACCAGCAGATCAGCGCATTGCGCCGGCAACTCGCCGCGCTCGAAGAAGCCCTCGAGGCGTCGGAAAAGCGCGACAGGGAATCGCAAGGCCGGATTGCCGATCTTGGCGCCCGGCTCAACGTCGCGCTGGCGCAGCGGGTGCAGGAACTGTCGCGGTACCGTTCGGAGTTCTTCGGACGGCTGCGCGCCATCCTCGGCAACCGGCCCGACATCCGCATCGTCGGCGACCGTTTTGTGTTCCAGTCGGAAGTCTTCTTCGACACCGGCCAGGCGCTGCTGCTGCCCGAAGGGCGCGCCGAGCTGGAAAAGCTAGCCTCGGCGCTGACCGATCTCGACAAGCAGATCCCCAGCGAAATCGCCTGGGTGCTGCGGGTCGACGGCCACACGGATTCGCGGCCGATCACCAACAGCCCGCTGTTCAAGTCGAACTGGGAATTGTCCGCGGCGCGCGCGATTTCGGTGGTGCAGTACCTGATTTCATTGGGCGTGCCCGCGCAGCGCCTGGTCGCGGCGGGCTTTGCCGAAAACCAGCCACTCGATACCGCGGCCACGGAAGAAGCCTACAGACGCAACCGGCGCATTGAACTGAAGCTGACGGAGCGCTGAGCAGCGCATGGGCGCGTTCATACTTCGTCCCTATCGCTCCGACGACGAAGACGCCGCCATCGCGTTGTGGCTGGAGACTTGGCGGCAGGCCTATCCCTCGATCGATTTCGATGCGCGCGTCGCCTGGTGGCGCGAACGCTGGCGTAGCGAATTGGTCCCGCAGGCATCGATCGTCGTCGCGGAGCAGAACGCGGCGTTGATCGGTTTCGTCACTATCGACGGCTCAGGCTATCTCGACCAACTCGTCGTCGGCCCCGCGCACTGGGGCTCGGAACTCGGCAACGCGCTGATGACCGAAGCCAAGCGGCTGTCACCCGCCGGCATCACCCTCAAGGTCAACGCCGACAATTTCCGCGCCATCCGGTTTTACGAACGCAACGAATTCACGCACGCCGGAGAGGACGTAAACCCGACATCGAAACGTCTGATACTAAAGATGGCGTGGAAACCTTGATCCGATTGTAGCCTACACGCCTTCGAACTGCAGCCGAGCCAACCGCGCGTAGAGGCCGCCCTCCGCGACCAGCGAGGCATGGCTGCCCTGTTCGACGATGCGGCCCTGGTCCATCACCAGGATACGGTCGCAGGACAGCACGGTCGCGAGGCGATGGGCGATCACCAGGGTGGTGCGGTGACGCATCAGCTCTTCCAGCGCGGTCTGCACCAGGGTTTCGGATTCGGCGTCGAGCGATGACGTCGCCTCATCGAGCAGCAGCAGCGGCGCGTCGCGCAGGATGGCGCGGGCGATGGCGATGCGCTGGCGCTGGCCGCCCGACAGCGTCACCCCGCGCTCGCCGAGCAGCGCCTCGAATCCACCCGGCAGCCGGCGGATGAATTCGCTGGCGTGCGCCAGATCCGCGGCGCGCTCGACCTCGGCGTCGGTGGCGTCCGGACGCCCGAAGCGGATGTTCTCGCGCGCGGTCGCCGCGAACGCCACGGAATCCTGCGGCACCAGCGCGATCCGTGCCCGCAAGTCGCGGGGATCGGCGTCGCGGATGGCGACGCCATCCAGCGAGATCGTGCCGCGGACCGGGTCGTAGAACCGCAGCAGCAGATGAAACAGCGTGCTCTTGCCGGCGCCCGACGGACCGACGATGGCGACCTTCTCGCCGGGCTTCACCACCAGCGAGACGTCATCCAGCGCCAACGTATCGGGCCGCGTCGGATAGGCGAAGCTGACATGGGCAAACGCCACGTCACCACGCGCGGGACGCGGCAGCGCTTTCGGCGACGCCGGCGCCACGATGGCCGATTTGACATGGAGGATCTCGAACAGCCGCTCCGCGGCGCCGGACGCCGCCGACACCTCGCCCCAGACCTCGCTGAGCTGGCCAAGGCTCGACGCGGCAAACGCGGCATACAGGATGAACTGGCCGAGCCGGCCGGCGCTGATCGAGCCGATCAGCACGTCATGGGAGCCGACCCACAGGATGAACACCACGCTGGTGAACACGATGAAGATGATGATCGCGGTCAGCACAGCCCGCGCCTTTGTCGAATTGACCGCGGCCCGATAGGCCTGCTCGACCTCACCGCCGAAGCGCGCATTCGCCAGGCGTTCGTTGGTGTAGGCCTGCACGGTGCGGATCGCGCCGATCAGTTCGGCGGCATAGGCCGACGCGTCCGCGAGCGTATCCTGCGCGCCGCGCGACAGCCGGCGAACCCAGCGGCCGAAGGCCACCAGCGGCACCACGATCAATGGGATCGCGGCCAGCACGAAGCCGGACAATCTCGGGCTGGTGATCACCATCATGGTGGCCGCACCGGCGAACAGCAGCACGTTGCGCAGCGCGATCGATACCGAGGCGCCGACCGCCGACTTGATCTGCGTGGTGTCTGCGGTCAGCCGCGAGACCAGTTCGCCGCTGCGGGCGGAATCGAAGAATGCCGGCGACAGGGCGGTGAGATGCGCGAACACGTCGCGTCTGATGTCGGCGACGATCCGCTCGCCGATGGTCATCACCAGATAGTATCGCGCGGCGCTGGCGCCGGCGAGGATCGCGACCACCGCGATCATCACGCTGAAGTAGCTGTTGATCATGGCGATACCTTCGGGGGTGAACCCGAAGTCGATCATCCGCCGGACCGCGACCGGAACGATCAGCGTGGTCAATGCAGCAATGGTCAGCGCGACGAAGGCGAGCGCCGCGCGGCCGCGATAACGCGCCACATAGGGCGCAAGGGCGAGCAGCGGGCGGAGCCTGGCCCGGCCGGGGGCCGCCGTGACCGGGTTCGCCACCGCCTCGATCAGGGACGGCTCCTCGACGGTTTTCGAAGCTGGCGGATCGCCACCCTGGTCATCAAGCCGTTCGACTGCACTCATGAGGTATGGCCCATCCGCTTTCCCTGCCTGAGATAGGCCCGGCCGGTCGCGCTGGCAAATCCCGTCCAGCGCTTGTCTCGGGCGGCTTCCTGCGTTATAGAGCGGCCCAAATCAGCCCCGAACATCGCCGAATTGCAGGCGCCCGCGCGCCGAGGGATATGTCATGAAAACCGAAATTCATCCGGATTATCATATGATTACGGTCGTCATGACCGATGGGACCGAGTATCAGACCCGCTCCACCTGGGGCAAGGAAGGCGACAAGCTGAACCTCGACATCGACTCCAAGTCGCACCCCGCCTGGACCGGAGGCGCCCAGCAGATGCTCGACCGCGGCGGCCGGGTTTCCCGGTTCCAGAAGAAGTTCTCGGGTTTCCTCAAGAAGGACTGAGGCCGAAAGGCCTCGGAATTTACAGGTTTTCGGCCTCGGGTATTCGAGCCGATGTCAGAACGCCCCTGCTCGCGCCGGGGCGTTTTTTGCTGCGTGGTCAGGAGTCGATGGCTTGTCAGGGAGCGGCGGTCGGCGCCGGCGGCACGTGATCCCGTTTCGGCAGGAACAGGTCGACGACGAATTTCCGTCCAGGCATTTCGACCAGGCGGTAACTCAATTCCGACAGCATCCAGATCACAGCGAAACAGACCAGCGATGACAGAAGATAGGCGGTTTCGGTCTGGCCGAAATGACGCCAGCCGCGCACCGCAAAACTCACGAACAAGGGGTGGATCAGATAGATCGAATAAGAGATCAGCCCCAGCCGGTAGACCAGCGCGTTGCCGAACAGAGCCTGGGCGAGCCGACCATCACGCGACAGCACCGCAACCAGCGGAATGAATAGCACGTAAAGCAGCCGGTCGCCGGCGGCGATCGTGACGGTGACGACGATCGCGATCAGGATGCAAGCGAGCAGGATATCCTGCGCCGTCATCGAGAGCCGATCCAGAACGCCGGAAAAGCGGAAAAGCGCCAGCCCCAGGGTGAAGCCGGCCACCGCGCGCACCATCGGATAGAACGAATTGCCGTTCGTGACATCGAGCGGCCCGGCGGAGCCGCGCCCGCTGATGCTCACCATGTAGATCGCGGCCAGTGCCGCCACGACGGTCAATCCGCACAACAGCGGACTGCGGCGGATCGTCAACAGCATCAGCAGCGGGACCAACAGATAGGAGCCCATTTCCGCGCTCGCCGCCCATGCCACTCCCATCAGTGGATGGATGTGCAGCCCCCATCCGGTCATCATCAACAGGTTGCCGACGATATCGGACGGCGAAAACATCGACAGCGTATCCTGGCCGGACAAACCCGCGGCGATTTTCGCCACATACAACAGCCCGATAGCCAGATAGGCGGGGTACAGCCGGGCGACGCGTTTCAGCATGAAGCTGGCGTAGTTTTTCAAGTGACCGGAATCGAACGCATCCCTGTAGGTCAGGCCGATGACGTAGCCGCTGAGCATGAAGAACATGTCGACCAGCAGATAGCCGTGCGGGATTTTGTAATAGGCGAGCTGACCGCCACCATAAAGTCCGACGTTGCCGAAGTGATAAAGCACGATCACGCCGGCGGCGACGCCGCGAACGCCGGTCAACGCCCTAATGTCTGACGCCATCTCGATCCCCCTCCCCGGAGCCCGCCCTTACTTAGCGCATCCGTGGCGCCAGTGGGAACAGGTCTCAGGAATAGGTTCGATAGCCTTTGCGTATGGCGCCCCGTGACGAGGCTTGCTCGTTATTGCTCGAAGGCGGCTTTTAGCCGGTTGAGGTGCGGCACCAGCGGATTGCCGATGACGCGCTCGGCAACGGGCGCATGAATGGTGCCGTCGAGACGGCGGACTTTGGCCTGCAAACCCATCGAGCGTGCGATCAGGTCCTGCAACTGCTGCGGCAGCTTGTCCAGCATGTCTTCGGGACCGGGATCGGCGGCGCTGAGCTTGACCTTGGTCTTCTCCCGGTTGGCCTGGGACAGCGTCATCTCGCCTTCCTTCACCGCACGGTGCAGCAAGAGCCAGGAGGCCAGTTGCATCAACCGCGTGGTCAGTCGCATGCTTTCGGTCGCATAGGTGAGGCTGACGGAGCGATCGAGCGCCTTGGCCTCGGTCCGGCCGACACCGTCGAGATAGGCGGCGGTTTCCTCGACCAGGTCCATGCCTTCGCGGAACAGGACACCAAATGCGGCGGAGCTGGTGAGCCGCTCGCTGAACTGAACAAGACCCGTTTCGCTGTGCAAACGATCCGCCATGGTTAACGCCTCACGCCACTTATTACGCCGCCGGCTTCATCGGGCCGGCTAATATGATGAACAAATCATTGCGCGCTTGCGGGCGGGAGTCCAGCGGCTGTTGCGGCAAAGACTCAATATGGTTTCCAGCCCGGTGACGAAACCATGACAGGTAAAAAAAGAGCCGCCGTTTCCGGCGGCTTTGAAGTTGATAACAGGGAGGCGTCAAACAGAGTGGACAGGAGCCACTCGGTGTCCAAACAAGGACAATTCAAGTCATAATCGAGAAAGCTTAATTGCTCGTAAACGAGCAGATTTCTTCATGATTCATTTGCCATATCGGCCAATGGCCGACTGGCGCCAGAGCCAGGCGATGCGCCCAGCTCCGAATCGCACAGCATCGCGTTCAGGATTTGAAGAAGCGGTCGGCGGCGTCGCGGGAGGCGCGCTTTTTGGTCATCGCGGCCTGCAATCGTTCGATCTCGGCGGTGAGCAGCGCGATCCGTTCGGCAAGTTCCTCGACCGACAGCAGGGACAGATCCTGCCCGATCTCGTGAGAGACTTTTTTCCTCGGTTTGTCGTCGTCCTCGGTCGCCATGGCTGCTCCCATACGATCTGTGGCACCCCAAAGATCTGCCGGCGGTTGCCAGCTCTCAAGAGGCTGTCTAATCAGATGTCACCTCGACATTCCGCCGCCGCTTCAAGGACAAATCATGGAACAGCTGCCCGCGCAAATGACCGTCGTCGCCATCAGCAAACCTGGCGGACCGGAGGTGCTGCTGCCCGAAACGCGCGCGGTGCCGCGGCCGGGACCGCAGGAGATCCTGATCAAGGTTGCTGCGGCCGGCGTCAACCGTCCCGATGTGGCACAGCGCTCCGGCAGCTATCCGCCGCCGCCGGGCGCCAGCGATTTGCCGGGTCTCGAAGTTGCGGGCACCGTGGTTGCGGTGGGCGACGGGGCCGTCAAGCACAAGATCGGCGACAAGGTGATGTCGTTGGTGGCCGGAGGCGGCTATGCGCAGTACTGCATAGCGCCGGACGCCCAGGCGATGGCGATTCCCGCCACGCTGTCGATCAATGAGGCCGGCGCTACCCCGGAAACCCTGATGACGGTGTGGCACAACGTGTTCGAGCGCGGCGCGCTGCAAGCAGGCGAAACCATCCTGATCCATGGCGGCTCATCCGGCATCGGCACCATGGCGATCCAGCTCGCCAAGGCGTTCGGCGCAAAGGTCGTCGTCACCGTCGGCTCGCAGGACAAGGTCGATGCCTGCCTCAAGCTGGGCGCCGACCGGGCCATCAATTACAAGACGGAGGACTTCGTCGCCGAGGCCAAAAGCTTCACCGGCGGAAAGGGCGTCGAGGTCATTCTCGACATGGTCGCCGGCGATTATGTCGAACGGAATTACGATGCCGCGGCGGTCGACGGCCGGATTGTCCAGATCGCGGTGCTGAGCGGGGCAAAGGCCACGGTCAATTTTGCCAAGCTGATGATGAAACGGCTGCATCATACCGGTTCGACGCTGCGGCCTCGTTCAGCGGCCGACAAGGCGGCGATGGTGAGCGCCATCGAGGCCAAGGTTCTCCCCCTGTTCCAGGCCGGCAAGGTCAAACCGCTGATGGACAGCACATTCCCGCTTGAAAAAGCCGCGGACGCGCACCGCCGCATGGAAACCAGCGCACATATTGGCAAAATTGTGTTGACCGTATAAACGCGCATATCGCCGGAAACCCTTTGATTTTCCTCGCATTCATGTCATTTATCGCGCATCGGCACTGGTCTGCTTCGTGGCAGGCTGCGGCCGTTCTGTCGTCGAACGCGGAGAATTGACATTGCGTCTGATCAGGTGCCTTGCGCCCCTCGCGCTGGGCCTCGTGATTTTTGCCGCCGCTCAACCGGCACGCGCCGTCGACGCAGTCAGCGTTCGCAGTGACGCGTCCGCGATCGACCTCACCGCGGTGCTCGATCATCAGCATAGCGACAGCGATCGCATCCAGGTTTCGACAGCGCCAGGCACCGACGGCATCGTCCGTCGCGTCGAGGTGCGCGCCCGCGAAGGCGGCCAGAACTGGGTGGTGTTCGCGCTAGCCAACAACACCGACGATCAGCTCGACCGGCTGATCGTGGCGCCGCATTACCGCATCGTGTCTTCGGGCCTGCTGTGGCCCGATCTCGGACTGTCACGCATCGCCACCATCACGCCCTCCACCGGCGACCGCCCCGAGCGCCAGGATTCCGCCACCGCGGACATCTTCCGCATCACGCTCGATCCCGGCGCGGTCGTCACCTTCGTCGCGGAACTGCGCACCGACAAACTGCCACAGCTCTATCTGTGGGAACCGGAAGCCTACAAGGACAAGGTGAACTCGTTCACGCTGTACCAGGGGATCGTGATCGGCATATCCGGATTGCTGGCGCTGGTGCTCACCATCCTGTTCGTGGTCAAGGGCAGCATCATGTTTCCCGCGGCGGCAGCCCTGGCCTGGGCGGTGCTGGTCTATATCGGCGTCGATTTCGGCTTCTGGGGCAAGGTCATGGACATGTCCGCCGGCGCCGAGCGGGTGTGGCGCGCCTCCGGCGAAGCCATCCTGGCAGCGACGCTGCTGGTGTTTTTGTTTGCCTATCTCAATCTCAGCCGCTGGCATGTGCGCTACTCGCACATCACGCTGGGCTGGCTCGCCTTCCTCGGCTCATTGGTGGCGCTGGCACTGTTCGATCCCGCGGTGGCATCGGGCATCGCCCGGATGTCGCTGGTGCTGATCGCCTTCTTCGGCTTCGGCCTGATCGTTTACCTGTCGACCCACGGTTTTGACCGCGCGGTGCTGCTGATCCCGACCTGGTTCCTGCTGGTGGTCTGGGTGGTCGCCGCCGGCATGACGGTGGCGGGCAGCGTCACCAACGACATCGTCGGCCCCGCACTGCTCGGCGGCCTGGTGCTGATCGTGATGCTGATCGGCTTCACGGTGATGCAGCACGCCTTCGCCGGCGGCGGCGCGCCGACCGGCGTCGTCTCCGACATCGAGCGCCGCGCGTTGGCGCTGACCGGATCGGGCGACCTGATCTGGGACTGGGACGTCTCCGCCGACAAGGTGTTCACCAGTCCGGAGACCGAGAGCCTGCTCGGGTTGAAGCGCGGCACCTTGGAAGGCCCGGCGGCGAAGTGGCTCGAGGTGCTGCATCCGCTGGATCAGGACCGTTTTCGCGCGGCGCTCGACAGCGTGCTCGACCAGCGGCGCGGCCGGCTGGTGCAGGACTTCCGGCTGCGCACGCCCGACGGCCATTTCATGTGGTTCGCGCTCAAGGCGCGGCCGGTGGTCGGCTCCGACGGCGAGGTCTCGCGCGTCGTGGGCACCCTCACCGATGTCACCGAATCGAAGAATGCCGAGGAGCGGCTGCTCCATGACTCGGTGCACGACAACCTCACCGGCCTGCCGAACCGGAAGCTGTTCATCGACCGGCTCACGGCGGTGGCCAATTTCTCCAAGACGGTGCCGACCCTGCGCCCGACCCTGATGGTGATCGACCTCGACCGCTTCAAGCAGGTCAACGATTCAGTCGGCATCGCGGTCGGCGATTCCATCCTGCTGACGCTGGCGCGTCGGCTGACCCGCATCCTCAAGCCACAGGACACGCTGGCGCGGCTGGCCGGCGACCAGTTCGGCCTCATCCTGATGTCCGAGAATGAGCCGGCACGGATCACGGCGTTCGCCGAAACCATCCGCAAGACCATTCGCGCGCCGATCGCCTTCAACGACCGCGAGATCTTCCTCACCGCCTCGATCGGTCTCGCGCTCAGCGATCCGCAGGCGCCGCTGAGCGACGAGATCATCAAGGACGCCGAACTGGCGATGTATCATTCCAAGCGGATCGGCGGCGACCGCATCGACGTCTACAAGCCGGCGATGCGGGCGCGCAAGACCGACCGGCTGACGCTGGAATCGGAACTGCGCCGCGCCATCGAGCGCGAAGAAATCACCATCCTGTACCAGCCGATCGTCCGGCTGGAAGACCGCTCGATCGCCGGCTTCGAGGCGCTGGCGCGCTGGGACCATCCGAAGCTCGGCCGGATGTCGCCGGTCGAATTCATCGCCATCGCCGAGGAGATCGGCCTGATCATCGACCTCGGCATGTTCGTGCTCGACCAGACCGCGCGCCAGCTCGCGATCTGGCAGCGCGCGATGCGCTCGCGCGAGCCGATCTTCGCCAGCGTCAACGTGTCGTCGCGGCAATTGCTGCGCCACGATCTCCTGCACGACATCCGCACCGTGCTGTCGCGCTCGTCGGTGGCGCGTGGCACGTTGAAGCTCGAGCTCACCGAATCGCTGGTGATGGAAAACCCCGAGCATGCCGCGCAGATGCTGCACCGGATCCGCGAACTCGGCACCGGCCTTTCGCTCGACGATTTCGGCACCGGCCATTCCTCGCTGGCCTATCTGCAGCGCTTTCCGTTCGACACCATCAAGATCGACCAGTCCTTCGTCCGCACCACCAGTCGCGGCACCCGGCCGGTGATCCTGAAATCGATCATCGCGCTGGCGCACGATCTCGGCATGGACGTCGTCGCCGAGGGCGCCGAGACCGATTCCGACGCCGTCGAGCTTTATCAATTGGGCTGCGAATATGCCCAGGGTTTTGCTTTCGGCGAGCCGATGGACGCCGACGCCGCGATGCGGCTGCTGACAGAAGAGCGGCTGGAAGCGGCGAGCTGACGCAATCCCCCGCGCCTCGCATTTATCGAATTATTAGCATTGCGTGTTACGTGCTTTGGTCTGACGGGGCTCGACCGGAATGATCACACGCTTGCGCGAAGCTACAGTGGCGCCCTCTGCCGTTGTGATCGCGTCGCTGCTCGCCGGCGCGATCTACACCGGGCTCATGGGCGAGGACGCCAACTGGGACTGGCAGAACTACCACGAGTATAACGTCTGGGCCGTCATCAACGGCCGCTATCACACCGACGCGATCCCGCCGGGGTTTCAGACCTACTTCAATCCCGTCGTCTATTTCCCCTGGTATTATCTGCGCCACTTCCTGCCGTCGCCGGTCGGCGCCTTGATCATGGGCGCGGTGCACGGCCTCAATCTCGCATTGATCTGGTGGCTGGCGCGCGTGCTGCTCGGCAATGCCGGCAATCGCTGGACGCTTGCCGCCTCGGTGATGCTGGCGGCGTTCGGCCCGATGACCCTGTCGGAAGTCGGCACCAGCTTTTCCGACATCCTCACCGCGCCGCTGGTGATCGCAGGCGTCACATTGACACTGCTGGCCGAGGAGACGCATCGCGCCCGCAATATTTTCCTGGCCGGCTTGCTGCTGGGGGCGGCCGTCGGACTCAAGCTGACCAATGTGGCGTTTGCGGCCGGCGCCGCGGCGACGGTGCTGTTGTCGGTCAGCCCGGCGCTTGCGCTGGGTTGCCTGGCGCTCGGCGGCGCGATCGGCAGTGCCATCACGGGAGGGGCCTGGAGCCTGATGCTGTGGCGGGAATTCGGCAACCCGATCTTTCCTCTGTTCAGCGGCTTCTTCCCTTCCCCGGAATTGCAGGACAGCAATATTCTCGACCGCCAGTTCATTCCCCGCGGGATTCTCGATGCGCTGGCCTATCCGTTCTACTGGCTGGCCGGCGATCCCCGCAGCTCGGAGTATGATTTTCGCGACGCGCGTTTCGCCGTATTGCTGCTCGCGGTCCCGGTTGCGGTCGGTGCGCGCCTAACATCCGCCTCACCGCTCTTCAGGCGCCGGGATTTTCAGTTCCTGATGTTTTTCGCGGTCTCCTACGCAGGATGGCTAGGGTTGTTCGCGATCCAGCGCTATGCGGTCGCGTTGGAGCTGATATGTGGGCCCGCGCTGGTTCTAATGCTGGTGCGAAGCGCCGCCGGATTCGGTTTCGCCAACGCGTCGCGGGGTCTCGCCACCGGCGCGAGTGCTGCCATCCTGACGATCGCGGCCGTGACCGCGTTCTGGACTCAGCCGGGGGACTGGTGGCGGCGGCCGTGGTCGACGCCGTACCGGCCCCAGATATCCGAACGGCTCAGGCAGCCGGCCGTTTATGTGCTGCTCGACAAGCCGCTTGCCTATGTGGCGCCGTTGTTGCCGCCGCAGTCGCGGTTCTATCAAGTCGCCGATCTAGCACTGCCGATCCTGCCGAACGGAGTATTCGACCGGCGGATTCGTGCCGGCTTGGACGACCGGTTGCCGGGCGGTGTATGGGAGTTGCACATCCGCGGCAAAGCCTTCCGCAAGGAACTGCTGGATGGCTACGGGCTTGCGATCGACCCGTCGCAATCATGCGAGACAATCGAAGGGGTGGTTCCAGGGACGGCGATCGAAGCCTGTCCGCTGACGGCGCGGTCCAAGTAAAACCGGCAAGCTAAAACGGGCAAGAATCGCCTGTTGAAGGAATCAGGCGTGACCGGCCTCGTTGGACAGCATGCCCGGATCGATGCCGATCTTGTGCAGGGCGCGCAGATATTTTTCCTCGATATCGCGGCCGAAGATCAGATCGGAATCGGCCGCGCAATGCAGCCAACCATTGCTCTGGATTTCGGTTTCGAGCTGTCCCGGTCCCCAGCCGGCATAGCCGAGCGCGAGGATCGCATGTTTCGGCCCGCCGCCCCTGGCGATCGCCTTGAGGATTTCCACCGTTGCGGTGAGACAGATCCCGTCGTCGATGGGCAGCGTGTCGTCCTCGAGAAAGAAATCGCTGGAGTGCAGCACGAACCCCCGTCCGGTCTCGACCGGTCCGCCCTTCAGCACCTTCATGCGCTCGGCATTTTGCGGAAGCTTGATGTGGTTGGACTTGTCGATGATGTTGAGCTGCATCAGCAGTTCGGGGAAATCGATGCTGCCGGCGGGGCGATTGACAATGATGCCCATGGCGCCTTCGGAGGAATGCGCACAGACATAGATCACCGAACGGGCAAAGCGCTCGTCTTCCATCACCGGCATGGCGATCAGCAATTGGCCGTCAAGATAGCCCTGGCCGGAACCGTCTTCGGCCCGTTTTCCCAAGGCCCGCTTTGGCCTTCTGCGTGTGGGATCCATCAGCAAAGCGCTCTCGTGTCGTTCACCATCCTGATATTGGGTGGCTGATCTGTCAATCAACCTTCGGCCATGGGGGAAAAACCGCATCACAAGCAATTCAATGGTTTGCCCCCCGGCTTGGCTGTAAAGACATGACATGATCGTCATGGTTCCCCCCCGATTGGTGCTCGCCGTCGCCGCCAGTGCGTTGACTTGGGCAGTTGCCGCCGAAGCGTCAGCCCAGGACACCTCCCCTTGGTTGAACGACGGGCATTCCGCGATCAGACTTTTGGCGGGTTCGCGCAGCGGGGCGGTACTGCTCGGCGGCATCGCATTCCAGTTGCAGGGCGGCTGGAAAACCTACTGGCGTACCCCGGGCGATTCAGGGGTGCCGCCGCGCTTCGATTTCAGCAAATCCGACAACGTCGAAGCGGTGACGATTCTGTGGCCCGCACCCACACGGTTCCCCGATGGCGCCGGCGGCACCTCGCTGGGCTACCAGAAGCAGGTGGTGCTGCCACTGCGGATCGCGGTGAAAAACCCTGACAAGCCGGTGACATTGCGGGCGGCGATCAATTACGCGGTCTGCGAAAAGATCTGCATCCCGGTCGAAGCCAACGCCGAGTTGGCCTTCACCAGCGTGGCCAGCACCGAAGACAGCGGCCTGTTCGCCGCGCTCGACACGGTGCCCAAGCCGGCCAATATCGGCGATCCCAATCCGCTCACGATCCGGGACGTCAAGCGCGAGGGCAAGCTCGGCGTCGTGGTCGACGTCGCCGCGCCCGACGCCGGCGAGGTCAATCTGTTCGTCGAAGGGCCGACCCCAGACTGGTCGTTGCCGGTGCCGAAATTGCTCGACAACGGTCCCGCCGGGGTCAAACGCTTCACGTTCGATCTTGAAGGCCTGCCCCCGGGCGCCAATCCGGACGGTGCGGCACTGAAACTGACGCTGGTCGGCAGCGGACGTTCCTACGAATTCAATACCAACCTGCCGTGACGGCCTTGCAGAAATGCCGGCTTCCAACCGAATCTTAACGAATCGTTGCTAGGCAGGATTGCCCGCCCCCGGCGGTCGCGTACGGATTTCCCCTGTGGCTGTGATGGAAACTCAATCCGCAACGGCAGCACAGCCCGCTGGCCTGACGGCGCGGCTGCGATCGATGCTCGGCGGCTCCAACGAGGCTTCGCTGACGCGACGGCTCGCCGGCACCATTTTCATCATCCGGGTGGTCAGTGCCGCGCTGGCGTATTTTTCCCAGATCCTGCTGGCGCGCTGGATGGGCGGCTCGGACTACGGAATCTATGTCTATGTCTGGACCTGGGTTCTGCTGCTCGGCAGCATGATGGACTTTGGCATCTCGGCGTCGGCGCAGAAGCTCATTCCTGAATATCGCGCCAGCGGTGACCACGCCCGGCTGCGCGGCTTTCTGTCGGGAAGCCGCTGGATGACCGGGCTGGTTTCCACGGCGCTCGCGTTGCTGCTGGCCGGCCTCGTCAAGGCGCTGTCGCCGTGGATCGATCCCGCCAGCATCGTGCCGCTGTATCTCGGTTGCCTGACACTGCCCGCCTTCGTCGTCGCCAACACCCAGGACGGCATCGCGCGCTCGCACGACTGGATGCGTCTCGGCCTGATGCCGCAATTCATCGTCCGGCAATCGCTGATCATCGGCTTTACCGCCGGCGCCTTCGCGCTCGGCTTTCATCTCGGCGCCACTATGGCGATGCTGGCGAGCCTCGCCGCGGTGTGGGGCGCGATGATCGGGCAGATGATCATGCTCAATCGCCGGCTCGACGGCCACATCGCGCCTGGTCCGAAGACGTACGATTATCGGGGCTGGCTCGCCACGTCGCTGCCGATTCTCCTGGTGGAAAGCTTCTATCTGCTCTTGTCCTACACCGACGTGCTGGTGCTGCAGCAATTTCGTTCATCCGAAGAAGTCGGCGTCTACTTCGCGGTGATCAAGACTTTGGCGCTGGTTTCGTTCATTCACTATGCGATGTCGGCAACGACGGCGCATCGCTTTACCGAATACCACGCCGCCGGCGACACCGCGCGGCTGTCCGCCTATGTCGCCTACGCCATCAAATGGACGTTCTGGCCTTCGCTTGCCGCAACTCTCGTCCTCCTGGCGCTGGGCAAGCCGCTGCTGTGGCTGTTCGGCCCGCAATTCACCGCCGGCTACGACATCATGTTCATCGCCGCCGTCGGCCTCGTCGTCCGCGCCGCGATCGGCCCGGTGGAACGGCTGCTCAACATGCTCGGCCACCAGCACGCCTGCGCACTGGCCTACGCGCTGGCGTTCGCGATGAATCTCGTGCTGTGCGTGCTGCTGGTGCCGAAATTCGGCGGTTACGGCGCCGCCGCGTCGACCTCGCTGGCACTGATCTTCGAAACCGTGCTTTTGTTCTGGATCGTCCGCAGGCGGCTCGGGCTGCACGTGCTGGCGTTCGGAACGCGGACCGCCTGAAGCTCCGGATCGCGCCGGTCGCCAGCCAGCTTCACAGGCAAGGGTTCATGACCGGTTCGCGAGGAACCGCGAGCAATTCTTTTGCAGACGCCCTGATCTTCTCCGGACTGATGCGGCGAAACCGATCGAGGTCAGCGCTCTCACAAACCTTCTCAACCCCATTCCGGCGCGCCATGCCGATGTCCGGTGCGACTGCCTTGCGCTTGAAATCCTCCAGCATCTCGCGTGTCGGACGGAGCGACGAGTTCGATAGAATGAATTCATCCATCGCGGCGATCGCTTCATCCATCGCATCGTCAGCGGGCCGGCGCGGCAGGCCGCATGCCGAAGTCTTGGCCTGAACCGACAAATAGATCGACCAGACGCAAAGAACGGCGCCCTTTCCGCTTCTGTCAGACTCGAACTGACGCGGTCCCAGAACCATGTCGTTCTGACCCAGGACCGGCGCGCTCGCGACCGTCAGGGCGACAGCGCCAAGAACGAGCAGTCCGAAGGCTCTGGAAATACCATGGATACGCACGGCCGGCTCCGGTTCGTCGAAAAAGCACGTTCTCCATTGCGAGATAGCAGAAAAAGTTCGGGCCGACACCCGATCGCGCGCCAGGCATGGTTAACCCTTCCTAAGCTTGTTTCGGTATGGTGTCCGGAACGATCCGGAGTTTCAAATGCCGGCCAGACTGGCCCTATCGATCATGACGCTCGCCCTCACCGGCACGGCCGCCGTCGCGGCCGATCTGCCGGTGCAAAGCCGGCTGGGCGCGGTCTTCGCCGAGCCGGCGCCGCGAGGCCGCCTCGCCCCGCGGCCGGCGGAGGTTACGGTCGTCGACGTGCCATGGATGGCGACCTCGCCGCGCATCCCGGGCTATTACGGACGGTGGGGCGACTTCTATTACACGTCGTATTACGGCACGGACCCGGGCCTCATCTTCGGCCGCCTTCCCTACGCCTGCCACTACTACGCCAGTTGCTGACGCCTGCGTCCGGCACACCGCCGGACGCCATCATTCGCATCCGCTCAGGCGCTGCGCGCCTGCGCACGCTGCGGCAGCACCCAGTTCGGCCGGATGAAGTGGCAGGTGTAGCCGCTGGGATAGCGCTCCAGATAATCCTGATGCTCAGGCTCGGCTTCCCAGAAATCCCCGGCCGGTGCGACCTCGGTCACCACCTTGCCCGGCCAGATGCCGGAGGCATCGACGTCGGCGATGGTGTCCTCGGCGACGCGCTTCTGCTCGTCGCTGGTATAAAAGATCGCCGAGCGATAGCTCAGCCCGCGATCGTTGCCCTGGCGGTTCAGCGTGCTCGGATCGTGGATCTGGAAGAAGAATTCGAGCAGCTTGCGGTAGCTGATCAGTTTTGGATCGAAGACGATCTCGATGGCCTCGGCATGCGTTCCGTGATTACGGTAAGTCGCGTTCGGCACATCGCCGCCGGAATAGCCGACCCGCGTCGAGATGACGCCGGGATAGCGGCGCAGCAAGTCCTGTACGCCCCAGAAACATCCGCCGGCGAGAATCGCGCGTTCATGCGAAGTGGTCATGGCTTGCTCCCTGTGATGGACGCAAGGTAGTTATTTGAGCCACTGTCCGCAAGCCGGTGCGGACCCCGCCAAACCGGCCGAAGGCGAACTCCGCCGCGACAACGACACAGGATCAGACCGTGACACTGAAAAACATCACTGGCGTCGATCACGCCGTCGTCGCGGTCCGAGATCTGGACAGCGCCGCCGAAGGCTGGAAGCAACTGGGCTTCACCCTCGCTCCCCGCGGCACCCACAGCGCCAGGATGGGGACCGGCAATCATACCATCATGCTCGGCTCCGACTACATCGAGCTGGTCGGCGTGCTGACCGAAACCGAGCAGAATGCACCGACCCGGGCGTTTCTCGCCCGCACCGGCGGCGGCATCGAGCGGGTCGCCTTCACCACCACCGATGCGGCCGCGGGCGTGGAGGAAGTCCGGGCGCACGGCTTCGCGCCGCTTGGCCCCATCGATTTCGAGCGGCCGGTCACGCTGCCCGACGGCCGGCTGAGTGCCGCGAGGTTCAGTACCTATCAATGGCCGATCGACCAGGCGCCGGGCGGCGTTCGGCTGTTCGCCTGCCAGCACAAGACGCGGGACACCGTGTGGATTCCGCAACTGCAGCGTCACGCCAATACGGCGCTCGGCATCCTCCGCGTCGTCATGGTCTCGCCTGACCCGCAAGCCGACGCGCAGCAGCTTGCCCGGATGATCGATGGTGACGTGCGGAGCACAGCGGATGGCGCCTTCCTGGTGCCGTCAGGAACTGATCGCGCCGACTTCACGTTCGTTGGCAAACCCCAGCTTGCCCGGCAATTCGAGGGGGTTTCGCTCGCGGTCCTGCAGGAGCGCGGCGGCGCCGCCCTGGTGCTGCGTGCCGAGAGTCTCGACGCCGCCGAGAAGGCGGTGGGCGCTGCCGGCATCAGGACCGCATCCGCCGTGGTGGTGCCGCCGTCCGCCGCCAACGGGGTGATGCTGGCTTTTGTCACGCGCTGATTGCGATCATCGATGAAACCGTCCCGGACTCTCGTCGTTATGTCCGGATGACCGATGAAGAACGGCAATTGCTGGAGGATACCGCCACCAGCCTCGTGCAACTGATCGACATGCAAAAGGACCTCAACGCCGGATTCCGCGCGGTCTTGCTGGAGATCTACCGGGCGCAGTTTTCCACCGGCGACCGCAAAAGCGAAACCCTGGCCAGGCTGAAACTGTCCTTGTCGATCATGCAACGTGAAGGCCATGGCGCGGACTTCATGACCGATTTCATCCGCCAACTGGAATCGTGGACGGGCCACCCCTGAGGAGCGAAGCGGGCTACGTCATCGGCCTTTAACGGCCACGGGCAGCGTAAGCAGCTCGCCGAGATCCCAAAACACTCCCGTCATGATGTCGAGAGCTTCGGCAGTAACGGACCGCAGGATGTGTTCGTCCGGCGCGTGCTGCGAACAACCCGGATAGGAGTGCGGGACCCAGATCGTCGGCAATCCCAGCACGTCGGAAAACACGTCATTCGGCAGCGATCCGCCAAAATTCGGCAGCACCGCCGGTTGCTTGTCCGTCGTGCGCCGGATCGAATCCGCGACCCATTGAACCCAGGGACTGCTGATATCGGTTCGCGAGGCGGCAAAGCTCTGGCCGGCGCGCGCGCACACCATCGAAAGTCCGTTCCGGTCGAAGTGCCGCTGAATGGCGCCGACAACCTCGGCGATCCGCGTGCCGACGACAAAGCGGAGCTGCAGCACCGCGTGCGCCTGCCCGGGGATGGCATTGGCCGGGCTCTGGATATTGCCGGCAGACATCGCCAGCACCTCGAGCGTGTTCCAGGCATACAGTCGCTCGGCCGGCGACAGCTCCTCGTCGCCCCAATGGGAAGACAGCTCCGGCTCTCCGGAGGTCGGCTCGATTTCGACGTCGGCCAGCGCGGTGCGGATCTGTGGCGAAATCGGCGGCGGCTTCAACTCGTCGAGCAGCAGGCGGCCGCGCGCGTCGACCAGCGAGGCAATGGCCGCGGCAAGGATCGTCGCCGGATTGGCCAGCACGCCGCCCCAGTTGCCGGAATGATGCGAGCCATCGCGCAAATTGACGTCGAGATGGATGCGCAGTCCGCCACGGCAGCCGAGGAAGATGGTCGGCCGGTCCGCCGACAGCCGCGGCCCGTCGGACGCCAGAAACAGGTCCGCGCGCAATTCGTCGCGCAGCGATTCGCAGACCTCCGCCAGATCCGGCGAACCGATCTCTTCGCCGGTCTCGACGATGAAACTGGCGTTGAAGCCGAGCCGCCCGCCCCTTGCCTCGCGCACCGCCCGCAGCGCGGACAGCAGGATGCTGTGCTGCCCCTTGTTGTCCGCCGTCCCGCGGCCATAGATCCGGTCGCCGATCCGCGTTGCACGCCACGGATCGACATCGGTCTTCCACTCGCCCGCCATGCCGTCGACGACGTCGCCATGCCCGTACATCAGCACGGTCGGGGCCGACGGATCTTCGTGGTATTGCGCCAGCAGATACGGCCCCTTGCCCGCGGGCGCTTCGATCAGCCTGGTGGTGAATCCGAGCTGCGAAAACGCGGGCTTCAGGTCCTGTTCCAGGTAAGCGCGCAGATCGGCCGCACGCTCACCGTTCTGGCTCTCGGTCCGATAGGCAACCCGGCGGTCGAGCTCGGCCAGGAAGCCGCCGGATTGAAAGTGCTCGCGCACACGGGCCATGGCGTGATCGCGATTCATCGCATCGCTCCGTCCGGCGGCGATCGTTCCCGCGCCCTACTCCGCGGTCCAGCCGCCGTCGATCGACAGATTGGCGCCGGTGATCTGCGCCGCGTCATCGCCGCACAGGAACAACGCCAGCGCCGCGACCTGCTCGGAAGTGACGAATTCCTTGGTCGGCTGCGCTTCCAGCAATACGTCCTTGATGACCTGCTCCTTGGTCATGTTGCGCGCCTTCATGGTCTCCGGAATCTGATGTTCGACCAGCGGCGTCCAGACGTAGCCCGGGCTGATGCAGTTGCAGGTGATCTTGAAGGTGGCGAGCTCCAGCGCCACGGTCTTGGTAAGGCCGGCAATGCCGTGCTTGGCCGACACGTAGGCCGACTTGAACGGCGACGCGACCAGCGAATGCGCCGAGGCGGTGTTGATGATGCGGCCCCAGCCGCGCTTCTTCATACCGGGCACCGCGGCGCGGATGCCATGAAAGGCCGATGACAAGTTGATGCCGATAATGGCGTCCCATTTCTCGATCGGAAAGTCCTCGATCGGCGACACGAACTGGATGCCGGCGTTGTTGACCAGGATATCGACCGATCCGAAGGTACTTTCGCCGAGCGCAATCATGCCGGCGATTTCCGCGGGCTTGGTCATGTCGGCCGGTGAATACGCTGCCCTGACGCCGAAATCGCTCTCGATGAGCTTGCGCTCCTTCTCGATGTCCTCGGCCTTGCCCATGCCGTTGATGACGATATTGGCGCCGGCCTTGGCGAAGGCGCGGGCATAGGCCAGCCCGATGCCGCTGGTCGAGCCGGTTACCACCGCGGTCTTGCCGGTCAAACTAGTCATTCATGTCTCCTGCTTGTCATCGAGAGTTTCGGTACCGTCGCCGGTGAGATCGTAGGTCACCATGGTTTCGCCATTCTGCGGCCGCTCCAGCCATTCCTTGTGACGCATCGACAGATGCACGTCGCGCGCTCCCGCGCCCCAGTGCTCGACCATGCCGACGTGGGAGAAGTCGTAATCCTTGGAAGACGATTCGTAATTCTTGCTGCGGTAGATCAGGTGAACCACGGTGACGGTGTTTTCCTTGGCCGCCTCGTTGAGAATCTCGACCGACGGATCGGCTTTCAATTCATCGGGCAGCTTGCCGATCAGGTCGCGCAGCGCCTTGCGGATGTTGTGGATCTTCTTGTTCTTGTCGGTGTTCATCCGGGTCCGGCTGGAAAAGCGGATGTCCTTTTCACGCTCCGCCGCTTCCAGCAAGGTGGTCGGTAACGGCCCGCGCGCGCTGAACAGGTCGACCTGGAAAATCAGCAGATCATCGATGACGTCGTCGAGCACGAAGTCGAGCGGCGTGTTGGAGGCGATGCCGCCGTCCCAGAAGTGCTCACCTTCGATCTCGATCGAGGGAAAACCCGGCGGCAACGCGCCGGAAGCCATGATGTGTTCCGGCCCGATTTTCTTTCCGAGCTTCTTGAAGACGACGTTGTCGAAATAGGTGAAATTTCCCGACGTCACGCCGACCGCGCCGACGCTCAGCCGTGTTTTCACGTCGTTGATGCGGTCGAAATCGACCAGCCGCTCCAGCGTGGCGCGCAGCGGCGTGGTGTCGTAGTAGCTCTGCGATTGCGGACTGCCCGGCGGCCACAGCGGCGCCGGGGGCAGCCGCGGCGTGAAAAAGCCCGGCACGCCGAAGGCGGCGATCAGCGCGGCGCTGGTCTCGTTGAAATAGGTTCGCGCGCGATCGCTGGTGCCGATCGGATTCCACGGTACCGGCGCGGAGACCAATTGCCAGAATTCCTTCAGGCGATCGATGCGCTTTTCCCGCGGGTTGCCGGCGATGATCGCGGCGTTGACGGCGCCGATCGAAATTCCGGCCACCCATTCCGGCTCGAAATCATGGTGACACAGCGCCTGGTAGGCGCCGGCCTGATAGGAGCCGAGCGCGCCACCGCCCTGCAGCACGAGAACACGTCGTGCCTGAGCTGGCGTTGTCGCGACTGGAGGCTGCGGAAGCGAATCCATGGACGGCTTGTCAATCAAATGAGCAAATGGACTGCCTACCGTGGCGCTCCTTCGCAACCGCGTCAATCACCGATGCTGCGAGGCAACATCACGCCCTGGTTATCGGGTCTCTGCCAGGATGAGGGTCCAGAACACCTTGTACTTGGTATTCGGTGCATAGCTGGCGGCGATGCCCAGTTTTGTGACACCGCTTTTCAGCATGTTGGCCCGATGCGGCGGCGAATCGCGCCAGCCGGAAAATGCCTCGGCCAGGGTGTGATAGCCGGCCGAGACATTCTCGACCGCCAGCGTCGCCGGGTAACCGCCGGCATTGAGGCGCTTCGCCAGCGGTGCCGTCACGTCATGGTCGAGCTTGTTGCGGCTGGCCATCGCCGCCGACTGGGATTCCGCGAGCCGCGTCAGTTCGGGATCGAAGACGACAGCGCCCAGGGCGTTATTCTGCCGGTACAGCGAAATCATCGACGCCGCTGCGACCGCGTCTACCTTGGCGCCGGGACTGGCCATGCTGGCATACATCGACGGCTGCTCGATCGGGGGACTGACATCCCCCGCGCAGCCGCCCAGCACAAGAAGGCCGCAAATGGCCAGCGCCCCACGATTCATTCCGGATTCCCCAGGAGTCTGTGACGGTTGTTGCACATCAACCGTGGCTGAATGGTGAACGGCGGGTGCCCGCCATCAGATGAAAGCGAGCGAGTTCGCGCACACGCGATGCGATTCCGTGATTGACAGGTTTCCGATTTGTTCTTTATTGAAATACAACCAGAACGAAAATGGTAAAAATGCTGAGGCAGGGTCGAATGGACAACGTCATTGTAGCCGAAGGAAGTTGCAAGCGCCCCCGTCCCCACCTGCATCTCGGCAGATCCGGGTTCGCCGGATGTCTCGCTGCCATCCTGTTGGTCATCGCCTGCATTGGAACCGCGCGCACCGAAGAAGGATGTCCCAAAGGGCGGCTTCCCAACCTGGATAGGACTTGCGCCAAGGTGTCAGCCCACACGGGCCTGCCGCTCGACCCTTCCAAGCCGATGGTCTTCGAGGCGATGCAGTTCACGAGCAACAGCATCGTTGTTCAGGCGACCGGGACAATCACCGCCGACACGCCCCAGGCATTCCAGAAGTTCGTGAAGACTTACGACGCTCAAATGACCAGGATAATCGAGCTGCACTCCGCCGGTGGCGACGTGATGGCCGGCATGAAACTGGGCGAGATGATTCGCAGCGCCGGCTATAGTACGTCGATTGGGCGCTCCATTCCGCTCGAGGGCGGCGCTATGGAATACCACGCGTACAAAGATGCAGTCTGTACGTCGGCATGCGCTTACGCCTTCATGGGCGGCTTGTCTCGTAAGTACAGCCAGAAGGATATTCTCGCCCTGCCGCGGTTGGGCGTCAAAGGAAATTCCCTTGCGGGCGCCGACCCGCAAACGATGTCCGCGACCCTCGCCAGTTACATTGCAAAGATGGGTGCCGATCCGGACGTCCTGCAGGCAGCGGCGGGCGCGCCTGCCAACAACATCAATTTCCGTGTTCCCGTCGCGCTCGGACGGAAGACCAAAATCATCTTTGAACCCAGCGGCGAAACGACTTTCCGAATCGAAAGCGTCGGTGGAAGCGCGACCGTCGCGTTCGACTTTACCAGGCAGGGCGAGCATTTCAGCGGTCAGCTGCGATGCATCGACAGCACGAGCGTCCTGACCATCTACGATCGCGATGACGCGATCAGGCCCTCGCTTCAGCAGCTCAAGGACGCTCCTGCGACGCTGCTTGACGGAGCCGGGAAGCAGTTCGAAGCCACGGCAACATATGCCCGGGTTGCGGATCTCGGCACAATGGTTTTCAAGATTCCCGACCTGACCGAGGCCGCATTCTCGGGATACGGGTTGAGGCTTGAAAACATTTCCAATCCGACGCCGCGCGATGACATGGTCAGTCGCATCAAGTGGGCGGACGACGTCAACGCGTTCGGTTTCCAGATCGTGGCAGCGAACGCGGCGGAAACACTGCCGTCAGCGCTTGGGCCGTGTCTGCGAAAATAGCCGAACGTCATCCACCGAGGGAGCAACGCACTATCTTGCGTCCTCTCTGCCTTGCGCGGCGAAAATCGACAGCAATCTCCCTGTCCTACCGCCGGGAAGTTACAGCAGGCGAACATCCTCCGGTGGTCGGTCGAAGCGGTTGTGGCGACCATCGAGGTAGCGGATCGATCCAGCAAGCTCGTCGGCATCGGCATCGTCCAGCGCGGCGATGGCAATGAAATAGAACGGACCACCGCCAGGTCCGTGCTCGCCATAGCCGGCGGTGCGGATGCCGCAGGTGCTGCAGAAGCGGTAGTGCAGATTGGCTGCCGGCTGGCCGGCGGGGACCCACCGGTATTCGGTCTGGGCGTCGGCGCCGCTGATCTGGCGGAAACGCTCCGGGCTGACGAGGGTGAACCAGCCGCGCACCTTGCTGCACTGCGAGCAGTTGCAGCGATAGGTGCCCTCGGACAGATCGATGTCCGCTTCGAAGCGGACGGCGCCGCAGTGGCAACCGCCGCGATGGGTTTTCAGGACCATGGTTTGCTCCAGTTGATCGGTGAAGGCGTTGGTCGCGATCAGGCCGCCGCATTGCTTGCGGCGAGATGAAACCCGAGCTTGTTGAGCGCGCTGTTCCAGCCTTTGTCGTGGCCGTCGTGTTCGGTGGACGGGAGGCCCTCATGGCGCAGGGTCAGTTCGGTACGACCGTTCAGGTCGCGCAGTTCGACGCTCACCAGCGTCTGCCGCGGATCACCCTCCCCGCCCCAGGTGAAGGAGAAGCGCCGGTTCGGCTCGATCGCCGTAAACACCCCGGCTATCGGCAGGGCCCTGCCGTCCGGCAGATGCATGGTCAGCCGGTAGCGCCCCTCGACACGCGGCTCGAACAGCGGGACGTCGCAATGAATGCCTTCCGGGCCGATCCAGGACCCGAACTCTTCCTGGACCAGCCAGGCCTCGAAGACGCGCTCCGGCGATGCATCGAAGATGCGCGTGATCACCAGCGCGGGTGCTTTGGTATCGATGATCATGTCTTCTTGTTTCCCTTGGTGTGCTTGAGGCGGGCCTCGAGGCGATCGAGACTGCCGTTCCAGAAATTGCGCTGAAAATCGATCCACTCCGCAACGCCGGCAAGCGCGTCACGTTCGAGGCGGCAGCGGCGATGCTTGCCCTGCCGTTCGTTGGAGATCAGCGCGGCATCCTCCAGAATCTTCAGATGCCGCGAGATCGCCGGCAGCGAGATCTGGAACGGCTTTGCCAGTTCGCCGACCGTCGCATCGCCCTGCGCGAGGCGCGCGACGATGGCCCGGCGGGTCGGGTCGGCAAGCGCGGCAAAGGTCTGGTCGAGGCTCTTCATTTAACATAAATGTTCAATAACAAAAATGTTAAGTCAAGGCCAAATTTTTGCAGATCGCGACAGCACGCGTATCGCAAACCTCAGGCGGCAAAAATCCGGTAGCGGCGCGGCTGCAGGCCGACGATGTCGCCGGCCTTGAGCACGCCCTCGCGCGGTGCATCGATCTCGATCAGGGTGTCTTCACCCGCGGCATGCAGCACGATATCGGCGCGCTGGGTCGGGCCGAAGGCGCGGACCCGCTTGACGGCGCCCTGCAGCGCGCCGCTGCCGGCCGGGCCGATCGAAATGTCGTGGCGGCGGATGAACAGTTTCGAGGGACCGGATGGCGCCTCGCGGGATTCGAGATCAAGGACCTCGCCGCCGAGCCGGATCCGGCCGTCGCTGACGTCGACCGGAAGCATCACCGATTCACCGATGAAACCGTGCACGAAAGCGGTCGCGGGCTCGTCGTAGACGTCGCCGGGCGTGCCGATCTGCTCGATCCGCCCCTTGTCCATCACCACCACGCGGTTGGCGACCTCGAGCGCCTCCTCCTGGTCGTGGGTCACGAAGATCGAGGTGACGTGGATTTCCTCATGCAGCGAACGCAGCCACTTGCGCAGTTCCTTGCGCACCTTGGCGTCCAGCGCGCCGAACGGCTCGTCGAGCAGCAGGATGCGCGGTTCGATCGCCAGTGCGCGGGCCAGCGCGATGCGCTGACGCTGGCCGCCCGACAACTGGTTGGGGTACCGGTTGGCCAGCCAATCGAGCTGCACGAGATCGAGCAGTTCCTTGACCCGCGCGCGGATCGTGGCCTCGTCCTTGCGCACCGCCCGCGGTTGCACCCGCAAACCGAACGCGACGTTCTCGAACACGCTCATGTGCCGGAACAGCGCATAATGCTGGAACACGAAACCGACGTGGCGTTCGCCGGCGCCGCGCGCCAGCGCGTCCTCGCCGTCGAAACTCACCGCGCCGGAGTCCGGCCAGTCGAGGCCGGCGATGATGCGCAACAGCGTGGTCTTGCCGGACCCCGACGGGCCGAGCAGCGCCACCAGTTCGCCGGTCTCGACTCGCAGATCGACGTTGTCGAGCGCCTTGAAGGCGCCGAATTGCTTGACGATATTGCGGACTTCAATCGTCACGGCTTTGTTGTCCTTCCACGATTTGACCTTCGAGAACCGTCTTGGCGATCAGCGTGATCAGCGCCAGCAAGGCCAGCAGGGAGGCGATCGCGAATGCGCCCACCGTCTGGTATTCGTTGTAGAGAATCTCGACCAGGAGCGGCATGGTGTTGGTCTCCCCGCGGATGTGACCGGAGACCACGGAGACCGCGCCGAACTCGCCCATCGCCCGCGCATTGCACAGCAGCACGCCGTACAGCAGGCCCCATTTGATGTTGGGCAGCGTGACCAGCCAGAACGTCCGCCAGCCGGATGCGCCGAGCGAGATCGCGGCCTCTTCCTCCAGCGATCCCTGCTCCTGCATCAGCGGAATCAACTCACGCGCCACGAACGGGAACGTCACGAAAGTGGTCGCCAGCACGATGGCCGGCATGGCGAACAGGATGTGGATGTCGTGGGCCATCAGCCACGGGCCGAAAAAGCCCTGCGCGCCGAACAGCAATACGAACACCAGGCCCGAGATCACCGGGCTGACCGAGAACGGCAGGTCGATCAGCGTGACCAGGAAGGTCTTGCCCCTGAATTCGAATTTGGCGATCGCCCAGGCCGCGGCCACGCCGAACACCAGATTGAGGCCGACCGAGATCACCGCCGTGATCAGCGTCAGCCGGATCGCCGCCCAGGCTTCGGGATCGTTGAGCGCGGCGAGATAGAAGCCGATGCCCTTGGACAGCGCCGATGAAAACACCAGCAGTAGCGGCAGCACCACGAACAGGCTCAGGAACAGCACCGCGAACCCGATGATGAAGGCGCGCACCAGCCAGGGCTCGGCCCGCGGGTCGCGCCTCGCGGCATGAGCCGGCCGGGCGGCCGCGGGCAGTTGTTCGGTCGTGGTGGCGACGGTCAGGGTCATGTCAGCTTATCGCCAGGGCACGGGTCTGCGCCCACCGCTGCAGGCGGTTGAGCACGAAGATGATGAGAAAAGCGGTGAGCAGCATGACGATCGCGATGGCGGTGGCGTCGGCATAGCGGAATTCCGACAGCCGGATCACGATCAACAGCGGCGCGATCTCTGACACGTTGGGCAGGTTGCCGGCGATGAAGATCACCGAACCGTATTCCCCGACGGCGCGGGCAAACGCCAGCGCAAAGCCGGTGAGGATCGCCGGTGTCAGGCTGGGCAGGATCACGCGGGTTACGGTCTGCCAGCGGCTGGCGCCGAGGCAGGCGGCCGCCTCCTCGAGCTCGGCGTCGAGATCGATCAACACCGGCTGCACGGTCCGCACCACGAAGGGAATGCCGATGAAGATCATCGCGACGAAAATCCCGAGCGGCGTGAACGCCACCTTGATTCCGATCGCCGCCAGCGGCTCGCCGAGCCAGCCCTTCTGGGCGAACAAGGCCGTCAGCGCCACCCCGGCGACGGCTGTCGGCAGCGCAAAGGGAATATCGACGATGGCATCGAAAATCCGCCGCCCCGGAAAGCGGTAGCGCACCAGCGCCCAGACGATGACGAGTCCGGCCACGAGATTGACCAGCGCCGCTGCGAATGCGAGGCCGAACGACAATTTCAGCGCATGCAGGGTCCGCGGGCTGGTCACCGTGCCGATGAACTGGCTCAGGCTGAGCTCCGTCGTCTTGACGAACAGACCGGCGAGCGGGATCAGGATCAGGAGCGACAGCCAGGTCAGGGTCAGGCCCATAGTCAGGCCGAACCCCGGCAACGCGCTCCGTTTCGATGCCCCGCTCACGATTGACCTCGTTTAGTGATCAACTTTGATCATCAGTTCTTGTAAATCTTATCGAATACGCCGCCCTCGCCGAAGTGCTCGGTCTGCGCCTTGGTCCATCCGCCGAAGACGGCATCGATGGTGAACAGCTCGACCTTGGCGAACGATGATTCGTACTTCTTGGCCGTCTCGGCGTCCCGCGGACGATAGAAATTGCGTGCGGCGATTTCTTGTCCCTCTTTGGTGTACCAGTACTTGAGATAAGCCTCGGCGGCGTCACGGGTGCCTTTTTTGTCGGCGACCTTGTCGACCACGGCGACCGGCGGTTCGGCGAGAATGGACACGGAAGGAACCACAATCTCGAACTTGTCCTTGCCGAATTCCTTGAGCGCCAGGAACGCCTCGTTTTCCCAGGCCAGCAGCACATCGCCTACGCCGCGTTCGACGAACGTCACCGTGGAGCCGCGTGCGCCGGTGTCGAGCACCGGGACGTTCTTGTAGAGATTGCCGACGAAGTCCCGCGCCTTCTCCTGCGATCCGAAATTCTTCAGGGCATAACCCCAGGCCGCCAGATAGTTCCAGCGGGCACCGCCCGAGGTCTTCGGGTTCGGCGTGATGATGCTAACGCCGCTCTTGGTCA
>Ga0102590_1001870_pt1 | contig 28184 bp, 23 predicted proteins | sample AraplaMF_Col_mMF_FD_76859 | JGI IMG/M metagenome (GOLD analysis project Ga0102590, IMG submission 76859) | Arabidopsis root microbial communities from the University of North Carolina, USA - plate scrape MF_Col_mMF | ecosystem: Host-associated > Plants > Roots > Endosphere | place: USA... | reverse complement strand
GCCGTCGCGCTGAACGACCAGATCGCGATCGCGCAGCGCAATATCAAGCTGACGCAACGGGTCGCCGAAGGCATCCGGCAGCGCGTCGAGGCCGGATCGGCGACGACCACCGATCAGGCGCGGCAGGATACGCTGGTGCTGCAACAGCAGGCCGTGGTTCCGCGGCTGCTTCGCGCGCTGGCCGAGACCGAGGTGCAGATCGCGATCCTGCTCGGCGATCCGCCGGGCCGTCTGACGATCCGCGGCGGCAGTCTCGACCGGCTTGCGCTGCCGGTCATGAGCGCGGGAATCCCGACCGACCTGCTGCGGCGGCGGCCCGACATCGCCGCCGCCGAGGCGCGGCTGCTGGCGGCCGCGGACAACGTGACGGCGGCGCGGGGCGCGATGCTGCCGAGTCTGACTTTGGCGGGTGCGGTCGGGCAGCAGTCGCCGCGGATCGCGACGCTCTTGTCGCCGTCGGCGCTGGTCTATCAGACCGTCGCCGGCCTCGCGGTGCCGATCTTCGACCAGGTGCGGCTGGCGGCCCAGTTGCGCGGCACCAAGGCGGTGCAGGATCAGCTGATCGCCAGCTACCGCGCCGCGATCATCGCCGGGATCGGCGATGTCGAAGCCGCATTGGCGGATTTGCGCACCATCCGGCGCGAGGAGACGCTGCTTGCGGCGGCGGCCGGCCGGGCCCGGCAGGCCTACGGACTGAGCAGCGAACAGCTCGACGCCGGTCAGATCGACCTGACCTCGGTGCTGCTGACCCAGACCACCTATTTTCAGGCGCTTGGCGATTTCAAACAGATCCAACTGGCGCGCTACCAGGCCGCGGTGGCGCTGTTCAAGGCGCTCGGTGGCGGCTGGACGGTACGCGATGTCGAAGCGGCGAAGCTCGCCGCGACCAGCAACCCCCGCTGCTCGCCACCGGTCAATTGCGGCTGATGGCGCGATGCGGAGCGACCTTGTCCGGCAAAGGGACTGCCGGCGCGAAACTGAACGAGGCGCCGGCCATCGCCGGCGCGGACGGATGAAGGAAACGTCGGATGTCCCAGAGTGATGCCGCGCGGGTGTTTCGACAATCGGCGCTGGACCGGTTGTCGTCGCCCGAACAGCTCGACCGGCTGATCACGCTGACCCGGCCGCGCGACTGGCTCGCGGCGATCGCGCTGGCCGTGATCATTGGGCTCGGCATCGTCTGGAGCATCTATGGCGCGGTTCCGGTCCGGGTGGTGGGCCGCGGCATCCTGATCGCGACCGGCGGCCGCGTGCTCGACGCTTCTTCCGGCGGCGAGGGCACGCTGACCGCGATATCGGCGCTGGTGGGCGGGGCGGTGACCAAGGGACAGGTGGTGGCGCAGATCGATAACAGGGACCTCAGCCAGTCCCTCGTCAGTTCCGAGGCCGTGGTGAAGGAGCGGACGGCGCAATACGACGCGCTCGTCGTTCAGGTCGAGGCGGATGCCGCCGCCCGCGGTGCCAGCCTCGCCGCCCGGCGCAAGGCGCTCGAAGCACGGGCCGCGGATGCCGATGCGCGCGTCGTGATCCTCGATGCGGAAGTCGAGAAGGAAGCGGCGATGTATGACCGCCGCCTGATCACCTGGCAGGTTCTGAACAGCTCGAAGCAGGCGCTGGCCACGGCGCGCCAGGAGGCGACCGAAGCCCGCAGCCAGATCGTGCAGCTCGACGGCGACGAGGTCGGCGCGCGCAATATGCGCGAGCAGCAGTTGCGCACGGCCCTCAACGGCATCGCCGAGGCGCGCCGTCAGGTCAGTTCGCTGGCCCTGCAAATGGAGCAGCGTCAGTCGGTGCTCGCCCCGATCGACGGCCGGGTCACGGAATGGAAGGCCGCGCCAGGCAGCCGCGTCGCGCCCGGACAACCGATTCTCAGCATCGAGGGCGGCGTCACCGGAACGGAGCTGATCCTCTATCTGCCGCCGGACCAGGGCAAGCAGGTTGCGGTCGGCATGACCGTCTGGGTGTCGCCGTCGACGGTGAAGCGCGAGGAGTTCGGCACGCTGGTCGGAACCGTCGCCGAAGTATCCGACTTTCCCTCCACGCCGCAGGCGATGATGGCGGTGCTGCAGAACGACCGCCTGGTGCAGGCCTTCGCGCCCACCGGGGCGCCGTTCGCTTCGCGCGTCGTGCTCAAGCGCGACGCCTCGACACCCAGCGGCTACGCCTGGTCCAACGGCAAGGGACCGGCCGTCACCCTGAGCAGCGGGACGGTCGCGGAAGGCGACGTGACCGTCGAGACCCGCAGGCCGATCAGCTACGTGATTCCGTGGCTGAAGAAGATCACGGCGCTCGAGGGCTGACGCACCGTGAACCTCGCCATGCCCCAATTCCTGTCAGGCCTGTTACGGCCGCGGCGCCGCGCGGTGCCGCCGATCCTGCAGATGGAGGCGGTCGAATGCGGCGCCGCGTCGCTGGCGATGATCCTGGCGCGGTTCGGCGCCTGGATCCCGCTGGAGCAATTGCGCGGGCTGTGCGGGGTATCGCGCGATGGCTCGAAAGCGAGCAACCTCGTCAAGGCCGCGCGCAGCCTCGGCCTCAATGCCAAGGGCTACCAGAAGGAGCCGGAGGGGCTGCGGGATCTGCCGTGGCCGCTGATCATCCATTGGAACTTCAACCACTACGTGGTTTTCGAGGGCATGGATGACCGCCACGCCTTCATTTGCGATCCGGCCAGCGGCCCGCGCGCGGTGTCGCTGCAGGAATTCAGCGATTCCTTCACCGGCGTCGCACTGGCATTTGAAAAGACCAAGGCGCTGCAGCGAACCCCGAAGCCCAAGGGCCTGCTGTTTGCCTTGCGCGCCCGCGCCTCGCATTCGCGGCTGGCGGTGTTGCTGATCCTGCTGCTGAGCGTCGTCATCATCATTCCCGGCGTGGTGCTGCCGGTGTTCAGCAAGCTGTTCGTCGACGGCATCGTGATCCATCATCAGGAGCATTGGGTGATCCCGCTGTTCCTGGCGTTCGGTCTGACCGCGGTGACCCGTGCGCTGCTGACCGCGCTTCGGCAAAACCTGATGCTGCGGCTGGAAGCCAAGCTGATGGTGGTCGGCGCCAGCAGCTTCATGTGGCACATCATGCACCTGCCCGTCGGCTTCTTCCTGCAGCGGCAGGCCGGCGAGATCGCCACCCGCATCGATGCCGGCGGCCGCGTGGCCAAGGCGATCGCCAGCGACCTCGCCAATTCGGTGATCGATGCCGCGAGCGCCATCGCGTTTGCGCTGATCCTGCTCGGCTACGATTTTCAACTCGGCCTGACCGCGATCGCCCTGACGCTGCCGAATTTCCTGGTCGTCGGCTATCTCCGCAAGCGGCAGCGCGCGGCTTCCTACAAGCAGAGCGCCAATTTCGGCAAGCTCGGCGGCGCGACCGTCGGCATCATCGCCAATATCGAAAGCATCAAGGCCTCCGGCCTGGAAAACAGCGCGTTCGCGCAATGGGCCGGGTTCCACGCCAAGACGCTCGACTCGGCGCGGGAACTCGGGGTCTCCGGCCTGGCGGTGTCGATCGCGCCCACCATTTTCGCCGGTCTCACCGAGGTCGCGGTGCTCGGGCTCGGCGTTTACCGCATGATCAACGGCGCCTTGACCGTGGGCGACCTGGTGGCGGTCCAGACCCTGGTGCGCAGCTTCAGCGTGCCGCTGGGCCGGGTGTTCGGCCTCAGCACCACGATGAACAGCATCGAAGCCGATCTCAACCGCGTCGACGACGCCTTCCGCAATCCGGCCGATCCGATGACCGCGGGCGCCGACGCGCCCGACAGGCCCGTGGCGCTGCGCGGAGCGGTGCGGGTGGCGGGGTTGAGCTATGGATACAACCCGCTGGCGCCCCCGCTGCTCGATGCCATCGATTTCAGCATCCGCCCGGGACAGCGGGTCGCCCTGGTCGGACGCTCCGGATGCGGCAAGTCGACGCTCGGCCGGATCATTTGCGGGCTGCTGCTTCCCGGGCAGGGCGGCGTGACCATCGACGATATTCCGCTCGACGATCTGACGCAGCGCCAGCGCGCCGCAAACATCGCCTATGTCGACCAGGACATCTTCCTGTTCGAAGGCACGGTCCGCGACAACCTCACTTTGTGGAAGAAGGATATTCCCGACGCGGTGCTGACCCAGGCGCTGCGCGATGCCGCGATGCTCGACGACATCGTCGCGCGCAACGGCGAACTGGACTCGATGATCGACGAGGGCGGCCGCAATTTCTCCGGCGGCCAGCGCCAGCGGCTGGAGATCGCGCGCGCGCTGGTGGGAAACCCCTCGGTTCTCGTGCTCGACGAGGCCACCGCGGCGCTGGACCCGGAAACCGAAAAGCTGATCGATGAAAACCTCCGCCGTCGCGGCTGCACCTGCATCATCATCGCCCACCGCCTCAGTACGGTGCGCGATTGCTCCGAAATCATCGTGATGCAGCAGGGCCGCATCATCGAGCGCGGCACGCATGATGCCCTGATGGCCCAGGACGGCGAATATGCCAGCCTCGCGCAATCCGGTTGACATGATGAAACCCGCCTTCTCCCCATCCGAAAAACCCGCCGTGGCCGGGGTCCTCAGCGGTGGAAGCAGCAATCCGATCCTGCTCGACGATGCTTCGCGCAGCTACCGGGTCCGGGAAGGCGCCTTCGACGTGTTTGCGGTCGAGAACTCGTCGATCGACAGCCGGCGGCACTATCTGTTTCAACTCGCCAAGGGCGACGTCGCGCTCGGTATCGATCGCTTGTCCGTCCACCATATCGGGCTGCTGCTGGTCGGCTCGCTCGGTTCGAAGCTCGACGTGCTCGATGGCGCCGAGCGCCTGGCCGCGGCCTCCTGCGAGCGCTGGATCAGGTCGCTGTCCAGCGCCATCAGCGAGGCGCCGTTGCGGGGCGACGCGTTGACGATCGGTCCGACGCTGCATGGCGGAACGGCCGGCACGACGCTGAAAGGCGACCCCAAGACCACTTTCTGGGTCACGATCACCAAAGGCCATGCCACGCTGTCCGACGGGCGTCTGACGGTGCCGGAGAAATCACGGCTGCCGCTGTCCGGCGCGCTTCGCCTGGCCGCCGAAACCGACGTCGATATATCGGTCGAGCAGCGCGAGACGCTGCTGGCGCGGGATCTGCAGTTTTTCAACGTCGCCTGCCAGGATGGCTTGTCGACGCGCTTCCACGGCACCGGCGCGGAACCGAGCCTGCCGCCGATCCGATCCGCCGATCCGCTCGATGCGTCGCTGCGCGCGCTCGCCGGATCCTCGGGACGCAGGGCGCCGGCCGCCGCGGGCCTCGCCACCGAGCCGTTGCATGCCGCGCTGGGCCATCTGTTCGAGGCGCTTGCGGTCGAGCCCATCGCCAAGGCGTTCGACCGCGACCTGAAGAGTCATGGATCGGAATCGGAGCGCATGACCGCGATCCTGTCGCATCACCGGCTGCTCAGCCGGTCGGTGCTGTTGCGCGCGGGATGGCAAAATCTCGACGGGCCGCCGCTATTGGCCTATCTCGACGAGCAGCGCAGGGCGGTCGCGCTGGTGTTTCGACGCCGCCGCTGGTTCGTGCTGGACGGCGATACCGAGATCCAGGTCAACGGCGACATTCTGGCCCGGCTTGCCGACGATGCCGTGCAGGTCTATCCGACGCTGCCGCTGGCGCCGTTCGCTTTCTCCCGGCTGTTCAGCTTCGGGCTGGTCGGCGGCGGCGCCGACCGGATCCGCATCGGTCTCTGCCTGATCGCCGGTGCGGTGTTCGCCGCGATGCTGCCGCTGGCGTCGCGGATCCTGATCGACGACGCGCTGCCGCATGGCGATCTCAACACGACCGGCCTGATCATCGTCGGACTCTTCATCTCGGTATTGGCCAGAACCGTGTTCGAAACCGTCAAGGGCGTCGCATTGCTGCGCTCGGAGCTGCGGCTGGAGGCACGTCTGCAGCCGGCCATGGTCGCCCGAATGATCAACCTGCCGACATCCTTCTACCGGACCTATTCGGTCGGTGACATCCTCGACCGCGTGCTCGGTATCCAGCGCGCGCGCCAATTGCTGACCCAGCATGGCGCCGGGGCGTTGATCGGCGCGGTGTTCAGCCTGGTCAGCCTGGTTCCGATCTTCTTCATCGACGCGCGCCTTGCATTCGTGGTGCTCGGCCTCGCCGTGCTGCTGGGCGCCGTCTCGGCGGCCATCACGATCGGCGAACTGCGGCATGAGCGGCGCCGGGTGATGCAGAAAGGCAAGCTCGACGGTTTCGTGCTGCAGGTGCTGATGGGCATCACCAAGCTGCGGGCTTCGGCGGCGGAGCCGATGGCATTCGGACGCTGGGCCGGCCATTTCGGCGTCACGCTGCGCCACATGATCGCCGCGGAGCGTTGGGCCAATCTGCAGAAATCCGCACAGGCGCTGCTGCCCGAACTGGCGACGATCACGCTCTACGCCGTCATCGTCGCCTTCATGAAATCCGACGCCGACAAGGCGATGGCGGCCGCGCCGGCCAAGGACGCCGCGGCCGCGATGTTTACCGCCGGCGCCTTCGTCTCGCTGTCGGCGGCGGTCGCGCAGGTGATGGGCTCGGTCACCGCCCTGGCCGACGCCTTGACGCAGACGCTCGGCGTCGTGCCCCTGATCGAGCGGGCCAAGCCGATCATCGCCACCGAACTGGACGTCCCGCTGGCCGACCCGGAAAGTCTCGAGCTGCGGGGCGACATCGACATCCGCAACGTGTCGTTTCGCTATACGGACAAGAGTCCGCTGGCGCTCGACGGGCTCGATCTGCAGATCGGCAAGGGCGAGTTCGTCGCCATCGTCGGCGCGTCCGGCAGCGGCAAGTCCACACTGCTGCGCCTGCTGCTCGGCTTCGAAAAGCCGGAGCATGGCGATATCTTCTATGACGGCTGCGCGATCCGGCGGCTGGCGGTGTCCGACTTGCGGCGGCAGATGGGTGTCGTGCTCCAGCACGGCAGGCTGTTCTCGGGGAGCATTCACAGCAATATCGTCGGGCAGAGCGGGCTCGGCATGAACGAGGCGATGGCGGCGGCCCGGCTGGTCGGGCTGGATCGCGACATCGAGGCGATGCCGATGGGCATGCATACCGTGCTGCTCGATGGTGCGGCGTCGTTGTCCGGCGGCCAGCGCCAGCGCATCCTGATCGCCCGCGCGCTGGTCGGGCAGCCGGCGATCCTGCTGCTCGACGAAGCGACCAGCGCGCTCGACAACCGGACCCAGGCGGTGGTGAGCGAGACCCTTTCGAGGCTGGCCGTGACCCGCATCGTGATCGCGCACAGGCTCAGCACCATCGAAGCCGCCGACCGCGTCGTCGTGCTGGAAAAAGGCAAGGTCGTGGAGATGGGCGATTTCGCAACCCTGATGGCAAAGGACGGCCGGTTCGCCGCGCATGCGCGGCGGCAGATCATCTGAGGTCGCCGGCCGAATGTCGGCGTTCAGCCCAATGGCGCGGACGCCAAACAACCGAGTGAGGACATGAGATGCGCAAGGTACTTTATATCATGGGGCAGCTGAACGACCGCGACATCGAATGGATGGCGCAGGCCGGACGGCAGCGGGTGTTCGCCGAGGGCGAGGCGCTGATCCACGAAGGACGGGAGAGCCCGTCGCTGTTCATCGTGCTGGAAGGCGAAGTCGAGGTCGTGGTGAAAGGCGCCGGCCGCGTCGCCATCCTCGGCAGCGGCGAAATCCTCGGTGAAATGTCATTTGTCGACAAGGCGCCGCCGTCGGCGACGGTCCTGGCGCAATCCGGCACCAAGGTGCTCGATCTGCAGAAGCGCCAGGTCGAGGATCGCCTGGAGCAGGATCCGGCCTTTGCGGCCCGGTTCTATCGCGCGCTTGCGATTTTTCTTGCCGACCGCCTGCGCGGCACGGTCCAGCGCAACATGGCCGGAACGCCGCTCAGCAGTGCGGCGATCGAGGAAGACGAGCTTGACGACAGCGTCCTCGACAACGTCTCGGTCGCGGGGCTTCGGTTCCAGCAGATGCTGAAGACCCTAGCCGGCGCCCACGGGCAGGCTTGAGGCGAACATGCCCGAACCGGAGTTTCCAAATTGGAACACCGATTCCCGCGCGGGACAGGCTTTTCTCTCAACCCGAACTCCGCTATGCGTTACGCTTTCATATGGAAGCGGACCTTAGCGTCGCTTCCCACCCGCTTAAAAAGGAATTTCATACATGAACGACCAGGCACTCCAGACCTTCCGGACTCTCGTGAACGAGGATGCAGGCGTTCGTGAAAAGTTCTTTGAAGCCTATCGGAGCGGCCCGGCTGCCTTGGCCGCCATGGCCAGCCAACACGGCTTCCAGGCCTCCGAGGAACAGGTTCTCGCCGCAATGAAAACCGTCGGGGCCGATGGCGAGCTCACCGACACCGAGCTCGAATTGGTGTCGGGATCGATGGAAAAATTCGCGACGGCCGACGCGGACACCACACAATACCGAGAAGGCTAGGCTCAACAGACCAGGCCCAAGATCCTTCGATCGTTGACGGTCCAATCCGTCCCGCGGTCGAAGGGCCAGCTTTCCAATCGCGGTGTTTCGGACAGCCAACGGCGGCTCCGACGGTTAGCGCAGTGCCGATCGGCTACAGCAGTTTGCCAACCTCGTGAATCTCCTCCATCGATAATACGATCGGTGCAGCCCTGCGGCGCGACCAGGCAATATGTCGCGGATAATCGGTGAAATATTCGGCGATGCTGTCGCGCCCGTAGGCCTCGCATTGCCTGGTGAGCGCTCGCCAATATCCGGCTGTCAGTATTCCTGACTGCCACAGGCGTTCGTCGAGATACGAGCTGGGATACAGGCGGGCAACCCGGTTGCCATAGCGAGCGGCTCTTGCGCCCTGAAACGACGTTGCCACAATCCAGCCGACGAGTTCGCCCGCCCGCCTGACCTGCAGGCTGCAAACCGGATCGATGGCCGCCGCGAAGCGTTCAAAGTCGAGAACCGGGCGATACGACCGCTGTCCGCGAAGTCGCGCCAATGCGTCGAGATCGACGTCGGCGGGCTGTTGCCAGGGCTCAAAACTGTAATTCGTCAGCCGCGATGCCCGGTTGTTTGCCTGCCACCAGCCTGTGAGTGCTTCTGCCATCGTTCCGGCTTCGCCCACGATATGGATCCCTGCGATTCTGGGCTGGCTCCAGTGCAAGGCGCCGGTCAATCCGACAAACGCGGCGTTCTTCACGGTTGAAACAAAACGGGCATGGAGTCGCCGGCCCTTCCGGTCTTCGACTTCGGCCTCCACCGCCCGCAGCAACGCCCGGCCGATGCCGTGCCTGCGATGGGCCGGCGCGACAGAGATCGAACTCAGCAAAAAGTCGCCGGCCGTCCCGGCCGGATGCGCAATCGCGAGGCCGAGCGGTCCAAGACCGTCCGAGGCGCCGATCAGAAACCAAGCGGGCGGCAGCCGCTCGATACGCGACCCGAGACTCGGGAAGGTCAAATGCCCGAAGGGTGCGGCCTGGTCGGGTGTCAAACGGGCAATTTTGTACTCAGTCAAAGGCAATCCAGTTCTCGCCGGCGACCCGCTTCGATCTGAAGGGTCATGATGAGTTCCGCTCCGCGCGCCTTCATCGCATCCATGTCTGCCATGTTCCAGAGCACAGCCTGGCCTTTTCTGCGCTTTCGTCGAAAGACGGCATTCTACCGTCCTCAACACCGGCGCCACTCATCATGCGACCGGCGGGGGCAGACGCACGCGTCACGCGCTGGCGTGAATTATCCCGCCTTCTCCCGCACCGCCGGCCGGAAGATCCACTCCCGCCACACCGTCAGCAGCGCCGCCATGATCACCGGCCCCACGAACAGCCCTATCAACCCGAACGCGGCGAGGCCGCCGAAGATGCCGACGAAGGCGAACAGGAACGGCAGCCGCGCCGAGCCGCCGACCAAAGTCGGCCAGACGAAATGATCGCCGGCGAGCATCACGATCACGCCCCAGCCGAACACGCAGGCGGCGGCGATGCCGCTGCCGCCGCCGGAGAGGAGCACCACCGCCGCGACGGTGAAGGCCAGCCAGGCGCCGAACGGCAGCATGGCGAAGGCGGTGGTGAAGATGGTGAACAGCACGGCGTTCGGCACCCCGGCGACGAGATAGCCGACACCGATCAGCAGGCCCTCGCCGACGGCGACCAGCACGGTGCCGTTCACCGTGCCTCTGATAGCGTCGACCATCTTGCCGACCAGGCCTTCTCCCGCTTCGCCGAACAGGCGGTCGCTGGTCTCCAGGAAGCTGTTGGCGACCCAGCGGCCATTGCGGAGCAGGACGAACAGCGCCAGCAGTGCGAAGAAGATCAGGAACAGGCGGTGCAGCAGTTGCCCGCCGAAGGTCGTGAGCAGAGCCGAGGCGTTGTCGGCATTGATGCTCTTCAGCCAGGTGGCGGCCGCCTTGGGATCCGACAGGTTGGCGCGCCACCACTGCTGGATGCTTTCCGCCGCGACCGGCAAGCGGGACAGCCATTCCGGGACCTCGATCCCGCTCTCGCCGGCCTTCTTCATCCAGCCGACCAGCACGTCGCCCTGCTGCGCGACCTGATAGACCGCCAGCGACATCGGCGTGAACAGGATGAGCGCGACGATCAGGGTGAAGATCGACGCAGCGAGGTTCGAGGGACCGCCGCCGAGGCGCGCCGCGAACTTGATGTAGAGCGGCCAGAGGCTGACGGCGAGAATGGTGGCCCAGACCAGCGCCGGCAGAAAGCCCGCGGCGGTCCACAACGCGAGTGCGAGAAGCGTCAGGGCCAGCACGACCCTGGCGTTCATCCGGGTCGACGCGCCCGACGGCAGCGGCTTCGCCTCGACGGTGGTCGGCACCGCCTTCCGCACCACCACGGGCTTCTTAGCCGCCGCTGATTTGACTCGATCGGTCATGTGAGATCGCGAGCCCCTCGATTGCTGCGGCGCCGACCCTGATGCGCGCGACGATGCAGACAGAACCGCACAGCCGGCTCCGGGTTCCATCGGGAAAGAGTGGTAATCGGTCGCGTCCGGACAGCCGCGTCAGCGACGGTCGACGCTGATGACGTTCCGCGCCGTCAACGGCACGAAGCAGACCAGTGCGGCCAGCATCCAGAAGGAGACCGGCAGCCCGACCACATTCGCGACGTAGCCGATCAGCGCCGGGCCGAGCAGCACGCCGGCGTAACCGGTCATGGTGACGGCGGCGATGGCGAGGGCCGGGGGCATGATGAGCTGCGATCCGGCACGCCGGAAGTACACCGGAACGATGTTGGCCGCGCCGAGGCCGATCAGCAGGAAGCCGCCGAGGGCCGCGGCGGCGCCCGGCGCCGCCAGCAGCACCACGAACCCCGCGATCGCGATGAGGCCCCCGCCGATCAATGTCCTGAGATCGCCGATGCTGGCCGTCACCCGGTCGCCGGCCAGCCGGCCAACGGTCATGGCCGCCGAGAACATGGTGTAGCCGAGGCCGGCCTGGCTGGGGCTGAACAACGCCTCGCCGCTGATCAGCAGGGCGCTCCAGTCCAGCATGGCGCCCTCGACCAGAAAGATGACGGCCGTCAGCGCGGCCAGCAGCAGAACGACCCCGCGCGGCCGGACGAACAGCGCCTTGGCCCCGGCGTTATCGCCGGCCGCGGCCCTCAACAGACGCGGCCACGCCACCGCCATCGCGGCCAGCATCAGGCCGGCGCAGATCGATGTCGCGGCCAAGGCGTCCATGCCCATCGTCAGCAGCGCCGCCATCAGCGCGGCGCCGAAAAAGCCGCCGATGCTGAACTGGGCGTGAAACCCGGACATCAGCGGACGGTCGGCCGCGCGCTCGACCTCGACCGCGTGCACGTTCATGGCGACGTCGAGGGCGCCGAGCGCGGCACCGAACAACAGCAACGCGATACCGAGCGCCGTGGTGGTCGGCGCCACGGGAAGCAGCGGCAGGATCACCGCCAACCCGATCCCGCCAAGCAGGATCACCGGCTTGCTGCCGTAGCGGGCGCTGAGCGGACCCGTCGCGATCATCGTGACGACCGACCCGACGCCGATGCACAGCAGCAAGATGCCGAGGGTGCCATCATCGAGACCGAGACGCAGCTTGGCGAACGGCACCAGCGGCGCCCAGCAGGCGATGCCGAAGCCGGCGACAAAAAACGACAGACGCGTGGCGAGCCGCGTCGCAGGCCGGTCCGAAGAGATCATCGAGGAGCTTTCGTCAACGGCCGGCGGCGTCAGCCGTCAGCTTCGGGGCCGCGCGCATCACGGCGACAACGGATTGTCCGCCGCGACACCGGGCCGCGATCACGTCGCACCGGGGAAGAGGCGGATCATCGTGCATGACGACGACAGAAGGCGATTCATCGCGCATGTTCAAGGGTGAATGTGGGGGGTCACGCGGTCGTCATGCCGGGGCCGGCGCTTCTTACGCCGCGATGGAGACGATCCCACCGCGTTCGATTTCATGGTTGGCAGGTAAAGGCTCTATTTCTCCGCTGCGGCGCGTAAAATCGGCAGCAGCCGTGCGGCTTCGCTCTTGACCAGATTGGCGAGGGCCCTTGGTCCGCGGCGCTCCGGCTCCACGGTGTCGGCGCCGAGATCGGCCAGCCGCTTCTGCACGGCCTCCTCGCTGAGTCCCTTGCCGAGGGCGTCGGCAAGCTTGTCGACCACGGCTTGCGGCGTGCCGCTCGGCACGAACACCGCATAAAACGGCGCGATGTCGAATTCGGGCAGGCCCTGCTCGTGGGAGGTCGGCACGTCGGGCAGCAGCGGGCTGCGTTTCCTGGCGGCGATCGCCAGCGCCTTGACGTTGCCGGCCTGCACCTGGCCCAGTGTCCCGAGCACGGGATCGCATTCATAGTCGACCTGGCCTGCCAGCATGGCATTCAAGACAGGGGCGGTGCCGGTGAACGGAATCATCGTCGGCTTGATGCCGATCGCCGCGTGAAGCAGCAGGCAACCGATGTAGGAGACCGAGCCGAGCCCGGCATGCCCGACATTGAGTTTGTCCGGGCTGGATTTCGCGTAAGCCACGAATTCCTTGAGATTGCCGGCGGGGAAATCCTTACGCACGACCAGCAGTTCGGGATACTCGGCCGTCAGCCCGATCGGCTCGAAGTCCTTCTGCGGATCGTAGCCGAGATTGGGATAGAACGCCGGCGCCAGCGCGTTGGTGCCGAGGTGGCCGGACAGGATCGTGTAACCGTCGGGCACAGCCTTGGCGGCGCGCAGCGCGCCCGTGGTGCCGCCGGCACCCCCGACATTCTCGACCAGGAATTTCTGTCCCAGATAGCGGCTGAAGATGTCGGCGACGATCCGGCCGGTGATGTCGGCCGGCCCGCCGGCGGCGAAGGGAACGATGACCGTCACCGTTCTGGATGGATAATCCTGCGCCCGCGCGTCGCCTGCTGCGGCGACCGCCATCATGGCGACGACCGCTGCTGCCAAATACCTGGCCATCCCTCGCCTCCCCATTCGCTTTTTATTATCTGACCCAGCCTACAGGCGAACGCGCAAGGTGCAAGCCGCTACCGCGGTGCCAGGCTGCGAGAACACGGCCGCGGTTTCGACGTCCCCGCGATGACCAGCATGCCGAGGCTGTGGCCGAGACCGACGGTCGAACGCACCAGCATCGTATCCTGCTGCAGGTTCTCGATATCGCGCACGAGAGCTTGATCTTCGATTTACGTCGCAGGATCAGGAGAGGATGTCGCGCGCGTCCGGCTAACAGCTGATGCGGTCCCCCAATCGCATGACGCGCATCGTCCGATGATCGGGTTCAATATTGGATCGGCGGGGTACTGTCTGTATTTGACCCTCGGTGTCGTCGTTTTTGATTAGTTCTTCGAGGTGAAATTCTTTGAACCGTTTAGCCCGACCGTAGACTTATATTCCAACAACTTGAAATGGGTGCCATCATGGCTATTACGAAGTTTACAGGAAGTATTGCTACCGCCGTCCTGGCGTTGCTGGTGGTGGGCGCGCTGACGCAGCCGACGCTGGCCGACGCACAAAGTGACCACAAGGCCAAGTTCAAGGACGGATGCAAATCCTCCAATGGCTCGTGGATCGAAAATTCCGACGGGTCCTATCAATGCAACACGCGCGGCGGCGAGACGAATATCTGCTTCAAGGACACGCCGCCCAAGGCTTGCGTGCACAAGAAGCTGTAGGGGACGCAGCGACCCAAGACCGGGTCCTCTCCCGACGAGAGCTTGATGATATCAGGCTCAATCGGCGGCATCAGCCCCGTCATTGCGAGCCAACGGATCGCGCGAATGCGTGCCCGATGACTCGCAATGGCGGGGTTTTCTATCCCGGCTCAACTTTGGCCATTACGCTTTAGTGCACGAGCGGCGCGCGGGACACGAAGTGGCTTCCGTCCCCCGGCCGCCGGGCGGACACCAGGTGGCCCTTCCAGGCCTCGATGGCGACGCAGAGCGAGGTGATCGCCCAGAACACCGGATATTCGTAGCCGCCGGTATTCCAGGTCCAACCAAACCCCTTCACCACCTGCAGCGAATAGACCGCGACCGCCAGCAGCGCGCAGGCGCCGAGCGCTGCGAACCGCGTGCAGATTCCGAGCACCAGGGCAACGCCCGCGGCCGTCTCCGCAACCGCCGCGATCCAGACCCAAACCTCCGGCGGATGGAAACCGGCCTTGGCAAAGAAGCCCACGGTTGCCGCCGATACGGTACCGCCGGCAAATTTCCCCAAGACGTGCGGAAACATAAACAGCCCACAGATGATCCTCAGGATATTGAGCCCATTGGTGGGATCGAAATTGCTAGCTTGAATGCGAAAGTCTGCTTTGGTCGGCCACATCGTCAATTCCCCTTGTGATTTACGACTAGCGATTTTGCGATTTGCGATTTGCAGTATTGTCGATCGGGCGTGACGGGTGTTGCGGCAGATCAAGTTTCGCTCACGCCTCGATCTTGCCGTCACCCTGGATCGTCGGCTTTTCGGATTCCGTCGCGAGGCGATGCCGCGGCGATCGTGATCGCCGGCATTGCCGTTCGATATGAAATCGAATCCGGTCTCGTCACTTTATTTTGACGAATGCGGCTTTGGACGGCCGGCCCAGGCAATCGGCGTGAGGTTTGCCGCCGCCGCGACGGCCTTCGACGAAATACGACAATTATATGAATGATCTGGCGCAATAATGCTGCAGCAAAAGCAGGGCATACCGACTTCATCGAAACCGCATCGGTGAACCATGAAGTCCCAAATTGTCGAACGTCTCGGCGAAGCCGACATTCTGCTGCCCTCCCTCATCGCCGACGCGCTCGCCGCCAATGACTGCATCAAGGTGCGGATGAGCGCTCTCCAGACCGCCGCCCATCGCGCCAGCCAACCGGACCGTCCCGCTCCGGACTTGCAGGTCGAATGCCGCGCCGCCGGAATCGCGCCGGCAGCGATCGCGGCGCTGATCGACGGAGCGCACGCCATCGGCGAAGGACGCATCGCGGCGCCCAACCTCGCCAGGCTGATGAAGGACATCCTCGACGACGTCGCGGCGATGATCCGCGCCGTGAAGGCCGGCGAACCGGCAGCGGGCGAAACCATGAGCGCGCGCCTTTCGACGATCCAGGCTTCAGGCCTGCTGGAAGCTTCGAATGAAATCGAAACATCGCGAATCGCCAAGCTGACCAGAGTCGCCGAAGACGACGGCGATAGCCTGCATCGGCTGGTGATGGATCTGCACAAGGTGCTCAACCGGCTCGCCGCGGGGTGCGCCGAAGAGGTCGTCGCGGGCGCGCACGTCTTCGGCTTGCGTCCTGACGACCATCGGCCCGTGCAAAGTTTCATGCAGGGGCTCGGGGAGACCCGGGGACTGAAATTCGATCATCCGGGTCTCGATGCCATGGCGACGCGATCGGGCGACCGGCTGCTGATCCAGAACGACATCGGGACGACGGATGCTCATGTCGTGGTGATTACCGTCAAGGACGATGCGGTCACCGTCACCTACACCGACGTGCACCGGGCGCGCGCCAAATTCTTCGTCGGCCTGTTCGAGGAATTCCCCGCCAAGTGGAGCGGCCTCGATCGTCACTCGGCCGACGGCCTCGGCGACGATGGAGACTTCTATCTGGTGACCGGACAATATCAGGCAGCCACCGCCAAGGAGCGCGATGCGTTCCTCGCCGCCGTCGGCGCGGCACTGGTGTTCCTGATCGACTGGAACAAGGCTCGCAAACTGCTGCGCAACTGGGTTGCCAAGAACGACGCGGTCGACATTCTCGGCTGGGCGGCGCGGCATCGGATCGGACATCGGGCATTCCTCGAACTTGGCGGCGACGAATTGATCAGCGCCGCCGTGCGGAATGCCGCCCCGACGCGGATAGGTTTCGGCGAGCGCCTGGATCAGGCGCTTGGACGCCATGCCGCGGTCGATTTTCTCAAGACCACCCTGCGCACCTCGACCGACGGGTTGAGGGCGGGGCGATCCGTTCGGCTGGTCCGCGACCAGATCGAAGCCGATCTGGTCAGGCACCTGGCGCGGGTCGACAGCGCGTTGCTTGCCGTCGTCGTGCGACAGGCCGGATTGGTCCACGAGATCGCCGCCGACCTGGTCCACCATGTCGCCGCCCTGCAGGCCGGCCGGCCGGCCGACGGCAAGCTGCTCGCGGCCCGTGCCGGGCGCATCGAACGAAAAGGCGATCGAATCGCGATCGAAGCCCGCAACGAAGTCGCACGCCTCAACGCTGACCCGATCATCGAGCAGCTGACGGACCGCGTCGAGGAAGCCATCGACGAGTTGGAGCAGGCCGCCTTCATCGCCTCGCTGGTGCCGCCCGGAATCGATCCGGAACTGCTGCTGGCACTGGCCGAGCTGTGCAAGGTCGCGGTATCCGGCGCCGAGGCGGCGGCCTCGGGCATGGCCGCCGCCGCCGACGTTCCGGAGGGACGCCGCATCGACGCCGAGGACGCGCTGGCCGCCGTCGTCCGCCTCATCGAGGCCGAGCACGCCGCGGATTCGTGCGAGCGCAGCGTGACCGCGCGGGTGTTCGCCGGCGGCTCCGACCTGGCGGCGTCGCTCCCGGTTCTCGAGCTCGCCCGCACGATCGAGCGCGCGACCGACCGACTGGCCGGATTCGGCCATCTGATGCGGCGCCACGTCATGACGAACCTATCCGCCTAGAGCCTCTTCCGTTCCGATCGACCCGGAACGGGGCTCTATCTTTTTGTTTTGACGCGTTTTCTTCACGCGAGCCGGTATCCGCCTCGCTCGAAAACGCACCAGGGAGGACCAACCGATGCATATCGTTCGTATCGGCGACGGATCGACGGAGCGGCATTCGGCCGACGCGATCGGCGCCAAGGCCGCCAACCTGACGCGGATGGCGGCCCTCGGTCTGCCGGTGCCGCCGGCCTTCGTGCTTCCGGTCAAACTATGCGCCGCCATCATCGACAACGATGCTCACGCCGAACGCCACCTGCGCGACGGATTGAAGGAAGGTATCGCGTTTCTGGAACGCGCGACCGGGCGACGTTTCGGCGACCGACGGCGTCCGCTGCTGGTATCGGTGCGCTCGGGAGCCGCGCGATCGATGCCGGGCATGCTCGATACCGTGCTCGACGTCGGCTGCACCTCGGACGCCGTGCATGGCCTGATCCGGACCACCGGCCGCCCGCGGCTGGCGTGGGATTGCCGACGGCGTTTTCTCGAGAGCTACGCGGAGACGGTGCTGGGCTTCGATCCCGCGCCATTTGCGGCCTGCCTCGCCGGGCTCAGCGTGCGTGAAACTGCCGCCGACCTCCGTGAACTCGATAGCGAGGCGCTGGAACGCCTGGCCAGCGACGAACAGGCCCTGGTCGAAGACCTGGACGACGGCTGGCTCGAGGACGCCGCGGCGCAACTCGACGGCGCGGCCAGGGCGGTCTATCGATCATGGACCAGCGAGCGGGCGCAAACCTATCGCCGCCTGCAGAAGCTCGACGATCTGCGCGGCACGGCCGTCACGGTTCAGGCCATGGTCTTCGGCAACGGCGGACTTGCGTCCGGAGCCGGCGTCGCGTTCTCGCGCGATCCCTCCACCGGGCTGCCGCGGCCGATGATCGACCTCGTGCTCGATGCCCAGGGCGAGGACGTCGTCTCGGGCCGGCGAACGCCCGACACCGAAGAGACGATCGCCCGCCTGCTGCCCGCGATCGCGCCCGAGCTCGGCGATGTTCTGAAGCGGCTCGAGCGGGAATTCGGCGACGTGCAGGACATCGAATTCACCATCGAAGACGGAAAACTCTGGATCCTTCAGACGCGCTCCGCCAAGCGGACGCCGCGCGCGGCGCTGCGGATCGCCATCGATCTCGTGCACGAGAAGCTCATCACGCCCCGTGAAGCGCTGCAACGGATCGATGCCATCGATCTCGACGCCGTGACCGAAACCGAGCTGGCCACGACCGGAGATCCGCTGATGACCGGGATCGGGGCATCCGGCGGCATCGCCGTCGGCCGCGCCGCGTTCGACTCCGAAAGCGCCCGGCGGCTGGCCGACTCCGGCGAGCCGGCGATTCTGCTGCGCCCGGATACGAGCACCGCGGACGTCGCGGGCTTCGCCGCCGCGGCGGGAATCGTGACCGCGGTCGGCGCCCGCACCGCCCATGCCGCGCTGGTGGCGCGCCAGCTGGGGAAGCCCTGCATCGTCGGCTGCAGCGGCATGACGGTCGAGGCGGCGGCCGATTGCGCGCACCTTGCCGGAACCAGGATCTCGGGCGGCGACTGGATTTCCATCGATGGAGACAACGGCCGCATCTATCAGGGACGGCGCGATATCCGCGTGACACGGCCGGAATCCGAACTCGCCGAAATTGCACGATGGCGTGCCGATCATCCGCACGGCCATAGCAAACACAAACATGCCCACAAACAAGACGCTGAAGCGAGACTGACATGAACGACCAGACGGGAACCACGCGACTGCACGGCAATGCGATCGGAACGATCACCGGGCCGGCCGTGCCGCCGGACGGCCGCACGGCCGATCACGCCTCGCCGCCGCGCGAAGCCTTTCACGATCTCGACCGCGCGGCGGCCGCGACCATGGCGCGCCTGACCGGCGGACTGTCGCCGGCCGCGCTCTGGCTGGCCTATTGCGATTGGGCGATGCATCTCGGCGCCGCCCCCGGCAAGCAATCGGAGCTCATGCTCGATCTGTGGCAGAGCTTCGCGCAGCTGTCCGGCGAAGCGTTGCGGCCCGCGGCGGAGCGCGACTCTCCAGCTCCGTTCCGGGACAGCCGGTTTCGGGGAGGCGCCTGGCAGCAACCTCCCTTCCGGCTTTGCTACGAGACTTTTCTCCTGACCGAACAATGGTGGCGGAAAGCCACGCGCGACGTCGCGGGGGTCTCACCGCATCATCAGGATATGGTGGCCTTCGCCGCGCGCCAGTGGCTCGATATCTTCTCGCCGTCGAACCTGCCTTGGACCAATCCCGAGGTCGCGCAGGAGACATGCCGCACCGGAGGCCGCAATCTGCTCGCCGGCTTCGTCAACTGGGCCGAGGACGTCCGCCGCACTCTCGCCAAACAGCGCCCCGCCGGCACGGAGGCGTTCGCGGTCGGCGAGACCGTCGCCACGACGCCCGGCAAGGTGATCTTTCGCAATCATCTGATCGAATTGATCCAGTACACCCCGGTCACCGCGACGGTGCATCCCGAGCCGGTGCTGATCGTGCCGGCATGGATCATGAAATACTACATTCTCGATCTCTCGCCGCATAACTCGCTGATCGGCTACCTGGTCGGCCAGGGTTACACGGTATTCTGCATTTCCTGGCGCAACGTCACCGCGGAAGACCGCAACGTTTCCCTCGAAGACTACCGGCGGCTCGGTGTCATGGCGGCACTGGACGCGATCGCATCGATCGTCCCGGGCCGGCAGGTGCACGCGGCCGGCTATTGCCTGGGCGGCACCCTGCTGGCGCTCGCCGCCGCCGCCATGGCCGAAACCGGCGACCATCGCCTCAAGACGATGACATTGCTCGCAGCCCAGACCGATTTCAGCGAGCCGGGCGAGCTGCAACTGTTCATCGACGACAGCCAGGTCTCCTTTCTCGAAGGCGCGATGTGGAAGAACGGCACATTGGACGCCTCGCAGATGGCGGGCGCCTTCCAGCTTCTGAATTCGAATGACCTGATCTGGTCTCACATGATCCATGACTACCTGATGGGCCAGCGCACGCCGATGATCGACCTGATGGCCTGGAATGCCGACGCGACGCGGATGCCCTACCGCATGCATTCGGACTATCTGCGCAAGCTCTTCCTCGGCAACGATCTCGCCTCCGGCCGCTATGTGGTCGACGGCCATGCGATCGCCATCCAGAACATCCGCGCGCCGATCTTCGCCATCGGCACCGAGGGCGATCACGTCGCGCCGTGGCATTCGGTCTACAAGATTCACTATCTCTCCGACACCGACGTCACCTTCGCGTTGACGAGCGGCGGCCACAACGCCGGCATCGTCAACGAGCCCGGCCATCCGCACCGGCATTTCCGGATCGCGGCCAAGGCGGCGGCCGACCCCTGCCTGAACGCCGACGAGTGGATCGCCGCGACGCCGATACGGGAGGGTTCGTGGTGGCCGGCATGGACGGAATGGCTGGCCGCACATTCCACGTCGCCACAAACGTCGCCACCGGCGATGGGAGACGGGACGACGGCTGCCGCGCTGCTGACCGACGCCCCCGGCAGCTACGTGTTGCAGCCATGAACGTCATCCCCGCGACCGGCGCGCTGCTGGTCAACCGCGTCTTCGACGAGCTGTCGATCGGCGAGACGGCCTCGCTGGTGCGCCTCGTCAAACCCGACGACATCAGGCTGTTCGCCGCGATGTCGGGCGACGTCAATCCGGCGCATCTCGACGCCCAATACGCGGCGGGCGACATTTTCGGCCATGTGGTCATCCACGGCATGTGGACGGGCGCGCTGATCTCGACCCTGCTCGGTACCGAGCTGCCGGGGCCCGGCACGATCTATGTCGGCCAGGACCTGCATTTTCGCAAGCCGGTCGCCCCGGGCGACACCATCACCGCCGCCGTCACGGTTCGGGAGAAGCGCCCGGACAAGCGGATCGTCCTGTTCGACACGAGGTGTACCAATCAGCGAGGCGAAGAGGTCCTGACCGGAACGGCGACCGTGATCGCCCCCACTGAAAAGGTGTCGCTGCCCCGCATCGCCCCGCCCGAGGTCGCGTTGCGCCGCCACGACCGTTTCGAACGCTTCCTGCACGACGCGCGCGACCTGCCGCCGCTGCTGACGGCGATCGTTCACCCCTGCAACGCCGAAGCCATCAAGGCCGCGATCGAAGCCCGCGACGAGGGGCTCATCACCCCGGTGCTGGTCGGCCCGGAGCACAAGATTCGCACGGCCGCGGAGCAGGCCGGCCTCTCGATCGCAGGGCTGCGGCTGGTGGCGACGGAACACAGCCACGCCGCAGCCGCGCGCGCCGTCGACCTCGCGGCATCGGGAGAAGTCGACACCCTGATGAAAGGCAGCCTGCATACCGACGAACTGCTGGGCGCCGTCATCGCCACGCAATCGCGGCTGCGAACGGAGCGGCGCATCAGTCACGTCTATGTTCTGGACGTCCCGACCTACTCCAAGCCGCTGATCATCACCGATGCCGCCATCAACATCGCCCCGACGCTCGAGCAGAAACGGGATATCTGCCAGAACGCGATCGATCTGCTGCATCGTCTCGGCATCGCCAGACCGCTGGTGGCCGTCCTCGCCGCCGTCGAGACCGTCAATCCGGCGATGCAGGCGACGCTGGACGCGGCGGCATTGACCGCGATGGCGGCGCGCGGCCAGATCACCGGCGCGGTCGTCGACGGACCGCTGGCCTTCGACAACGCCATCAGCTTCAATGCGGCGCGCATCAAGGAGATCGTCTCGCCGGTGGCGGGACAGGCCGACATCCTGGTCGTTCCGAATCTCGAAGCCGGCAACATGATGGCGAAGCAGCTGATCTACCTTGCCGGCGCGGATGCGGCAGGTCTCGTGCTCGGCGCCCGGGTGCCGATCATCCTGACCAGCCGCTCGGACTCGCAAAAGGTTCGCCTGGCCTCTGCGGCCCTTGCCAAGCTGGCGTCGGCACGCCGGACATCGGGGCTGCCGACACCATGACCTGCGACACGCTGCTGACCTTCAACCCGGGCTCCTCCACCATCAAGCTCGGCCTGTTCGCGATCGAGGCGGACGGGCCACGCCGGCTCGGCAGCGGGATGATCGACCTGCGGCACAGCCCCCTGACGCTTCACGTGGTCGAGGGAAGTGCCGCGACCGACATTGCGCTGAAAGCGACCGTGACGGACGACCTGCATGGGGTGATCGACGAAACACTCGACTGGTTGGGACATCGTTTCCCGATGAGCGGGCTTGCCGGCGTCGGGCATCGCGTCGTCCATGGCGGAGACCGGTTTGCCGGACCCGAGGCGATTTCCGGCGATACGATCGAGGCCATCGAAGCCTTGGTGCCCCTCGCGCCGCTGCATCAGCCGCAAAGCATTCGGCTGATCCGGGCCATCCACCATCTGCGTCCGGGCCTGCCGCAGACCGCATCGTTCGATACGGCGTTCCACCGCAGCCAAAGCGACCTCGTGCGCCGCTTCGCATTGCCGCGCGCGCTGTTCGATCAGGGCGTCAAGCGCTACGGCTTCCATGGCCTGTCCTATAAGTTCATCGCCGCGCAACTGCAGCGGGTCGCGCCGGACATCGCCCGCGGCCGCGTCGTCGCGGCGCATCTGGGCAGCGGCGCCAGCCTTTGCGCTCTGGAGGCCGGCATCAGCCGCGACACCAGCATGGGATTCTCGACGCTCGACGGCATTCCGATGGCGACACGCTGCGGAGCGCTCGATCCCGGCGTCCTGATTCACCTGGCAAAGCAGCGCGGGCTATCGATCGATGCGATCGAGGACATGCTCTATCACCGCTCGGGCCTGCTCGGCGTCTCCGGCATCAGCGCCGACAGCCGCGACCTGATCGCGAGCGACGCCGCGGAAGCCCGCGAGGCGCTGGACCTGTTCGCGTTGCGCACCGCACGCGAGATCGCGGCCCTCGCCACCACGCTGGCCGGGCTTGACGGCATCGTTTTCACCGGCGGTATCGGCGAGCACCAGCCGCGGATCCGCGGCGCGATCTGCCGCCATCTGGCGTGGCTCGGGGTCGCGGTCGATGACGCCGAGAACGCGAAGAACGCGGCCCGGATCGACGCCGCCGGCAGCAGGATCGCCGTCCTCGTCATCCCGACCGATGAAGAGCAGGTCATCGCGGACGAGACCTGGTCACTGCTCGCGACAAAGGACACCATCGGATGATGCCAGTCATGGACCTGAACGGAAAGCGCGGCCTCGTCGTCGGCATCGCCAACGAGAGCAGCATCGCCTACGGATGTGCCCGGGCGTTCCGCGCCGCAGGCGCAGATCTCGCCGTCACCTATCTCAACGCCAAGGCCGAGCCGCATGTGCGCCCGCTCGCCGAAGCGCTCGCAGCCTCCATCATCGTCCCCTGCGACGTCCGTGTTGCCGGCGAACTCGAAGCCGTGTTCGAGCGGATCACCACGGCGTGGGGCCGGCTGGACTTCCTGTTCCACTCGATCGCCTTTGCGCCGCGCGACGACCTCCATACCAGCCTCGTCAACTGTTCGGCGGAAGGCTTCGCCAGCGCCATGGACGTCTCGTGCCACTCCTTCATCCGCATGGCCAGGCTTGCGGTGCCGCTGATGACAGCCGGCGGCAGCCTGCAGACCGTCAGTTTCTTTGGCGCGGATCGCGTCGTCGAGAACTACAATTTGATGGGGCCGGTGAAGGCGGCGCTGGAATCCACCGTCCGCACCCTTGCCGCCGACCTTGCGCCGCGAAACATCCGCGTCCATGCGCTGTCGACGGGCCCCGTCAAGACGCGCGCGGCTTCCGGCATCGACCGGTTCGACGAACTGCTCGACCGCGCGCGGGAGCGCACGCCCGCCCACCAGCTGGTGACGATCGACCAGATCGGCGCGGTGGCGGTGTTTCTGGCCAGCGACGCCGGCACGCCGCTGACGGGCTCCGTCACCTTCGTCGACCAGGGCTTTCACATCATCGCCTGACCGATGCGGCACCGTGACATGACGATGACGAAACCAAACGACGCGAGCGGCCCGATGCCAACGCTGCTGCGGATGCTCGCGCAGCATTCCGTTGATGCCGATCAAGACCACCCAGCCCGTTCGCGCATAACCTTAAGCCGTCGTCATCCAAGCCGGAGCGTGATCCCATGATTGCCGCGAACCCGAGGCCTTCAGGTTTCTCCGAGGCGGATCCGGGCGCGCCGTCCGCGCCCTCCGAAACGCCGCTGCGGTCCGCGCCGCCGCTGGAAGCGATCAGCGTTCGCAATCTCAACTTCTATTACGGTCACGCAAAACAGGCGCTGAAGAATGTCTCGATGCCGATCTTTGCCGGACACGTCACCGCGCTGATCGGACCGTCGGGCTGCGGCAAGTCGACGCTGCTGCGGGTTTTCAACCGTACCTACAGTCTGTATCTCGGGCAACGCGCGGAAGGCGAAGTGCTGTTCGACGGGCTGAACATTTTGACGCAAAAGCACAATCTGAGCCAGCTGCGCGCCCGGATCGGCATGGTCTTCCAACAGCCGACGCCGTTTCCGATGACCGTCCATGAAAACATTGCGTTCGGAATCCGGTTGCACCGGCGGATTTCGCGGGCGGATCTCGACGTCGAAATCGAGCGCGCGCTTCGGCGCGCGGCGTTGTGGGACGAGGTGAAGGATCATCTGCGCCGCAGCGGCACCAGTCTTTCGGGTGGTCAGCAGCAGCGCCTGAGCATCGCGCGCACCATCGCGTTGCATCCGGAGGTCCTGCTGCTCGACGAACCGTGTTCGGCCATCGACCCGGTGTCATCGGCCAAGATCGAGGAGACCATTCTCGAACTGAAGCGAGACCATGCGATCGTCATCGTGACCCACAACCTGCAGCAGGCCGCCCGGGTCTCCGATTACGCCGGCTTCATGTTTCTTGGTGAATTGATCGAGTTCGGCACCACCAGGCGGATCTTCGAGACGCCGCACGATCCACAGGCCCGGCGGTTCATTGCGGGCGGCTTCGGCTAAGGGCGTCCGCGGATCAGAGCTGCCTTTTTGATTTCGGCCGGCTGCGGCCAATTGGCCATGGCGCGCGCCCGTCCTCCAATCGCACGACGCCGACCGACCGCAGATGCGGTTCAATGATCGATCGGTCGGCGCTTCCTCCACCGCCACGGCGGGCCGGAGTGACGGCATTCCAGCGATCGTCAGCAGGAGGAACATCGACCGGGCGTGATCTCACCGTTTCAGGAGTTCATCACATGACGAAAATTTTTCGCAATGCACTTTTGATCGTCGCTCTCGCCTTCGGCATGGGGACCGCAAGCATCCCCGCCTCCGCGGAATTTTTCAGCGATCTCGGCAAGAAGACCGCCGATGACTGCATGGCCAGCGGAACCTCCGGGCTCAGCTGCTGCTCGGACCACATGAAGTGCTCCGAACTGAAGACCACCAAAGGCAACATGCAGGAAGCGCTGTGCAACAGGGGCCAGCGCAAGTGTGACACCATGCTCCGCTGCAACCGGGAGCTCAACCGTTGCAAGAAGGAGAAGATGGCGACCGACACCAAGTGCGCGACACCCGACTGCGCCAAATGCACGTCGGACTACAAGACCTGTCATGACCAGGCGGTGGCGCAGTAGCCCGGCCTGTGCGCGCGAACCATGAACGGCCGGATTGACCCCGGTTTCGCTGGGACGACGCCGGACTTGCGCCGCTGGCTTCGGTCCGGCTGCGACAGGGGCGGCTGATCAGCCGACTGCAGACGCTTGGGTTTTGCCAGCGGGAGGAGGCGGTCCTCGCCACCCTGACGGCGGATGTGCTAGTCCGAGGGCCTGCTTCGCTCGAAAACGCTATGATGAACCCTATTCGCCTCTGTGACGGCCGAGATGCCGACCGTGTTTGCCGTGGACCTCATCGTGCCTGAGCTGATTATCTTCGATTCGGATGGCGTTTTGGTCGATAGCGAGATCATTGCATTGACCGTCCTGGCCCGAACGGCGTCTGAAGAGGGAGCGGCCATCGGTGTGGACGAGGCTATTCGGTGTTTCCGCGGGCGGAAAATGGCGGACTGCGTCCGAGACATCGAACGCCGGTTGGGTCGCAGCGTGCGAGAAACCTTTGTCACGGACCTCCGACGGGCAACCGCATTGGCATTTGATACCGAACTGAAGCCTGTCGAGGGAATTCATGCGGCGTTGGCCGAAATCGCCGTTCCGGTTTGTGTGGCGTCGAACGGGCCGATGTCAAAGCTCACGCATACCCTCGGATTGACGAAATTGCTGGACCACTTTGAGGGGCGTATCTTCAGTGCGTACGAAGTGGGTTCGTGGAAACCAGACCCCGGCCTGTTCCTGCATGCGGCGCGAACATTGGGCGTTCACCCCTCTCGTTGCGTCGTCGTCGAAGACTCGTTGCCCGGGATTCACGCGGCAAAGGCCGCGGGGATGCAGGTCCTGGGATTTACCGGGGGCGATCCGGATGCCGAACTGGCGTTGGGAGCGGCTTGCGAAAAACTCCTCCATCGGATGAGCGATCTTCCGGGATTGCTGCAAAATCGTCTTGCATGATCGCGGCTCTCGATAGGCGCGACGTCCGGGTTGGTTCAGATCCGCAAATTGCCGTCAGTCCGGCGCGTTTCCGCCTCACACCCCCAAATGCCGCTCCAGCAATTCCGGCTGCGCCGCCAGCGTGGCGGGCGGGCCGTCGAACACCACGGTGCCTTTCGACAGCATCACCATGCGGTCGGCGATCGCCGACAGGCTGCGAAAATCCTTGTCGACCACCACGGTGGCGATGCCTTCGCCCCTAATGACGCGCAGCGTCGTCCAGATGTCCTGCGCCACCAGGGGCGCCAGGCCTTCGGTCGCTTCGTCGATCAGGATCATGTCGGGATTGGTCATCAGCGCGCGGCCGATGGTCAGCATCTGCTGCTCGCCGCCGGAGAGCTGATGACCGCCGTTGCCGCGGCGCTGGTGCAGGCGCGGAAACAGCTCGAAGATGCGCGGCAAGGTCCAGGTGCAGCGGCCGTCCGGGCCTTCGCGCGCGGCCATCACGAGGTTTTCCGTGACCGACAGCGAGCCGAAGATGCCGCGGCCTTCCGGCACCAGCGCCAGCCCGGCGCGGGCGATGGTTTCCGGCGCGGCGCCGGCGATATCGCGGCCGTGAAACGACCGGGCGCCGCGGCTGTCCGGCACCAGCCCCATCAGCGCGCGCAGCAGCGTGGTCTTGCCCATGCCGTTGCGGCCGATCAGCGCCAGCTGTTCGCCGCGCCCGACCTGGAGATCGATGCCGTGCAGGACCTGGCTGGCGCCGTAAAACGCCTCCAGCCGTTCGAGCTTGAGCAGCGCGGTCACGACGCCGCTCCGTGATTGCCGAGATAGGCCGAGCGCACCGCCGGATGCATGCGCACCTCAAGCGGCAAGCCGCTGGCGATCACCGCGCCGTCCTGCATCACGGTGAGACGATCAGCCAGCGCGAACACCGCATCCATGTCGTGCTCGACGATCAGCACGGCGCGCGCCGCTTTCAGCGACGCGATCAGGGCGACGATGCCGCGCGCTTCCGACGGGCCCATGCCGGCGAGCGGCTCGTCGAGCAGGATGACTTTCGGCGCGGTCGCCAGCACCATGGCGATTTCGAGCTGGCGCTGCTCGCCATGGCTGAGATGATCGGCGACGGTCTGGGCGCGGCCGCTCAATGCGGTTTGCGCCAGTGCCTCCGTCGTCGCCCGCGCAACCTGTTCGGACCGCACGCCACCGAACATCCGCAAGCGCCCCGGCGCGTGGGCCTGGGCGGCGAGACGGACGTTTTCGTGGACGGTGAATTGCGGGAAGATCGTGGTCTTCTGATAGGCCCGGCCGAGACCCGCCAGCGCGCGGCGGTCGGTCCGCAGCCGCGTGATGTCGGCGCCGCCGAGGCTGATCGCGCCGCGATTGGCCAGCAGTTCACCCGATAACAGGTTGATCAGCGTCGACTTGCCGGCGCCATTGGGGCCGATGACCGCGTGAATTTCGCCGACCAGTATGTCGATCGAGACGTCGGCTACCGCTCTGAGCCCGCCGAAGTGCTTGTGCAGACCGGTTGCGCGCAAAGCCGGCTCAGACATGGGAGGCCTCTCCGACACGGGGAGATTCGGCCGCCGCCTGCCGCGCGCCGCCGCGACCCGACGGCGGCCCGAAAATCATCGGCCAGATCTG
>Ga0102590_1001865_pt1 | contig 28240 bp, 25 predicted proteins | sample AraplaMF_Col_mMF_FD_76859 | JGI IMG/M metagenome (GOLD analysis project Ga0102590, IMG submission 76859) | Arabidopsis root microbial communities from the University of North Carolina, USA - plate scrape MF_Col_mMF | ecosystem: Host-associated > Plants > Roots > Endosphere | place: USA... | reverse complement strand
TGGCGTAGAACGCGCCCTTGCCCGGCTTGTCGATCACGATCTCGTCGCCGGTCGGATAAAGTTCGGGAATGATGTCGTGACCCGCCTCGCCGCGAATGAGGATGCGGCCCATCGGGCCGGGATCACCGATGCGCAGGGATGGCGCGCCGCGTTCGACCTTGGCCGGCGGCGCGTCGGAGAGATCGGGCAGATGGCCCTCGCGGGTGTGGATGACCAGCATGCCCGTCGCGCGCGCCGCATCCAGCACGGCCGCGATCGGCTTCACTGCGCGGCCAAGCTGGCTGACATCATTGCCGAGCGTCTCGCCGAAACCGCCCGGCTCCATGAAATCGCGCTGCATGTCGATGATGAGGAGCGCGGTCGCCGCCCAGTCGAGCCCGATCGGCTCCGGCTCCGCTGCGAGCATTGCTGAGTTCGCCATGACTGCACGCCCCGAACGAGAACTCCCGAAGCGAGTGCAAGCAAGGCGCATGCCATTGTGTACAATGGCGGCAGACGTCCGGCGAAAACGAATCCGATCGTTGTTTCAATTCGTTGATTACAGATGCGGCGCTGGCGCGCGCATCGTCCGGCGCTTGCCGGACGTGCATCTGCTCACGAACTGGGCAGAAGCGGCCGGAAATTCTCGATGAACCGCAGCAGCACGCGGGCACCGGCATCGGCGTCAGCGGGCTCGACATGCTCGGCCGGATTATGGCTGATGCCGCCGCGGCAGCGCACGAACAGCATCGCGACGTCGGCAACATCGATCATCGCCATGCCGTCATGCCCCGCCCCGCTCGGCAGTTCGAACATGCCGTAACCTTCGGCCGCAACCGCTTCCGCGATTTGCGCTTTCAGCCAGGGCGCGCAGGGCACACTTCGGTTTTCGTGGGTGACGTCGATCTGCAGCGACAGCTCACGCCGCTTTGCGATCGCCTCGACCCGCTGCGCGATTTCGGCAACGGCCTGCTTGCGGTGCTGATCCTCAGGCGCGCGGATGTCGAGGGTGAAGGCGACGCGGCCGGGGATCACGTTGGTCGCACCGGGCATCGCGTTGATGACGCCGACGGTGCCGATCAGGCCCGCGTCATCCGCCTTGCAGAATTGCTCGACGGCCACGATGCATTCGGCGGCGCCCGCCAGCGCGTCGCGCCGCAGCGCCATCGGCACCGTGCCGGCGTGGCCGGCCATGCCGGTGAGAGTTGCGGCCAGCCGCGTCGCGCCCGATATCGCCGTCACGACGCCGACCGGAAGGTTCTGCTGCTCCAGCACCGGGCCCTGCTCGATGTGCAGTTCGACATAGGCGTGCAGTTCGCCTCGCTTGCGGGCCGCTGCGCCGATGCGGCCGGGATCGAGGCCGAACTGCAGCATCGCCTCGCGCATGGTGAGCCCGTTCGCATCGCGTCCTTCGAGTACGGCTTCGTCAAACGTGCCGGCGATGGCCCGGCTGCCGAGCAGCGTCGAGGCGAAACGCACGCCCTCCTCGTCGGCGAAACCAACCACTTCGATTGCAAACGGCAGCCGCACGCCGCGCCGGTTCAGGTCCGTGACGCAGGCAATCGCCGTGATCACCCCGAGCGGGCCGTCCCATTTGCCGGCATCGCGCACGGTGTCGTAATGCGAGCCCAGCATCAGGCACGGCAGTCCCGGCCGGTCGCCCTCATAGCGGCCGCAGACATTGCCGATGGCGTCGAGATGCGCGGCCATGCCCGCGTCCTTCATCCAGGACATCAGGAGATCGGCGGCGATGCGATGCTCGGGCGACAGGAAGATGCGGGCCAGATGCTCCGCCGCCTCGGAAATGGTTCCGAGCTGGTTGATCCTGGCTACGATTTCAGTACCGAGCGGCGACCGTGCCGCCCCGCCGCCTGCCGTCCGTGTCTCGTTCATGCTGCCCCATGAAGCGCGCCGCAATCGGCGCCTTCCGACATTATCGGGGTGCCTTTTAGCCCCTTCCCACCGTGCACTCAATCTGGCCGTGGGGCTCGTCGGTCGGCAGGAACACGTCGTTGTTGTTATCGAGGCCGAAGGCCGACAGGTTCATCGGGATGAAGTGCATGTTGGGACAGGCCATGCTGATTTCCGATATTTCGGGGACCGCCGCCAGCGCCGCCTCACCCATCCGGTACAGACTGTCCTGCACGCTCATGCTGTAGGTGGTGCCGAACACTTCGAGCGCCGTGTCCAGTATCTTCGCATTGGCCGCCGGATAGTTCGCCGGCCGGCCCGACCATTTCCAGGAGGCGACCATGCTGGTGGCGCACATCCGGTCGGCGGTCTCCGGCAGCGTGGTGTAGCGATCCCTGGGATAATTCTCCCAGCCAGATTGCGTCGACTTCATGAAGGCAAAGCCGTCGATGCCTGACGTCAATACCATCGGCCCGCCGCGCTGGATGGCGGCTTCGACGAACGGCTTGCCGTTGCTGTCGAGCACGAAGCTGTGGGGATGCGGCTTGCCGCCGAAGCTCAGCCGGCTCCATTTGGTCTCGTGCGCGGTGATGGCAACCGAGGCAATCTGCGGATAGGTGTCGAGATATCGCTTCGCCAGCACCTGGCAGAAATCTTCCGTGCAAAGGCTGGTATTCTCGCGTGCAACCACGTTGACGATGTTCTTGATCGTATCGGTCGCCACCGAGGTCGAATTGTCGGCATGGGTATAGGCGCGCGCGAAGTCGCCTTCGATCATCGCCTTGATATTGAGCTGGCTGACCTCGTGGCGGTCGCCGTCGCGGTGAATCCGCATGACCCGGACGCGGCCTTTTCCATAGCGGTTCTTGATCAGCGGCATCCCACGATCTCCCGTTCAAGCGGAGTTTGCGGGGTTCATGATCGCCCGCTATGGTTCCGATATTGAGCAACCTTCGTGCCAGAGGGCAAGGTCCGGGGAAACGCTTTTGGCACGAGCCTTGTATCGGTTCAGACAGGCCTGAAAAACCTGCACCAGGGGGACTCCGAACATGAGCAGCCAAATCCATCCGGTCGACGAGATACTTCCGGCGCCACGCTTGCTGGCGCTCGGCCTGCAGCACGTGCTTGTGATGTATGCCGGCGCGGTCGCCGTGCCGCTGATCATCGGCCGGGCGTTGAAACTACCGCCCGAAGACGTAGCCTTCCTGATCAGCGCGGACCTGTTCGCCTGCGGTATAGCCACCCTGGTGCAATGCGTCGGCTTTCCCGGTGTCGGTATCCGGCTGCCGGTGATGATGGGCGTCACCTTCGCCTCCGTCAGTCCGATGCTGGCGATGGCGGCCTCGCCCGATATCGGCCTGCTCGGCATTTACGGCTCGGTGATTGCAGCCGGAATCTTCGCCATCCTTGCCGCACCGTTCATCAGCCGGCTGCTGCCGCTGTTTCCGCCGGTCGTGACCGGCACCATCATCCTGGTGATCGGCATCTCCTTGATGCGGGTCGGCATCAATTGGGCCGGCGGCGGCCTGCCGACCTTGACCAAGGTCGTCGACGGCGTGCCGGGCGCCTTCCCCAATCCCGCCTATGGGCAGTTGCAGGGGCTCGGCATTGCGCTGTTCGTGCTGCTCGTGATCCTCGGCCTGCTCAAATGGGGCTCCGGGTTCATCGCCAACGTCGCGGTGCTGCTCGGCATCGTGGCCGGTGCGGTCCTCGCCGCCGCGCTCGGCGTGATGCAATTCCAGAAGGTCGCCGCCGCGCCGTGGGTGGCTCTGGTGCTGCCGCTGCATTTCGGCCTTCCGAAATTCCAGCTCGTTCCGATCGTCACGATGTGCATCGTGATGATCGTTGTCATGATCGAATCGCTCGGCATGTTCCTGGCGCTCGCCGATATCACCGGCAAGCAGGTCAGCCGCGACGCGCTGACCCGCGGCTTGCGCGCCGACGGCGTCGGCACGTTCCTGGGCGGGCTGTTCAACACGTTTCCCTACACGTCGTTCTCGCAGAATGTCGGGCTTGTCGGCGTGACGGGCATTCGCTCGCGCTGGGTGACGATCGCCGGCGGCGGCATCCTGCTGCTGCTCGGGCTGCTGCCGAAAATGGCGGCGCTGGTGGAGGCCGTCCCGCTGGTGGTGCTCGGCGGCGCCGGCCTCGTGATGTTCGGAATGGTCGCGGCGACCGGGGCGCGCATCCTGACCAATGTCGACTTCAGGAACAACCGCTACAATCTGTTCGTGGTGGCGATCTCCGTCGGCTTCGGCATGATCCCGCTGGTGTCGCCGAACTTCTTCAAGCAATTGCCGCACGACCTGCATCCGCTGCTCGAATCCGGCATCCTGCTCAGTGCGCTGGTCGCGGTGACGCTGAACGCCTTCTTCAACGGCGTCGGCAGCAAGACGGCAGCGGAAACCGACGCGGCGACGGCGGCGGCAACGGCGACGCATTAGGTGCCGTGGTAGCCGTGGTGCCGTAGGGTGGGCAAAGGAGCGCAAGCGACGTGCCCACCATCGATCGCCGGGCACGCGGCTTGATGGTGGGCACGCTGCGCTTTGCCCACCCTACGAAGCCCTAGCTCCCGCGGTAGGTCGCGTAGCTCCACGGCGTCACCAGTAGCGGCACGTGGAGATGGCCTTCCGGCTCGCTGACCGAAAAACGCAGCGGAATCCGGTCGAGGAACGGCGGGTCCGACATCGGCACGCCGCGTCCGGCAAAATAGTCGCCGACGCTGAACAGGAGTTCGTAGTGCCCGATCGGCACCGGCCGGCCACCGATCAAGAGCTGATCGGTGCGGCCGTCGCTGTTGGTGATGGCGCGCGCCACCACGCGGGACTGCCCGAGGTCGGACAATTCGGTGAGCTCGATCGAGATGCCTGCCGCAGGCCGGCCGCCATGGGTATCCAGCACGTGGGTCGACAGGCGGCCATGCACCGGCAGCCTGTCGTCGGAGGCCACAAGTGCGTCGAGGCGCAGCGCCGCGATCCGGCAAATCTCCGCGGTCGACGTGCGCATTTCTGCGTTCGCATCGTTCGGCAGGCGGCGCGCGAAATCACGCAGGATGGAATCGCGGGTATGGCGGCGGACGCAGACGATGTAGGGAAAGCCGAACTTGGTACGGTAGGCGGTGTTGGCGCGCTCGAAGGCTTCGAATTCGGCATCCGACAGCCGGTCGAGGCCGACGCTGTCCTGCTCGGCGCTGGATTCCGCCGTGAGGCCAGCGGCGCGCTGGGTCTTGTTGGCGAGATCAGGATGCGCCTTGATTAGCGTCAGCCGCGCCTCGTCCGGCGCGCGGTTGACCGCCGCCGTCATTGCCGCAAACAGCGCAGCCGTGCCGGCGAACGGCCGCAGCGCAGCCGCGGCTTCAGCCACCCACGGCGAATGCTCGAAAATATTGGCCAGCGCGGCGACGAATTCATCCTTGCTGCAATGATTTAGCTCGGAAAGCTGCTTCATCGCTGCCCGCCTATCCGATATCGAAAGCGTCGTCGGCAAGGTGCGCGAGATGGGCGTGCCAATGCTGCGCGATTTGCAGCCGTGTCGGAACCCAAACGCGCTCGTGCTGGCCGATATAATCCAGGAAGCGCATCAGCGACGCCGCCCGGCCGGGGCGGCCGACGACGCGGCAATGCAGCCCGACCGACATCATCTTCGGCGCGGTCTCGCCCTCCCTGTAAAGAACGTCGAAGCTGTCCTTGAGATAGGTGAAGAATTCATCCCCGCCGCCAAAGCCCTGCGGGTTGATGAAGCGCATGTCGTTGGCATCGAGCGTATAGGGAATGACCAGATGCGGCTTCGAGCCGCGCGACCTGATCCAGTATGGCAGGTCGTCGGCGTAGGAATCGCAGAGATAAAGCAAACCGCCGGCTTCCATCAGAAGCCGCATCGTGTTGATCGAGGAACGCCCGGTATACCAGCCGAGCGGGCGTGCGCCCGTCGCCTCGGTGTGGACGCGGATCGCGGCCGCGATCTCGGTCCGCTCCTCGCTCTCCGACATGTCCTTGTGCTCGATCCACCGCAGGCTATGGCTGGCGATGTCCCAGCCGGCCTCCTTCATGGCGGCGACGACATCGGGATTGCGCTTCAATGCCTTGGCGACGCCGAACACGGTGGCCGGGAGGTTGCGCTCGGTGAACATCCGCCATAGCCGCCAGAAGCCGGCGCGCGAGCCATATTCGAACATCGATTCGATATTGGCGTGGCGCTGGCCGGGCCAGGGCTGTGCGCCCAGCACGTCGGACAAAAACGCCTCCGAGGCGCGGTCGCCGTCGAGAACATTGTTCTCGCCGCCCTCCTCGAAATTCACCACGAACTGCACGGCGACCCGCGCATTATCAGGCCATTTCGGATCGGGCGGGTTGCGCCCGTAGCCGCGGAAGTCGCGCGGGTAGACGGGCGCGGCCATGGCTCAGACTTCCTCGAAGCGGATTTTCTGCGCGCCCTTCCACAGCACGGCCTTGCCGAACGCGGTCAGGTTCTCCAGCCCCGAGGTCAGGGTGATGAAGTGGTTGCCGGCGAGCTGGCCCATCTTGCTGGCGAAATGCACCCCGCCATAGGCGAGCAGGATCTCGGTCTCGCTGATGCCGCCGGGATAGAGGATGATCTGGCCCGGCGCCGGATAGCTGGTGTGGTTCTCGTAGGAGACGCCGAAATCGAGATCGCCGAGCGGCATCCAGACGCCCTCGCCGCTCCAGCGGACATGGATCGCCTGGCTCTCGAACGGCATCGCCTTGCGGAAGGCAGCCACGGTCTTGGGCGCCAGTTGCTCCTCGAAACGGGCCTCGAAGGTGAATTCACCGGCACGGACAATCAGTTGGCTCATCGATCTCTTCTTCTGGATGCAGCTAAAGGAGGTGGTTCAGCCGTATCCATTGCAGGGCGAACCCGCGGAAGCAAGGCCGATTCCACCCCTGCGGCCCGCCCCATGGCAGCCTCGGCGGGCCAGTGGCCGGCCTCAATTACGGGCCCGCACCGGAACGGGATGCAGCCGCGCTTCGTCCTGCTCGAAAGCGCCGCCGAGATCGGCGAGCCGGGGCGATATCATGGTGCGTTCGCGCGGGAAGGCTTCCGGCATCTCCTCGCGGATGAAGGCGAGCAGCTTCTCCCTGATCTCGCAGCGCAGGTCCCAGGATTGCGGCGCAGTCCGCGCGCTGACCAGCGCCCGAAGCTCGATCGATCGCGGGCTGGCCTCGATCACCTGGAGATTGACCACCGCGCCATCCCACAATTTTGACTCGCGCACCGCCTCCTCCAGCCGCCGCCGGATCCGCGAGACGTCGGTGCAGTAGTCGACGTGAATGACGATGGTGCCGATCAGCGACTGGGTGTCACGGGTCCAGTTCTGGAACGGACGTTCGATGAAGTAGGACAGCGGAACCACCATCCGCCGCCAGTCCCACAGGCGGACCACGACATAGGTCGAGGCGATGTCCTCGACCCAGCCCCACTCATTCTCGATGATGACGGCGTCCTCGATCCGGATCGGCTGGGTGATCGCGATCTGCACGCCCGCGATCAGGTTCGAAAGTAGCGGCCTTGCGGCAAGACCGACGATCAGGCCGGCGGCGCCGGCAGAGGCGAACAGGCTGACGCCATACTGCTTGACGGATTCGAAGGTCATCAGGGCGGTCGAAATCGCAATGATGACGATCAGCGTATCGATCACCCGCTTGAACACGCGGACCTGGGTCACATGCTTGCGGGCGAGGAAGTTCTCGTCGGTGTCGAGGCGGAAGCGCTGCAAATAGCGCGCGGCGCCCATATCGACGGCACGGACGGTGATCCATCCGATCAGCGCGATGACGGCGACGATGAAGAAGTGCCGGAGCTGCTCGCGCAGCACGTCGTTCAGCGGCGCTGCCGGCAGCACCAGCGCGACCGCCACAAGACACAGCGCCAGCCGCGCCGGGCCTGCGATCCGTTGCAGCAGCAGGGCTACCGCCGGCCAGCGCTCCCCGATCGCACGTTTAATGATCCGTGCGGCAATGCCGTGCACGAACAGCGCAACAACAATGGCACCGACGACAAGGCCGAGGCCCACCAGCCATTGCGGCACCCAGCCAAATATCTGTTCCAACCATGACAGAAAATCGTCCATGCAAATTCCCGCTGCGCGACATTGACCTGCCGCTAACGCGGCCTTCCGCGGATGGGTCCCCCACCTGACGCAGCGCAGCAATTCACTGAGCGCAATCCGCTATTCGATCGGTCGCTTGCTTTCCCGCCTTGTTCCGCGTTTCATCGTTCCAACCCAGAAAAGATCCCAGGGAACACCCATGCCCGCAAGAATCATCGGAATGATCGGCACCCAGCAGGAAGGCGTCGCGGTTCACCTGATCAAGGGACAGATTTCACGGCAATGGGTGATCGATTTCACCCGCCTGCACGAGCAGTGGAACTACGATTCCGTTCTTGTCGGCTATTACGCGTCCGCCGCCGAAGGTTTTGCGATTGCGCTCTATGCGGCCGACCACACCGAGCGGATCAAGTTCCTGATCGCGCACCGGCCGGGCTCGGTGGCCCCGGCGCTCGCAGCGCGCCAGGTCGCGACTTTCGACCAGCTCACGCAGGGCCGGATGGCGCTGCACATCATCGCCGGCACCAGCGACGCGGACCAGGCCAGCGAAGGCGACTTTCTGCCCAAGAACGACCGCTACCGCCGCGCCGGTGAATATCTGGAGGTGATGCGAAAACTCTGGACCAGCGACAACCCGATCGACCACAAGGGCGAGTTCTACCGCGTCGAGGGCGGCTATTCCGACATCAAGCCGTATCAGCAGCCCTGCCCGCCGCTGTTCTTCGGCGGCTCGTCGGAAGGCGCGCTGGAAATGGGCGCGAAGCATTGCGACGTGTTCGCGATTTTCGGCGAACCGCTCAAGGAGACGCGGGAGCGGATGCAGGATTTCCGCCGCCGCGCGGCGGCCTTCGGGCGCAGCGTCGGCTTCAACATGTCGCTGCGGCCGATCATGGCGGAGACCGAAGGCGCGGCGTGGGACAAGGCCAACGCGCTGCTGGCCGACGTCGAGCGCAAGACCGGCGCCGCACCGCAGCCGACCAATCATTCCGCCGAGCGGCTACTCGGCTACGCCGCGCGCGGCGACGTCCATGACGAGCGGCTGTGGATGGGGATCGCCCGCGCCACCGGCGCACCCGGCAACACGTCGTGCCTGGTCGGAACGCCCGAGCAGATCGCGGCGGCCGTGCTGGAATATTACCGGCTCGGCATTCACTCCTTCCTGCTGCGCGGCTTCGAAAATCCCCATGACACCATGGCGATCGGCCGCGACCTGATTCCTTTGATCAAGGAAGGCGCGCTGGCGATCGACCGGCAGGCCGAGGCGGCCGAATAGAGTTCACTTCAGGAATCCGACAGGCACCTCAAGACGCCGCCGCAAGGCCTTGGCGCAGGACGAGAAAACGCATGAGAGAATTTGCATGAAGGCCGTCGTCGTCGAGAACTACGATGCGATCGACGGTATTTCGATCAGGCAGATCGATATGCCCGGCGTTGCCATGGCAGAGGTCCGCGTCAAGGTCGGCGCCGCCGCGGTCGGCTTCGTCGACGGCTTGAAGGTGCAAGGGCTCTACCAGACCAAGGACCCGCTGCCGTTCGTGCCGGGAACGGAATTTGCCGGCGTCGTCGATGCCGTGGCCGACGATGTTACCGCCTTCAAGCCTGGCATGCCCGTGATCGGCATGGCCCGCTCTGGCGCACTGGCCGAATACATCACCGTGCCGTCAGCGGCGCTCAAGAACCTGCCACCGCAGGTGCCGTTCGAAACCGGCGCCTCGTTTCAGGCCAATTATCTCACCGGGCTCTACGCCCTCGATGCCCGTGCCTCGCTAAAGTCAGGCGAGATATTGCTGGTGCTCGGCGCCGCCGGCGGCGTCGGCATCGCCGCGGTCCAGATCGGCAAGCTGATGGGCGCGCGGGTGATCGCCGCGGCCTCGACGGCGGAGAAGCGCGACTTTGCGGTCCATCATGGCGCCGATCAGACCATCGACTACACCAAGACCGACTGGCGCGACACGCTCAAGGAACTGACCGGTGGGCACGGGCCGGACGTGATCTTCGATCCGGTCGGCGGCGAGGTATCGCTGCAGGCGTTCCGCTCGATCGCCTGGCGCGGGCGGCACCTCGTGGTCGGCTTCGCCTCGGGCACCATTCCGGCGCTGGCGTTCAACCTGCCGCTGCTCAAGGGTGGCGCCCTGCTCGGCGTCGACCTCGCGCAGATCCAGCGGCGCGAGCCGGAGACCCATACGAGGCTGATCGCACAATTGTTCGACTGGCTGGCCTCGGGCCAATTGCAGCCGGTGGTCGGCAAGGTCGTGCCGTTCGAGAATTTCCGCGAGGCGTTCAAGACCATGCAGTCGCGCGCCGCGCTCGGCAAGATGATCGTCAAATTCGGCTGAACGCATGCAGGGTTGGCAGCCTCGGTGGCGAAACAGGACAAACTGATGGTTTCAGCAAATGACGTTTCTGCAACGCGCCGCCGCCTGATGCATACGCGCTCCGTCGAATGCCAGGGTTTCCTGCGCGACGACGGGCTCTGGGAAGTCGAGGCCTGGATGCGCGACACAAAACCGTTCACCCAGCGCGCCGATCGGTTTCGCGGCGAACTGAAGCCGAGCGACCCCGTGCACGATATCGGCCTGCGGCTTGCGGTTGACGAAGGCATGACCATCCGGGAGGCGGAAGCCATGATGCGCGGAACGCCCTACCCGACCTGCATCGAGGTCGAGCCGATCCTGGGGCGCCTGGTCGGCGAGCGCATCGGACCAGGCTGGCGCGAGACCATCCGCCGCAAGATCGCCCGGCTCGAGACCTGCACCCATCTGATGGAACTGCTCGGGCCCGCCGTGACTACGCTGTACCAGACCCTGTCCTCCGGCAAGCAGCCGGAAGGCCGCGACACGCTGGAGAACCAGCAAAGCTCCGGCAAGCGTCCGTTCTTCATTGGCGGCTGCCACTCCTGGCGCACCGACGGCCCGGTCGTCGTCGCCAAGTTCCCGCAGTTCGCGACCGGACCCGAGGCGAAGAACGCAACGGATTAGTCTACCCGGTCGCAAGGAAAGGGACGGTCCATGTACCGGATGTTATGTGTCCTGGTGGCGATGATCGCCGGTGGAACAGCGGCTGAATATTGCCAGGGCTCCCAGGCCGGTGCGACCACGGTTACGTTTCAATCTTCCGCCTACAGCGACATGCGCCAGATTCTGGCGCGCGAGGCTGCGACCAGAACCGTAACGGTTAAGGCCCAGCTCAGCTTTCCCGAGCAGGCTGGCGATCGCTATCCCGCCGTCATCGTCGTTCACACCATGGCTGGCTATCGGGATGCCAATGAAGGCTATGTCGCGGGCGAATTGCGCAAGGCAGGCTTTGCCACATTGACCTATGACAGTTTTGCCGCCCGCGGCACGACGGGCACCGCCCTGCAGGGATCGGCTGGCTATCTGCCGCCCGGCGTTGCGGATGCATATGCCGCGCTGCGGCTTCTTTCGAGCCAGCCCCGGATTGATGCCGCTCGCATCGCCATCATCGGCTTCTCGTACGGCGGTGAGATCGCGCACCTCACCGCATTCGAGGCGCTGCGATCGGCGCTCAATCCCGGACCGGGCCGGTTTGCCGCGCACGTCGCGTTCTATCCCGGCGGAAATTTTGGCGCGATCGCCGACCCCAGCGCCTATACCGGCGCGCCCGTGCTGATGCTGCTTGGCGAGAAAGACGACAACTTGCCGCCGACCAAGATCGAGAATTATCTGGCCTACGCGCGCGCCGCGGGGATTCCGGCCCCGATCGAAACCATGGTCTATCCGGGCGCCTACCATGCCTGGACCGTTCCTGACCTGCCTCGCGCGCGCTTCTACCCGGATCTCGTCAGCACGAAGAAATGCCCGCTCATCCTGCTCGGTCCGAAGGGGCCGGCCTTGCTGATCGACGGTGAAGCAAAGGCCTTCGACCCGGCCACCTTCGGTGCGTGCGTCGCTGCAGCGCCCGGCTACTCGATGGGTTTTGATGCGCCGGTTCGCACCCAATCGATCGCCGACACCGTTCGGTTCCTTCAACGAAGCCTGCGACCTTAGGAAAGACGGATCGGCGTCCTCCTTCAACTGGCCTTCGGTGTACCGCGCCTCAAGGCGGTCATAGACCGCGAACACTGCCGCCAGCGCGCATGGTGACGCACGCCTTCCTGGCTCCATCTGCTCCCGGATCATCCACAGCAAGACCCCTCAGAATAGATATTTCAGATATCACTTATTGACACGATAACATCAATACTTATGATACAGGAATGATCTCCGAAATCCGCCTGAGCCTCGCCGGCGAGGCCAACTGATGATCACTGCGGCTCAATTGCGGGCTGCCAGGGTGCTTCTCGGCATCGATCAGCGTCGGCTCGCTGAACTGTCGGGGCTTTCGGCGCCAACTATCCAGCGCATGGAAGCGAGCGAGACGATGGTTCGAGGCAACGTCGATTCGCTGGTGAAGCTGATCACGGCGCTCGAGGATGCCGGCATCGAATTGATCGACGACGGCGCGAGCAGCGATGCCGGCGGGCGCGGCGTGCGGCTCAAGGCCAGTTCCGGAGCTCGCCCGGAAAGCAAGGCATCGAGCGGGGCGAGGACGCGCAGATGATATCGGCCGTTGCCCTGCAAATGGTCTGTATCGCCGGATTGCTCGGGCTGGCCGTGCTGGCAATCGCTCTAAGCCGATCCAAGGTCGCCACGACCGTCATCTACGGCGCGACATTGGCCGTATCGGCGATTGCACTGATCAGCGCGGCGCGCAGCCTGCTCGGCGGCGCAGGCGCCACCGCGCTCGTCCTGCCGGTCGGATTGCCATGGCTCGGCGCGCACTTCCGCCTCGACTCACTAGCCTCGTTCTTCCTCATCGTCATCAACCTGGGTGGGGCGTCGGCAAGCCTCTACGGCCTTGGCTACGGCCATCACGATCCTGCGCCGCATCGTGTGCTGCCGTTCTTCCCCGCCTTTCTGGCCGGCATGAATCTTGTGGTGCTCGCCGACGACGCCTTCTCCTATCTGCTCTGCTGGGAGTTCATGTCGCTGGCGTCGTGGGCCCTGGTCATGGCGCACCATCGCGAGGCAGGCAACGCCAGAGCCGGCTATGTCTATCTCGTGATGGCAAGCTTCGGCACGCTCGCGCTGCTGCTCGCCTTCGGCCTCCTGGCAGGCCCGGCGGGAGACTATGGTTTTGCCGCCATCCGCGCCGCGCAGCACACGCCTTCTTCCGCAACGCTGGTGCTGATCCTGATGCTGCTCGGCGCCGGCTCAAAGGCCGGCCTGGTACCGTTGCACGTCTGGCTGCCGCTCGCCCATCCCGCCGCCCCCAGCCACGTATCCGCGCTGATGAGCGGTGTCATGACCAAAGTCGCCGTCTACGGCTTCATTCGCGTCATGTTCGATTTGCTGGGGCAGCCGAGCTGGCCTGCAGGCGCAATCGTGCTGTTCCTCGGCAGCATCACCGCCGTCATGGGGATTCTCTATGCCCTGATGGAGAAAGACCTGAAGCGCCTGTTGGCCTACAGCACCATCGAGAATATCGGCATTGTCTTCGTCAGCCTCGGCCTTGCCATGGCATTCCAGGCCAACGGATTGAAGGCGGCGGCTGCGCTCGCCTTCACGGCCGCGTTGTTTCACGCACTCAATCACTCGTTCTTCAAGAGCTTGCTGTTCTTCGGCGCCGGCGCCGTCCTTAACGCGACCGGCGAGCGAAACATGGACAAGCTCGGCGGCCTCATCCACCGGATGCCGTTCACGAGCTTCGCCGTTCTCGTCGGTTGCGTCGCGATCTCGGCGCTGCCGCCGTTCAACGGCTTCGTATCGGAGTGGCTGATCTTCCAGGCCGTGCTGCTAAGTCCCGAACTGCCGCAATGGGCGCTGAAGATCATGGTGCCCGCGGTCGGTGCGATGCTCGCCCTTGCTGCCGCCCTGGCCGCCGCCTGTTTCGTCAAGGCCTACGGCGTTACGTTTCTCGGCCGCCCGCGCGATGCAGCGGCGGCGGGCGCCCATGAAGTCGACCGCTTCTCGCTCGCGGCGATGTTCATCCTCGCCGCGCTCTGCCTGCTGGCCGGAATCCTGCCGGGCCTGGCCATCGACGCGCTTGCGCCGGTTGCGACGCAGATGCTCGGCAGCCGCATGCCGGCCCAGGCGGGTCAGCCCTGGCTTTCGATCGTGCCGATTGCGGAGAGCCGCAGCTCCTACAATGGACTGCTGGTGATGGCGTTCATCACGGCAACAGCATCGCTTGCCGTCTATGTCATTCACCGCCTCGCTTCGCACGCGCTGCGGCGGGGACCCGCCTGGGGATGCGGCTTCTCCGACGCCACGCCAGCCGCGCAATATTCAAGCGTCAGCTTCGCGCAGCCGATCCGGCGCGTGTTCGGCACGCTGGTGTTCCATGCCCGCGATCACGTCACGATGCCGCCGCCGGGGGACCTCCGGCCGGCACGGCTCAGAATCGAACTGCACGACCCGGTGTGGAGCACAATCTATGCGCCGATTGCCGACACGGTCGGCTTCCTGTCCGCGCGACTCAATCGCCTGCAGTTCCTGACCATCCGGCGCTATCTCAGCCTGGTCTTCGCCACCCTCGTCACGCTGCTGCTGGTGCTCGCGATATGGTCGTGATTTCGGACATCATCGTGCAAGGCGTGCAGATGCTGCTCGTGCTGCTGCTCGCCCCGCTGCTGACCGGCTATGTACGCAAGATCAAGGCCCGGCTGTTGCGCCGCCAGGGCGCCTCGCTCTTTCAGCCCTATCGCGATCTGTTGCGGCTCATGCGCAAGGAAGTGGTGCTGGCCGATAACGCCTCATGGCTGTTCCGGGTCACGCCCTACATCACCTTCGCGGCGATCTGGGTCGCCGCCGCCCTGGTGCCGACCTTTGCGACCGGCCTGCTGTTCAATTGGACCGCCGATCTCATCGCCATCGTCGCGCTGCTCGGGAGCGCGCGCTTCTTCCTCGCGCTCGCGGGAATGGATGTCGGCACCAGTTTCGGCGGCATCGGCTCCAGCCGCGAAGTCATGATCGCGGCACTTGCCGAACCCGCGATGCTGCTGATCGTATTCTGCCTGGCGCTCGTCGCCGGCTCGACGCAGCTTTCGACTGTCTCGCACTTCCTGGCGTCGTCTTATGTGGGCTTGCGGGTATCGCTTGGCATGGCGCTGGTCGCGCTGTTCATGGTGGCGATCGCGGAGAACGCGCGCATTCCGGTCGACAACCCGGCGACGCACCTTGAACTCACCATGGTGCATGAAGCGATGATCCTGGAATATTCCGGACGCCACCTCGCAATGATCGAACTCGGCGCCTTCCTCAAGCTGCTGCTCTACGTCTCGCTGATCGCCTGCGTGTTCTTTCCATGGCAGATCGCCCTCTACGGCAGCGGCGCGCTGTCCTACACGATCGGCGCCGGCGCCTACATCGTCAAGCTGGCGCTGGCCGGCTTTCTGCTCGCGCTGTTTGAGACTGCCACGGCAAAGATGCGGGTGTTTCGTGTCCCGCAATTCCTCGGCGCCGCCCTCATGCTGGGACTGCTTGGCACTCTGTTGCTGTTCGTTTCGAGGAGCTTCTGATGCAGATGCACAGCCTCGCTTTCGACGTGTCGCATACGCTGGCCGGCGGACTGGTGCTGATCAGCCTGATGATGCTGTATCAGGACCGCCTCTACTCGCTGCTCAACGTATTCGCGCTTCACGCCCTCGTGCTGTCGCTCTCGGTCGCCTGGCAGGCCTTCATCCAGGATGCGCCCCATCTCTACGTTACCGCCGTCATTGCCCTGGTCTTCAAGGCGATCGTCATTCCGGTGGCGCTGCACCGCATCGTCAAGCAGCTCGGAATTCACCGCGACATCGAATCGGCGGTCGGGATCGGACCAACCATGCTGGCCGGAATGGGACTTGTCGCGCTCTCGCTGGTTCTGATGTTGCGGGTGACGAGCGACGCCGACCCGCTGGCGCGCGAGGATCTCGCCTTTGCCCTGTCGGTGGTGCTGCTCGGACTTCTGGTCATGGTGACGCGCCGCAATGCGGTCAGCCAGGTGGTCGGGTTCATGTCGCTGGAAAACGGACTGGTGCTGGCCGCGACCGGCGCCAAGGGCATGCCGCTCGTCGTCGAGATCAGCGTCGCATTCTCGATCCTGATCGCGTTCATCGTCATCGGCATTTTCCTGTTCCGAATCCGCGAGCGCTTCGATTCGGTGGATGTCTCCGCGCTCGACGATTTCAGGGGCGAGCGCCGATGACGCTTTCCTTCTTCGATCCCGTCACGGCGGTCCTGCTGATCCCGATCTGTTCGGCGGCCCTGCTGGTCGCCCTGCCCGGCTACCGCCTGACGGCGCGGCTGAACGTCGTGGCAAGCCTTGCGACATTGCTGTCTGCGCTCTCGCTGTTCGTGATCGAGCGGCCTGCCCCCGGACCATACGTGCTGGTCGACGATCTGAACATCGTCTTCATCGTGCTCAACAGCTTCGTGGGATTCACCACCAGCATCTTCAGCGCCAGCTATATCGCGCATGAGCTCGAGACGGGCCGGCTGACACCGGCGTACCTGCGCTTCTATCACGCCATGTATCAGACCATGATGTTCGGCATGAACCTCGCGTTCGTGTCCAACAATATCGGCCTGATGTGGGTGGCGGTCGAACTCGCGACCCTGACCACGGTGCTGATGGTCGGCATCTACCGGACCCACGCGGCCCTCGAAGCCGCCTGGAAGTATTTTATCCTGGGCAGCGTCGGAATCGCGCTCGCCTTGTTCGGCACTATCCTCGTCTATATGGCCGCCCGCCCGGTGATGGGCGAAGGCCATGACGGCATGGTCTGGACGCTGCTGGTCGAGCGCGCCGCGAATTTCGACGCGGCGCTGCTCAACGTCGCCTTCGTATTCCTGTTTCTCGGCTACGGCACCAAGGTCGGGCTGGCGCCGCTGCACGCCTGGTTGCCGGATGCGCATGCCGAAGGTCCAACGCCGATATCGGCGGTGTTGTCGGGCCTGTTGCTGAACGTCGCGCTTTATGCGCTGCTGCGCTTCAAGATATTGCTCGCGGCCAATCCCGCCTCGATCGCGCCTGGCCCGCTGATGGTGACGATGGGCCTGGTCTCGCTGATCTTCGCGGCATTCATGCTGTACCGGCGGCGCGACATCAAGCGGCTGTTCGCCTACTCCTCGATCGAGCACATGGGTATCATCGTGTTTGCGTTCGGCATGGGCGGCCCGCTCGCCAATTTCGCCGGGCTGCTGCACATGGTGATGCACAGCCTGACCAAGTCAGCCATCTTCTACGCCGTCGGCCACATTTCGCAGATCAAGGGCACCCAGCGGATCTCGCGGATCCGCGGCCTCACCGTGACCCATCCCGCGCTTGGCTGGGGGCTGGTGGTGGGCGTCGTCGCAATCGCCGGGCTGCCGCCGCTCGGAATCTTCATGAGCGAGTTCCTCGTCGTGAGCTCTACCTTTGCAAGGCAGCCATTGCTTGCGATCGCGCTGGTATTCGGCCTGCTGCTGGCTTTCGGCGCGCTGACGTTGCGCCTGACGAGCGTCGCCTTCGGCGAGCCGCGCGGCAGCACGGCCCCGGCCGACGCCTCGTACATTCCGATGTATGCGCATCTGGCCCTGGTATTGGGCGCCGGGATTTATCTTCCGGCCCCGCTGGTGGTCTGGTTCCAGCACGTGGCTCAGCTCCTTGGGTAGGAACGAAATGACATGCCGTCGCTGATCGATTTGACGCTGGAAGGCCGCAAGGTCGCCCACCATGGCCCGTGGCCACGCGTGGTGGTCGATGCGTCAGTCTGGACCTTTGCGGCGAGCGAACTGGCCCACGGACGCTGGAGCCTGCTCGGCCTTTGGGGCGAGCCTGAAACGGTGCATATGGCGATCATGGAAGGACAGAGCGCCGGCATCGCGGTCGTCAGTCTCGAATGCCCGGAGCGCCGGTTTCCTTCCGTCGGCAAGCATCACCCGCCGGCGCTGCGGCTCGAACGCACCATCCACGATCTGTTCGGATTATCCGCCGAGGGCGCGCCCGACCTCCGGCCCTGGCTCGATCACAACCGGTGGGGTGTGCGCTTCCCGCTTGGAGATCGCATCGACGCATTGCCAACGACCGCGCCCTACCGCTTCCTTGCCGCGGAAGGCGACGGCCTGCACCAGATTGCGGTCGGCCCGGTGCACGCGGGTATCATCGAGCCCGGACATTTCCGCTTCACCGCCAGCGGAGAGACCGTGGTGCGATTGGAACAGCGGCTGGGATATGTCCACAAAGGCATCGACGGCCTGATGGCCGGCGCCAGCCTCGAGCGCGGCGCGCAACTCGCCGGCCGTGTGTCGGGCGACAGCACCGTTGCTTACGCATACGCGTTTTCGCGCGCGGCCGAAATTGCGCTGGATCTTGCGGTGCCGGACCGGGCCATGTTCCTGCGCGCGCTGCTCGCAGAACTCGAGCGGCTTGCCAACCATCTCGGCGACATCGGCGCCATCTGCAACGATGCGTCGTTCGCCCTGATGCATGCGCATTGCGGCATATTGCGCGAGAGCGTGCTGCGCGCGGCCGGCGCAGCCTTCGGCCATCGGCTGATGCGCGACATCATCGTGCCCGGCGGCGTCAGCCGTGACATCGGAAAAGACGGGCCCGAGACCATCCAGTCCACGCTGGACAATATCCGCCTGCGCTTTCCCGCGCTTGTCGAACTCTATGACAACACCGCTTCGCTGCAGGATCGAACCGTCGATACCGGAACGCTCAAGCCGCCGCTGGCCCGACAATACGCCGCCGGCGGCTATGTCGGCCGCGCCTCGGGCCGCTCCTTCGATGCACGCCGGACGCTGACCTATCCGCCCTACGACAGCCTGCGTTTTGACGTGCCGGTCCTCAACGAGGGCGACGTCAATGCGCGGGTCTGGATCAGGATACGCGAGGTCGAACAGAGCCTTTCGCTGATTGACCAGATCCTGAGCCGCCTTCCCGAGGGACCGACCCGCAACGAAGTCCCGCTTGGCGGGCAGGTGCGCGAGGGCATGGCGATCGTGGAAGGATTCCGCGGCGACATTCTGGTCTGGCTGCGCTTGCGCAATGGCCTGATCGAGCGATGCCACATGCGCGACCCTTCGTGGTTTCAATGGCCACTGCTCGAAGCCGTGATCGAGAACAACATCGTTGCAGACTTTCCGCTCTGCAACAAGTCGTTCAACTGCTCCTATTCGGGCCACGATCTGTAAGGACGACTGCGATGCGCAAGCTGCTGTTCGAAAGCGTGTTCCGCCAACCCCTGACCGAGCGGGCGCCATCGCCCGATGACGCCGCGATGGCGGAGCTGGCGACGGTGGTCGGGCGGGCCGCGCGACGGCGGCTCGGCCGGAGCCTGTCGATCCGCGAGGTCGATGCCGGATCCTGCAACGGATGCGAATTGGAGATTCATGCGCTCAACAACGCCTACTATGACGTCGAACGGTTCGGCCTGCGGTTCGTTGCCTCGCCGCGTCATGCCGACGTCCTGATGGTGACGGGCCCGGTGACGAGAAACATGCACGAAGCGCTCGAGCGCACCTATCACGCAACTCCGAACCCGAAATGGGTCGTCGCGGTCGGAGATTGCGCGCGGGACGGAGGATGCTTTGCCGGCAGCTATGCCGTCGCCGGCGGTGTCTCCGAGGTCGTCCCGGTCGATCTTCACATTCCCGGCTGCCCGCCCACCCCGATTGCCATGCTGCGAGGGCTGCTGTCGCTGCTCGAACGGGCGGACGCGCGCAGCACTACGCCGTGAGGAAGGTTATCGAACCCGCTCCAGCACCCTCTTCGGCTGGCGCGTGGTCTTGCCCTTTATCTTCGGATTTGCGACATGTTCGCGAAGGCGCACCCCTCGCCCTCCGGTCGCGCTCGCAGCGCCGGGATTGATCAGCTCTATTCCTGCGCTATCGAGCGCGGAAACCAGCTTCATCAGCGAATCGACGTTGGCGCGGATCACGCCATCGCTGGTTTCCATGCGCTGGATGGTCGGCACCGAAAGATCGGCAAGACCGGCCATTTGCCGCTGATCGATACTCAGAAGCGCGCGCGCGGCCCTGAGCTGGTTGCCGGTAATCATGGGCGGTCTCCCAGGTTCCGAAGCAGATAATTATCCGATCTAAATTAGTGCTTCAAGCATCAATATAGAAGTTCAGCATATCAATCAGGTGTCCGCACATGCCCTCAGCAGGATTGGCATGCGATGCGTGACATGATAAACGATATATTAAACATGCTATTTGATGCACGGTGACAAGGTGCGTTTGCTGGGGCGCTATCAGGGCCGGAACGGCGCGATCGAGATCGTCGAGTGCTCGGCGGATGGAACGCGAATCTATTTCGAGGAAGGCATCAGGCAGAGCCAGGCCACGCCCGACGGCGAGAGCGTCTTCAGCTATGTCAAGCTGATGGACGAACTCCTGCATTGCGCCACCAACATTCTGGTCCTCGGATGCGGTGGCGGCAATCTCGCCACCAGGCTGGCGCGCCTTGGCAAGAATCTGACCATCGTCGACAACAATCCGGTCAGCTTCGTGATCGCTCAGAGATATTTTGGACTGCCGGACGGATTGCCGCTCATTGTGTCCGATTTCCGGAAATTCATTTTCGATGACGATCAGTTTTATGACGGAATCGCGATCGACGTCGGAGGTCCGGATTTTTGCTTTGATGCTGAATTCGACCTCGAGACCTGCGACGCCATCCGCGCGCGGTTGGCACCCGGTGGCCGTATCGTCATGAATGTGCTGGTTGCGAACGACATCGACCAGGTGTCCGATCGCATCGCCGCGCGGTTTGCCGGCGACCGGCTGCGAGCGTGGATCATTGACGAGCCCGGTGTCCAGGATCGAAATGCGATCATCGCATGCGTGCCGGAAAGGCAGTTGGATGCGCGTCCAGCCCTCGCCGAGGTCATGCAAAACAGCCTCGAGCGGTGGTCGATCCGGCGAGGCAGGTCGCCCCGTCGCAGCGTCGGCGATCTATTCCGCCGTTGACCGGCTAACAAGCCACCGCACGTCTCCGTGCTTCCGTTGCGGCGGTCCGCGCCAGTTCCCGGCGACCGGAGACGCAACCTTCGATTGGCGTGTGGACGCTTAACTGTTCGCCAAAATTTCGTAGTACGGACTTCTCGCATTGCAAGAGATCATGCCACCAGCGCAAAAGGACGCAGCCGGAGCGAACCGGCAATTTGCGCGTGACGCGGCCTCGCGCCGGTGTCACTATCGAGAATAATCAAAGTCGCGCACGTCGGACGAAGCGCGGCTGCCGAGGGGGAAATAAGAGCGTCAGCGTCGGCGCGTCAGTTTCTTTTGGCCCAACCCGTCCGTTGGCGTCGCATGGGACAACAGATTGTCCATCGTCTGCTGATTTCGTTCCCCGCCTTGCTCGGGGTTCTCTTCCTCTGCTTTTGCCTGTTGCAGGTGGTGCCGGCCGATCCGGCGATGATCATCGCCGGGCCCGACGCCAAGGCCGAGACCATCGCCGCCATTCGCCAGGAACTCGGCCTCGACAGGTCGATCCCGGTCCAGTTCTTCGAATACATCATGCGCGTGCTGCGCGGCGATCTCGGCCGCTCCATCATCTCCAACAAGATGGTGAGCGAGGAACTCGCGATGACCATCGGCCCGACGGTCGAGCTGATGCTGGGCGCGATGCTGATCGCAGTCCCGAGCGGCCTTGCGCTCGGCACGCTCGCGGCGGTCAATCGCGGCCGCCTCACCGATCGCATCATCATGGCCTGCTCGGTGGCGGGTGTGTCGATGCCGGTGTTCTTCATCGGCCTGATCCTGATCCAGTTCGTCGGTTTCAAATGGGCGCTGCTGCCGTTCACCGGCCGCACCGGGCCGGTGTGGGACGGTGGGCTACCGAGCCTGATCCTCCCTGCGCTGACGCTTGGCGCGGTGCTGATCGGCCCGATCGCGCGGCTGACGCGCACCGCCGTGCTCGAAGTGCTTGGCGCCGATTTCGTGCGCACCGCGCGCGCCAAGGGGCTGCGCGAGCGCGTCGTGATCGTCCATCACGCCCTGCGCAACGCCATGATCCCGGTCGTCACGCTGATCGGGCTGCAGGCGGCGTTCCTGCTTGGCGGCGCCGTCGTCACCGAAACCATGTTCTCGTGGCCCGGCGTCGGCCGGCTTGCGGTCGGCGCCATCGTCTCCAGCGATTTTCCGACTGCGCAGGGCGCGATCATGATCCTTGCGGTGGCCTTCCTCACCATCAACCTCATCGTCGACGTGCTCTACGTCTACCTTGATCCCCGGGTGCAACGCCGATGAGCACTGAAGTTCTCGATACCGGCTTTGCCGCCGAGCGCGAGAGCGGCGTATTCGCCCGCGCCGGGGTGCTGCGCCGGCTCGTGCGCGACCGGGTGGCGGCGCTCGCGGCGCTGGCGCTCGCGGCGATCGTCGTGGCGGCGCTGTTTGCGCCCTGGATCGCGCCCCACGATCCCTATTTCACCGACCTCACCAAGGTGATGCAGCCGCCCGACGCTACATACTGGTTCGGCACCGACAATACCGGGCGCGACATTTTCAGCCGCGTGCTCTACGGCACGCGCAACACGCTGATGCTCGGGCTGATCGGCGTGATCGTCGGCGGCTTCCTCGGCGGCATACTCGGCATCCTCGCCGCCTACTACCGGCGGCTGGACGGCTGGATCATGCGGCTGGTCGACATCATGCTCGCCTTCCCCGCCATCCTGATCGGGCTCGCGGTCGCCGCGATCTTCGGCGCCGGGCTGCCGGCGGTGGTGATCGCACTCGTCGTCGCCACCGTGCCCGATGTCGCCCGGGTGGCGCGCGGCGCCGCGATCGGCGTGATGGGCCAGGAATTCATGGAGGCCGGCCGCGCCGTCGGCGTGTCCGACCGCGAACTGATCTGGCGCTACCTGACGCTCAACTGCATCTCGACGATCTTCGTGTTCCTCACCCTGCGCTTCGGCCAGATCATCCTGATCGGCGCCGCGCTCGGCTTCCTCGGCATGGGCGCGCAGCCGCCGACGGCCGAGCTCGGCATGATGGCGGCGCAGGGCCGCGACTTCCTGTTCATGGCACCGCACATCGCGACGATCCCGAGCTGTGTCATCTTCGTGATCGTGCTGGCCGCCAACCTTCTGGGCGACGCGCTCCGCGACGTCCTCGATCCGAGGCTGCAGACATGATCAGACCGGCACTGGGAATGTCGTTGGCACTATTGGCGGCGGGGCCGGCAACGGCCCAGACGCTCCAGCTCATGAAGGCGATCGACGCGCCGCATTACGATGCGCACCGCACGACGTGGGGACCGACCTCCGATATCGTCAACATGTTCCAGGATACGCTGGTGGCGCTGGATTGGGACGGCCGCACGCCCATCCCCTATCTCGCCAAATCATGGACGATCAGCGAGGACGGCAGGACCTATACGTTCAAGCTGCGCGACGACGTGTCGTTCTGCAGCGGCAAGAAGTTCACCGCCGACGACGTGGTCTACAGTTTCAAGCGGCTGAAGGACCCCGCGATCAAAGGACCGTATGCCTGGCGCGCCGGCGACATCAAGGAATTGCGCGCAACCGATCCCTACACGGTCGAATACGAACTCAAGGAGCCCTATTCCGAGCTGCTGCTGCAGCTCACCATGTTCACCAACGTGATCCACAACAAGGAGAGCGTCGAGGCGCTGGGCAAGGATTACGGCATCAAGGGCGCCGACGGCACCGGTCCGTGGTGTTTCGACCATTGGCAGCCGCGTACCGAGATCGTGCTGAAACGGCACGACGCGTACAAGTGGGGCCCCTCGATGTACAAGAACAAGGGCCCGGTGAAATTCGAAAAACTCGTCGTCAAGATCGTGCCTGAGGATTCCAGCCGCCTGGCGGCCATGATGTCCGGCCAGTTCGACATCACCCACCAGTTTCCGGCGCAGTTCATTTCGCAGGCCAAGGCCGCGCCGATGCTGACCGTGACGCCGGCCAGACCCAATTTCCAGCTGCTATACTACGGTTTCAAGACGACGCGGCCGATGGTGGCCGACCGGCGCGTGCGCGAAGCCATGAGCATTGCCATCAGCCGCGCCGAGATCGCCAAGGGCATCCTGCTCGGAAACGCCGACCCGGCTTTCACCTTCGTCGATCCGGAAGCGCTCGATTTCGACGCCGGCACCAGGAACATTATCAAGGAAGACATCGAACGGGCCAGGAAGCTGCTCGACGAAGCCGGCTGGAAGCCAGGCAGCGACGGCGTGCGCGAGAAGGACGGCATGAAGCTGGCGCCGAAAGTCTACTTCACCGCCAATGCCAATTCGGCGCGCGTGGCCGAGGCAATCCAGGGCTATCTCAGGAAGATCGGTGTCGACTGGCACTTGCAGCCATGGGACTCGACGATCTCCTCGGTGAAGATGGCCGAACAGGACTATGAGATCTGGTCGGTGACGGTGCCCTATCTGTCGGCCGGCGATCTGATGAACATCTACTTCGATTCCGCCAACATCCCGACGCCGAACCGGATGAACTGGAAGGACGCCGAGACCGACGACTGGCTGAAGCAGGGCCGCTCCGCGCTGACCGATACCGACCGCGCCAAATACTACGCGCTGGTGCAGCAGAAGGTGATGCGCGAGCATCTCTGGATGCCGGTGCTGAACATCAACATGGACCAGGTGGCGAACAAGAAGATCACCGATGCGAGGCCGCACATGATCTATCAGAACACGTTCTACAAGGGCCTGGACGTGTCGCGGCAGAAATAACAGGGAGAGAACACGATGCGCAGCATGTTGACGGGTGTTGTGGCGCTGCTCGGCGCGGCCGGCGTCTGCGGGAGCGCCGAGGCGCAGACCTTGCGGGTGATGAAGTCGCTGGACGCGCCGCACTATGACGGCCAGCGCACGACCTGGTCGCCGACCTCAGACATCGTCAACATGTTCCAGGATACGCTGGTCGCGCTCGACTGGGACGGCAAGACGGCGATCCCCTATCTCGCAAAATCCTGGAACATCAGCGAGGACGGCAAGACCTATGTCTTCAAGCTGCGCGACGACGTCACCTTCTGCAGCGGCAAGAAGTTCACTGCCGCCGACGTCGTCTATACGTTCAAGCGGCTGAAGGACCCTGAAACCAAGGCGCCCTACCACTGGCGCGCCGGCGATATCAAGGAAGTGCGCGCCCCCGATCCCTACACCGTCGAATACGAGCTCAACGAGCCCTACTCCGAACTGCTGCTGCAGCTCACCATGTACACCAATGCGATCCACAATCAGGAAAGCGTGCAGGCGCTCGGCAAGGATTACGGCATCAAGGGCATCGACGGCACCGGTCCGTGGTGCTTCGAGAGCTGGCAGCCACGCACCGAAATCGTGCTGAAGCGCCACGATGCCTACAAATGGGGCCCCTCGATGTATCAGAACAAGGGCCCGGTGAAATTCGAGAAGCTCAGCATCAAGATCGTGCCCGAAGATGCCAGCCGCGTCGCCGCCATGCTGGGCGGGCAATTCGACCTCTCCCATCAAATTCCGATCGCATTCATCCAGCAGGTCAAGGCTGCGCCCAACCTGACCGTTCAGGAAGCCCAGCCGAACTTCCAGCTCATGTATTACGGCTACAAGATCACCCGCCCCATGGTCGCCGATAAGCGCGTGCGCGAGGCAATGAACATTGCCATCAACCGCGCCGAGATCGTCAAAGGCATCATGCTCGGCAATGCCGAGCCGGCATACACCTTCGTCGATCCGAAGGCGCTCGACTTCGCCGAGAAGACCAAAAGCGTCATCAAGGAAGACGTCGAGCGCGCCAGGAAGCTGCTGGACGAAGCCGGCTGGAAAGTCGGCGCCGACGGCATCCGCGAAAAGGACGGCATGAAGCTTGCGCCCCGTGTGCTGTTCACACAGGTCGCCTATTTCCCACGCGTCTCCGAGGCCATCCAGGGCTACATGCGCAAGATCGGCGTCGACTGGAAGATCGTCGGCTTCGATTCCACGATCGCGCCGGCCGAGATGGGCAAGCAGGATTACGAGTTGTGGACCGTCACCGTCCCCTATCTGTCGGCAGGCGAGTTGATGAACGTCTATTTCAACTCGAAGAACATACCGACGCCCAACCGCATGAACTGGAAGGACGATGAGACCGACGCGTGGCTGCAGGCCGGTCGCGCCGCACTGACCGACGCCGAGCGCACGCTCAACTACGCACGCGTGCAGGAAAAGGTGACGAACGAGCACCTGATGATGCCGGTGATGAACATTCCCATGTATACGACCAGCCTGAAAAAGCTGAAGGGCGTGCGGCCGCACATGATCTATCAGAACACCTTCTACAAGGGCCTGGATTACTCGTTCTGATGGACAATCTTCTCGAAGTTCGCGGCCTGAAGACCCACTTCGCGACGGATCGCGGACTGTTCCGCGCCGTCGACGGCATCAGCTTCAGCGTACCCAAGGGCCGCACCGTCGGCCTGGTCGGCGAGTCCGGCTGCGGCAAAAGCGTGACATCGCTCTCGGTGATGGGGCTGGTGCCGAGCCCGCCGGGCAAGGTCGAGGCCGAGGCCGTGCTGTTCGGCGATCGCGACGTGCTGAAGCTCTCGGCCGACGAGCGCCGCCGCTTGCGCGGCGGCAAGATGTCGATGATCTTCCAGGAGCCGATGACCTCGCTGAACCCGGTCCACACCGTGGGCCAGCAGATCGTCGAGGCGATCCTCGCCCACAACGCGATGACGCCGCGCGCGGCGCGGGCACGCGCCATCGAAATGCTCGAGCTGGTGCGGATCCCCTCCGCCGCGCAGCGCATTGACGACTTTCCGCACAACATGTCGGGCGGCATGCGCCAGCGCGTCATGATCGCGATGGCGCTGTCCTGCGAGCCGGCGCTGCTGATCGCCGACGAGCCGACGACGGCGCTCGACGTCACCATCCAGGCCCAGATCCTCGACCTCCTCAGCGACCTGCAGCGCCGGCTCGGCATGGCGATTTTGATCATCACCCATGATCTCGGCGTCATCGCCGAGGTCGCCGACCAGGTGCTGGTGATGTATGCCGGCCGCATCGTCGAAAGCGCTGATGTCAACGACCTGTTCGCCGATCCGCAGCATCCCTATACGATCGGCCTGCTCGGCTCGATCCCGCGCATCGACGTCGACCGCAAGCGCCTCGCCACCATCGAAGGCACGGTGCCGAGCCCGAACAACCAACCGGCCGGTTGTCGTTTTGCGCCGCGCTGTCCGTTCGCGGATTTGCGCTGCCGCCAGCAGCCGCCGCCGCTGCGCGACATCGCGCCCGGCCATCAGGTGGCGTGCTGGAGAGCGCCGGTCGAGGTGATATCATGAGCGCTGTCACGGCCGAAGCCCCGGTCCTCGAGGTCAATGGCCTCGTCAAGCATTTCGGCGTCACGCGCGGGCTGGTCAATCGCAAGGTGATCGGACTCGTTCGCGCCGTTGAGGATGTCAGCTTCGAGATCGCGCGCGGCGAGACGCTGGCGCTCGTCGGCGAATCCGGCTGCGGCAAGTCCACGACCGGCCGCCTGATCCTGCGGCTGATGGACCCGACCTCGGGCTCGGTGCGCTTCAAGGGCAAGGAGATCGCCAACCTCGACAAGGACGAACTGCGGCGGATGCGCCGGCACATGCAGATCATCTTTCAGGACCCCTACGCCTCGCTCAACCCGCGCATGACGGTGGGCGAGATCCTGGAGGAGCCACTGCGCGTCCACGAGATCGGTGATGCCGCCTCCCGCGCCGCACGCGGGCGGGAGCTGCTGCAGATCGTCGGTCTCTCCCCCGAACATGCCAGCCGCTATCCGCACCAATTCTCCGGCGGGCAGCGCCAGCGCATCGGCATTGCGCGGGCGCTCGCGGTCAACCCCGATCTGATCGTCTGCGACGAGCCGGTGTCGGCGCTCGACGTCTCGATCCAGGCGCAGATCGTCAACCTCTTGCAGAACCTGCAGCAGCGTTTTGGCCTGTCCTATCTGTTCATCGCGCATGATCTCGCGGTCGTAAAGCACATCAGCGACCGGGTCGCGGTGATGTATCTCGGCAAGCTGGTCGAGATCGCCGACAAGAAGACGCTGTACGACCACCCGCTACACCCCTACACCCAGGCGCTGCTGGCGGCGATTCCGAAGCCCGACCCGGCGCTGCGCACCAAGCGCGTGATGCTGCAGGGCGACGTGCCGAGCCCGATCAAGCCGCCGTCCGGCTGTCGCTTCCACACCCGCTGCCCGCATGCGCAGGCGCGCTGCTCGGCCGAGGAGCCACAATTGCGCGAGGCGGCAGCCGGCCATCGCGTCGCCTGCCACTTTTTCGAAACACTGCCGGCGCCGACCATTCTGGCGCGATCGGGCATGGCGAACGGCAAGTTTGCCGCGCGGCT
>Ga0102590_1001863_pt1 | contig 28283 bp, 8 predicted proteins | sample AraplaMF_Col_mMF_FD_76859 | JGI IMG/M metagenome (GOLD analysis project Ga0102590, IMG submission 76859) | Arabidopsis root microbial communities from the University of North Carolina, USA - plate scrape MF_Col_mMF | ecosystem: Host-associated > Plants > Roots > Endosphere | place: USA... | reverse complement strand
CAGAGCTTACCAGCCAGCGCTTTATTCAAAGCCCCTTCAAGTCCGGTGAACGCCTGTACCGCTCCGGTGACAAGGTACGTATGCTGGCGAACGGTGAAATGGAATATGGCGGCCGTATGGACGACCAGGTGAAGATCCGCGGTTACCGTATAGAGCTGGGTGAAATAGAAAGCCTGCTGCAGCAGCACCCGCAGGTAGATACTGCCGTGGTGCTGGCAAAACAATACCAGCAAACAGAGAAAGAGCTGGTAGCCTATATAGTAGCAAAAGAAGAGCTAAACGTATCGGCTATACGCGCACACCTGGGCAGCCGTTTACCCGCTTATATGCTGCCCGCGCATTATGTGCAGCTAGCAGCTTTGCCTTTAACGCACAACGGTAAGATAGACCGTAAAAAGCTGCCGGACCCGCAGGGCGTGCAAATGGGCAGCGGTGTAGCTTATGTAGCGCCCCGCAATGAAATGGAAAAAACGTTTGCCGCCATTTATGAGCAGGTGCTGAACAAACAACCGGTGGGCATAAGCGACGATTTCTTTAACCTGGGCGGAGACTCCATTAAAATACTGCGTACCATTAGCGCACTGAGAAAACAGCTGTCCCTCAATATTTCCATTGCAGATTTTTACCGGCACAGCACTATTGAAAGCCTGGTGCAGTATATATCAGGCCGCAGTAGTGAGAGCAGCGAAGCGGAAAACAATAGCAAAGCAGCAGTGCTGGCAGAAATAGCTGCGTTGAAAGACCGGGTGCTGTCAAAGCTGAGCGATGCGGAACAGGTGGAGGATATTTTCCCCATGAGCGATATTGAAAAAGGTATGGTATATGAATCCCTGGTGAACAAAGACCTGGGTATCTATCACGACGTACTCGTGAACCACCGCGTACTGCCTGATTTTGATATGAACCGTCTGCGCCGGGCCTTTGCATTGTTAATTGACAAACATGCCTTGTTGAGGACTGCATTCCTGTTAGGGGATGATGATGGCGACCTGCAGATAGTATACAAAACAATAGATGCACCGCTGAATGAGCATGACCTTACCAGTCTGGCGCGAGAAGCGCAGGAACAGAAGATCCGTAGTTTTCTGGAGGAAGATGCCGCCCATCCATTTAACGTAACCGCAGCCCCGCTGTGGAGGGCAGATGTGTTCAGGATCAGCAGCGATGAAATTGTGCTGGCTTTACAGTTCCACCACGCCATCCTGGATGGCTGGAGCCATGCCAACCTGCTCACGGAGCTGAATAATGTGTACCTGGAGCTGGAACATTCCACCATTGATAAGCTGCCTTTATTAAGATCATCCTATAAGGATTTTGTAATTCAGCAGCAGGCAGATAAGCGTAACCGTACCTTGCATACCTTCTGGGAGCAGGAGCTGGCCGGTTTTAAACGCCCCGACCTTTTTACCGCTGAATATGAATACAACAGCTATTTACAAACGCTGGATCATGCTTACAAGGACAAGCTGCAGGCCTTAGCCGCTACATTAAACACCAGTTTAAAAACCATTTCCCTCAGCGCTTACCTGTACCTGTTAAAAGTGCTGAGTGCAGATAATGAGGTGGTGGCAGGGCTGGTGACCAATACCCGTCCCGGTTTGGAGGATAGTGATAAAGTGCTGGGCTGCTTTCTGAATACAGTGCCCCTGCGTTTCAATATCGGGGAAGATGTTACAGCAGCCGGCTGGGTGAAGCAGGTAGAGGAAAAACTGCTGGCCTTAAAAGAGCCGGAGCGTGTAAGCCTCATTGAGATTGCGCGTTTGCATCCGGATGCCGGCCAGGGTGGCGGTAATCCCTTCTTTGATAGCTTCTTCAACTTTGTAAATTTTCATGTACTTGAAGGCTTAAAAGGTAATAACGATGCTGCAGGTACGGAAGCCGCCGCAGCTGCCTTTAATGATAATACCCGCGCACGTACCAACATGCCGCTGGAAGTGAATGTGAACCTTACCGGCAATGTATTTAACGCACGTTTTTTCCTGAACCGCAAATTAAGATCAGGGTTAACGGTAGCGGATATAGGGAAAATGTACTTCCGCATTTTGCAGCATATAGCAGATGCGCCTAATCAGCTTTTACGGGAAGCTGCTTATATAGACGCCGCAGAAGAAAAGCTGCTGCTGCATACTTTCAATGATACGGCAACAGATTTCCCGGCAGATAAAACTATGGTACACCTGTTTGAAGAGCAGGTAAGCCGCAGGCCTGAAAAGGTAGCGCTGGTGTTTGGCGAAAGCACATTCACCTACCGGGAATTAAATGAGCAGGCCAACCGCTTAGCGGCGCATTTACGCGCCACAGCCGGCGTTCAGCCCAATGACCTGGTAGGCATTCAGCTGGAACGCAGTGAATGGATGATCATTTCCATACTGGGCGTGTTAAAGAGCGGCGCTGCCTACATTCCCATTGACCCGGCATACCCGCAGGATCGTATTGATTACATGGTGGCCGACAGTCAAAGCAAGGTATTGATCAATGATGCCTGGCTGGCTGTTTTTAGCGGACAGCAGCAGCAATATAGCGCAGCCAACCTGCCCATAGTGAACCAGCCTACAGACCTGGCATATGTGATCTACACCTCCGGTTCAACCGGCAGGCCCAAAGGTTGTATGCTGGAACACCGTGGTGTGGTGAACCGCGTGGAATGGATGTACCGCCAGTATGCATTTAGTGATGAAGATGTGATCTTACAGAAAACGACCTTCACGTTCGATGTATCTGTTTGGGAAATATTCATGCCTTTGTGCTGGGGTGTAAAAATGGTACTATGTCATAAAGATGATATTGCCTCCCCGCAGCGCATTTTGCAGCTCATAGCCACACAGGGCGTAACCTGCCTGCACTTTGTGCCCAGCATGTTAAGCGCGTTCATAACCGCTTTATTTGAAGAATCATCTACCAAAGCAGCCTTACAGGGCCTGCGCCTGCTGATCACCAGTGGTGAGGCCTTACCGGTAGAAACGGTGAAAAAATGGTATAGCCTTGTAAGCATACCCATTCATAACCTGTACGGTCCAACGGAAGCATCGGTAGACATTACATTTTATGCTACCACTCCGCAGGATAGCAGGATCCCCATTGGGCGTCCTATATGGAACACGCAATTGTACATACTAGGCAAGTCTATGGAGCTGCTGCCATTGGGTGTAGCAGGGGAGATCTGCATTGGCGGTGTAGGGCTTTCAAGAGGTTACCTGAATAAACCGGAGCTCACCGCACAGAAATTTGTAGAGAATCCTTTCCGCAAAAACGAACGCCTGTACCGCACCGGCGACCTGGGCCAATGGCTGCCGGATGGTAACATTGTGTACCTGGGCAGGATAGATGACCAGGTAAAGATCCGCGGTTACCGCATAGAGCTGGGAGAAATAGAATCCGTGCTGCTGCAATCCGGGCTGGTAAGCCAGGCCGCTGCCATTGCAAAAGCAGATGCAGCAGGGAACAAACGCCTGCTGGCATTCGTAGTGCCAGCAGCAGGCTACAGCTTGCCGCAGCTGCAGCAATATCTTGCAGCGCAGGTGCCGGATTACATGCACCCTGCTGCTATTATAGAATTAAGCGCCCTGCCTTTAACGCCTAACGGCAAGGCCGATAAAAAAGCGCTGGCCGCTTTACAGCATTCCCTGCTGCCGGCAACAGAATACGTAGCACCCCGCAATGAAACAGAGCAGAAGATAGCCGCTGTTTGGGAGGAGGTGCTGGCCGCAGAACGTATAGGCATTAACGATAACTTCTTCACCATAGGGGGGGACTCTATTATTTCCATCCGTTTGCTCAGCAGGCTTAAAAAGGAGCTGCACAGGGAAATTGAGCTGCGTACATTTTACGAAGGGCCTACGGTAGCGGCATTGGCCGCCCACCTGGCAGCAACCGGTGACCTGCCGGATGCCGGAACACAGCTGCAGCAGGAAATTACCGCACAGCTGGAAGCAGCAAAGCAGGAGGTGCTGCAAACAGCGCCTAATGCCGCTGCCATAGCAGATGTATATCCCATGAGCGATATACAGAAGGGAATGGTGTTTGAGCAGCTGAAGGACCCGGAGAACGGTACTTACCACGATCAGTTCGTATACCAGCTGCCTTTATTTGACCTGAATATTTTTAAGCAGGCCTTTACCCTGCTGGTAGAAAAGCACAGCATTTTAAGAACCGGTTTTGATATTTACAACATTGGCAGCGATAGCCTGCAGATCGTGTATAAAACCGTACCGGTGAACATGCTGGTAGAGGACCTGACGCATAAAGATGTTGCAGCACAGCAAGCTTACATCCGCCAGTATATAATAGACGAACGCAAAAGACCGTTTGATCTTTCCGTAGCGCCCCTTTGGCGGATCAGCATTTTTGTCACCGCTGCAGATCAGATGGTGTACCTGTTCCAGTTCCACCACGCTATCCTGGATGGCTGGAGCGTGGCTTCGCTTAACACAGAATTGCATCACTTATGCCTGCAGCTCCAGCAGGATGCAGCTTACCGCCCAGCCCCGCTGATGGCGGATAATAAAATCAGCATTATAAGCTCCCTGGTAGAGAAAGCACGGGAAGAAAATATCCGTTTCTGGCAGCAGGAGCTGGCAGATCACAAACGCCTGTCCATTTTTGAAAACAAAGCGCTGGCCGCTTCATTTGAAAAAAGCTACCCGCCTGATTATTTACTTAAGCTGGAAAATGCAGCCAAACTGCAGGGGGTTCCGGTAAGAACATTGTTCCTTGGAGCTTATTTGTATACGCTGCAATTGCTCAGTGCAGAAACAGACCTCACTATTGGCCTGGTATCCAATGTACGGCCGGTGTGCGAGGACGGGGATAAGATCCTGGGCTGCTTCCTGAACACAATTCCACTGCGCTATCAGCAGGGCAGTACCGCCGGTAGCTGGAGGCAGTACACGATGGAGCTGGATCATAAATTAAGATCCCTGAAGGGCCGGGACCGGTTAAGCCTCTATGAAATTAACCGCTTGTCAGGTGGCGATATAAGAGAAAGCAACCCATTCTTTGATGTTATTTTCAACTATATCAACTTCCATGTGTATGATGCGCTGCACATAGTACCGGATGAAAAAGCCGCGAAGGAAAAAAACAGCCTGGAGCTGAAATCTTTTGAATCCACCAACACCTGGCTGGATCTTTCTGTGAGCATAACAGGCGGCATGTTAAAGCTGATCTATAAACAGAAGAAAGAGTTAACAGGCGGTATTTCTCTGGCTGCATTCAATGAGTACTTTGAACGTGCATTGGAAAATATTGCGTTTAACCCCACAGGCAGAACAGATAAGCAGGTTATGCTGTCGGCGCAGGACTTGCAGCAGCTGCTGGGTACTTTTAACAATACCACGGTACCTTACCCTGCGAATGAAACCATACAGGAACAGTTTGAGCGGCAGGCTGCAGCTACACCTCAGCAAATAGCTATTGTAACGGCAGATGCGCAGCTTACCTATAAAGAGCTGAATGAAAAAGCTAATCAGCTGGCCGCATTTTTAAGGGGATGCTGCCAGGTAACGGCAGAAACGCTGGTAGCCCTTGTAAGCGGGCGCTCCGCAGAATTGGTTGTTGGTATGCTGGGCATTCTGAAATCCGGCGCTGCTTATGTGCCCATTGATCCGGAGCTGCCGGCAGAACGTGTACGTTACATGCTGGAAGATGCCCGCGTTAAAATGGTGATAACAGAAAATGAGCAGCGCAAGGCGGTATTACCTGCAGCCGGTTTTGAAGCAGTAGTAATAAAAGATAATCCGCTGTTATTGCAATACCCCGCTGTAAACCTGCCATTGATCAACAATGCCGCTAACCTGGCGTATGTGATCTATACATCGGGTTCCACGGGTAGGCCTAAAGGCGTTATGCTGGAGCATGCTGCTTTATCAAATTTATGCAACTGGCATAATCGTTATTTTGAAGTAACGGCGCAAAGCAAGGCAACCGTGTATAGCAGCATTAGCTTTGATGCCGCAGGCTGGGAAATATGGCCCTACCTGTTAACCGGCGCCGCGCTGTATCCCTTACCCGGTAATATACGGCTGGATGTAACTGCAATAGCTGCATTTATAAAAGAGCAAGGTATTACGCACTGCTTTTTACCTACCGTAATATGTGAGCAGCTGGCAGATGCTGCCACCATTGGCCTGGATCAGGTAAAGATCCTTACAGGGGGCGATGCGCTGCGGTATACCGGTAACCTGAAGCTGACTAACAACTACGGCCCTACGGAGAATGCAGTGGTGTCTGCCTCTATTCATCTGAATGAGCTGAACGGCCTGTCTGTGATACCCATTGGTAAACCCATTGACAACACCGCGGTGTATATACTGGATGTTAACCTGCAATTACAACCGGTAGGTGTTACCGGCGAGATTTGCCTGGCAGGGCATAACCTGGCCCGCGGATACCTTCACCAGCCGGCACTAACCGCCGAAAAATTTGTAGCCAATCCTTTTAAACCCGGTGAGCGTCTGTACCGCACTGGTGACCTGGGCCGCTGGCTGCCGGACGGTAACATTGCATTTGCCGGCCGTAAGGATGAGCAGGTGAAGATCCGCGGTTACCGTATAGAGCTGGGTGAAATAGAAAGCATTTTACAACAGCAACCGGGCATACAAGCCGCTGTTGTACTGGCCAGGCCAAACAGCAATGGGCAGAAAGAGCTGGTAGCCTACCTGGTAAGTGAGGCTACGCTTAACATAACAGTCCTGCGCGCTGCATTGGGTACAATCCTGCCTGCCTATATGCTGCCTGCACATTTTGTGCAGCTGGATGTATTGCCGTTGAATGCCAGCGGTAAGGTAGACAAGAAGAACCTGCCTGATCCTGAAACAGGGATAATGGCTACTAACGGAACCTATGAGCCGCCGCGTAATGAAGCAGAACGTAACCTGGTGGCGGTGTATGAAGAAGTATTGAAGAAACAGCCCATCGGTATTAAAGATGACTTCCTGGCCCTGGGCGGCGATTCCATTAAATCCATACAGGTAGTGGCCCGTTTAAAACAACGGGGTTTTACCTTAACCATCCAGGACGTGATCCGCTTCCCTGTAATAGAAGAACTAGCCGGTAAAGTGCAGGTAGTGATCCGCGCTGTTCCCCAGGGGCCGGTGGAGGGTTTGGTGCCGTTAGGACCCATACAGTCGCAGTTCCTGAACGGGCCGGTCCTACATAAACATCATTACAATCAATCTGTGTTACTCTACAGCAAAACACCTGTTGATGTTAATGCGCTGCACGCCGCGCTGGATAAGATTGTTCAACACCATGACGCGCTGCGCATGGTATTCCGCCAAACGGAAACCGGCTGGCTGCAGGAGAACAAAGGCAAAACACAGGGTTATATCTTTGAAGAGATCCGCAATATTAGCGAAGCAGATTTTGCTGCACACTGCGACCGTCTGCAATCCGGTATGCAGCTGGAAGACGGACCTTTGTTCAGTGTAGGCTTATTTCGCGGTGAAGCAGGCGACCGCTTATTACTGGTAGCCCATCACCTGGTAATTGACGGTGTATCCTGGCGCATTTTGTTTGAAGATCTTTCCACATTATACCAGCAATACATGGCAGCTCAGCCGTTGGAGCTGCCTTTAAAAACGGACTCCTTTCAGTACTGGCAGCAAATGCAGCGGCAATATGCACAAAGCGAAACCCTGCAAAAAGAAGCAGTCTATTGGGATGCGTTGGAAGCCATGCACATTCCGCCGGTACCGGTGGAACATGCAGGGGGCAGCAGCCTGATAAAAGATGCTGCCCGTCAATCTTTTCTGCTGAATGAAAGTTTAACCAGCCGTTTATTAACACAGTGTTACAGCGCGTACCGTACAGAGGTGAATGACCTGTTACTGGGCGCTTTCAGCATGGCAGTAGCAGAGGTGTTTGAGCTGGAAAAAGTGCTGATCAACCTGGAAGGGCATGGCCGGGAGAACATAGGGGCTAATGTAGATGTAACCCGCACCGTAGGCTGGTTTACCAGCATGTACCCCGTGGTATTTGATATGCGCCACCGGGAGGATGCCATCCGGCAGCTGATCACCGTAAAAGAAACCCTGCACCGCGTGCCCAATAAAGGCATGGGTTATGGCATACTGCGTTACACAGCCAACCGCAACTACCGGTTGCAGCCGCAAATAGCATTCAACTACCTGGGCGACTTTGGTGCAGGTGTACAGGACGCGGAAGGCAAACAGCTGTTTGGATTTTCCGGCGACTACCAGGGGCGTGCCATCTCGCCGGACGAACCGCGCGCTGTGCTGCTGGATGTACTGGGCATGGTAGCAGAAGGGCGGCTTCGTTTAACTATCAGTTATAGTACTCAGCAATATTCCAAACCGGTAATTGCAAGGCTGCTTGCCTGTTTCCAGGCGCAGCTGGAAGAGCTGATAAACACGCTCTCTGCAACAGCCGCCACGCATCTTACCCCGGTTGACCTTACTTATAAAGAGTTGAGTATGGAACAGGTGGAGCAGCTGGATGTGGATGGGAATACAGAAGATGTGTATCCATTAAGCCATTTACAGGAAGGGTTGTACTACCACTGGCTCGGCACACCTGGTTCACTGGCGTATTGCGAGCAAATGAGCTATCGCCTGAAAGGCACGCTGAACCTGGATGCGCTGGAACGTAGCTATGAGATGCTGGTAGCGCGCCACGCCGTGCTGCGCACCAGCTTTACACAGGAGCTGGATAGCAGCGTGCTGCAGGTAGTGAAAAAGAAAGTGCCGAATAATTTCCAATACCTGGATGTTAGCGGTCAGGCGGATCCTGTGATAGAAGATGTTAAACGCAACATCCGCCAGCAAGGCTTTGACCTGCATAGTGGATCCCAAATGAACCTCACCGTGTTAGGTTTGGGTGCAGATACCTATGAATTTATCTGGGGCCATCATCACATTTTAATGGATGGCTGGTGTGTAGGTATCCTGATCAAAGAATTCTCTGAATTGTATGAAGGATTGTTGCAGGACCGCAAAACCAGCCTGCCGGAAGTACAGCCTTATGCGGGTTATATTTCCTGGCTTATGCAGCAGGATAAAGAAAGGTCGTTACAATACTGGAGGCATTATCTGGCGGATTATGATACCGTAAGCACCCTGCCGCAGTTGGCTGCCGGCAACCATGCTGCCTTTGAACCGGCAGAGCGGGCCTTTAACCTGGGTACTGCTGCCACCGCCGCCATAAAAGCGTTGTGCGCGCAGCTGCGCATTACTGAAAATACCTTCATCCAAACCATCTGGGGCTTATTACTATCCCGTTATAACAATACAAGGGATGTAGTGTTTGGCGCAGTAGTGTCCGGCCGCCCGGGAGAAATAAAGGGTATTGAAGAAATGATAGGCCTGTTCATCAACACCATCCCGGTACGTATACGTATAAATGAAGGTGCCACTGCGGAAGCGTTACTAAAAGCCGTGCAGGAAAGCGCCATCAGCGCAGCGGCGCATCACTATACACAGCTGGCAGATGTGCTGGCAGTAAGTGAACCGGGTGGAGGTTTGATTGATCACATCCTCATATTTGAAAATTACCCGGTACAGGAAATGGTGGAGCAGCATGCAGCCGGCCGGCAGCAGCAACAGGAGCTGTTAGTGATATCGTCTGCCGGTGTGGAGCAAACCAGCTACAACCTTTCTGTTTCTGTTATTCCGGGCAATAACTTCCGCATTCGTTTTGAATATAACAGTATGGTGTATGCCGCACAGCTAATGGCGGCCTTGGAAGAACATTTTACACAGCTGGTTATACAGGTGCTGGATAATCCGGCACTACAGATAGACACCCTTAGTTATTTAAGCGAAGCGGAAAAACAGCAGCAGCTCATTGCCTTTAATGAGCCGGGCATCATGGCCTATCCTAAAGACAAAACAGTAATAGAACTGCTGCAGGAGCAGGTAAGCCGCACGCCGGAGAACATAGCCATTATTTTTAAAGACCGCACGCTTACCTACCAGCAGCTGCACGAACAGTCTAACCGCCTGGCGCATTATTTAAAAGCGCAGTATAACATTCAGCCCAATGACCTGGTAGGCATAAAGCTGGAACGTAGTGAATGGGTAATGATAACGGTATTGGCCGTATTAAAAAGCGGAGGCGCTTATGTACCTGTTGACCCGGATTACCCGCAGGAGCGTATCGATTATCTTGTTGAAGACAGTAAGTGCAAAGTGCTGATCGATGAAGATCTGCTGGAAGCGTTCCGTAAAGCAGAAGAACAATACCCTGCCGTTAACCTGGACAGCACGCCGCAACCTGACGATCTGGCTTATATTATTTACACCTCCGGCAGCACCGGCAATCCCAAGGGCGTAATGATCGGGCACCAATCCCTGGTAAACCTGGCCCTGGGCATTATCAGGCAGTATAGCGTAACAGAAAAGGATCGCATCCTGCAATTTGCCTCCCTCTCCTTTGATATGTCCGTAGAGGAAACCTTCCCCTTCCTGCTGGCAGGCGCCGGGGTAGTGGTAAGGCAGGATGTGGAATTGCAGCCTTCCAGCTTCCGGCGTTTTGCAGTGGACAATAAGATCACTATTCTGAATATTCCGCCGCTGTTCTTCCCCGTGATCCATGAGCTGGAAGAAAGTGAAAAAGCAGAGCTGTTTGCCAGCGTACGTATGATTGCATTTGGCGGCGAAGCCCTGCCGGATAGCGTATTGCGCGCGGCCCAAGGCTACGGCATCCAGCTCTTTAACGCATACGGCCCTACGGAAAGCACAGTGAATGCCGTCATCGCAGACAGCACCCATAGCGTATCGTCCGTGATTGGGAAACCCTTTGCCAATACGCAGCTGTATGTGCTGGATGCAGCCCTGCAGCTGTTGCCCATAGGCGTTAGCGGGGAACTGTACATAGCCGGCGATGGCCTGGCAAAAGGTTACCTGCACCGCCCGGAGCTTACAGCAGAAAAATTCATTGACAATCCTTTTGGAAAAGGAAAATTATACCGCACCGGCGATGTAGTGCGCTGGACGCAGGATGGGAATATTGTGTTCATAGGCCGGCAGGACGACCAGGTGAAGATCCGCGGGTACCGCATAGAGCTGGGTGAAATAGAAACCGCGCTGCAGCTGCATGAGCAGGTGAATAGCGCAGTAGTAGTGGCCCGTAGCGGAACCGATGGCGAAAAAATGCTGGTAGCCTATGTCATTGGTAATGTGGAGCTGAATGTAGTGGAGCTGCGCACACACCTGAATAAAACATTGCCGGCTTATATGATCCCATCGCAGTTTGTACAGCTGGATAGTTTCCCGGTAACCGCCAATGGCAAGGTGAATAAAAAGCAGCTGCCCGATCCGCAGGGTACCGGCATGGCTACCGGTGCGGAATATGTGGCCCCGCGCAATGAAACGGAAGAAGCACTGGTGCGCATGTGGCAGGAGATCCTGAGGGTGGAAAAGATCGGTATTAAGGATGATTTCTTTGAGCTGGGAGGCCATAGCCTGAAAGTAGCGCGGCTGGCCGGGCAGATCCATAAAGCATTTGACTACCGCATAGCCCTGAAGGACATTTTCTTTAACCCCACCATTGAAGCGCTGGGCGATATGATCCGCGCCGCTAAATGGATTGAAAGCTCCCGGCAAATAAAACAGGAGAACCGGGATGTAATTGAACTTTAAGTTGTAAGCAAAAATTTTTATACGGATATGAAAAATGTAATTGACTTAATACTGGCACTGGCTGAAAAGGATATCCAGGTATACGTGGAAGACGGGAAGCTAAAGATCAATGCACCGGATGGCGCTTTGAAGGAGGATGTGATACAGAAAATAAGAGAAAACAAAACCGCATTGATGGCCTACCTGTCTGTAACCCGGGCCGGTAACCAAAGTGAAATACCTGCAGTGGAAGCCAGCAGCTCCTATGTGTTATCCTCCTCCCAGCGCAGGTTATGGGTATTAAGCCAGTTTGAGGAAAGCAATACCGCTTACAACATGCCTGGCGTATTTGTGTTTGAAGGTAACCTGGACCTGATAGCGCTGCAGGGATCTTTTAAGAACCTGGTAGCCCGGCATGAGATCTTAAGGACCGTGTTTAAGGAAGATGAGCAGTTTGAGATCCGGCAGTATATTCAGCCGGCTGCTGATGTTAATTTTGAGATTGCATACCATGATCTGCGGATGGAAGCAGAGCAGGAAGAAAAGCTGAAAACCTTTGTACAGCAGGATGCTGCCAAACCCTTTAACCTGGCCACCGGCCCCTTGCTGCGCGCGGTTTTATACCAGGTGGCAGATCATAAATGGGTATTTACCTACACCCTGCATCACATTATCAGCGATGCCTGGTCAATGGATATATTGATAGCAGAGCTGCTGCAACTATATAATGCGCGCACCCGTAATGAAGATGTGCAGCTGCCGCCGTTGCGTATCCAATACAAGGATTATGCGGCCTGGCAGCAGGCGCAGCTCAGCGGCGGCGCGCTGAACGGGCATAAGGCCTGGTGGCTGCAGCAATTTGAAGGAGAGCTGCCGGTGCTGCAGCTGGCAGGCGATAACGTGCGTCCGGCTGTAAAAACGCATCGTGGCGCTTTAGTAAATAAAAGTTTCAGCCCTGCATTAAGCAGCCGGTTACAGGCATTGCTCAAAGAGCAGGGCAGCACCTTGTTCATGGGATTGCTGGCAGCCGTAAATGCATTGTTGTACCGCTACACCAGCCAAACAGATATTGTAATAGGCACTTCCATTGCCAGCCGCGAACACCCCGACCTGGAAAGCCAGATAGGTTTTTATGTGAACACCCTTGCATTAAGAGCACAGTTTAAAGGCGATGATAGCTACACCGCTTTGCTGCAGCACATTAAACAGGTAACCCTGGGTGCCTATGAGCACCAGGCCTATCCTTTTGATGAGCTGGTGAATGAGCTGCACCTGCAGCGGGATATGAGCCGCAGCAGCCTGTTTGATGTGATGGTGGTATTACAGAACGCTGATGGTGGTAATACAAAAGAACCGCAAACATTAGGCAATGTACAGGTAAGCAGCTATGCTTCCGGAGAGGATACCATCAGCAAATTTGACCTCACATTCTTTTTTACAACTTCGGCAGATGCGCTGTATTTACAGGCAGTATATAATAAGGACATTTACAGCAAAGCCACTATTACCCGCCTGTGCAATCATCTGGAACAGCTGCTGGAAGCAGCGCTGGCCGAACCGGAACAGCCCATTCAACAGCTGGATTATTTAAGCGTAACGGAAAAACAGCAGCTGCTGGTGAACTTTGCAGAAAGCACCATTGCATACCCCACCAATAAAACTATTGTAGACCTGTTTGACGAGCAGGCTGTCAGCACACCGGAAAACATAGCCCTCACTTTTGCAGGGAAAGACCTTACATACCGCGAGCTGCAGGAGCAGGCAAACAAGCTGGCCGCTTACCTGCGCAGCAATTGCAATATAAAGGCAGATGACCTGGTAGGAATTATGCTGGACCGTTCTGCTAGCATGATCATCGCCATACTGGGCATCCTGAAATCAGGCGCCGCCTATGTAGCCATTGAGCCGGAAACACCCCGCGCAAGAAAGGAATTTATAATACAGGATACCGGCATTAAGTCGCTCATCACACAAACAGATTACATTTTTGACCTGGACTATTACAAAGGCAATACGTTTGCCATCGATATTCAGCTGGACGGTATTACAGATACCGAGCTGCCGGTACGTAATGATATATTGCCTGCCGACCTGGCCTATGTGATCTACACCTCCGGCAGCACCGGCCAGCCCAAAGGCGTAATGATCAATCACCAGTCGCTGGTGGATTATGTGTATGGCATACTGGCGCGTACCAACATCCGCGAATGTAAACGCTTCGGCCTGGTATCAACCATAGCGGCAGACCTGGGCAATACCGTCGTATATCCCTGCCTGTTAACCGGCGGCAGGCTGGAAGTATTTACCGCAGCAGATGTAATGAATGCCGACCGTATGCTGCAGGCAGAGCTGGATTGTATAAAAATAGTACCCTCACACTGGAAAGCCTTACAACAGGTACACCAGCTATTTGTACCGGCAAAATGCCTCATTTTCGGAGGCGAGCAGCTGACGGGTGATGTAATAGACCTGCTGCGCGCGTATGATGGCAGCTGCGAAGTATATAACCATTACGGTCCCTCTGAAACCACCATTGGTAAGCTGGTGAATAAGGTGAACATTAACACTGCTACCGGCAATGTGCCCCTGGGCATGCCGTTCTCCAACAGCCAGGTATACATTTTGGATGCACAGCTGAAACCCCAGCCCATAGGCGTTGCCGGCGAAATTTGCATAGGCGGCCATGGTCTTTCCAGGGGATACCTGAATAATACTGCGCTTACTGCAGAAAAGTTTGTGAATAACCCCTACCGCCCGGGCGAGCGTTTTTACAGGACCGGTGATATAGGCAAATGGCTGGCAGATGGTACCATTACTTTCCTGGGTCGCAAAGATGACCAGGTGAAGATCCGCGGGTACCGCATAGAGCTGGGCGAAATTGAAACCGCATTACAGCAGCACCCTGAAATAACACAAGCCGTGGTGCTGGCCAAAGCCAATGGCAGCGGTGAAAAAGAGCTGGTAGCCTACGTAGTGGGCCAAACAACGTTCAGCAAACAGGACCTGCAGCAGTTCCTGCATAAAACACTGCCATCTTTTATGCTGCCTGCGCATTATGTGCAATTGGAAGCTATTCCCTTAACGCCTAATGGTAAAATAGACCGCAAAAGATTACCCGACCCCGAAGAGCTGGGCGCCCTGTCAGATGAAGTATATATAGCCCCTGACACGAGTATAGAAAAACAGCTGGTGGCCATTTGGGAAGAAGTGCTGGGGAAAAGCCCTGTGGGCGTACAAACCAGCTTCTTTAACCTGGGCGGCAACTCACTGAAGATAATCAAAATGTCGCAGCTGGTAAGTCAGCAGCTGGGCGTTAGTTTTTCCATAGATAAGTTTTTCGAATACCTGACTATCCGGGACATTGCCCGTGCGGTAGAACAGGAAAAAATGATCAAAGAAGCAGCGCCTGTTGAGAAGGAAACCGAATTAATGATCTTTTAAAAACCCAAAACATGAAAACAGCCATTGCAATTATTGGGCTTTCCATGAAAGTGGCGGAGGCAGATAACCTGGAAGCATTCTGGGAAACGGTGCAAACAGGTGAGCATAGCTTTAAGCCATTATCTGCCCAACGCCTGAACGATATATTTTCCCGCTTCGGGGAGTTTGAAGTAGTGAAAGGCTCTTACCTCGACCGGATAGACCTGTTCGACAATGAGTACTTTAAAATATCGCCTGCAGAAGCAGAGCGTATGGATCCGGAGCAGCGCCTGATGCTGGAGCATGCGGTAAAGGCTGTGTACAATGCAGGTTATACGCCTGCTGAGCTGAGAGGGCAGCGCATCGGGATCTTTCACACATTTGGCCAGTCGATGTACCGGCACTTTTTTGATGAGTTTAATAACCTGGCCCTTACTGCGCACATGCCCGGTATGGTAGGCACGCGGGTAGCCAATTTTATGGACTGGCGCGGGCCGCTGATAGGAGTGGATACCACCTGCTCATCCTCCCTCACCGCATTATATTACGCCTGCCAAAGCCTGGCCAATGATGATTGCAGCCTGGCCATGGTAGGCAGTGTGAGCCTGAGCGTAAGCTCTAAGGACCATGCTGTGCTTTCACCGGTAATGTCCAAACGGGAGCAATGCCACCCTTTTGATGGTGATGCCGATGGCATCCTGGGTGGGGAAGGTATTGTATGTGTGCTGCTTAAAAGAGCTGATGCCGCCATCCGCGACGGCGATCCTATTCATGCTATTATTAAAGGCGGCGCCATTAACCATGGTGGTGCGCTGATCCAGAATATTTCTGCACCCAGCCCGGTATCACAGGCAGAAGTGATCCGCATGGCATGGGAGAACAGCGGGATAAACCCGGCGCATATACGATTTATAGAAGCGCATGGCACCGGTACCATCTTAGGCGATCCTATTGAGTTCAGCGGCATAGATGCTGCGTTCAGGGAAAGCGGGCAAACAAGCCAGGTTTGTTCCATTAGCTCCGTAAAAGGGCAGCTGGGGCATTTAGGCCCGGTAGCAGGGCTGGCAGGCCTGGCAAGGCTGGTGCAGGCATTAAAAGAGCGGCAGCTGCCGCCGCAGGTAGGTTTTAACAGCATTAATCCGCATATACCGGAAAGTGATTCACCTGTAAAAGTGCAGCGCACACTGCAGCCTTGGGAAAGTGAGGTGCCACGGACAGGCGGCGTAAGCTCCTTTGGCTTAACCGGTACCAATGTACACATGATAGTGGAGGAATATATTGCGCCGGTTGCCGATGCACCGGCAGCAGCTCCCAACAGTATATATGCCATGAAGTTAGGCGGCGCTACGCCTGCAAAAGCGGCGAATGTTAGCGCCTGCCTGCTGCAATATTTACAGCAGTACCCGCAAACAGACCTGGCACAGCTAAGCTATTCCGTGAACCGGATCATGGGTGAGCTTACTTATGGTGAGCTGATACTGTTTAAAGACCGTGAAGAGCTCATGAACATCCTGCAACAGCAAACCTTCACTACTCCCCGCAAAAAAACAACACCGCCGCAGGTGTTCCTGTTAATACCCGGCCTGCTTACTGCAGATAAGATAGCGGCGTTCTTAGCCCAAAGCCCGGCCATGGCAGCATTGTATACAGCAGTAACTGCAGGGCAGGAGGGACTTACAGCCACACAACAGTCTTTCCTGTTACATTATTGCGCCGCTAAAACATTGAACAATGGTGGTTTGGCGCCGGATAAGATCATTGGCGCACAATCCGGCAGGCTCTTATCCCTTTTGCTGATGGATAAGGTTACCCTGCCGGAAGCACTTTCACAGCTGGCTGCACAGGAACCCGTGCAGGAGCCCTTTAACAGCGCCGCTTTTGTACAATTCTTAAACACGCTGGATGCGCAGCAACAATACCTGCTGGTTGTAATGGGCAGCCAGGGCGAAATGATCACTGCCTGCAGGCAATGGGTCACCGCACAGGCGCCCGCGCATATCCAGGCTGTGTTCCCCACGCCAGGCCGCGATCTTTGCCTGGATATACTCACCGCTTATTACAACAGCGGTCATGAGCTGCGCTTTGCAAACCTGTTCGGAAAAACATCTTTCCTGCATAACCTGCATTTGCCCCTGCTGGAACCTAAACGCCACTGGCCACAGGTAATATCACTGGCCGTAGTAAAGACGCCCGAAGCTGTACTGCCGGAAACAGCTGCACAGCCCCAGGTGTTCACCACGGCGGATATCATAGCCGGTGTAACCGCCATCTGGCAGGAGAAGCTGAAGGTTACGGATATAGGTATTGAAGATGATTTCTTTGACCTGGGTGGTTCCTCCTTATTAGGATTGGATGTGTTACAGCAAATAGCCAAACGTTTTGCGGTAGATATGGAATATGCCGACATTTTTGACTATTGCACCGTATCACAGCAGGCCGCATTGATAGAAGAAAAGCTGGGAGCCGTAGCACCGGCGCCCGTGGTAAATACTACACCGGCAGCAGCCGGTATCATTAGCAGGGAGGATCTGCGCAGCATGGAGTATGAGCTGCTGCTGCAGCGCATACAGGAGCAGGAAGCGGCAGAGCGCATAACCCCGCAGCATATTCTGCTTACCGGCGGCACCGGTTTCCTGGGTGTGTACGTGATCAAAGAGCTGCTGGAAAAAACAAACGCAACTATTACCTGCCTGGTAAGGGCCGTAGATGATGCTGCTGCGCAAACCCGTTTAGCCGCCACTGTTAGCTGGTACTTCCCGCAGCTGCAATTACCGGTGCAAAGGATCACCGGCATCTGCGGGGATATAACCCTTGCAGACCTGGGCCTTACAGCCGCCGGCAACGAACGTTTACAGGATGTGGATACCGTGCATCACCTGGCAGCTAACGTAAGCCATTTTGGCAAGGCCACCCTTACCAACAGCATTAATTATGAAGGCACGGTAAATGTGCTGGAATGGGCTAAGAAGAAAGGGGTGCAGTATTTCAACCACTATTCCACCAACGCCGTTGCCACCGGCGGCTTTATTGAGAACGTGGCAAGCACTGATTTTTATGAAACTGACCTGGACCTTGGCCAGCAGTTCGGCCGCCGCATTTACCCCGCTTCCAAGTTCAGGGCAGAACAATATATCAAGGAGAACAGCGGCCGCCTGCACGTAAATGTATTCCGCATCGGCAACATTGGCGGCGATTCGCAAACCGGCTTATTCCAGCAGAATATTGACAGCAATAACTTTTACCAGCGCCTGAGAACACTGGCAGGCCTGGGTTATTACTGTGAGGAAATAGCCGCCATCACTTTTGAAACCACCCCGGTGGATATTGTGTGTGGTATTACCGTAGCGCTGTCGCTGCATAAGAATGAGCTGTTCAGCACTTTTCATATTATGGAAGCTAACCCCATCCGCTTAAGCCAGTTTGTACAACAGCTGGCCGCCTGCCACATTGAGCTGCAGCTTACCGATGCCGCCACTTTTGAGCAGCACGCGCAAAAGCTGATGGACAGCGCAGACCTGTCCACGGAAAATACAGCCCTGGGCATACTGCGCTACAGCAGCAGGGATGCAGCGGATACACGTTTTAGTATCCAGCAGCAGGCCACCAAAACCTACCTGGAAAAAATAAACGCCCGTTACACCTACGATATAGAAAAGTATGCGCACACCATTGTGCAGTATTGTGTGCGGGAGGCCTTTATACAGGTACCCCAGAATCAGGCAACGATCTAAATTTTATTCAACAATCTATTAAAGTAATAAGTATGAAAAACAACACCTGGTATGCAAAACCAAATCTTGTAGTAGAACCCCTTTTTGACAGATGGTATGCATGGGCGCATCTCATATCACCCGCTACCTCTGCCATGAACGTTGTGAACCGGCATCTCAAGATCCTGGATTCGTATATACAGAACCCCCAGATCCATGCTGCTGCAGCTAAGAACCCCAAAATGCGCGGTGGTCCCTTTGTGGACCTGGATGGCGGCCGGGTAGATGAGATCCGCAAGCTAAGGGAAGAAACCGTTGAGAAAAAGGCGCACGAAATAGCCTTTGCACAAGCCGTAGTGGAGCTGGATAAAATGCTGAAAACACATGCCAAAGGTTTTGCAATGGATACCCTGTACAGCAAAGTGCCGGAGATATTGAAAGGACATGTGGAGCTGGTGTACGACCTGAACAACTACCCCTCTTTCCGTTTCTTCGAGCGCCTGCTGTATAACAGCCCACTGTATAACGAAGCATCCCAGAGCATAGCCCTGTGGATCACCAATAACGATGAGCGGCCTTTTGTGCTAAGCACGCCCCGCATGGATGAGCCCAATGTGATCCATGTGCAGGTGCCGTTCAAACATGCCGGCATTGATCTGATCAGCCGCATGAGAAGGATCCCCGGCGATATAGAGGAAGTAGCTGCCGCCTTTGATATTAAGGAAGAGGACCGGGAGCTGTTCAACACCTTCTTTACCCAGGAGCCGCCGGTGGAATACACGCCTTATACCGGCGATAAGATCCGTATGCGTTACTTCGGCCATGCCTGCATCCTGGTTGAAACGAAGGATACCAGCATCCTGGTAGATCCTGTGATCAGCTACCACGGCTATTCCACAGATGTAACCCGTTATTCGGAAGCGCACCTGCCGGATAAGATAGATTATGTGATCATCACCCATAACCACCAGGATCATATCCTGTTTGAAACCCTGTTATCATTAAGGCATCGTATAGGCAACATCGTAGTACCCAAAGGCGGCAACGGCTCCCTGCAGGATCCCAACCTGAAAATGATGTTCAATATGCTGGGCTTTAACAATGTGCTGGAAATAGGGGAGTTTGAAACCGTGGGATCAGGGCATACCCGTATCACCGGCGTGCCTTTCATTGGCGAACATTCCGACCTGGATATCCGCTCCAAGCTGTGCCACCACGTACGCATTGGCAAATATACCCTGCTGTTTGCAGCAGATTCCTGCAACGTGGAAGCCCGCCTGTACGAGCAGGTGTTTAAGATGATAGGTACGGTAGACAGCTTGTTCCTGGGCATGGAATGCGATGGCGCACCCCTTTCCTGGTTATATGGTCCGCTATTAACGGAGGAGATGCCCCGCGATATGGATGGCTCCCGCCGCCTGGCCGGATCCAACTACGAGCGCGGAAAAGCCATGGTAGATGTTTTTCAGCCCAAAGAGCTATACGTATATGCCATGGGCATGGAACCCTGGCTGGAGTTCATCAGCTCCATCAAGTACACGGATGAATCCAATCCCATTGTACAATCCAATAAGCTCATTAAAGAATGCCGGGCTAACAACATTATCTCAGAGCGGCTGTATGGCGAAAAAGAGCTGTTCTATGAAATGGGAGTGCTGGAAGAAAAAGAGCAGCCGCTGGAGCAATATTAAACAAGGCGCACAGGCTGGAAAACGCAAACGTATATACGAATAGGTATTATCAGATCATTTTTTATTAAGCAAACATGAAACGGATTTTGAAATTAGTATTACCCATGACGGGTAAATGGGGATTCCTGAAATATGTGTGCCTGGGCATCCTTTCCGGCCTGTGCAGCTTTCTTTTTATTAAAACAGTAACGGGGATCATGGGGCTTATTATAGCCGGTGATTTTACGGTTAATAAAGAGTATATCCTGGTTTTTCTGTCCATCATCCTGGCATTTGTATGGATCAGGAAAACCCTGTCACTGGCCATTATACGGCTCTCGCAAACCCTGTTCTGGGATCTTCGCAAACAGATCTTAAAGCTGGTGCTGAACACCAATTACCAGCAGCTCTCCGGCCGCCGGGCAGATGTGCATTCCGCTATTGTAAGCGATGTGAATATCCTTACCACGGCCTCTATGAGCATTATTGATTTTTGTACCGCTACCGTGCTGGCTATTTCCTGCCTGGTGTACCTGGCCTCCATTTCTATGCTGCTGTTTGGGTTAACGCTGGGCGTAGCATCCATCGGGGTTTCTATTTACCACTTCCGTTCCAAGGCAGATACGGAAAACTTCCGGCGCGCCCGCGGCCTGGAAAACAGGTTTCAGGCAGGATTAAATTCCATCCTGGACGGTTTTAAGGAAATTTATATGGAGCCCCGCAAAGGCACCTACATTTTTAATACCCGCATTAATACCGTTGCTAAAGAAGCGTATACGAACAATACCAATGCCTATGCAGGTTTTCTGACGAACCAGATCACCGGGCAGGTGCTGTTCTACGTGCTTATTTCCTCCATCCTTGTTTTTTTCAGCGTAGCGCTGAAGATCAATACAAAGGATACGGTAAGCTTTGTGTTCACCTTATTGTATTTACTGGGTTCTATTGAAACCATTATGGTGCTGTTACCTGCCCTGGCGCGCGCAAGGGTAGCCTCCACGCATTTGTTTGATCTGAAAGCCAAGCTGGAAGCTGCCAGCCAGCCACCGGCGCTGCGGGAATCTACCATCTTTAATGATGAATTTGAGCAGATCACGGTACATAACCTGGAATATTATTACGGAGAGCACGACAAAGCTTTTGGTATTGGCCCGGTGAACTTTGAGATCCAGAAAGGCGACACCATTTTCATTTACGGCGGTAATGGCAGCGGCAAAACCACTTTTGTACATACAGTGCTTGGCTTGCGCATCCCATCGGCCGGCGGCATCCGGTATAACAATATCCTGGTGGATGAAGATAATTACCCCGATTACCGCACTGCCTTTGCAGTGGTATTCAGCGATTTTTACCTGTTCAATGAGCTGGTAGGCCTGGAAAATGTGAATATGGAAAAGTGGGACTATTACCTGCAGCTGTTTGAAATAGAAGATAAGGTAACCATGGAAAACGGTATTTTTTCAACCACAGACCTCTCTACCGGGCAGCGCAAGCGCCTGGCCCTGATAGCCGCGCTGCTGGAAGAAAAGCCCATCCTGGTAATGGATGAATGGGCCGCTGACCAGGACCCTTATTTCCGGAGAAAATTTTATACGGAGATCATTCCCCTGCTTAAAAAAGAAGGCTTTACCATTATAGCTATTACCCACGATGATAAATATTATCACTGCGCAGATAAGCTCTATAAAATGGATTACGGCAAATTGATCGCAGAAAGTGTAAGTGTATATCAATGAATGAATGTATGAAACAGGCACAATTATTTTTACTGCATTTTGCCGGCGGCAACCGGTATTCCTTCTCCTCTATGCTGCAGTTTTTACGGGATTTTGAGGTGGTTTCCCTGGAATTGCCGGGCCGTGGAAAACGAATGGGCGAGCCCCTGCTGAAAAATTTTGAGCTGGCCGCAGCAGATATGTACCGGCAAATAACCGCGCAGCTAACATCGCCCCGCTTTGTACTGTACGGGCATAGCATGGGCGCCTATCTTGCCCTGCGCGTAGCTTACATGATGGAAAAAGCAGGCAAATTTCCCACCTGTATAATTGTGAGCGGGAATGCAGGTCCGGCATTGGAAAATCGTAAAAAAAGAAACCTATATTTACTGGATCATGAAAACTTTGTAGCAGAGCTGCAGAAACTGGGCGGTGTACCCCCTGAGCTTATTGAGAACGAAGAGCTGTTTAACTTCTTTGAGCCCATTCTGCGAGCCGACTTTGAAATTGCTGAGAGAAATGAAATAACAAATGAAACGGTAGTAAAAGCCCCACTTTGCGCTGTAATGGGAACCCAGGAAGAAGATGTAGACGACATCGCCAACTGGTCCAGGTTCACAAAAGCCGGTTTCAGCACAGAGATCCTGGATGGAAACCATTTCTTTATTCACCGGCACCCCCAGGCAATGGCTGACATTATTGGCACTTGGTACAGCAGGGCAAACGCCCCGCGGAATGAATCGTTAACTGAAAACCCGTATAGATCCATACCTGTGAACCCGGCAGGTAAAAACACCAACATTTAATTATGAGAGTAGTTATTGAAAAGATCACCCGTTCCCTTATGCAATGGTACACCGGCGCAGCCTTGCTGGTATTGTTGTTAACTGCTAACAGCCTGCAGGCCCAAACCACGGGCAGCATTACAGGCAGCCTGGTAAGTGAGCAGAACGCAGCTGTGATCAATGCCACCATTTTATTAAGGAACACTTCCGACTCCGGAATTTATAAAACCACCTTAAGCAATGAGCAGGGCTTGTTTTCCATTGAAGGTGTAAAGGACGGCAATTACTTCCTGGAGGTGAACCTGATCGGTTTTGAAAAGATCAGCAGAGCCGGTATACAGGTAAGCAGCGCCACCCGCACTACAAACCTGGGTGTGCTTACTTTAAGAACAGCCACCAAGAACCTGGGAGAGGTTGTGGTAAAAGGGCAAACCCCTTTTATAGAACGCAAGCTGGATAAAACGGTGGTGAATGTAGAGAACAGCATTATTGGCGCTGGTTCTACCGCGCTGGAAATGATGGATAAGCTGCCGGGTGTGGTAGTATCGCCCAGCGGGCAAATACAGCTCAACGGCAAGTCGAATGTAAATGTGTTCATTGATGGTAAGGCCACCTTTTTATCATCCGAAGACCTGGCGAATTTACTAAGAGGCACATCCTCCTCTTCCATCCAGAAAATTGAGATCATGGCAAAGCCCTCTGCTAAATTTGATGCAGGCGGTAGCGGCGGCGTTATTAATATTATCCGGAAAAAGAATAAGAAAGAAGGCTGGAACGGCACGGTGAACGGCAGCTACGGGCAGGGCGGCTATCCCCGCTACAACGGCGGCTTTAACATGAGCTATAAGAATAAGGACTATAACTTATTTGTGAGCGGCACTTATGTGAAAACACAGAACTTTTTTAAACGCGGTATTGTAAGCGATATTTTTAACGGCGATAATACTTTCCTGCTGCAGCAGGTTGCCAACAGTAACACCATCACCACCACTAAAACATTCACGCCGCTGGTGGGTATTGACCTGTACCTTTCCAAAAGAACTACGCTTACCGTATCCGGTACCGGCGCATTGCAAACCAATAACGTGCGCTTAATGGCCAATACCGATGAAAAGGATGCGCAGTATGTAAAAACCAACCGGCTGGATTTTAACAGCCTCAATAAAAGCAAACCCTATAACTATAATGCCAGCGCACACCTGGCGCACCAGATAGATACTACCGGTAAAGAATTTTCAGCCGATTTGGATTATGCGCATTATTACAGTGATCCGAGGCAGAATATCATCAATAATTATTTTGATGCCAATGATAAGTTCACGAACCAGGAGCTTTCCCTGTTGGATGGAAACCGCAAGCTGGATATTTACGCCGCCAAGGCCGACTATTCCCAGCCCCTGGGCAACGGTCACCTGGAATTTGGCTGGAAATCAAGTTATGTGCGGGCGGTGAACGATAATAAATTCTTTAATAATGAAAGCGGCCATAATGAGCTGGACTCATCCCAGAGCGATTACACTATCAACAATGAGAACATTAATGCCCTGTATGTGAATGTGGATCAGCAGATCAAAAAGTTCACCATTCAGCTGGGCCTGCGCGGGGAGCATACCTGGAGCACGGTAGAGCAGCATTATATTAATGCGGAAGTAAAACGCAATTATGTGCAGCTGTTCCCCTCCCTGTTCGTGGATTATAAGATCAATGATCAGAACATCCTAAACCTGAAAGTAACCCGCAGAACAGACCGTGCAGCCTATGCGGATATGATTCCCTTCCGCCGCCCGCTTTCTGCCACCACTTATTTTAAGGGTAATCCAAACCTGCGCCCGCAGGTAGTTTTAGGCAATGAATTTACCTACGCTTATAAGGATGCGTTATTTGTAACGCTGGCATATGAGCATACCAGGAATTATATAGCCACGCTGGCTTTCCTGGATGATAACAAACAAACTGTTACCCGCATACCCAGCAATGTAAATAAGGCAGAAGTGTTGGAGCTGGATATCATTTATTCAAAAAAGCTCACCAACTGGCTGGCCACCAATAATACCTTCGCAATCTTTAACCAGTCGTTCAAAGGCACGGCCAAGGATTTTGTGTTGGATAACAATGGTACGCCCACAGTGATGTTCAACTCTAACAACAGCTTTTTTATTACCAGCAAACTATCGGCAGAAGTAGCCTTCCGTTACATGAGCCAGCGTAAAATGGTAGCAGAAACCTATGATGGTTATTACAGTGTGGGCGCCGGCTTAAAATACCTGGTGCTGGCCAACCGGGGTAACATTGCGCTGAATGCCAGCAACATCTTTAATTCAGAGAACCGTAATTCGGTAGACCATTACCAGAACCTGAACCAGTACTGGGATCTGATGTTTGATACCCGCGTGGTAACCCTGAGCTTTACCTACCGCTTTGGCCGTGGTAAGGCATCCAACAAGCGGATCAACACCGCATCGGAAGATGAGAAGAAACGTACCAAGGTAAGTAACTAGAAAAAACGTAATGATGAAAAAAATAAATACAGATGCGGTATTTCCGCTGGCCGCATTAGTGATGCTTGTTTTTGCGCTGTCGCGCCAGATGTTTATGGTACCTCCATTGGGCAAGCTGCTGGACCCCTTTATTGGCGCAGTACAAAATGAGGATGAAGGCCGTTTGAATGCCGCTGCCTTATCCATCCCGGGAAAAGAGCTGAAAGCGCCGGTGCAGGTGTACTTCGACAAACGCAAGGTGCCGCACATTTATGCACAAAATAACAGTGACCTGTATTTTGCGCAGGGCTATGTAACCGCCAGCCTGCGTTTATGGCAAATGGATTTTATGACCTATGCCTCCGCTGGCCGCCTGGCTGAAATATTTTCCCAGAAAGACTTTTTTGATTACGACCGTAACCAGCGCAGGATCGGCATCCTGGAAGCGGCTAAACAATCGCTGAAAGTAATAAACGCCAATCCCCTCACCAAAGAAGCGCTCACCGCTTATACCAAAGGTGTGAATGCTTATATACATCAGCTTAGCTACCGGGAAATACCATTGGAGTATAAGATGCTGGGTTATGAACCGGAATCCTGGTCTGAGCTGAAAAGCGTGCTGGTGCTGAAAAGCATGGCTAATAACATGACCGGCTATGAAGAAGACCTGTTTATGTCAAAAATGATCCTGGCGCTGGGTGAGGAGAACTTTAATAAATTATATCCTGATTATTATGAGAACAGCACCCCGGTAATGAATGCAAATAAACCGGCCCTGTTTGCTGCAGCAGCACCGTTGAAAGTGCCATCCTACCTGGATTATTCCTTTCTTTCCTCCAACTCCGTAATAGCGGAAAGCCCTTATAACCCGCGCCTGGGCAGTAACAGCTGGGCGGTATCTGGTAAAAGAACAAAATCCGGTTTTCCCATCCTGGCCAATGATCCACACCTGGGCCTTAGCCTGCCCAACATCTGGATCGAGATGCAGCTTACAGCGCCGGGTATGAATGTATATGGCGTGTCCATTCCGGGTGCGCCGGCCATCATCATCGGGTTTAATGAAAAAATGGCCTGGGGCATTACCAATGGCAGTGATGATGTAAGGGACTGGTACAAGCTGAAAATAACCAACGACTATAAACAGTATGAGCTGGATGGGCAATGGCGTAAGCTGACTTACCGCGTAGAAGAAATAAAAAGGAGGGGAGAAGCCGCTTTTTATGATACGGTATACAGCAGCGTGCATGGGCCTATTGTAAACAACCGCAGCTTTCCCGGTAAGGATCCGGATATGATGGACATGGCATTACGCTGGGAGCTGCACCGCCCTTCCAACGAGTTTTATACTTTCATTAAGCTGAACACGGCTGCAAATTATAATGATTATAAAGCCGCCATACGTAATTACAGCACCCCGTTGCAGAACTTCACCTATGCCGGCAAGGATAATGTTATTGCTATTAATCACCAGGGCAGCATGCCCGTTAAATGGGCAGGGCAGGGTAAATTTATACTGGATGGCACGCGCAGCGCACACCTGTATACGAAATACATACCGGTAGATAGTTTGCCGCAACGGTATAACCCGGATTGTAACTACGTGCAGTCGGCCAACCAGCACCCCACGTACGACAACTACCCTTATTACTATAATGGTTACTACAGTGAAACCAGGGCTAACCGTATAGAGCAGCTCCTGTCAAAAAGCGACAAGCTGGATATTGCAGGCATGGAAGCCATTCAGCTGGATAATACCAACTCTTTTTCAGCAGAAGCGCTGCCTGTGCTGTTAAGCAAAATTAACAGGAGCCGTTTAAACCCGCAGCAGCTGAAAGATCTGGATGCTGTAAGCCAATGGAAAGGCAATTATGATTACGAAGATAAAATAGCACGCCTGTACGAGATCTGGTGGGCCAACACCGTTTTTTATACCTGGGATGAGTTTAAGAATTACCGCTTTTACCTGCGGCCGCCGGATAAGGTAGTGCTGCTGGACCTCATCCGCAAAGACCCGGATAACAAGTATTTTGACCTGCAAAGCACTGCGCAGCAGGAAAATGCATCGGATATTATTACAGATGCTTTCATCACCTCCTCAAACGATTTTACCAAAACCCGTAAAGAAGGGCGGGAGCAATGGGGAGACTATCATAAAGTGAATTTAATGCACCCTACCAACCTGCCGGCCTTTAGTGAAATGAGCCTTTCTGCCGGCGGCCAGTCAGAAGCTATTAACGCCACCTCCCGCAACTGGGGCCCATCCTGGCGTATGATCGTAGAGCTGGGAGACCGGCCCAAAGCATACGGCATTTACCCCGGCGGCCAGTCCGGTAACCCGGCCAGTGAGTATTACAACAACTTTACCAAAGACTGGAATAAAGGCAAATACTATCCGCTGCTGTTCTTCATGAACAGCGCAGAAGCCAAAGCAGCAGCCAGCAGTACCTGGACATTCAACACCGCCAAATAACACACCGTATGAAAAAGAATATGCTGAACAATATAAAGATCCTTGCGCTCACCATTATACTCATTATACTTACCCGCCTGATAGGCATACTGCCCTGGTGGAGCTTTATTATACCCGTAGTGGCATTAGGCATTGTTATGACTGTAAAGAAATGGAGCAGGGCCGGTTTCGGATTAGGTTTCCTGGCTGGTTTCCTTACCTGGGCCGGCGCTAACCTGTATTTTGATGCAGCTTTGCAGGGCGCTGTGCTGGATAAGCTGGGCCTTTTATTATCCGTACCTGCCATTGTAATAGTGCTGCTTTCCGGCATCATAGGCGGGCTGTTAACCGGGTTGGCATTGTACACGGGCAAAGCGCTGGTAGCGGAACGCAGTATAGGTATTTAGGGGAATTTTTCTATCTTGTTCATCCTCAAAATGCTTTAACAGGATGAAAATAAGAAGGCTGATTCCACTGGTAC
>Ga0102590_1001861_pt1 | contig 28300 bp, 12 predicted proteins | sample AraplaMF_Col_mMF_FD_76859 | JGI IMG/M metagenome (GOLD analysis project Ga0102590, IMG submission 76859) | Arabidopsis root microbial communities from the University of North Carolina, USA - plate scrape MF_Col_mMF | ecosystem: Host-associated > Plants > Roots > Endosphere | place: USA... | reverse complement strand
CACCAGCGAGATGCTGATCGACAGCACCGTGAAGCCCACCTCGCGCGCGCCCAGCAGGGCCGCCTTGAAGCGGTCCATGCCCTTCTCGATGTGCCGCTGGGTGTTCTCCAGCACCACGATGGCGTCGTCGACCACGAAGCCGGTGGCCACGGTGATGGCCATCAGGCTGAGGTTGTTCAGCGAGAAGCCCAGCAGGTACATCACCCCGAACGTGCCCAGCAGCGACACGACGGTCGCCGCCGCGGGGATGAAGGTGGCGCGGGCGCTGCGCAGGAAGGCGCTGACCACCAGCACCACCAGCACGACCGAGATCAGAACGGTCACCTCGATCTCGTGCAGCGAGGCGCGGATCGAATTGGTGCTGTCCGAGGCGACCTGGACGTTGATGTCGCTTGGCAGCTGGGCCCGCAGCTCGGGCAGGACGGCCCGCACGCTGTCGACGGTCTGGATGATGTTGGCGCCCGGTTGGCGGGTGACCAGGATGATGATCGCCGGCTTGCCGTTGAACAGGCCCAGGGTTCGGGTGTCGGCGACGCTGTCGGTGACCTCGGCCACGTCCTGCAGGCGCACCGGCGCGTCGCCGCGCCAGGCCACGACCAGGGGGGCGTAGTCGGCCGCCTTGCGCCCGCCGGGGCTGGTATAGACCTGGAAGCGCCGCCCCGCCCCTTCGACCTGGCCCTTGGGTCGGTTGGCGTTGGCCGACTGCACGGCGGCGCGCACGTCCTCCAGGGCGATGCCATACTGGTTCAGCAGGAACGGATTGACCGACACCCGCACCGCCGGCAGCGAGCCCCCGCCGATCTCGACGTCGCCGACGCCGGTCACCTGCGACAGGCGCTGGGCCACGATGTTGGAGACCGCGTCGTAGATCTGCCCCGGGGTCTTGGTGTCGCTGGTCAGGGCCAGGATGATCACCGGAGCGTCGGAGGGGTTCTGCTTGCGGTAGCTGGGGTTGCTGCGCAGCGTGGCCGGCAGGTCCGAGCGGGCGGCGTTGATGGCGGCCTGCACCTCGCGCGCGGCGCCGTCGATGTCGCGGTTGAGGTCGAACTGCAGGGTCACCCGGGCCGAGCCGGTGTTGCTCTGCGAGGTCATCTCGGTGACGCCGGGGATCACGCCCAGTCGCCGCTCCAGGGGCGTGGCGACACTGGAGGCCATGGTCTCGGGACTGGCGCCCGACAGGTTGGCCGAGACCGAGATGGTCGGATAGTCCACCTGCGGCAGGGGCGAGACCGGCAGCACGAAGAAGGCGGCGATCCCCGCCATGGCCAGGCCGATGGTCAGCAGGACCGTGGCCACCGGCCGCTTGATGAAGGGCGCCGACAGGTTCACGACGGCGCCCCCGGGATCGGGTCGGGATCGGCCCGGTCGGGCGCGACGTGGTCGTCATGCTCGCGGTGGACGCCCTTGTCGGCCGGGGCGAAGCGGTCGAAGGCCAGGTAGATCACCGGGGTGGTGAACATGGTCAGCAGCTGGCTGACCAGCAGGCCGCCGAAGATGGCGATGCCCAGCGGCCGGCGCAGTTCGCCGCCCTCGCCGAAGCTCAGCATCAGGGGGACCGCCGCGAACAGGGCCGCCAGGGTGGTCATCAGGATCGGGCGGAAGCGCAGCACGGCCGCCTGGAAGATGGCGTCGCGCGGGCTCTTGCCCTCGTTGCGCTGGGCGTCGATCGCAAAGTCGATCATCATGATCGCGTTCTTCTTGACGATGCCGATCAGGAGGATGATGCCGATGATGCCGATCACGCCCAGGTCGTTGCCGGTGATCCACAGGGCCAGCAGCGCGCCGACGCCCGCCGACGGCAGGGTCGACAGGATGGTCAGCGGGTGGATGTAGCTCTCGTAGAGCACGCCCAGCACGATGTAGACGCAGACCACGGCCGCCAGGATCAGCCACAGCTGGTTGCTCAGCGAGTTTTCGTACGCGCCGGCCGCGCCGAGGAAGGTGTGCGTCACCGACACCGGCATGCCGATGTCCTTCATGGCCGCGCGGATGTCGTCGACCGCCTTGCCCAGCGAGACGCCGGGCGCGGTGTCGAAGCCGATCGTGGTGGCCGGGAACTGGGCGACGTGGGTCACCTGCAGCGGGGCGGTCTGCTCCTTGATCGTCGAGATCGCCGACAGCGGCGTGGGCGAGCCGCCGCCGGTCTTCAGGTTCAGCAGGCCCAGCGACTCCGGCGCGGTCAGCAGGCCCGGCTTGGCCTCCAGGATCACCCGGTACTGGTTGGTCTCGGTGAAGATGGTCGAGACGATCCTCTGGCCGAAGGCGCTGTAGAGGGCGTCGTCGATGTCCGAGGCCGTGATCGAAAGACGGGCGGCGGTGTCGCGGTCGATGTCGACATAGGCCGCCGCCCCGGTGGCGCTGGCGTCGCTGTAGACGTTGCGCACCGACTTCACCTTGGCCAGACGCTCGGCCAGCTTGCCGGCCCATTGCTTGACCGTGGCGGTGTCGGCACCCTCCAGCGACAGGCGGTAGAGGGTCGGGCCGGTCTCGGCGTCGATCGTCAGGTCCTGGGTGGGCTGCAGATAGAGGTGCACGCCCGGCACGGCGGCGACGCGGTCCCGCAGCCGCTGCATGATCTTCTCCTGCGAGCCGTGGCGGTCGGCCTTCAGGTTGATCAGCATCTGGCCGGTGTGGAGCATGCTGTTGTTGGCGCCGTCGACGCCGATGAACGAGCTAAGGCTCTCCACCGCCGGATCGTCGAGGATGGCCTTGGCGGCGTCCTGCTGCAGCCCCGCCATGCGGTCGTACGACACCGACTGCTCGACCTCGGTGCGGGCCTGAAGCTGGCCGGTGTCCTGGGTCGGGAACAGGCCCTTGGGGATGACCAGGTAGAGCAAGGCGGTCAGGACCAGGGTCCCGACGCCGACGATCAGGGTGGCCGTCTGGTGTTCCAGCACCCAGGCCAGGCCCTTCTCGTACTTGCCCTCGACCCGCTCGAACACGGCCTGGGACTTGCGGGCGATCCGGCCCTGGTGCTCCTCGCCGGCCGGCTTCAGCCAGCGGGCCGACAGCATCGGCGTCAGGGTCAGGGAAACCACGGCCGAGATCAGGATGGTGATCGCCAGGGTGATGGCGAACTCTCGGAACAGCCGCCCCACCACGTCGCCCATGAACAGCAGCGGGATCAGTACCGCGATCAGCGACACGGTCAGCGAGATGATCGTGAAGCCGATCTCCTTGGCGCCCTGCAGGGCCGCCGCCATCGGCTTGACGCCCTTCTCCAGGTGCCTGGAGATGTTCTCGATCATGACGATGGCGTCGTCGACCACGAAGCCCGTCGCGATGGTCAGCGCCATCAGGCTCAGATTGTTCAGCGAGAAGCCCAGCAGGTACATCACCCCGCACGAGCCGATCAGCGAGATCGGCACGGCCAGGCCGGCGATCAGGGTGGCGCGCAGGCTGTGCAGGAAGAAGAAGATCACCACCACGACCATGACCACGGCCAGCAGCAGCTCCATCTCCACATGGTGGACCGAGCCGCGGATGCCGGTGGTGCGGTCGGCCAGCACCTTGACCTCGAGGGTGGCGGGCAGCCCCTCCTCCAGTTCCGGCAGCTTGGCCTTGATGGCGTCGACGGTCTTGATGACGTTGGCGCCCGGCTGGCGCTGGACGTTGACGATGATCGCCGGCGTCTCGTTCGCCCAGGCGCCCAGCCGGGTGTTCTCGGCGCTCTGCACGACCTGGGCGATGTCGCGCAAGCGGATCGGGGCCTGGTCCTTGTAGCTGACGATCAGGTTCGAATAGTCGTCGACGGTCAGCAGCTGGTCGTTGGCGTTGATCGTGTAGGCGCGGGTCGGGCCGTCGAAGCTGCCCTTGGCGCTGTTGGCGTTGGCGTTGCTGATCGCGCTCTGCACATTGGCCAAGGTGATGCCGTAGCTGGCCATGGCCTGGGTGTCGGCCTGGATCCGGATGGCGGGCCGCTGACCGCCGCTGAGCGTGACCAGGCCCACGCCCGAGACCTGGCTGATCTTCTGGGCCAGGCGGGTGTTGACCAGGTTCTGCACCTCGGTCAGCGGCAGGGTGTCGGAGGTCACCGCCAGGGTCAGCACCGGGGCGTCGGCCGGATTGACCTTGGCGTAGACCGGCGGGGCCGGCAGGTCGGCCGGCAGCAGGCTGTTGGCCCCGTTGATCGCCGCCTGCACCTCCTGCTCGGCGACGTCCAGGCTTTCACCCAGGTTGAACTGCAGGGTGATGATCGAGGCACCGGCCGTGCTGGTCGAGCTCATCCGCGCCAGGCCGGCCATCTCGCCCAGCTGGCGCTCCAGCGGCGCGGTGACCGTCTGGCTCATCACCTCGGGGCTGGCGCCGGGATAGAGCGTCTGGATTTGGATGGTGGGATAGTCGACCTGCGGCAGGGCCGACAGCGGCAGCAGCCGGAAGCCGACCAGGCCGGCCAGGACGATGGCCGCCATGAACAGCGCCGTGGCGACCGGCCGCTGGATGAAAGGACGCGAGGGGTTCATCGGCGCGGCCTATTCGGCCTGTTGCTGACGGCGACGGCGATGTTCGCCGCCTTGCCCCTGACCGCCCTCGCCCGGCTTGCCGGCCCACTGGCCTTTTCCCTTGCCCTTGCCTTGGCCCATGCGGCCGGCGGCCTGGCCGGGCAGCTGCACCTTGCCGCCTTCGCGCAGGCGGTCGCCGCCCTCGGTGATGACCTTCTCGCCGACCTTCAGTCCACTGACAATCGACACCTGGGTGGTGGTCGACGGCCCGGACGTGACCTTGCGCTTGTGGACGACCTGCCCTTCGCCCAGCACCCAGACGAAGGCGCCGTCGCTGCTCTGGCGCAGGGCCGTGGCGGGCACGACGACCGCGCCCTGGATGGTGTTCAGCTCCAGCCGGACATTGACGAACTGGCTGGGGAACAGCGCCCCGCCGGCATTGGGGAAGCGGGCCTTGGCCTTGACCGTACCGGTGCCCGTGTCGACCAGGTTGTCCAGGGTCGAGAAGGTCCCCTTGTCCAGCGTGGTGGTGCGGGTGCGGTCCAGGGCGATCACCGGCAGCACGCCGGCGCCGTTGGCCCGGGCCGCGATGCGCGGCACGTCGTCCTGCGGGACGGTGAACTCGACGTCGATCGGCGAGACGGTGGTGATCACCGCCACCCCGCCGGCGTCGCCCGCCCCGATGTAGTTGCCCGCGTCCACGACCCGCAGGCCGACCCGGCCGCTGACCGGGGCGACGATGCGGGCGTAGCCGACGTTCAGCCGCGCCGTGCCGACAGCGGCCCGATCGGCCATCACCGTGCCCTGCAGCTGCTTGACGGTCGCGGCCTGGGTGTCGACATCCTGACGGGCGATGGAGTCCTGGGCCAGCAGGGTCTGGTAGCGGGTCAGGGTGACCTGGGCGCTGGCCAGCTGGGCCTCGTCGCGGGTCAGGTTCCCCTGCGCCTGCATCAGATCCATCTGGAACTGGCGCGGATCGATCTGCACCAGCGGCTGGCCGGCGCGGACCATCTGGCCTTCCTTGAACATCACCTGGGTGATCACGCCCGAGACCTGAGGCCGGACGGTGACCGTCGCGGCGGGCTTCACCGTGCCCAGGGCCTCGATGATCACCGGAAGGTCGGCCTGGGTCGCGGTGGCCACGGCCACGGTGCTGGCCGGACCGCCGCGCCGTCCGCCGCCGAACCCGCCGCCCGGGCCTCCGGGACCGCCCGCTCCGCCGCCCTCGCCGTTCGGCGCGTGCATCAGGGTCCAGGCCAGCCACACAATTCCGACCAGAACCGCCAGGGCGATCGCACCGCCGATGATTTGCGCCTTGCGGCTGACATGACGGATCGGCGGACGGGGTTCGGTCATCGAGATCTCAGGCGCGCGTGGCAAGGGACGGCGGATCGCCGCCGCGGCGTCCGCACCATCAAACGCCACAATGGCGAAACGGATGCTCGGACGGCCGCGAAGGAGATCACGCCTAGGCTTACTTGCCCGGTCACGTTTGCCTGAACATTTCAGACGCGAAACTTGCCGCGCCGCAACTTCGCCTAACTGGATTAGCGAGAGGCGTAGTCCTGAAGGGTCAGGCCGCGTTCAGTCGCCAGGCGAAGCGCGTGGCGATCGACACGGCGCCGTCCTTGCCGCCGGCCGGCCCGTCCAGCGTGTCGCTCTCGATGAACTGCAGGCCGGCTTCCTTCTGCGAACGCCAGACCACGCGGGTCAGGTGGATCCGCTTGGCGATGGAGTCCACGAGGAACGCGCCCTCGGCGGGCAGGTCCAGATCGGCGATCGCGATCCGGGCGCCGCCTTCGGCGATGTCGATCAGCGAGACCTTCCAGGCCTTGCGGCCGTCGACCACATAGGCCTTGCGCTTGGTCGGCGTGCGGGGATGGGCCCGCTGTTCGACACCTGGTCTGGATTCGGTTTCGGATCGCATGGCGGCGACCCTAGCCAAGCAGGGTTAACGGATGGCGCCCGCCGCGCGGTCCAGGTCGCGATTGACCAGCAGGACGTTGACGCGCGGCTGGCCGATGAAGCCCAGCAGGCGCCCCTCAAGATGGCGGTCGATCGCCGCGTCGACGGCCTCGACCGTCATGCCCCGAGCCTTGGCGATGCGCGGCGCCTGGAATCGGGCGTAGGCCGGCGAGATTTCCGGATCCAGACCCGAGCCCGAGGTGGTCACCGCGTCGGCGGGGATCGCGACGCCGGGGTTCTCGGCGCGCAGGGTCGCGGCGTCGGTCTTCTCGCGGTCGATCAGCTTGTCGTTCAGCGGACCCATGTTGGAGCCGCTGGAGGCCGAGGCGTCGTAGCCATTGCCGGCCGCCGACGGACGCGGATGCAGGTACTCGGGCTTGGCGAAGGCCTGGGCGATCAGGGTCGAGCCGACGATCGTCCCCTTGGCGTCCTTGACCAGGCTGCCGTTGGCCTGGGCCGGGAACGCGGCCTGGGCGACGCCGGTGACGGCCAGCGGATAGGCCAGGCCCAGCAGGGCCGTGAACAGGCCCATCGAGACCAGGGCCGGACGAAGATGCGAAAGCATGGCTGTCTTCCTCTCTAGAAGGCGGCTTTGAGGGTGGCGACGGCGCGGCTGTCGTACAGCTTGCCGAAGTCGTGCTGGTCGGTGTCGACGTAGCGCAGGTCCAGGGCCAGCTTGTCGTTGATGGCGTAGGCCGCGCCCAGGTTCCAGGTCGTGTAGTCGCCCGAGCCCTTGTAGGTCTGGCGGCCCAGGGCGCCGGAGACGCTCCACTTCCCGGTCACCGGATAGCCGCCGTTGACCTCATAGTAGGTCGCCTCGTCGGCGGCGCCGAAGCTGTCGGGGCTATAGAACACCGCCGCGCCCAGCGAGCCCTTGCCGGCCGGGACCGAGCCGGCGACCTTGAACTCGGTGTTGGCGTAGCCGGCGCCCGACGGTGCGCCTACATAGCCGTAGTAGATCACGCCCAGGTCCAGGGTCGCGGGACCCAGGGTCGGCTTGAAGCCGGCGTAGAGATCGATCTCGGCGTCGGTGTCGTCGCCGAAGTCGACGTTCGAGGCCCAGGTCCCGGCGTAGACCTTGCCGGCGGTCAGGTCGACGCCGCCGAACACCTGGGGATTCTCGTCGGTCTGGCTGACGCCCCGGAACACATAGTCCGAGGCGACGCCGACATTGTAGCTCAGCTTCGGGGCGTCCTGGGCCTGGGCCATCCCGGCCGAGAGGGCCAGGACGCCGGCGGCGGCGAGGAGGCGGAAAGCGAACTTGGTCATTTAAGTCGTTCTTTCAGAAAAGAAACTGGGTGGATTTCGAAGGTTGTCGTCAGAAGGATTGGCCGATCAGGGCCGCCACGAAGACCAGCCCGATCGCGCCGGCCCCGAACAGCAGGTCGCGGAGGATCGGACCGGACATCAGGCCAGGCCCAGCGCCGAGATGACCATGTCGATCAGCTTGATGCCGACGAACGGGGCGGCCAGGCCGCCCAGGCCGTAGACGGTCAGGTTGCGCGACAGCAGCTTGCCGGCGCCGATGGCGCGGTACTTCACGCCCTTCAGGGCCAGCGGGATCAGGGCCACGATGATCACGGCGTTGAAGATCACCGCCGACAGGATCGCGCTCTGCGGGCTGTGCAGGCGCATGATGTTCAGAGCGCCCAGGGCCGGCAGGGCCACCACGAACATCGCCGGGATGATGGCGAAATACTTGGCCACGTCGTTGGCGATCGAGAAGGTCGTCAGGGCGCCGCGGGTGATCAGCATCTGCTTGCCCACCTCGACGATCTCGATGACCTTGGTCGGGTCGCTGTCGAGATCGACCATGTTGCCGGCCTCGCGGGCCGCCTGGGCGCCGGTCTGCATGGCCACGCCGACATCCGCCTGCGCAAGCGCGGGAGCGTCGTTGGCCCCGTCGCCGCACATGGCCACCAGGCGTCCCCTGCCCTGCTCCTCGCGGATCAGCCGCAGCTTGTCCTCCGGGGTGGCCTCGGCCAGGAAGTCGTCGACGCCGGCCTCCGAGGCGATGGCGGCGGCGGTCACCGGGTTGTCGCCGGTGATCATCACCGTGCGCAGACCCATGCGGCGCAGGTCGGCGAAGCGCGCCTTGACGCCCGGCTTGACCACGTCCTTCAGGTGGATGACGCCGACCAGGGCTCCGTTCTCGCTGACCGCCAGGGGCGTGCCGCCCGAGCGGGCGATGCGATCGACGGCGGCGGCGAGGTCCGCCGGGATCAGCTTGGGATCCAGGGCCAGGCTGCGATAGACCGCGTCCACCGCCCCCTTGCGCCAGGACATGGCGCCCCCCTTGCCATCTGTGGCGTCCAGGCCCGACTGGCGGGTGCTGGCGCTGAAGGCGATCGCGGTCGCGCCCTCGGGGACGTCGATGACGATCCCCTGGTTGCGGCCCAACTCGACGATCGAGCGGCCTTCCGGCGTCTCGTCGGCCAGCGAGGCGCTGACGGCGGCGCGCAGGGCGGTCTCCGGACGAACGCCCGGCGCGGGGATCACCTCGGTGGCCATGCGGTTGCCGAAGGTGATGGTGCCGGTCTTGTCCAGAAGCAGGGTGTCGACGTCGCCCGCCGCCTCCACCGCCCGACCCGAGGTGGCCAGGACGTTGTGCTTCATCAACCGGTCCATGCCGGCGATGCCGACGGCCGACAACAGCCCGCCGATCGTCGTGGGGATCAGGGTGATGAACAGCGCGCCCAGCACCAGCGGGTCCAGCACCACGCCCGAGAACTTGCCAAGACCCAGCAGGGTGACGACCGCGATCAGGAAGATCAGGGTCAGACCCGCCAGCAGCACGGCCAGGGCGATCTCGTTGGGCGTCTTGCGACGGTCCGCGCCCTCGACCATGGCGATCATCCGATCCAGGAAGGTCGAACCGGCCGAGGCGGTGACCCTCACCTTGATCCAGTCGGACACCACCGTGGTGCCGCCGGTGACGGCCGAGCGGTCGCCGCCGCTTTCGCGGATGACCGGAGCGCTCTCGCCGGTGATGGCCGCCTCGTTGACGCTGGCCATGCCCTCGATGATCTCGCCGTCGGTCGGCACCACGTCGCCGGCCTCGACCAGGATCACCTCGCCGGGGACCAGCTTGTGGGCTGGGGTCGGGATGATCGTGCCGGTCTTCTCGTCGATGATCAGCTTGGCGCTGGTGGTGACGCGGGTGGCGCGCAGGCTGTCGGCGGCCGCCTTGCCCCGCCCTTCGGCGACGCTCTCGGCCAGGTTGGCGAACAGCACGGTGGCCCACAGCCAGGCCGAGACCTGGACGGCGAAGCCGGCGGACTGGTGGCCGGCCACCGCCGCGACGGCCGACGCCGTCGACAGCAGGGCCACGATCCAGGTGGCGAAGATCACCGGGTTGCCGGTCAGCTTGCGCGGATCCAGCTTGACGAAGGCGTCCTTGGTCGCCCGGGCCAGGATGGCGCCGGACAGGCCGCCGGCCAGGAGGCCGGGCTTGCGCCGGCCCTCCCCGGCGTGGGTTTCGTAGGTCGTCATGATGAGGTCTCTCAACGGCCGGCGACCGCGGCGAGCACCTGGAAGTGCTCGACGATCGGGCCCAGCGCCAATGCGGGGAAGAATTGCAGGCCGCCCAGGATCAGGATCACCCCGATCAGCAGGCCCACGAACAGGCCGCCGTGGGTGGGCAGCGTGCCGGCCGACGGGGCCAGCTTGGGCTTGGCCGCCAGCGAGCCGGCGATGGCCAGCACGGCCACGATCGGCAGGAACCGGCCCATGGCCATGGCCACGGCCAGGGTGGTGTCCCACCACGGCGCGTTGGCGGTCAGGCCGGCGAAGGCCGAGCCGTTGTTGGCCGTGCCGGAGGTGTAGGCGTAGAGGATTTCCGACATCCCGTGCGGGCCGCTGTGCATCAGGCCCTTGAGCGCCTCGGGCAGCACGGCCGCGATGGCCGAGAAGCCCAGGACGCAGACGGGGATGGCCAGCACGGCCAGGATCGACAGCTTGACCTCGCGCGCCTCGATCTTCTTGCCGAGGTATTCCGGGGTGCGGCCGACCATCAGCCCGGCGACGAACACCGCCAGCACGGCCATCACCACCATCACGGCGATGCCCGAGCCGATGCCGCCGGGCAGGATCTCGCCCAGGTGCATCAGAAACATGGCGATGCCACCGCCCAGGGGCATCAGGCTGGAATGCATGCCGTTGACCGAGCCATTCGAGGCGCCGGTGGTCATGGCGGCCCAGGCGGCCGTGGCCGGCGCGCCGAAGCGGGTCTCCTTGCCCTCCATGTTGACGCGGGTGTCGACGCCAGCGGCGACCTGGGCCGGAGCCGGCTGGGCCTCGGCGACGTAGATTCCGGCCGCGGCGGCGAACAGCAGCACGGAAGCCGCGATCACCAGGGCGCGCACGTCCTTCCGGGCCAGGACCGAACGGCCAAAGGCGAAGAAGGCGGCCCAGCCCAGCACGTTGATCGACACGGCGGTGATCAGGTTGGTCAGGGGCGTCGGGTTCTCGAACGGGTGGGCCGAGTTGGCGTTGAAGATGCCGCCGCCGTTGATGCCCAGCATCTTGATCGCCTCCTGCGAGGCGACGGCGTAGAGCGAGATCTTCTGGTCGGCGCCCTCCAGGGTATGGGCGGTGACGCTCGCGGCCAGGGTCTGGGGCAGGCCCAGGGCGACCAGCACGACGGCCAGGACGAACGACAGCGGCAGCAGCACGTAGAGCGTGGTGCGGATCAGGTCGGCCCAGAAGTTGCCGACGCCCCCTTCCCGATTGGCGATGAAGGCCCGCGCCAGGGCCGCGGCCACGGTCGCGCCGGTGGCGGCCGAGACGAAGTTCTGGACGGTCAGCACGACCATCTGGCTGAACGTCGACATGGTCGTCTCGCCCGCATAGCTCTGCCAGTTGGTGTTGGTCACGAAGCTGATGGCGGTGTTGAACGACAGGTGCTCGGAGACCGCCCCGAAACCCTGCGGGTTCATCGGCAGCACGCCCTGCAGGCGCAGGACGGCGTAGGTGACCAGGAAGCCGACCAGGTTGAAGGCCAGCAGGGCCCCGGCGTAGCCGTACCAGGTCTGGCCCTTCTTCGGGTCGATCCCGCAGGCGGTGTAGAAAAACGCCTCGAACGGCCGAAGCACCGGGTCGAGCCAGGTGCGTTCGCCGTTCCAGACACGCGACATGTAGACGCCCAGCGGCCAGCCGATCGCGACCGCCAGCCCCAGCGTCAGGGCGATTTCCGCCCAGCCTTGCCAATTCATGAAATGCGTTCCGTCAGAACTTGTCGGGCCGCAGCATCGCCGCGACCATGTAGACCGCGACGACGATCGCCCCGGCGCCCCAAAGCACGTTCACCAGCATGGTCAGACGCGCCTCAAACCCACGGCGAAGGCGGCGAAGGCCACGAACAGCCCCGCCCCCAGCGCCAGAAACATCAGATCAGCCATGAAAGGCCTCCCGCTAAACTCGGCGGGACCAGACCACGGAGCGGCGTAAGGGCTCCATGCGGCAGGCGGCGCGACGCATAAGGGCGCCGTAAAGGCCCCGGTCGAGCTCAGCGGCTCGCCGGGGCCTAGGACACGTCGTCCATCGGGACGTGGACGCTGGTGATCTTGACCAGCGGCATCGTCGCGTTCGGCAGGGTGCTGTAGAGGATCACCTCGAAGCTCAGCGTCGCCCCGATGCCCGCCAGCGGCGCGCGATTGGCCTGCAGCCAGCCGTCGACCACCCCGGACAGTTCGGTCAGGGCCGCCGAGGTCGGCGCCGTGGGCGGCATCAGCCCGATCGGCAGGTCGATCACCGGACTGGCGGGATCGGTGGTCAGCGGATAGGCGGCGTCGGCCCCGATCTGGGTGGTGAGATAGGTCGCGCCGTCCGCCCCCAGCAACTGGCCGAAGAACTCGTTCAGATAGGCGGAGATCGCGGCCGGCGGCGTCACCGGCGGGTCCAGCGTGACCAGGCTGTAGGCGTCGTGACGGATCAGCGGCGTGATCGGGGTGGCGAAGGCCACCGGGATCGTCGTGAACACGAAGGCGTCGTTGGTCGTGGCGCCGTTCTCCAGATCGACGTTGCGCTGGATCTGGATCGAGGTGTCCGCCGACTGGAACAGCACGGCGCTGAGTTCCGGGAAGGCGATCGTCTGGGACTGGGCGTCCTTGGCCTCCCGCGTGGTCAGCGGATCGCCGGTGGTCTTGTTGGCGTACTGATAGGCCGCCATCGCGCCCGCGGGCGGCGTCACCGGCGTGGCCGTGAACGTGTCGGGCAGGACCAGGATCACCGGCACGGGCGCATCGGCCCCGCCGACGTTGGTGACGACGATCGTCGCCGGCGACGCGTCGTCGGCCAGGGCCACCTCGACGCGGAACTGCAGGTTCACCGGCGGCGGGCCGACGGGCGGCGCCGCGAAGAACGGCGGTGGCGGAGCCGGCTTGGCCCATTCGGCGTAGGCCGTGGCGAAGCCGGTGACCAGGGTGTTCCAGGCGGCCAGCGCCGCGGCGGCGTTGACGTAGGTGGTGCTGTCCAGCTTGGTGTCCGGCGCCACCTGGGTCAGGTAGGCGTCGAAATCGGCGAAGATCGCCGGGGCGCAGCCGATCAGGTTGGCCAGGGCGACGAACAGCCCGGTCTGCGGATCCTGGTCGTTCTTCGGGGGATTCACCGGCGCGTTGAACGACACGGTCGCCAGCAGCGAGTCCTGCGCCGCCCGCCGCGCCGTGTAGGTGAAGGTGTAGTCCCACAGCGAAAGCTGGGCCGGCGTCGGGTTGGCGATCGCCGAGCCCGAACCGGTCTGGCCCTGGGCCGTCGGCGGCGGCGGCAGGGCCCGCAGCGGCACCGGGAACTGTTGGCCCCCCGAACCGATCGGGAAGCCGAAGGGGCCGGTGGTGAAGGCGATCCAGCTGCTCTGCTTGTAGCCGTCGATCCCCGCCACCGCGGTGATGTCGTTCTGCAGGTGGGTCAGCTGATAGCTCAGGGTCAGCGGGATCGACGCCTCCAGCGTCGGGTCCGAGCACGTGAACAGGAAGGCCAGCGCCGAGTCGGTGCTGGTGGCCCCCTTGGCGTTCAGGGCGATGCTGGCCGCCGAAAGCGCGTAGTTGGGCAGGTCCAGCGGCGGCGCGGTGTTGACCGGCGCGCCGTAGAAGGCCGGCGGACTGGCCGTGCCGGGCGCCTGGGCCTCGTTGGTGGTCGCGCCGGTGACCGGCACCACGGCCACCGAGGTGACCAGGGCGGCGTTGCCCAGTTGCTGCAGCAGGGACTGCTTCAGCTCTTCCTTGGCGGCCGCTTTCAAGGTGTCGTTGGCGGGGCCCACCAGCACCGGCTCGATGGTGCCGGAGATGGTCTCGGCCAGGGCGGCCTTCTGGGCCAGGATCTCGAACAGGTCGCCGGCCTGGTCGGGGTCCTTGCCGGCCAGGGCGGCCACGATGAAGGCCGGAGCGGCGTAGGTTGGCGACAGGAAGGTGTCGATCGCCGTCAGCGCCTGGGCGCTCCAGACATTGAGGTCCACGCCGGTGAAGGTGGTCGCCGCCCCCTGCCCCCGGCTCAGACCCTTGCCCGTGACATAGGCCGGCAAGGTGACCATGCCCGAGGTCTGCGACTTGGCCACCGGCTTGGGCGCGTAGAACAGCGGCTCATCGCCCAGGGTGAAGGTCAGGCCGTCATTCGAGCCCGCCTTGGCGAAGCGCGTCACCCACACCGTGTAGAGCTGGTTGGCCAGGGGTTCGTCGGGATCGGCCGGGCCGGCCCCGACGCGGTACTGCCAGGCGCTGGTGACGAACGCCGTCTCCATCTGCTGGGCGAACGGCAACAGGGCGTCCTGCGAGTCCTGGGCCGTGGTCGAGTACGGCAGGATCTCGGTCTGCACGGTCACGCCGCCGTCCAGGTCCAGAAGCCGCGGATCGACCAGGCGCGGGTTGCGGCTCTGCAGCAGGAACAGGCGCAGGCGCAGCACATTGTCGGCCACCACCTGGGTCAGGTCGATCGGGACGGTCAGGGTCACGCCGACCGGGCCGGTGGGGGCCGTGCCGCCCGCCGCCGCCGCCGTCGTCTGGGCGCACTGGTTGGCGAAGGCGACGAACTGGGCCGCCAGCGCCGGGTCCATGGCCTGGACGCCGCCCGTCAGGCTGTTGAGCAGCGAGAAGGTGACCGCGGGCCCGCTGACCCCGGGCACGTTCTGGCCGTCATAGTTCTGGTTGAGCTGGTAGTAGACCGAGGCGAACACCTTGGCGTCGTTGGCGGCCGCGGGGGCCGGGACGCCGTTGGCCGGCTGGTAGGCGTCGGTGTTCAGGGCCAGGGTGATCTGCAGCTGGGGCGCCCCCGCGGTCCCCGTATAGAGGTAGGACGCGCTGACGTTCGGCCACTGGCTGAGCGCGATCAGGGTGTCGGTGTAGGCGATCGGCATCGGCGGGTTGTTGAGCGGTCCGTCGTAGCCGGCGGGCGGCGTGTTGAACGGCGTGACCGTCTGGTTGCCGAACAGGTCCAGCCAGCGGAGGCTGAGCTGAGCGACGCCGCCGACGCCTCGGTAGGGGTTCGAAGCGGCCGGCGGCAGGTTCGGCGCCGGATTGGCGGGCGCGGGGTTGATCTTGCTGTTGCTGTAGACGGTCAGCGCCTGCTGGTAGGCGATCGTCCCCGACGCCGCTTGGCTTTGCAGCATGGCGCGCCGCGACACCGGGTTGCGGATGTCGGCCCGAGCCTGGGCCGGCGCGTTGGCCCGCATCAGGGCGCTCTTCGGATTGAGCGTCGAGGACGAGCCGTCTCCGGTCGGGCCGAAGGGCAGGCCGGGCTGGCTCAGGCTGAAGAACTGGTTGCCCAGGAAGCCGGCGTCCAGCAGCGAGTACAGCGAGAACATGTACTGCTGGCCATACGTCGGGTCGGTGCTGGCGCCCGGCGGGTCGAGATTGGCCCGGGTCAGGGTCACGCCGACATTGCCCACTCCGATCGACGGGTTGGACGAGAAGCTCTGCGGATCGACGTTCAGCGTCGGCGTGCCGACCAGCAGGCCGGTCTGGGCCTGGGCCGCCGCCCCCACCTGCTCCAGGCTCAGGCCGAAATAGCCGGCCAAGCCCGAGAAGGTGTCGCCCGCGACCGCCACATAGGTCACCTGCGGGATCATCAGCACCGCGTAGAGCGCGGCGGTGACGTTCGGATTGTAGCCCTGCAGCTGGGCGGCGGTGATCGTTTGGAGGGCGTTCTTGGAGTAGTAGTTGGCGACGGTCGTCCACACATCGCCGCTGGCCACGTCGGCCGGCGTCACTTCGTGGAACATGCCGTTCAGGACGATCTGGGCGCCCTTGTTCAGCCCGGCCTGGGGATTGTCGCGCGCCACCTCGCCGGCCGTCATGCCGTAGCGCAGGGCGAACGTGGTCAGGGTGTCCTCGGCGTCGAACGCCGCGGTGTTGGGAGCGGACTCCGAGACCAGGACCAGGGTCGACCGCGTCGGGTCGATGCTGGCGCTGGTCAGGATCGAGTTGCACACGTTGCTGAGCCGCGCGCCCACCGGCGTGTCGCCGGAACGGACATAGGTGACCATCAAGGTCAGGGTGGCGTAGCCGGCGGAGTCGAAGAGGCCCGGCGGCAGGGCCGCGCCCTTGACCAGCTCGTCCCAGTAGAAGCTGAAGCCGCCCGACTGGACCGTCGAGATTTCCCACAGCAGGCGGACGGCGTCGGACGGCTGGTTCAGCAGGTCGTTGATCAGCACCGGCGCGTCGTCCTCGACCGCCAGCGCCCCGAACAGGCGCGGCGGCGGCGGATTGGCCTTGGTGGAGAGGTTGGAGCGCGTGATGAAGCTGTAGACGTCGGAGGCCGCGTGGCCGACCAGGCCCGGGACGTTGGAGCCCTGGTCGGCATAGGCCACCAGCACGCCGTTCACGATGTCCGGCCCCAGGGTGTTCATCTCGATCAGGATGCGCTCGAGCAGCACCGCGTCGCTGGGGGTGGGACCGATCAGCTGATAGGTGTTGGGCGCCATCTGGGTGACCGGCGGCGTATTGCCCTCGCCGGGCGGCAGCACGGTGTTGGAGTCCGCCGTCGGGGTCTGGGCGCCCGCCGCCTGTTCCAGCTTGCGGATCTGGAAGTCGATCCGGGTAGCGAAGACGTAGTCGTCGACGGCCGTGACGACCGGCATCTGGGTGGCGGGATCGGTCGTCAGGGTGGCCGGCGCGAACACCGGCAGGTGCTGCACGGCCTCCGACAACGGCATCTCTTCGGTCAAGGCGGCCTGCTGGGTCTCGATCCGGCTGAGCAGCGCGGGCGCCAGTCGCCACAGATAGGGTTGGGCCTGCCCCGACCCGCCCGTCTGCGACGTTCCGGGCGGCGTCGTGAGCTTGGCGATCTCGTCCATCCCCGAGGTGTTCCACGGCGCATAGCTGGCGGCGGCGAACTGCTGGGGGGTGAGCGCCAGCGCGGGTTCCGGCGCCAGCGTCAGGTCGGGGCTCACCGTCGGGGCGCTGGGGTTGTAGCCGTACTGCTTGGCCCAGGTCAGCACGACGTTCAGATTGGCCGCCGCCTGGGTCAGGTCGGTGTCGCCGCTGGCGTCGGGGGCGGTCGAACCGTTGATCTGCACCCAGCCCAGGGCGGTCGCGTCCCGGGTCAGGGTGACCTTGTAGGACACGCCGTAGCTGGTGACCGGGAACTGCTGGCCGGTCAGCTGGTAGAGGCCGTACTGGTCCTGGTTGTTCGGATAGAGGAACTTCGACGACAGCGTCAGGCCGCTGTTGTTGGGCAGGCGCAGGCCCTGGAGCATGAAGCGCGAGACCATGCCGGCGGTCTGGCCCACCGTCTCGCCCGCCGCCACGCCCTGGCTCAGCTGGTCGCCGGTCAGCAGGTCCAGGTTGGACAGATGGACCAGGGGCTCCTGCTTGAGGTCGAAGATGTTGGCCAGGGCCAGGTTCTCCGACCGCGCCACGAACGCCGTCGTGCCCACGCCGAAACGGCCCAGCAGCGCGCCCAGGGTATCGCCGGCGACGGTGGTGTAGACCACGGTCGGGATGATCAGCGGCGCCCCGGCCAGCAGCAGGGTGTTCAGATCGTAGAGGCTGGTTTGGGCCGCCAGGACGTCGATCGAGACCTTCAGCGCCTGCGCCAGGCTATAGAAGCTGTCGCCGAGCGCCGTCGTGACGGACGCCCCGCCGATCGTGATCGTCACGCCGGCCTGCAGCAGGTTGACGGCGTTCTGGTTGCTGACGATCAGGGCCGCCGGGGTGGTCGTGTACTGCGTTCCGCTGAAGCGCGTGGCGATGGCCGACAGGGACTCGATGATCGTCGCCTTGGTCGTGTCGTCGACCCGCGTCTGGACGCTGGACGTGACTCCGTCGAAGTACAGCGTCCCGCCGACGGTCAGCGGGTTCTGCTGGTTGCCGTTGACCAGGTCCTCGAAGGTGAAGCGCGGATTGAGCTCGCCCGTCTGGACGAAGGCCATGATCGCATTGAGGGAATCCCCCGGCCGCAGCACGTAGGGGAACGAGGCGTAGCAGTCGATCGCCGCCTGCAGCAGTTGCCGCGAGATCATGGCGAAGGCGTCTTCGAACAGCACCAGGGCCAGGGATTCCGGCGCCTGGTCCACCGACAGCGCCTTGGGCGCCGGCGCGTTGACCTCGTTGTTCAGCGTCGCCGCCAGCTTGTTGAATTCGGCGATCACCGCCGTGCGATAGGCCGGGGTGATCGCGGTCCAGGCCTCGAAGTCGATGGTCACCGTGCTGCTGGGCGCGGTCGGCGACGGCACGGCCAGGCTCAGGCCCGGCATGACCGGGAAGATCACCGCCCCGGCCTTCAGCGCATCCTGCTGCGCCTGGCTGGGCGTGGTGACCAGGTTGACGGTGAAGTTGGACTTCAGGAACGTCAGGATATCGGTCGCCGCCAGGGCCGGCTGCTGGTCGGGATCGGCCAGGACCGCCAGGATCTCCTTCAGCGTCGCGACGCTGACCGGGGTCTCGGCCAGGGCCGGGCCGTTCGGCGTGACCGGGTGGGACTCGATCACCCAGGGCAGCAGGGCGTCGCACAGGGCGGCGAACGAGGAGCCGGTCTTGTTGCCGTCCCCGGTCGCGGTCGGCGCGTCCATCGAAAACAGGGTGACGAAGGCGCCCTGTTGGTTGGCCAGACTCAGCTGGCTCATGTCCGGCGCCAGCACGGTGAACTGCGGCGTCAGCACGATGGTCAGGGTGGGCAGCACATCGTCGGCGACGGCCGTGTCGGCGACGGCGGAGGCCGAAAGGCTGGCCACGCGCGGCGACCCGCCGAACTGCAGCGCCACCCGGGCCGGACGCTCCAGCGCGCGGAGCGGCGCCGGGGCCTCGTCGAACGCCGCGAACATCAGCGACTGGGTCTGCGGGTCCCACGGCGCGGTGCTGCTGGAACCGATCGTCATGTCCTCCGAGATCGTCGTCGCGAAGGAGAAGCTGATGGAGAAGGAGAACAGGCCCAGATCGATCTTCACCGAGACCGACACCGACACCGACGCCGACACCGACATCGGGATGGCGCGATACGACTCGTAGGTGATCTGCAGCGCCAGGACGATCGACACGTTCACGCTGGCCGAGATGATCGCGAAGTTGATCGTGCCGTAGAGCTTGCCCTGGATCCCGAACTGGCCCCGGAGCCAGAAGTAGTTGTCGGCCTGGACCTCCTTGCTGGCGCCGACCAGGGCGGCGCCGCCGGCCACCGTCACGGCGTTCGAGCCGTCATAGGGGTGCCAGGGCGCGAACACGCCCTGGATGATGCCGAAGAACGTGACCGAGAAGCCCGCCGAAAGGATGCCTTTGTCGATAGAATAGCCCAGGCCCATCTGCAGGCCGATGCCGAACTCGATCACCGGATCGAAGGTGCCCTTGTCGGTCTTGGGAATCTTGGTCGAGGTGGCGTTGCTGAGCTTGGAGAAATAGAAGCCGCCCGACCCCATCACCGGGAACGGGCCGACGATGGCCTGGATCGTGAACGATCCGGAGAAGTCCATGTTGTAGGGGAAGCCCAGGTCGAACGTGAAGTCGCCGTTGGTGTAGATGGCGATGCCGATGGTCGGCAGGGTGACGTTCAGGGCCCCGAAGTTCAGTTGCCGGATCGAGCCCGGCAGCACCAGGTCGAGCTGGTAGACACCGATCGTCGGCGTCACCTTCTTGTACATGATGTCGATGGCCAGGTCCTTGAGGACCGGGATCTTGTCGCCGTTGAAGCCCAGCCTCAGGCCATAGAGGTCCGGGTCGTTGAACACGACCATGACCTCGATCGAATAGAGATTGCTCTTGTCGTCGCCGACCCGGAACAGGCCGATGTCGGTGGCGATCAGCCAGTTGCTGTCGGCGTTGTAGCGCGGCTGCAGGGGCTGGGTGCTGGTGGGATCGACGGGATTGGCGCCGCCCGTGCCGGTGGACGGGACGTTCTCCAGCGACTTGATGACCGCCTGGGTGCTGCTCATGTCGCCGGCGTTGATCGACACGTGCTGGCCCAGGGCCAGCAGGCGCAGATCCAACAGCGCGTTCCCGCGGCCGGGCACCTCCGGCATCTTGGTGACGTCCTGACCCTTGGTCGGGTCCTTGCTCACCAGCGGCTGCCAGGCGGGATCCGACGCCAGCGACGGCGGCAGGGAGCCGGAGATCGAGAACAGGATCTTGCCGGTCTTGGGGTCGCGGGCGAAGTTGAAGCCGTCGATCACCATGAAGCCCAGATTGATCGGCGACGACAACTTGTAGCCGGCGCTGACCGTGGTCGGCGCGTCGGCGGCCAGGTGGAAGATCAGGAACAGCCCGTCCAGCGAGATCGAGTTCAGCACCGCCCACGGACCCGACAGCGAGAAGTACGAGCGGCCGGTCAGCTGCACCAGCGAGGTGATCAGCGAGCCCAGGCTCCAGCCGTTCAGGGTGACGGTGATGGTCTCGGCGGTGCTGTCGTAGGTGCCGGTGACGCCTTCCCACTGCACGGCCAGGGTCGAGCCCCCGGCGCTGCCGGGCTGGTTGAAGGCGTAGGCGATCGAGACGGTCAGCCCCTGGACCGCCGCCACCGAGATCGTGCCCAGCACCGAGCCGGAGAACTCGGCCCCAGCGGGCCTGGAGCCGTCATAGGCCAGGGCCAGATTGGCCGTGCAGGCGATCGGCAGGCCCGGCAGGACGGTCGTCTCCCAGGTCAGGGCCCCGGAGATGTTGTACTTCGAGGCCGCGCCCGTGGCGGTGGGGATGATCGCCCCGACGGCGAAGCTGTCGACGATCAGGGTCTTGGGCAGGAAGTCCGGCAGGAAGCGGTCCAGGTCGGTGACCGCGAACAGCTCGCGCAGCAGCGAGCCCAGGTCCAGCGGCGCGGCCAGGGCGCTCTGCAGCCGCCACTGCGGCGAGGGCCCCGCCCCTTCGTAGGCGATCAGCATGTTCAGCGCGATCGGCCCGATCGCCATCAGCCCCGACATCGAGGCCGAATAGGTGGTGGCCGCCGGCTTGACGGGCGGCGGCTGGGTGGGCTGGGGCGTCTGGGCCGACAGCGCCATGCGCATGCCGTCCAGCCGGATCAGCGGCTGGCCGTTCCAGGTGATGATGTCGACGGTGACGTCCACCCCGAACGAGAAGGCGTAGCTGGTGTTGGGCGGATCGATCATCAGCTGCACGTCGCTGAAGATCACGGAAATCCCGTCCGGCATGTGCACCAGGCCGCCGGTGACGGCCGGCAGCAGGTTGGCCAGCGAGACCTGGCCCTGGAACTCCGCCAGGATGACGAAGTCCTGGTCGATCGACAGCGCGAACAGGCCGCCGGGATTGCCCTGGTCGTCGGTGAAGACGTTGGGCATGAAGGTGAAGGTGGTCTCGAACAGCAGGAGCTGGCGTGACACCCCGGTCGGGTTCAGCACGGTCCAGTGCAGGTCGAGCGAGGTGATGGTGAGATCGAAATTGCCCGACGGGTCGTCGATCAGCTGGTAGCTGAACCCGTCGAGGGTTCCGATCGACACCGCCGTCGAGGTGATGGTCGGGATGGTCTGGCCCTTCGGCAGCACCGTCGAGACCTGCAGGCCCTTGAAGGCGACCTCGGTGAAGAAGCTCTGCAGCGGCGCCGGGACATAGGCGATGTAGTTGGTGTTGACCCCGGCGATGGCGGCGATGTTCGCCGGCGTCAGCGGCGTGGAGCCTTCCGGCGGCGACAAGGCGATCGCGTAGTTGTTGGTCGCGCTCTGCATCAGCACCGTGAAGCCCAGCGCCAGCGGCGGCGAAGTGGTGGTCGTGACCACCCCGCCGAAGCTGTAGCTGATCGGCTGCTCGGGCGGCGGATCGTCCTCGTTCACCGGCTCCTCGGCTGGCGGAGCCGGGTCGATCACGTAGCCGAAGAAGGGACCGCTGGCCTCCAGGAACAGGAAGGTGAAGGTGGCCGCCGACAGGGGGGCCGTCAGGTTCATCACCGGGAACGGTGTGTCGTCGGTCACGGTCGAGGCGTCGAACGGTCCGGACATCACCAAGGGGTTGGGCACCGCCGCGCCCGTCAGGTTGGCGATCTGCAGGACGGTCTGGGCGTAGATGTCCAGCACCAGGGCGCCGGCGAAGGTCATGCCGGGCGTCAGGGGCACCGTGGCGCCGCCGGCCGCCGGCCAGCTGGCCGCGCCGGTCGCGGTGGAGAACAGGAAGCTGCTCTGGCTGAAGTTCAGGCCGCTGAAGACCCCGCCCACCATGAACGGGAAGCCGGTGGCGAAGGTCCAGTTGGACAGGTCGGTGCGGATCTGCACCAGAAGGTCGCCGCCGGTCGCCGGCAGGGTGAAGGTCAGGGTGACCGAGGTCTGGCCCGCGGTGGCCCCGAACAGGCCGTTGGTCAGGCTGGCGGTGGTGATGGCGAAGCTGTCGCCCGCGACGGCGCCCACCTGCCCCTGCCCCACCGACAGCCCGGCGGCGTCGCCCAGGACGAAGGCCTGCTTGAGCAAGGCGTCGAAGCCCGCCGGCGGCGTCACCCCGTTGTCGGTCAGATAGGCGGCGTTCAGCACCACCGGCCAGGTGGCGGAGGCGAAGGCGGACTGTAGCGTCTGGAGTGACAAAGCCGCCCCCTATCCGTTGAAGAACAAAGGAAGATGGTCGCTGGTGCTGCGGATCTTTCCGTAGACGTCCCAGCCGAGGAACCAGCCGCGGACGCCCTTCGCCACGTTGAACTGGGGGGCGACATCGGGCGCCGGCCCGTTCGGCGCCATCCACTGCGGGTTCAGTCCCGCCCAGTACCAGTTCACGTCTCGGACGAACGGCTCGGTTCCCTGCGGGACGCCGCCCGGATCCGCCCCGGCGTTGTCGTAGGGCGAGCCGACGACGCCGTTGACGATCGTCAGTTCCGGCGCCGCGGGCAGGCCGCCGGCTCCGGCCAGGTACAGCACGTTGTCGATCGACTCGTTGGCCGAGCCGCGACTGTCGCCGGTGTAGAAATAGCTGGGATAGTAGGCGACCGACGCGGTCTTGCTCCAGCAACGGGCGTTGCCCCTCGGCCGCATGTGCGTGGCGAAGTAGCCGCTGTAGCCGAGCAGCGGGTTCGGCGGCGCCCCGGCCGGCTCCAGCGCCACCGTGTACGGATTGGCCAGGCCGGTGAACGGGGCGTAGCAGTTGGTGTAGGTGCTGTCGGCCACGCGCAGCAGCGCCAGATTGAAATCGCCCAGCACCAGCCGCAGCTCGTTCGCCGCGCCGGCGGAATTGATCGCCGCCATGGTCGTCATGGTCTGCAGGAAGGCGGTCGCCCCCGCGAAATTGGCCGGCGCGTGCACCGCGAAGATGTTGATGGTCCGCCCGCCCGCGTCGAGGAAGGTGGTCTGATAGGGATGGCGCACGTCGACGCCGAAATTGACGTTGGCCGGCGGCATGCCGACCAGACCGGGGAACTCCACCCGGGCGGCGCTGTAGTTCGCGACAGGCAGGCAGTTGTTCCAGGGCGCGGGATAGGCCTGGGCCATCGGCACCGCCAGGTTCGGCACGGTCGGACCGATCCCGCCGTTCCACTGGTCCGGCCCCGTGAAGGTGACGCGGTCGGCGCGGAAGAAGACCGCGACGGCCTCCTTGTTGCCCGTGATCAGGGGCGGGACCAGGCACCAGTTCGCGTCCAGGACCCGCAGGCTGCCCAGCAGCGCCAGAACGCCGGTCGCGCCGCCGCCGCCGCACAGGACGCCGCGGTTGTTGTTGTAGGGCGTCTCGATTTCGACGACGACGAAGATGTCCGGGTCCATCTCCGTCACGTGCCGGGAGATGTAGGTGAGGCGTTGGGCCGAGGAGAGGTCGACCTTGATCGCCCCGCCCCTCTGGCGCTTCTTGGCGCTGGGGTTCTGGATCTTGTTGATCGCGAAGTTCTCGATGTTCCAGTACAGGACCCGGGTCATGCCGAAACTCCCTCGACGAGCGCGGTCGACTTGCCCTGGTCCTCGATCAGGGCGCCGTACCAGCCCAAGGCGCCCTTCCCGTCCGGTGAGCCGAACACAAACAGGTCGATGCTCGATCCCGATGGCAGCTTGGCGATGCCCAGGAAGCTGAGCGAGATGTCGCTGAGCCTCAGGGTGAAGGCGTCGGCCCCGCCGCCGGCCACCGGGGCCAGCGACAGCGAAATGGTGTCGACCTTCAGGTTGACGACGCCCTGCAGGCTGAAGGCGCTAGCGCCGGGCGCGGCGCCGGGCAATTGCAGCCCGGCGAAGGCGGCATAGCTGGTCGCGCTCTGCGGGGTCTGCGGGCTCCAGGCCATCAGCAGGGTCGAGTTGAAGCCCGCCGCCGACGCCAGCGCTCCGGGACCGCCCATGTTGATCAGGCACGAGACGCCGTACCAGGCCTGGGTCACCGCCGTCTGGGGCGGCGCGCCTTCGTCCAGCACCACGGGCAGGAAGCCCCGCGCGGCGGGCGTCGTGCCGGCCGCCGACACCAGGAACGCCTGGGGCTGCAACGTCAGGCCCGACACTAGGCTGCCCGCGCGCAGCACGCTGTTGGCCAGGTCGAAGGCCAGGTTGTCCTCGACGATCGTGTAGGTGGTCACGTTGGGGCTCGCCACGGGCGAGGACATGTCGATGTGCAGGTTCGAGAACATCAGGCCGCCGGTGGCGGTGGCCGCCGGGGCGTCGGCCGCCATGCCGTAGGACATCAGGTCGAACGCCGTGCCCTGCTGGCTCATCAGGACGGCGAAATTGAAGCTGCCCGAGATCAGGATACGGCTCAGGATGCTGGGCGGCGTGCCGTTGTCGTTGTTGGTCAGGGTGTTGAACACGACCTTCGAGACCAGGACCGAGCGCAGCACGTTGCTGTCGGTGACCATCACGGTCGGCAGGTCGCTCTCGAACAGGTAGGTCCCCTGCCCGCCCTCGCTCTGGTAGTAGCCGGTCAGGACCACGCTGTTGGCCGCCTGGCGCGTGGCGTTGAAGAACGAGGCGGTGACCTTCGAGCCGAACAGCACGTTGGTCGTGACCTGGACGTGACTGCGGAAGTCGACCAGGGCGCTGTTCTCGAACAGGCTCTGCAGCTGCAGCACCGTGAAGTTGTAGGCGCCCGACGACGGCAGGGCCAGGGGCAAGGTGGGCGGCGCCCCGCCGGCCACGCTCTGGGCGAAGGCGGGCAGTTGATAGTCCACCAGGCCGAACAGGCTGCTGGCGCCCGGGATCTTCAGGGTGGTTCCGTCATAGCTGACCGGGCTGACCGAGACGCCGAAATGGTGGGCGCGGAAGTTGGTGAAGTTGATCCCGGCCGCCAGGCCCGCCAGCTGCGGCGGCAGGTCGGTCGGATTGATGTCGGCGCCCAGCACCAGGATGCCCCGCCATTCGGAGCTGGTGACGATGCTGGCGAAGTTGGCGTAGAGCGTGTTGCCGCCCTCGGCGGCCTTAAGCGCGATGTCGATATACTGCCTCAGGGCCTGGGACAGCACGGCGACGCCGATATTGGGATCGGGGTTGGAGAAGTCGTCCGGGTCGGTCCACGCGCTGGGCTTGTCGACCAGGTCGCTCAGCGTCCCCTCGCAGAACTTCATGATCATGACGTTGCTGACGTTGGACGAGCCGGACTTGGCGCCGACATTGGCCTCCATCTTCCAGCCGGCGATGTCGACGACGTTGGCGAACTGGCCCAGGTGCGTGGGGTTGGTGATGACCGCGAACAGCTGGTTGGTCTGGAACAGGCCCTGCAGCACCGCGTCGACGTTCCGGAACGACATCTGCGAGGTGGGTTCGCCCAGGTCGTTGGACTGGGCCAGGATCACCGCCTCGTAGTTGGCGTGGCCGCCGCTCCGGTCCAGCTGGGCCAACAGCCCCTGCGGCGTCGTGCCGTTCGGGACGATGGGCGTGTCGGCGGCCGCGCCCAGAGCCGCCAGCTGGGTGGCGCGAAGCGCCTTGGCGGCATGGACCTGGCCCCGCGCCAGGCTCTGCAGGGCGTTGCGGCGCGTAGCGCTGAGGACCTTGCTCTCGTACTCGCCCCAGCCGGCGACGGGGATGGCGCCCGAGGCGCCGGCCCAGGCGACGATCGGGAAATCGACGGCGCCGATGGGCGTGGTCGGCCGCAGGGCCCCGGCGACCGTCTTGCTGTTCCCGCTGAACGCCCCGCCCGGGCCATAGAGGGCGTTGCCCTGGGGCTGGGCGCTGTAGGTCGGCGCGTCCCCCTGTCCGGGGACCACCTGCGCCCAGCTGGTGATGTAGGTCGGGGGATCGGTGACCGGCAGCGTCGGCTGGGCCTTGCCGGTGGTCGGGTTGGCGATGTCCGACGGCGGCAGGGGGAACTGCGGCGTGTAGGCCGGGGAAATCCCGACGAACCTCAACGCGTCCACCGACGCCGCGCCGACCGGACCCAGGGCGAAGTTCTCGGTGCCGGCCAGGCCGGGGATCAGGACCACGGTCCCGCTCGCCCCCGCCGCGCCGGTCAGGTAGTCGCCCGCCACGGTCATGTAGACGTTCGCCTGGACCGGCAGGAGGTTGGCCCCGATCTGCAGCGGACCGACGGGCTGGAAGATGAATCCCCCGTCCTGGGGCGTCGGGCCGGTCGGGAGGGCGGCGGCGCTGCGCGGCGTCAGCGTCACGGGGTCGTTGTTGACCGTCCGGAACAGGCTGGCCAGGGCCGAGGTCCCCGGGGCCGCGGCGACGATCGTGCGATAGATCCCCATCGCGGGGTTCGAGGCCGGCCCCGTGCACAGCGGGTCGAGCGGGTCGAACGCCGCCACGTAGCCGAGACTGGGCGTATTGGTCACGTCCAGGAGCTCGAACTGCTGCACCACGTCGCCGCCCGAGGCCTGGCCATAGGCGTACTGCATGCCGATCAGGAAGCCGCCGAGCTGGCTGGAGACGGTCATGCCGCCCTCCAGCACGAAGCAGCCGGACATGTTCCCCGTCAGGGGGATGAAGGCGTAGTCGGAGGGAACGGTCAGCTGCAGCGCCTGGGGCGACCGGTAGCTGATGCCGGGATCCTGCGGGCCGTAGAACTGCAGGGCGTCGCCCGGGGCCGAGATGAAGACGCCCTGCGCGATCGACAGCCACATGTTAAGGCCGACCAGGGCGTTGAACGGGCTCTGCACCGTCCATCCCCCCGCCTGCTGCGAGAACGCGAAGGCGAAGCTGCTGGAACCGGTCGACGAATAGGTCGGCGTGCCGAACACCGGCTGGGTCCCCGCCCGCGGCATCCACACGAAGTACCGGCCAAAGAAGGTATTGCCGTTCGCCAGCCAGGCTTGGACCGTCCCGACGAAGGTGTTGGCGGTGTCGGTGTCGGTGAAGCCGGGCGCGAGCGGCGCGAAGACGAACGACCCGCCGTAGGCGTTCAGCGCGTCATCCAGCGAGATCGGTTTGTTCGGGTTGCCGCCAGCGGGCGGGAACATGTACCCGCACCAACCGGTCGAGCCGCCGCCAGCGACTTGATAGAGGTCGGACCCGAAGACTTGCTCGAATTGAACCGACATCTTTTGGATCTCCGACGACGGCGCCGTCCTGCTGCATCGGGAGCACCCCCTGAAGCGGCCAGAAGGCGATCGCACCGGTGAATCTTGTCGGCGGGATCGTCACGGACGAGAAAGTGCAGTCCAGGACGACCATGCCGTTCGATAGGTTCGAGGGCGGCGTCAGGGTCAGCTGCGCGCCCTTGTTCAGTTTCAGATCGCCGATCACCAGGTCGAAAGGCGTCACGGATACATTCGACGACGGCAACAGAACGCTGCTGTAGAGCAGGGTCTCGCCCGTCAGGTAGTCGACCCGGGCTCCTTCTCGCGCGCCGTTCAGTACAACCGTCCTGGCGCTGAGGTTTCCCGTGAGATTGTAGTTGACGCTGAACAACTCCAAATTGTCGGGGGCGACCCAGGACACGACGTCGCCCTTGAAGGGGACACTCTTGCCGGTGGCGTCCACCACGGCGAAGTCTCCGACCAGGCTCGAGGGGCTGGGATCCTGAACGACCGCTAGGCTGATGGCTCCGCTTGCGCTCATCCCATTGGCCGTCACCGAGAAGTTGTGGGTCGGGGCGGCGTAGGTGAGGACGGCGTCATCGACGAATTGGCCGTTCAGGGTCAGCCTGACGCCAACCTGCGCGACAGCGCCGCTGACGGCGTAGTCGATGGTCAATCCGGAGATGTCGCGCTGGCCGGACCAATCTTGAGCCCGGGCCAGCGCCCCCGAATAGAACACAAAGACCAGCGCCAGAACGCTGAGGCGAAGCATTCAAGCCGTCAGGTCGAGGTCAGGGTCCAGCTGGCGACAAGGCCGTTGTAGTCGTGCTTCGGCTCGTTGGGCGCGCCGAAGGTGATGGCGGCGGCGTTGCTGCCGCCCGTCAGGGCGGTCGGCACGGTCAGGGTGAAGTTGCTGCCGGCATAGATCACCGTGGCCGCGGAGCCCGTGCCGATGATCAGGTCGCCCCCGACGACGCCGACGTTGGACGTCTGGATCAGCGTCGTGGTCCACAGGGTCTGGCCGGCGGAAATGATGTTCACGGTGGCGACGTTGTTCGTCGAACTGCCCTGGGAAGACACCACGGTCTGGATTTGGACGGTGGCGTTCAGGTTCCAATTATAGGTCGGCATTGGTT
>Ga0102590_1001860_pt1 | contig 28303 bp, 22 predicted proteins | sample AraplaMF_Col_mMF_FD_76859 | JGI IMG/M metagenome (GOLD analysis project Ga0102590, IMG submission 76859) | Arabidopsis root microbial communities from the University of North Carolina, USA - plate scrape MF_Col_mMF | ecosystem: Host-associated > Plants > Roots > Endosphere | place: USA... | reverse complement strand
TGACGACAGCTTCCGACATCACCACGCCCCCCGGCGGCGCCGCGCGCCGTCTCCTCGTCATGGCCGTGCTCGTGATCGTGGCGATGACCGTGCTCCGCATCGTCTACGCCTCCGCGATCGAGCTGCGCACCGACGAGGCCTATTACTGGACCTGGTCGAAAGAGACCGCGCTGGGCTTCCTCGATCATCCCCCCATGATCGCCTGGTTCATCCGCGTGGGCACCGCGATCATCGGCGACACCACGCTCGGTGTGCGCTTTGGAGGCATCGTCGCGATGCTGGTGACGCAACTGCTGCTCGCCGACATCGTCCGCCGCCTCACCCATGATGCGCGCGCTATCATGTTCGCGGTGCTGATGCCGGAGGCCGCGCTTTATTACGGCCTGCTGATGGCCAAGGTCGCGCCCGATGTCGCCATGATCCCGTTTGCGATGGCGATGATGTGGTCGCTGGTGCGGCTGGCACAGAGCGGCGACGGCCGCTGGTGGCTCGCGGCCGGGCTGTTCGCCGGCTTGTCGATGCTGTCGAAATTCACGGCCATCATGTTCGCGCCCGCGGTCGCCGCCTTCCTGCTGGTGCCGGATTGGCGCTGGCGCTGGCTGCGCAGCCCCTATCCTTACCTCGCGGTGCTGGTCGCCATCGCGGTGTTCTCGCCAGTGCTGATCTGGAACGCGCAGCACGATTGGGCCTCGTTCCGTTTTCAGGGCGTGCGCGCCACCGCCAATTACGGCATCTCGCTGCGGACGATCGGCGATTACATCGGACTGCAATTCGGCCTGGTCGGCTTCGTGATGCTGCCGGTGGTGTTGACCGGGCTGGTGACGACGGCATGGCGCGGCTATCGCACGCGGGAGGGGGTTGCGATCCTCCTGTCCACCGCGGTGCTGGTGCCGTTCCTTTATTTCCTTGCGAAATCGACGACGCTGAGGGTCGGCGACACCTGGCCGATGTTCATGTGGCCAGTCGGCTTCGCCGCGGCCGCGGTGAACCTCGTGATGCTGTCGCGTGAAAAGCGGTCGGCGCGGTTGATCCGGTCGAGCCTGTTCTGGCTCAACACGGCGGTCGTCTCGGGCATCGCGTTCGTCGTCATCGTGTTCCTCTATTACGTCGCCGCGCCCTGGAATTTCCTCGGCAAGATCGATCCGATCGGCGCCGAGGCGGGCTACGAGCAGGTCGCGGCGCGCGCGCAGGCCGCGCTCGACGAGACCGGCGCGACCTGGCTCGCCACCACGGACTACCGCACCTACGCCATGATGCGCTGGCTGTTCCGGGGCCGCGTTCCCGTGATCGAGATCAACGAGCGCGGCCGCTTCCAGGATTTCCGCGATCCCGGCATGGACAGGATCAGGGGCCGCGCCGGCATCTATGTCGGCCGCGAGCCTGACGATCGCGCCTCGGTGTGGGACGCGATCCCTGCCAAGCGCGAGCAGCTTGGCAAGGTCGAGCGCCGCTGGCGCGGCCTCGTGATCGACACATATGCGATCGAAAAACTGAGCGGCTGGACCCCGGAGCTGTCACCGCCAAAGGATTCGCCGCTATTCCAGTGGAAGGTGCTGGCGGGGGCTTACCCTCCCCTGGAGGGGGAGGGTCGATCGCGCGAAGCGCGAGCGGGGTGGGGTGATCTTTCCACGCGGGCAGTGTTGGAGGTGGAGAGACCGTCACCCCACCCCGCTACGCATGGCGCTTCGCTCCATGCGCAGCGACCCTCCCCCTCAAGGGGAGGGTAAGCGCGAGCCGCTTACGCCTCGTCGTCTTTCTTCCGCAACAGATCCGTCGCCAGATCCGACAGCTTCGGCGGCGGCAGGGCCGCGAATGGCAGCGGCCTTGTGACGTCGATCGCGGCCAATCCCAGCCGCGCCGTCAGCAGTCCGTTGAGGATCCCTTCACCGAGCCGCTGCGACAGCTTCGCCGCGATGCCGTGGCCGAGCATCTGCTGCACCAGGCTGTCGCTCGCGGCCATGCCGCCGGTGATGGCGAGATGGGCGATGACGTGGCGGAGCAGGCGGATCATGCCGAGCGCGCCGGGCCGGCCGCCATAGAGATAGGCGAGCTGGCGGATCAGCCGCAGCGCGGCGACGAACACGAACATCACGTCGATCGCCGCGCGCGGGCTCACCGCCGTGACGATCGAGACTTTCTGCGCGGCTGACGACACCAGCCGACGCGCCTCTGCATCCAGCGGCGACATCAATTCGCGTTCGGCGAGCCGGATCATGTCGGCGCCGTCGATGATTTCGCCGGTATGGCTCTCCAGCGCGGCGCGGGCGCGCGCGAGCTGCGGATTCTGGTGCGCGAGCTTTAGCAGGTCCTGCACGATGGCGCGGCTCTCCTTGCGGTCGTCGCTGGCAAGCACCGCAGCCGCGCGCGCATGCAGCTTCTCGATGGTCGCGAGGCGCGCGAGCCCGAACGCCTCGCGCCCGATCACGACCGCGAGCGCCAGCGCGGTGACGAACGCGAAGGCAATGCCGACGAAGCCGAGCGTTTCGCTGCGCGCGAACAGATCCTCGATCAGGTGGACCACGCCGAGCCCGGTGCCGAGCAGCGTCAGCCCGGCGAGCCCGGACCAGAACAGTGCACCCCAGGGGAAGCCGCGCCGCGCCGGCAGCGTGGCTTCGATCGGCACCGGCAGCGCCTGAGGATCGTGCTCCGGCGTGATCTGGATCGTGGTGCGGCCAAGTCGCGCCGCTTCATCGACCTCGGTGACGACGACGCCGGGATCGTCGAGCCGGAACGTCGCCGGCCGCCGTGGCGTGGATCGCTCGTTCATGACAGCTTGTCTCCGATCAGGAACTGCAACGCCCGGTCGAGGCGGATGTGAGGCAGCGTCGGTTCGTCCGCGCCCACGCGTTCGAGCTTGGGCGGACGGAAGCGCAGGAAGCGGAAGTCGCTTGTCCCGGCGGTTTCCGTCGACAGACCGCGGAACGCATCCGTGCCGTTGAAGAGCGCCTCGGGATCCAGAGGCAGGTCACCCGGAAAGGTCGCGACCTCCGTGGTGCCGTCGAAAAACTCGCCGCCGGCGCTTTCGCCCGCGGCCGGCGTTCCCAGGATCGACGGCAATTTGTCGCGGCCATGCGCGACCTGCGCTTCGCGCGTGGCGCGCACGGCGGCAAGCGCGACGACGTCGATCGCCGCGCCGGTATCTTCCGCGCGCGCCACGGCGCGGCCGACCGCGCGCCGCAGCACGGCTTCGAGCCGGTCGTGGCTGGAATGATGCAGATGATCCGCCTTGGTCGCCGCGAACAGGATGCGGTCGATGCGCGGGCGGAACAGGCTGGAGAGGATCGTGCTGCGGCCGATGTTGAAGCAGTCGAGAATGCCGGCAAGCGCGGCTTCGAGATCGTGCAGCGCCTCGGGTCCCGCGTTGAACGCGGCGAGCGCATCGGCCAGCACGATCTGGCGATCCAGCCGCGCGAAGTGATCACGGAAGAACGGCCGCACCACGACGTCCTTGTAAGCCTCGTAGCGGCGCACCATCATCGCCCACAGCGAGCCCTCCGGCGCCTGCCCGTCGATGGGCACGTCGAGCGGCGCAAAGGTCAGCGCCGGCGAGCCTGCGAGATTGCCGGGCATCAGGAAGCGGCCAGGCGGCAGCAGGCTCATCGCGAACCGCTCGTCGCGGCAGGCGCGCAGATAGTCGGTGAACAGCTTTGCCGCTGTGAGTGTAGCCTGCTCGTCCTCGCGTGCCTCGGGCTTGAGCGTTGCAAGGTGTGCGTGCCATTCGGCGGCGACGTGCGCGCGCGGCGCCTCGCGCGACAGCGCCAGGCTCTCGATGGACCATTGCTCAAAGCTCTTTTGCAGCAGCGGCAGGTCGAGCAGCCATTCGCCGGGATAGTCGACGATGTCGAGCGTCAGGGTGCGGTCGGCGCCGTTCGGGCGCTGGTAGTCGATCACGAGGCGCAACTCGCTGATGTCGACGGTCGAGCTCGGCCAGTGCCGTTCCTCGATCAGTGCGTGCAGATGGCTTTCATAGGCAAAGCGCGGCACGGCATCGTCAGGCTGTGGCGCCAGATTGGCCCGCGCGATCCGGCCCGAAGCATAGGCCTCGAATACCGGAAACCGGCCACCGCGGGTCAGACCGTGGATCAGCGCGGTGATGAACACGGTTTTACCGGCCCGCGACAGGCCGGTGACTCCGAGCCGCACCGTGGGATTGAAGAAATGCTCGCCATAGTCGATCAGCGCCCGGGCCGACAGGCGCGCCTCTTCGACCATATCCTGAAAGGTGAATGCCATATGAACGCTGGAAATCCCGGGCGGGGAACTGTGAGACTGTTCACAAAAGTGGCAATTGCATCGGGAAAATCAAGCTTCATACTTCCACCGCCATTGTCTGCAATCAACCGATTGAACGACGCGCGGGTGCCGAAAGACCCATAGAAGAGGGCATTGTCTTAGCCTTTACGGATTGTCATGACCGTCTTCCAACTGAAGCAGCTTGCCTCTAACTCCGTCCATGCCGCGGCCGACGCGATCGGCTGGCACTACGACCGCGCCGAACTGATCGCCGACGGCATCATCCACGCCATCGGTGTACTGTCGGGGATCATCGCCGCAACCGTCCTGGTGGTGCTTGCGGTGGTCTATGCCGACACAACCGATATCGTCGGCGTCTCGATCTATGTCGCCGGCCTGCTCTCGATGCTGGTGCTGTCGGCGACCTATAATCTCTGGCCGGTCTCGCCGGTCAAATGGCTGCTGCGCCGGTTCGATCATTCCGCGATCTATCTTCTGATCGCCTCCACCTACACGCCGTTCATCCTGGAGTTGAAGGACAGCGTGTTTGCGCTGGTGCTGCTGGTCTGCGTCTGGTGTGTCGCGATATCAGGCATCGTGTTGAAGCTTCGCTTTCCCGGCCGGTTCGACCGCGTCGCGGTCGGCATCTATCTTGCGATGGGATGGAGCGGCATCATGCTGTACGACGCTGTGGTCAAGGCGCTGCCCGCGCTGGTGCTGGGCTTCATCCTTGCGGGCGGGCTGCTCTACAGCTTTGGCGTGATTTTCCACGCCTGGCGGCGGCTGCGCTTCCAGAATGCGATCTGGCACGGCTTTGTCTTGGCCGGCGCGGCATGCCATTATACCGCGGTGCTCGACCTCGTGTTGAGCTGAGGAATTCCGCGAAGCGGTACAAGGCAAGATAAGACAAGAGGAGACGTCGCATGCAGGTGACCGACAAGGTCGTGGTCGTCACGGGCGGCGCTAACGGCATCGGCAAGGCGATGTGCGAGGCCTTCCACGCCGCCGGTGCGGCCAAGGTCGTGGTCGCCGATATGGACGCCGACAATGCAAGGGCGGTCGCCGCCACGGTGGATGGCGCGGCTTTCAAATGCGACGTTGCGCAGGAAAGGGACATTTCCCACGTCATCGAGGAGACCGAGCGGCAGTTCGGCCCGATCGCATTGTTCTGCTCCAACGCCGGCATCGGCGGCGGCTTCGATCCGATGTCGCAAAATGCCGGCGGCGCTTCGGACGAGCCGTGGCAACGGAGCTGGGCGATCCACGTCATGGCCCATGTCTATGCCGCGCGGCATCTCATCCCCCGCATGAAGGCGCGCGGCGGCGGCTATTTCCTCAACACGATCTCCGCCGCGGGTCTGCTCTCGCAGGTCGGCAGCCCGGCCTATTCCACCACCAAGCACGCCGCGGTCGGCTTTGCCGAAAACCTCGCGATCTCGCACCGCGCAGACAACATCAAGGTCTCGATCCTCTGCCCGCAGGGCGTCGACACCAACATGCTGCGCTCGATCCCCAAGGGCCCGCAATCCGGCGACGGCGATCTGACGCCCGAGCAGGTCGCAAAGGATGTGCTCGCCGGGCTCGATCAGGAGACGTTCCTGATCCTGCCGCACCCCCAGGTGCTCGGCTACATGCGCAAGAAGACTGAGAATTACGACCGCTGGATCGGCGGCATGGCCAAGATCCAGGCGAAGATGCGGGAAGAGCTCGGGAAGTAGATAAGACAGGCGCCAAAAACTCGGTGTCGTCCCCGCGAACGCGGGGACCCATAACCACAGGGAGAAGTTTGGCGAAGACTCTCGCGGTTCTGACACTTCCGCTTTGCCGATAGATCACGCGGTATGGGTGCCCGCATCCGCGGGGACGACAGCGGTGGTTACGCCACCGACTTCACCCCGGTATCCACCCGACTCTGCCACAACGCCCGCGCATAGAGCATCATCCCCTCGCGCACTTTGCGTTGTTCGGCTTCCGTGAGCACCGCCAGCGCGCCACTCACCTGCTGCCGGCCGAATGCATGCAGCACCGCCATGGTGCGCTGGCCTTTCGCCGTCAGCGACAGCCTCTTGCTGCGTGCATCATCTGCGTCCGGCGTCTCCCTGAGCTCGCCGCAATCGATCAGCTTGCGCACCAGGCGGCTGACGCTGGATTTCTCCAGCCGCAGGAAATCGCCGAGCTCGCCTGACTTCATTGGACCGCGAATGCCGATCTCCAGGATCGTATGCACGGCCGAGGGCGGATAGTCCGACGCCGCCACCGTCGCATCCATGAAACCGAGCTCGCGCACCATCAGGCGCGAGGCGGCGCGGATGTCGTCGATCAGCGAAAGCCCGGCCATCTTGACTCCCTGGGTATAGTTGTATCATACAACTATATGTGCGCAGCGGCGCGCGCAAGCGTTTTGGAGTGAGCCATGAGCGAAACCTTGCCGGCCGGAATGCGGATGAGAGGCAAGGTTTGCCTCGTCACGGGCGGCGGCAGCGGCATCGGCCGCGCCACGGCCCTCCGGATGGCGGCCGAAGGCGCGGAGGCGATCTTGGTTGCGGGCCGGCGTGAGGCCGAGATCGACGCCACCGCCGCGGCATGCCGCGAGCTCGGTACGAACGCGATCGCGATCCAGACCGACATCACGCGGGAGGACGACGTTGTGCGCCTCGTCCGCACCGCCGTCGAGCGTTGCGGCCGGCTGGACGTCGCCTTCAATAATGCCGGTTTCCAGGAACGCCGCGCGCCGCTGGAACAGCAGGGCATGGAGATCTACGACAGCGTGTTCGACGCCAATGTCCGCGCGCTGTTCCTGTGCCTGCGCCACCAGCTGCCGGCGATGCTCGCGCAAGGCCGTGGCAGCATCGTCGTCAACGCTTCCGTGAGCGGCGTGCGCAATCCCAATCCCGGCTTTTCGCTCTATTCGGCCTCGAAGGCCGCCGCGATCTCGCTGACCCGTTCGGCAGCGATGGAGAACGCTCCGCGCGGCATCCGCATCAACGCCATCGCGCCCGGCCGCGTCGTCACCGACATGATGCTGCGCGCCGGTGTCGGTGATATCGCGACCGTCAGTGCCGGCCTGCCGCTGCGGCGGATGGGGAGCCCGGAGGAGGTTGCGGAGGCCGTGGTATGGCTGTCGTCCGATGCATCATCCTACGTCGTCGGCCATGTGCTCGCGGCGGACGGCGGGTTTCTGGCGTCGTAGTTGGCGATGCGCGCGCAACAAGCTCGGTGTCGTCTCCGCGAACGCGGGGACCCATAACCACAGGGAGTTGTTGTGGCGCGAAGCTGCCCACTACGAGTCTTCGCCAAATGTCTTCCTGTGGGTATGGGTCCCTGCCTAGTGCGCAATTGCGCACTAGGCAGGGACGACATCTTTAATGCTTCTGCCCGTAAAGCACCGGCACAGCCGAGTCCACGGCCACCTCGACCAGGCTCGTGCCCTCATGCGCCATCTCGCGCTTCAGCGCCTCACCAAGCTCCGCCGCCTTGCTCACCCGCACGGCATGGCAGCCCATGCCTTCGGCCAGTCGCACGAAATCGATCCCCGGCAGCTCCAGCCCGGGCACGTTGCGCACCTGCATCACCTGGCTGAACGAGCGCATCGCGCCGTAGCCGGAATTGTTGATGACGACGATGGTGAGCGGTAATTTGCGTTGCGCGGCCGTCCACACCGCCTGGATCGAATACATCGCCGAGCCGTCGCCGATCAGGCAGACGGTGCGGCTGTGCGGCTTGCCGAGCGCCATGCCGACGGCGGCGGGCAGCGAATAGCCGAGACCGCCGCTCGCCATGGTGTAGAAACTGTCCTGGCCGCGCATCGGCATGAACTTCTGCATCGCCGGCCGGTGCGACGGCACTTCCTCGACCAGTGAGCTACCTTCCGGCATCGCCTGCGATAGCGAGTGGAGCAGGAATTCGACCGGCAGCGGATCGGCCGCCTGCGGCGCCGGCGGCAGCGTGCGCCCCTTCGGCGCTGCCCGCTTGCTCTCCGGCAGCAGGTCGAGCAGCAGGCTTAGCGCGGGCTTCATCGTCGCGATGATGCTGGTGCCGACCGGTGTCACCGCCGCGGCATCAGGATCGTCCGTGATCTGGAAGATCGTCGCGCCACCTTCGAAGATCGCGGCGTGGCCCTCGACATGGAAGGTGAACACCGGCGCGCCGATCACGACGACGAGATCGTGCTCGCGCAGCGCATCGGAGAGTTGCGCGGGCGAGGCATGCAGGAAGCCCGCGAACTGCGGATGGCGTTCGGGGAACGAGCACCGCGCCGAGAACGGGCTGACCCAGACGCTGGCCTTGGCCTTCTCGGCCACGCGCACCATCAGATCGACAGCGCCGGCGCGATCGACGCCGGGGCCGACGACGAGGGCTGGGTTCTTCGCTGAGCCGAGCGCCGCAACCAGCGCCTTCATCGCGTCAGGCTCGGGTCCGATCTCGCGGCTGACCTTGCGCGCCTCGATCGGCGCTGCGGTATGCGCCCAGTCGTCGACCGGGATCGACACGAAGGTCGGCCCGCATGGCGGCTGCATCGCGGTGTAATAGGCGCGCGCGATCGCGGCTGGCACGTCCTCGGGCCGCGCGGGTTCGACGCTGTATTTGACGTAAGGCCGCGGAAACTCCGACGCGCGTTCGGCATAGAGGAACGCCTGCAGCGGGAGGATCGAGCGCGCCTGCTGGCCCGCAGTGATCACCAGCGGCGTCTGGTTGCGATGCGCGGTGTAGATGTTGCCGAGCGCGTTGCCGACGCCGGCGGCCGAATGCAGATTGACGAAGCCGGCATTGCGCGTCGCCTGCGCGTAACCATCGGCCATGCCGACGGCGGAAGCTTCCTGCAGCGCCAGCACGTAGTCGATGTCATCAGGCCAGTCGCTCAGGAACGGCAGCTCGGTCGAACCGGGATTGCCGAAGACCCTGTCGATGCCGAAAGAGCGCAGCAGGTCGAGCGTGGCTTGCTTGACGGTGACGGATTTGGTGCCGCTCTTGCCGTTCTTGGCCATGGTTTTCTCCCCTTCTTATTCCTCATCCTGAGGAGCGCGTCTTCGCGCGTCTCGAAGGATGAAGGCCCGGCTGGTGGCCTCGCCCTTCGAGACGCGCGCCAAGGGCGCGCTCCTCAGGGTGAGGGTCTAGCAACGGCGCGTCACCACACCGCCGTCCCCTTCATCGTCGGCTGCCCTTCCGCGTTCGCGGTCCACAGCTCCATGCCCGCCTCGGTCTCATTGGCGTTGATGGAAAACTCCGTGCCCTCGAACAACGGCTGCAGGCCGCGATAGGTGAACTTCCTGGGCGCCTTGCCGCCGCGCAGCTTCGCCGCCAGTTCGACGATGAACGCCGCCTGCAGCGGGCCGTGGAAGATCAGGCCCGGATAGCCCTCGACCTTGGTGGCGTAGTCGCGGTCGTAATGGATACGGTGGCCGTTGAAGGTCAGCGCGGAATAGCGGAACAGCAGCACGGGATCGGAGACATGGGTCTCGCGGTGCTGTGCCTTCGGCGGTGGAGGCGGTGCCTTCGCGGTCGCGGGCGCGCTGCTCGTCATCTCGCGGTAGACGATGTCCTGCCGCTCGCGGATGGCGACGCCGCGCGGCGAGGAGATGCTGTGCTCGACCGAGACGAAGCACAGCGTGCCGGTCGATCCCGTCTTCACCTGCACGTCGGCAATGCGCGAGGTCCGCGTCGATTCATCGCCAACCTGCAGCGGCTGCAGGAACTCGATCTCGCCGCCGGCCCACATCCGGCGCGGCAGCGGCACCGGCGGCAGGAAACCGCCGCGGGTCGGGTGGCCGTCCGGGCCGAGCATCGACATCGGGAACACCGGCTGCGCCAAACACCAGTGCACCGTGAACGGCGCGGCGTCGCCCTTTTTGGGCTCGCCGACCTCCTGGAATAGCGTCGCGCGCAAACCCATGACGAGGTGCGCGGTGACGGTGTCGGTAGCCTCCTGGCTGCGGCCGATCCATTGCCGCAAGTGATCGATGTCGAGCTTCTCGGTCATGATGCCTCGCTCTTGTTACTTTTTCGCTGGTTTTTCGCCGATTGCGGGCACGGGGCCGTAGCTGCGCGTCTCGCCGACGATGATCGGCGCTGGCGCGGGATAGCTGACGCGCCCGTTCGGCGTGTCGACCTCGATGCGGCGCAGATGCGGATGCTTGGTGAGGTCGGCCATGGTGTTGACCTCGGCAAAGGCAATGTCGGCGGCGGAGAGCCGTTTGAGCAGCTCGTCGCGCGTGAGGCTGCCGAAGGCATCGGCCACCGTCTTGTCGGTGAAGTCGCGGTTGCGAACGCGCTCGACGCCGTTGGCGACGCGCGGATCATTCGGCAGGTCGGGCTGATCCAGCACCTTCGCGCAGAGCGTCTTCCACTCACGCTCGCTCTGGATCGAGATCAGGATGTCCTTGCCGTCCTTCGAGGTGAACACGCCATAGGGGGCGATCGAGGGATGGCGCAGGCCCATCCGCTTGGGCGGATTGCCGGCCTCGGCGTTGAGCAGCGGCACGGTGCACCAGTCGGCCATCACGTCGAACATGGAGATGCGGATGTCGGCGCCCTTGCCGGTGCGCCCGCGGCCGATCAGCGCTTCCAAAATCGCCGCATGCGCGGTCGCGCCGGTCGCGACGTCGACGATCGACATGCCGACGCGCGAGGCGCCGTCGGGATTGCCAGTGATCGAGGCAAGCCCGCTCTCGGCCTGGATCAAGAGGTCATAGGCCTTGCGCTGGGCGTAGGGGCCATCGTCGCCATAGCCGGTGATGGTGCAGGAGATCAGCCTGGGATAGTCCTTCAAGAGCCGCTCGCGCGAAAAGCCGAGCTTGTCCATCGAGCCCGGCTTCAGGTTCTGCAGCAGCACGTCGGCGCTCGCGATCAGCTTCTCCAGTTCGGCGCAGCCTTCCTTGGTGGCGAGATCGACCACCGCGGATTGTTTGCCGCGGTTGAGCCACACAAAGTAGCTGCTCTGGCCCTTGGCCGCTGCGTCATAGCCGCGCGCGAAATCGCCCTCGGGCCGTTCGATCTTGATCACTTCCGCGCCGGCATCCGCAAGGCGCGACGAGCAGAACGGCGCCGCCACGGCCTGCTCGACCGCGATCACCCTGATCCCGTCCAATGCTCCCATGGCGCGACCTCAGTACGAGCGCGGCATGCCGAGCACGTGCTCGGCGATGAAGGACAGCACGAGGTTGGTCGAGATCGGCGCGACCTGATAGAGCCGCGTCTCGCGGAATTTGCGCTCGACGTCGTATTCCTCGGCGAAGCCGAAACCGCCATGGGTCTGGACGCAGGCATTCGCCGCTTCCCACGACGCATCGGCCGCCAACATCTTGGCCATGTTGGCTTCCGCGCCGCAATCGAGCCCGGCCTCGTATTTGCGCGTGGCCTCCTTAACCATCAGCTCGGCCGCGCGCATCGCGGCATAGGCCTTCGCGATCGGGAACTGTATGCCCTGATTCTGGCCGATCGGCCGGCCGAACACGCTGCGCTCCTTGGCGTAGTTCGTCGCCTTGGCGATGAACCACTTTGCGTCGCCGACGCATTCGGCCGCGATCAGGATGCGCTCGGCATTCATGCCGGAGAGGATGTAGCGGAAACCCTTGCCTTCCTCGCCGATCAGATTCTCCGCCGGCACCTTCATGTCGGTGAAGAACACTTCGGTGGTGGCGTGGTTCATCATGGTGCGGATCGGGCGAATCTCGAGGCCCTTGTTCTTGGCTTCGCGCATGTCGACGATGAACACGGAGAGACCGTCGGTGCGCTTCTTGACCTCGTCCTTCGGCGTGGTCCGTGCCAGCAGCAGCATCAGGTCGGAATGCTCGGCTCGGCTGGTCCAGATCTTCTGGCCGTTGACGACATAGCCGGCATTGCCGTCCTTGCGCGCGAAGGTCTTCAGCGAGGTGGTGTCGGTGCCGCTGGTCGGCTCGGTGACGCCGAACGCCTGCAGCCGCAATTCGCCGCTCGCGACCTTCGGCAGATATTTCGCTTTCTGCTCGTCGCTGCCGTGCCGCAGCACCGTGCCCATCGTGTACATCTGGGCATGGCAGCCGCCGCCGTTGCAGCCGGCGCGCTGGATCTCCTCGAGGATTGCCGCCGCCGCGGACAGCTTCAGCCCCGCGCCGCCATATTCCTCGGGGATCAGCACCGAGAGATAGCCGGCCTCTGTCAGCGCGTCGACGAAGGCCTTCGGATAGGCCATCTCGCGATCGAGCTTGCGCCAGTATTCGCCGGGAAACTGCGCGCAGAGCTTTGCGACGGCTTCGCGGATGTCGGCGTGATCTTCGGTGTGGTGGTCTTCACTCATGGCGTTTCCCAATGGTAGCGGCAGTCAAGATAACGCCGGCCAACCCTCTGGCGTTGTGAAAACAATGCCAGCCCCCTATGCTCATTTGCTATAGCGTATGGAGTAGCCTTCCAGGATTGGCAAGCATGGATTTCCGTCAGCTCAGGACCTTCAGTTGCGTGGCGGAGCTCGGCAGCCTCTCCAAGGCCTCCGACACGCTGCGCGTGGCGCAGCCCGCGCTCAGCCGGCAGATCAAGCTCTTGGAACACGAGCTGCGCGTCGAGCTGTTCACGCGCAACGGCCGCGGCATGGTGTTGACCGAAGCCGGCCGCCTGCTGCTGGCGCGCACCTCCGGCATCGTGCGGCAGATCGACCAGATCCGCGACGATATCCAGTCGGCCAAGGGGCCGCCGTCCGGCCAGGTCGTGCTCGGCCTCGTCCCGACCGTGAGCTGCGTGCTGTCGGCGCGCTTTGCGCGGCGCTGCGTCGAAAAATTTCCCGGCATTTCGCTGCGCATCGTCGAGAGCTACAGCGGCCACCTGGTCGAATGGCTGCATCGCGGCGAGATGGATCTCGCCATCCTCTACGGCCGCTCCGCGGATCTGCATCTCAACGTCGAGAGCCTCGGCCGCGACAACATCGTCGCGGTCGGCCCGCGCGGCTGCGGCCTTGCGCGCAAGAAGAGCGTCGAGATCGGCTGGCTGTTGCGGCAGCGGCTGGTGCTGCCCAGTCATTCCCACGGCCTCCGCGCGCTGATCGAGCACGCGGCCGCCCAGCGCAAGATCAAGCTCAACGTCCAGCTGGAAGCGGATTCTTTTCGCGTGCTGACCAGCCTGGTCGAGGAGGGCCTTGGCTTTGCGCTGCTGCCGCCGTCGTCGGTGCACGGCGAGGTCGCCGACGGGCGGCTGGAAACCGCTGTCGTCTCCAGGCCGATGACGCGCGAGCTCATTTTCGCCTCTCCGATCGACCGCCCGGCCTCGACGGCCTCGCTCGCCATCACTGCCCTCCTGCGCGACGAGGTCGCCGCCTGCCGCAAGGAAGGCCTGTGGGACATCAAGCTGAGCTAGATGCTTGCAGTGTCGTAGAACAGCCGCGCGCCATCGTGCCTTCGCATCTGGCGCGACCTGTCATGCCGGAATTTTATAGCTGGGCCGGCACCGCGTTCACCGCTGCGGCCGTGACGCGCATGTGCGGCCAAAACCTCGTCATTGCGAGCGCAGCGAAGCAATCCAGACTGTCTCCGCGGTGGGATTCTGGATTGCTTCGCTGCGCTGGCAATGACGGTGGATAGAGCCTATCCCGGTATCCGCACCGGCAGCGACTCATATCCCTTGATGAAGCTGGAATAGATCCGCTTCGGCTCGCCGACCACCTCGATGCGGTCGAACCGCTTCAGCATCTCCTCCCAGACGATTCTGAGCTGCAGCTCGGCAAGGCGCATGCCGACGCAGCGGTGGATGCCGAAGCCGAACGAGAGATGGGTGCGGGGCCGCGGGCGGTCGATGATGAACTCGTTCGGCTTGTCGAACATCTCCTCGTCGCGGTTGCCGGAGACGTACCACATCACGACGCGGTCGCCCTTCTTGATGTGCTTGCCGCCGATTTCAGTGTCCTGCAATGCGGTGCGGCGCATGTGCGCGAGCGGCGTCTGCCAGCGGATCACCTCCGGCACCATGGAATCGATCAGTTCCGGATTGGCGCGGAGCTTGTCGTACTGCTCGGGATTCTCGTTCAGCGCCAGCACCGAGCCCGTCATGGTGTTGCGCGTGGTGTCGTTGCCGCCGACGATGAGCAGGATGATGTTGCCCATGAGGTTGTCGGGGTCCATGAAACGCGTGGCGTCGTTGTGCGCCATCAGCGACAACAGGTCGTTGCGCGGCGCGGAGTTGACGCGCTCGTTCCAGAGCTTCGACATGTAGGCGTAGCACTCGTCCATCTCGCGGCGGCGCTCTTCGGCGGAGGCGACGATGCCGCTCTTGGGCAGCGCGGTCGCGACATCAGACCAGCGCGTCAGCTTGCGCCGCTCTTCCCAGGGGAAGTCGAACAGGGTCGCCAGCATCTGCGTCGTCAGCTCGATCGAGACCCGCTCGACGAAGTTGAAGGTCTCGTTGCGCGGCAGATTGTCGAGCACGGTCTGCGAGCGCTGCCTGATCAGTTTTGCCAGCTCGTCCAGATGCGCCGGCGTGAACATCGGCGACACCGTCTTGCGCTGCGACGAATGACGCGGCTGGTCCATCGCGATGAAGCTCGGCCAGTCATAGCCCTGCGGCACGTCGCGGATCCCGATGCCGCCGAGCGTCGAGTCGGATGAGAAGATGCCGTGATTGGTGTCGACATGCATGATGTCGTCGTACTTCACCACCGACCAGTACGGCTCGATCGGCGCGTTGGTGCAGTAATGCACCGGCTCTTCCTTGCGCAGCCGTTCGAACCACGGCCACAGCGTGTCGTCCTGGAATAGCCTCGGCGCGCCGGGGTGAAACTGCGCCAACGGCGTCGCATAGGCCTCCTCGCGGGCCCTGCGCATGCGTTCGGCCTTGTCGGTCTTGACCGGAGTCTGGATGTTCATTGGTGGTAGCTCCAGTGTTGGTTTCTAACCTCTCCCGCTTGCGGGAGAGGCAGCGGCCGCCACCGGCGGCCGACCTCTTAAGAAACGCCGAGGCAAAGCCTCGGCTATGGCGCAGCGCCGGGTGAGGGTTTTCTCCTCTTGGGGGCTCTCGATTGAGGAGACACCCTCTCCCCAACCCTCCCCCGCAAGCGGGGGAGGGGGCGCAGCTTCCCCGTGGATTTCATTCGGGCTCATCGTTCCTCACGCCGCAATCTTCACCGGCAGAGCTTCAAAACCCTTTACGAAACTCGAATAGACCCGCTTGGGTTCACCCACCACGTCGATATGGTCGAAACGCTTCAGGATCTCTTCCCAGATAATCTTGAGCTGGAGTTCGGCAAGCCGCAAGCCGACGCAGCGGTGGATGCCGAAGCCGAAGGACAGATGCGTGCGCGGGCGGGCGCGATCGATGATGAAGTCGTAGGGCCTCTCGATCGCCTCCTCGTCGCGGTTGCCCGAGACGTACCACATCACGACCTTGTCACCTTTCCTGATCTGCTTGCCGCGGAACTCGAAATCGGCGAGCGCGGTGCGGCGCATATGCGCCAGCGGCGTCTGCCAGCGGATCACCTCCGGCACGAAACTGTCGAGCAGCGCCGGATTGTCGCGCAGCTTGCGATACTGCTCCGGATGCTGGCTCAGTGCGTGGAGCGAGCCTGACATGGTATTGCGTGTGGTGTCATTGCCGCCGACGATCAAAAGAATGAGATTGCCGAGGAAGTTTTTCGCATCCATGTCGCGCGTGGCGGCGCCATGCGCCATCATCGAGAGCAGGTCGCTTTTCGGCGGCTGCGCGATGCGCTCCTTCCACAGCCGGGCGAAATAGCCGGCGCATTCCGCAAGCTCGGCCTGCCGCTCGTCTTCGGTGGCGACGAGGCCGTCGGGCCCGGGAATGGTGGTGGCGATATCGGACCAGCGCGTCAGCTTGCGGCGGTCCTCCCAGGGAAAGTCGAACAGCACGGCGAGCATCTGGGTGGTGAGCTCGATCGAGACGCGATCGACCCAGTCGAACACTTCACCGCGCGGCAGATTGTCGAGGCACTCCGCCGAGCGCTTGCGGATGTTGAGGGCGAGATTGTCCAGATGCGTCGGCGTGAACATCGGTGCCACGGTCTTGCGCTGGGCGGCATGGCGCGGCGGGTCCATCGAGATGAAACTCTCGCGGCGCAAATCCGGGTCGATGTCGCGGATGGTGATGCCGCCGAGCGAGGAGGCCGAGGAGAACACGGAATGGTTGGTCTCGATCTCCATGATGTCGTTGTAGCGCGTCACCGACCAGTACGGCCCGAACATCGAGTCCTTGCAATAGTGCACGGGATCTTCCCGGCGCAGGCGGTCGAAATAGGGCCAGAACGTATCGGTCCTGAACAATTCGGGATCGCCCGGATCGAACTGCTCCAGCGGCAGTGATGACGCACGCTCGCGCAATGCGTCGAGCTTGGCCGCGCTCTCGATGGTCCCATGCATGACCGTTCTCCCTGACATTTCCCCGCGCGCCTTTTTATGAATTCTGCGCTGCGGTATTTGATTTGCAATTACAGCCCGTTGTCGGCGCCGGAGCAAGGGTGAGTTTCGCCACATCCAACCTTTGCGAGAGGGTTGGATGGCCGTCACGTCGGTCTGTCAACGTGATCTCCCGCACGCCGTTGCCCGTGGAATCATGCAAGAAGCGGACGGAAATCGAGCCAAATCGAACCCGCCCGTCTTGGGGCTCGACTAATCTTTGATCTATAGTTTGAAAGCAACAGATCCGCATCCCGAGGTTGCCGCCGTGAACGACATGCAATGGGCCCCGATCGGCTCCGAACCGCTCCCGCCGCCGCTGCCGCCCACGCGGGTCGATTTCACCGGCAACCGCTCCGAATTCCGCAAATTGGTCACCAAGGGTGCCTTGCTGGAGCTCGTCACCTTCGGCTTCTACCGGTTCTGGCTCGTCACCGACATTCGCCGTCATCTGTGGTCGCACACCGCGATCGACGGTGACGCCGCCGAATATACCGGCCGGGCCAAGGAGCTTTTGATCGGCTTCCTGTTCGCGCTCGCGATCCTGGTGCCGATTTATCTCGCTTATTTTCTCGTCGGTATCGAGTTCGAGCGCTGGCAGGGCTTTGCCTCGACGCCGCTGTTCATTAGCTTCTACGCCTTCGGCCAGTTCGCGATCTTTCGCGCGCGGCGCTATCGGCTGACGCGCACGGTCTGGCGCGGCGTGCGATTCTGGATGGACGGCTCGGGCTGGGCCTATTCGTTCCGCGCCATGGCGTGGGGCCTGCTGGTGTTCCTCACCCTCGGCCTGGCGCTGCCGTGGCGCGAAGCCTCGCTCGAGCGCTACAAGATGCGGCACACCCATTACGGCGATCTCTCCGGCGATTTCGAGGGAGACGGCTGGACCTTCTTCAAGCGTGCGTGGTGGCTGTGGCTGCTGAGCCCGATCGCGCTCCTCATCTTCCCGATTGCGCCGTTCGTCTATGCCGAGTTCAAGGCGCGCGAATGGCGCTGGTGGCTCGACGGCATCCGCATCGGCGAGGTCAGCCTGTCCTCGCAATTGCCGCATGACGCCTTCTATGGCCTGTACTGGAAAGTGATCGGCTGGTGGATGCTGCTCACGGCCGTCTTTGCTGCCTATATGGGCGGCGCCGCGTTGCTCGTCGTCCAGCTGAGCGGCGTTCCGGCCGATCAAATGTTCGAAGCCGGCAATACGGCCAGGAGCATCCCGATGGTCGTGATGATGGTCATCGGCTATTTTGCCCTCGCGCTCGCGATCAACATCGTCATGCGGGTCTATCTGCAGCGTGATATCTGGGCCAAGGTGCTGGAGACCGTCGAGGTGCACAACATCGGAGCCGCGGCGGACGTGCGTGGCAGCGGCGAGCTTGCCAGCGCGCTCGGCGAGGGTTTTGCCGACGGGCTCGATGTCGCGGGATTTTGATCTGTGACTGAGGTGTCACCTGAGTCCCCCAGGCAGTCCGCCAGGCCGACGATCTTCTTCGATGGCGTGTCGAGCCGCAGGCGGCAGGTGACGCTGGCGCTCGGCGACGCGCTCGAGATTGCCGAGGAGGGCGTCGCGCCCCTTCGCTGGGCCTATGCCGACATCCGCCGCGCCGACAGCCCGGCCGGAGTGTTGCGCCTTGCCTGCACCTCCGCGCCGTCCCTGGCACGCCTCGAAATCCGTGACGCCGCGCTGGCCGCCGACGTCGCCGCCCGCTGCCTGCGTCTCGACGAGCACCAGACCTCGCGTCGCGGCGTCGCAAAAATCGTCGGCTGGTCGGTGGCGGCCGCCGCCTCCATCGTCTGTGTCGTGTTGTTCGGCGTGCCGCTCGCCGCGGACCGTCTCGCGCCGCTGGTGCCGAAACCGATCGAGCGGCGCATCGGCGATGCGTCGGAGGTCCAGGTCAAGACCGTCTTCGGCGGCAAGGCATGCGAGGATCCGGCCGGGAAAGCCGCCTTCGTCAAGCTCGTCAACCGCCTGCGTGATGCCGCCGGCCTCGACGACGATGCCATGACGGCGGGCGTTCTGCCGACCTCAATACCGAACGCGTTCGCGCTGCCCGGCGGCAAGGTCTACTTGCTGAAGGGCCTGCTCGACAAGGCGGAGAACCCGGACGAGATCGCCGGCATCCTTGCCCATGAGCTCGGCCATCTCAAGCATTACGACAACATGCGCGGGCTGATCTACAACGGCGGCACCTCGTTCCTGATCGGCCTGCTGTTCGGCGACGTCACCGGTTCCTCCGCCGTGATCTTCGCCTCGCGCAGCGTGGTCGAGGCCTCCTATTCGCGCGAGGCCGAGACCGCTGCCGATACGTTCTCGATCGAGATCATGCACAAGCTCGGCCGCTCGCCGAAGCCCGCGGCCGAGCTGATGTACCGCATCACCGGCAAGGAAGGCGGCGGCCTCACGTCGATCCTGGCGAGCCATCCGCTCACCGAGGACCGGCTCGCCCGCATGACGAAAGAAGACCGCCCCGCCAGCGGCCCGCCGCTGCTGACGGACAAGGAGTGGCAATCGCTGAAGGGGATTTGCGGCAGCGGGAAGATCTGAAAGTTATCGTGTCCCGTAAGCGCGGTCGCCGGCGTCGCCGAGGCCCGGCAAAATAAAACCGTTCTCGTCGAGGCCTTCGTCGACTGCCGCCGTCCAGATCGGCACGTCCGGATGAAATCCGCGCAGCCGCTCGAGCCCTTCGGGCGCGGCGATCAAACAGGCCAGGCGAATGTCCTTGGCGCCGCGCTCCTTCAGCCGGTCGATTGCGGCCACGGCCGTGTTGGCGGTGGCAACCACCGGCGTCACCACGATCGCCAGGCGCTCGCTGAGATCGGACGGCGATTTGAAGAAATACTCGACCGCCGCAAAGCTGTGCGGCTCGCGGTAGAGCCCGATATGCGCGACCCGCGCGGTCGGCACCAGATCCATCATGCCGTCGACGAAGGTCGTGCCGGCACGCAGCATCGGAACGAACACCAGCTTCTTGCCGGCGATCTTGGCCGAGTGCATCGTCGCCAGCGGCGTCTCGATCACGGTGTCGGCGAGCGGCAGGTCGCGCGTCACCTCGTAGCACAGCAGCATGCCGATCTCCTTGATCAGCTCGCGGAATGACTTGGTCGAGATGGACTTGTCCCGCACCAAGGTCAGCTTGTGCTGCACCAGCGGATGATCGACGATCGTGACGCCTTCCATGATCGGATGCTCCTGAAATTCATCGAGTCGTCATTGCGAGCGCAGCGAAGCAATCCAGAGTTCCACCGCGGAAAGATTCTGGATTGCTTCGCTGCGCTCGCAATGACGCGCGTGGTCGCAAATCTCTGTTCATGCTCTAAAACACCGTGCCGTCGCTGATCACCTTGAGCGGCGGCGAACCATCGGGCCGGCGCGCAAAGGCAATGGCGCGGCCTGCGGCCCAGCTGCCGCCTTCCAGGATGCTGGCGAGCGGCAACGAGGCCGGCGTGCGGTCGAGCTTTGCGCGAACGAGGTCGGCAAGCCGGTCCAGCAGCGCCACCGTCAGTGCACGCCACTCGACGACGAGCAGCGAATCGACTGCATGCGCGCGACCGGCGTCCGCGGGATCGCGCAGGCGCAGCACCGCATGATCGACGAACAGGCCGCCGTTGCGATATTCGGCAAGCCCGGTCAGGCCGTCGATATCGGTGACGTCGAAGCCGGCACGCTGGAGCGGCTCGATCAGCGAATAGCTCAGCCATTGCGACAGCTTGTGCAGCGGCACGAGGCCGGTGGTCGCATCATTCGTCTGAAGCGCGGGATGGCGCCAGCAATCGCCGAGCGGAATCCCGGCAAGTTCGAGTCGCGATGGCCAGATCGGCCCAAGCTGGTTCAATACCGCGGAGAGGATCGCGGGCGCGGCGATGGCGCCGTCCTTGGCTTGCGCTGCGATGTAGTCGAACAGGCCGCCCGGCCGCGGGCTGTCGTGCAGGCCGAAAACATCCGCGCGCTCCACGACGAGCCGGCCGAGACGCTGCAGGAGATCCGTACGGCCTTCGAGGCCGAGCAGGGGATTGGCGTCCGTCACCTGAAACGCGGATGTCAGTGCGGCGAGCGGCAGCTTCGCGAGCACGCCCGCGTCGACCCTGAACGGCGCGCGCGGATCGCCGGAAAACAGGCCCTTCGCGAACATATCGAGGCTCGCGATCGCGAGCCCCTCGGACCGGCCGATGCCTTCTCCCGTCACCGCGTCGCGATAGCGCCATGCAGCACCCGCGCCGGCATCGAGCAGCACGCTGACGATGGCGAGATCGAACTCGGCGCGCGCACGCGCGGCGCGGTCAGGCCACGATGCGGCCTCCGCCAGCCGCGCCCAGCGGTCGACGCCGCCGAGCACGAAATGCCGCCACCGCGCATGGAACGGAATCTCCAGCGTCGGATAGGCCTTTCGCGTCCCCGCGACCACGGCCTCCGCGACGCCGTCCATGCGATCGAGATCGATGGTGAAATGCGTGAGCCCGCCGTCCAGGCCGATCTCGAGCATGTCGCCAGCCCGCGCGCGGACCGCTGCTGCACTGAGCAGCGAGCGGGCCTGCAGTTCCAGAGCGTCGGTCATCGCCTGATCAGTATTTTTCCAGCGACCGACCGACCACGCCATTCACATCCTTCTCCGGCGCGATGTCGGTCGAGTAATAGCCGGCCGCCTTCTTCGCGGCGATCTCGACATGGGCGTCGGCCGGAATGAGTTCGAGCGGGATCGGCACGCGCTCGACGATGTCGATGCCTTGCGACGTCAGCGCGTCATGCTTCATGTCGCTCATCGACAGGAAGCGGTCGATGCGCTTCAGGCCGAGCCAGTGGATCGTATCCGGCATCAATTGCTGGAAGCGCGCATCCTGGACGCCGGCGACGCATTCGGTGCGTTCGAAATAGGCGGCGGCCGCATCGCCGTCCTCCTGCCGCTTGCGCGCATTGTAGACCAGGAATTTGGTGACCTCGCCGAGCGCGCGGCCTTCCTTGCGGTTGTAGATGACGAGCCCGAGCCCGCCCTCCTGCGCGCCGCGCGCGGATTCCTCGATGCCGTGGATCAGGTAGGGCCGGCAGGTGCAGATGTCGGAGCCGAACACGTCGGAGCCATTGCACTCGTCATGCACGCGGCAGGTGATCTTGGTGCGATGGTCGGGCAGTTTCGTCACATCGCCGAACATGTACACCGTGGTGCCGCCGATCGGCGGCAGGAACACCTTCATGTCCGGCCGGGTCACGAGCTCGGGGAACATGCCGGCGGTCTGCTCGAACAGCGTGCGGCGCAGTTCAGTCTCGTTGGTGCCGAAGCGCTCGGCGAGTCCAGGCAGGTACCAGACCGGATCGATCGCGATCTTCACCACGGAGACGCTGCCATTGGCATGCACGACCTCACCGTCGGCGCGCAGCCGCTTTGCCGCCAGCGCCTCGCGGATCTCGGGCAGGTCCAGCCGCGCGCGGGTCACCGCGATGCTCGGACGGATATCGATTCCCTCGGCGATGTCCTTGCCGAAATTCTCGGCGACCAGATGACCCCAGGGATCGAGTGCGACGATCTTGGCGGGATCGCGCCATTGCTCGAACGGCCCGATGGTCGCTGCCGGAAACGTGTTGGTGAGGTCGGGGCGCCGGATCGGATCGAGTGCGCCGGCGGACACCGCGAGCGCGCGATACATCGCGTAGGAGCCGCCATGGCTGCCGATCACGTTGCGATCCCCGGCGCGCGACACCGTGCCGATGATCGGCCCGCGGGCACGCGCATCCGCGGCACCCCAATGGATCGGGAAGGCGGCCTTCCGGCCCGGCTCCGGATGGGAGGTCAGGCGGATGTGGTCGGTACGGTTCGCGCGGCTCATGACCAAACTCCCAAAAAGCCAACGGCCCGCCGCTCGGACGGGCCTGGCTCGGTCGCGCCACCACCGGCGGCGCAAGATCAATCCAACATATTGTAGCGGCGAGCCGCGACAGACAAGTTAATGGTGTCGCATGACAGCGCCGTCTCATGGCCGATGCCGTTCATGTGAGCATCGCCATGCCAGCCCCCGAACGGCGCGCCGGCACGAGCCGGGGCGCCTGGGGCCACTCATATATATGAAATTGTTTACGTTTTTTAAGGGGCTGCCGTGCGTGCCTAGACCAATTCCCGCTCGCCCGAGGGTGTCCTGATCACCGCGCGAAATGACGGTCTCGGGTCGGGGCAGAAGCGGATGCGGGGGTCGTCCAGAACGCCCGAAAGCGCCGTCCGGATCGTGTCCGCCGCGGGGTGCCGGATCTCGAACGCCACCAGCGCGCAGCCGAGGTCAGGCATGCGCGAAGCTGGATGCGGGCCTTCTGGCCATTCGATCACGGTTGGAAACGCGCCACCGAACGGCATCGAGCCGTCGGGCGGAACGGAGATCAGCCATTCGAGGTTGCCGCGCGTCACCGTGATCGCCGGCCGGGCGGCCTGCGGGATTTTTACAAGTGCCGATGTGATGTCGGACGTGCTCACGACCCAGGTCATGAGCTTCGGCGAGGATGCGAGCGCCGCATGCGTCTGCGGATCGTCCAACGCGAACCAGCGTGGTCGGGTCGGCGCGGAGGCCTGTGGGTCCGGCGCGATGACTTCGAGGAAGCTCGTCTCGCTCAGCCGCAGCAGATGATTATGCGTCCCCATCAGCGGATGCGCACCGCCGGCCGGCGGCGCAATGCCGAGCGCTTTCTCGACATAGGCAACGCCCTCGGCAAGGTCGTTCGCGGCGACGGTGATGTGGTCGAGACGAAGCATGGCCGCCATCTTGCACAAATTGCCTACGTCCACACCCTCCAAACAGGTGACTGGATAAAACATGCATATTCAGACATATCGACTGGATCGGCTCAGTCTCCGGAGACCCCCATGCCCGCCGCCAGCTACATCGATCCCCGCAACGGACAGCTCTATCCGCTCGACCAGCCGCGCTGGTGCTCGGACCAGCGCACGCCGCTGCTGGTGACGCCGGGGCCGGGCATCTCGCGCGACGACATCGAGCCGCGCACGCGCTCGCTCTGGCGCTACCGCGCGGCGCTGCCGATCGAGATCGCAAAGCCGGTCACGCTCGGCGAGGGCTGCACGCCGCTGGTCCAGCAGGAGTGGGGTGACCTGCGCCCGCTCTTCAAGCTCGAATGGTTCAACCCGACCGGCAGCTTCAAGGATCGCGGCTCGGCGGTGATGCTGTCCTTCCTGCGCCAGATCGGCGTCGATGCCATCCTGGAGGACTCCTCCGGCAATGGCGGCTCGTCGATGGCGGGGCTTGGCGCCGCCGGCGGACTACGCGTGAAGATTCTGGCGCCAGCCTCGACGTCGCCGGCCAAGATCGCGCAGGTGCGCGCTTATGGTGCGACGGTGCAACTCGTCGAGGGCCCGCGCGAGGAATCGGAGGCCGAGGCGATCCGCCAGTCGAGCCAGACTTTTTACGCCAGCCACAATTGGCAGCCGTTCTTTCTGGAAGGCACCAAGTCGCTCGCCTATGAAATCTGGGAAGACCTCGGCTTTCGCGCGCCCGACAACGTCATCATGCCGGTCGGCGCCGGCAGCAGTCTTTTAGGGTGCGCCTTCGGCTTCCGCGAGCTGTTGAAATCAGGCCAGATCGCCAAGCTGCCGCGCCTGTTCGCGGCGCAGCCGCTGAATTGCTCACCGATCGATGCGAGCTTTCAGGCCGGCGTCGACACGCCTGCTACGCGCGAGGTGAACAAGACCATCGCCGAAGGCACGGCCATCAAGAATCCGCTGCGGCTGCGCGAGATCATCGCCGCTCTGCGCGAGAGCGGCGGCGGCACTGTTGCGCTCACCGAGGACGAGATCGTCGCGGCCTTGCGTCGTCTTGCGCGCCAGGGCCTGTTCGCCGAGCCGACCAGCGCCAGCGCGGCGGCCGCGCTGGAAAATCTCTCCGCCATCGGCGCCATCAAGGCGAGCGAGACCACGGTCGCGGTCCTCACCGGCACCGGCCTGAAGGCTGCGACCACCGTGGCCGATCTCGTGCAGTAAGAGACGATCCTGGAGGCAGTTGGCGCTCAGGCGTTGGTTGGCTGAAACAGCGCTTTGTCGCCGAACATCTTGCGCGCTCTTGCGACGAGCGCGGCGTGCCAGGGCAGAGGGACGACCTCGATCGTGCGGATGTGCATGCCGAGCACTCGCTCGTCGTTGCCGATGCCGTTCTCGCTGGGGCAGAAGGCGGCCGGACACGACATCTCCAGCTCCACGAAATCGTCGTGGGCGCGATCCTTGAGGTCGAGATTGAATGTCATCGCGCCGGGCGACCTTACCCTTCCCTTAAGAGAGACGCCGCGATGTCTGAGCGTGATCTTCGTGCATTGGAACGACTCCATGAACGTGATCTTGAGCCGGCAGGCCTGCGTCATCCAGGCGCCTGGAAGCCTGACGGTCGCCGACGATCCGTCGCTCCATCGACCCCCCGGTTCGTCGTTGAGCCAGTTGAGGCCGAGAAAAGGGCGGTCGTTGCCGCCGGCGCCGAAGCGAATGCGCCTCTCATTCAGGTCGATTGGAGGAGGGGGCGATTCCTGTCCGAGCGAGGCCAGGAAGTCCGCGCGACGTCGCGACGTGTCGGGTCCGGCTTCCATCGCCATGCTCAGTGCCCGCCCGTGACCCGTCGCAGGCCAGAGCAGACCGGCCGCGACGGCAACGGCGTTGCGTCGCTGTTCCAGCAGGCTCTCGTCGCTCAACAGCGTCCGAATCTGATCCTGCATTCCGGCAGCGCCAATCGCTGGCGGAATCAGCTCGAGAATTTCGCCGGGCAACCCGCGCAGCGCGGTGGGCGTGGCGACGATGGGGTGGCCGGCCGCCATCGCCGTCAGCGTCTTGATCGCGATGCCCGTGCCGTGCTCGTCGGGGCACACCGAGATGCGGGATGAATCGCGCAAGGAATCGATGTCCGGGACAAAGCCGAACCATCGCGTCGCGGGCAGCCTGTTCTTCCAATGCGCTTCGAGGACCTCGTTGACGCGGCCCACGATGGCGATCCTGAGTTTTGCCAGTTGGGGATCGCATGCGATGACGTCGTTGAGGAAGCGATCGAGCGCCGGGACGTTGAAATGGTGAGGGTTCATCACGATCAGGATGTCCCAGGGGGCATCGGGTCCGGCCTTGAGGGCCGGGCGCGCGTACGGTCTCGGCAGAACGAAGACGAATCGGGACGCGTGCCGCCGGATTTTCCTGAGGTCCGAGAGCGACAGCGCGATGCAGACGTCGACGGTGCGCCAGGCGAGCCGCTCCAGCCTGAGATGCCTCTTCAAGGTTCCGGGGGCGGAGAATGCGGGCGCTTCGGGCAGCACGCGCCACTGTGTCAACCGCATGCAGGTGATGTCGTCGTGGGTTTCCAGGACATATTTCGCGGCGGGACACGCCGTGAGTGCGAAGCCCATGTGATAGACATAGTTGATGACGGCAATGTCGGCGCGCGCGACGAGATCCGACATCAGATCGTCGGGAATAACGAGATTGATCCGGCCACGGATCGCATGGCGTAAATATTCGTCCGCCTCGCGGTCGTCGACGATTGCGGGCAAGCCGGTGGCGCATGCCAGCGTGTCGATGTGCGTTGTCGCATCCACGTTTGTCTCCGCGACGAACTTCGCAATGCGCCGCCGCATCGTCGGGCCGGGGCAGCCTTCCGGTTCGACGATGACGCGCAGGACGAACCATCCGCGGTCGAGCATCGCCTCGACCTGGTTGGAGAAAACCGTATGGCTGCCCCCATAGAACCAGGCCGGCTGAAACTGAACAGCGAGCACTTGATCCGCCAGCATGCTCTCGAATGCGCCATCCCCACGTTCGAGCAGCGCAGCAGGGCCGTACCGGTTCGCTTCCGCGTGATCGAGGGCGGCCAGGCCCTCGTTGCGCAGTCGTTCGACGCAGTCTGGATCTCCGACGAAGAGCGCCGACCGGAACGGCCAGCCGCTGCGCATTCGGTCACCAAGGCGATGAAAGAACGCCGGTGACGATCCCTGTTCGAGGATGATGATCGAGGGCACGTCATACCGCGCCTGGCGACCGAGCAGCTGCAGCGCGCGGAGATTGAAGAGGGATTCGACTTCCGTGAGCGATAGTCCCGACACGACGAAGCCGTCATGCGACGACGCGACGGCGTCGATGGCCTGAAGCGTCTCGCGATCATTCCCGAATGCAAAGCGGGACAGCGTCCAAGGAAATATTCGCTGCTGGCCCTCCGTCGGCCCCGATGAGAGAGCAAGCTCATCGGCCTCGGTGCTGGGGGATATCCAGCCGACTCGGACGGAATCGTCGTGCATGCGTAAATTGCCTGATCATTCTGGAAATGTCGTGTCGTGGCGGCATCGATCCTTGGCGATGCCTTAAATCGTCGTTCTGCAACGGTTCGCGGCCGGGACTAAAAACCAGGTAGCCCGCCGAACAAAGTCATGTCTGCTGGTCTCTCGCAACAGTCGCATTCTTCTGCCGCGACGTCCTGCGTCGGTCACGACGCAAGCCTTTTCGGAGGATACACACTCCCGGCAGATGGGCAACCGGAAGGCGAGAGGCCGCTCACTCTCTCAAATCATTCACCCGCTTCACCCAGCTGCGCACATCGGTGAGCACCTGGGGCAGCACCGCCTTGACCTCGGCGACCGTCATGCCGGGCTTGATACGGGGGTCGTAGAGCAGGTTGAGGATGTACTGGTCGTAGACGTCGAAATAGCCCATCGAGACGTTGTCGTTGAACATCGTCCACGGCACGCTCGACGTGTCGTTGATGGGCCCGAGCGATTGCAGCAGCTCCTCATAGGCGCAGTCGAGGAAGGTGAAGTCGCCATTGTCGACGGTGAGGATGACGTCGGAATGCTCGATCTCGAAATTGTCGTTCTTGCGGAAGCCGGACAGGCATTGCGGATCGAGCGAGGTGCGGATCTCGCGCGCCTTCTCGGCGCCGTAGAAGCTCGAGATGGTGCGGAACAGGTCGCGGTCGCGCACGAGCTTCACCCGCACATTCGCGGCCTCGTTGGTTTCGATCATGGCGATGTCGAGATGCTGCACGCGCCTGCCGATGTCGGCCACGACCTTGGCCAGCTGCGCCTTGCGGTCGGCGCGGTCGCTGTCGGCGAACACGCGCACCGGCGCGTCGAATTTGCGGATGCGGTCGACGCGGCCGGCGAGGTGGTATTCGGCGCCGAACGCGGTCTTCAGAAAACCTTCGACGATCTCGCCGTCGGTGAAGCTCTTCTTCTCGGACCGCTGGCGCGCGGCAACCGCGGGCACTTCGCCCGCGACAGCCATGGACGCCGCGTCAGGCAAACATGTGAGCGTTGCGAGCGCCAGCAGGGCGATGCGAAGGGAAGCCGAGGGCGAGTTCAATGCGCTCATCGTGTTGCGACGCTGCCGCATTCGCGCCCCGCGCACAAGTCCGCAAATTCACGCCCCGCGGGTTCCTAACCTCTCCCGCAGGCGGGAGAGGGAGCACAGCGCCTGCGCGGCACTAGTTGTTCAGCACGACCACGGTGGTGCCGACGCCGACGCGGCCGTAGAGGTCGCTGACGTCGTCATTGGTCATGCGGAAGCAGCCCGAGGAGACTGCCTGGCCGATCGTCTCCGGCTCGTTGGAACCGTGGATGCGGTAGAGCGTCGATCCCAGATACATCGCGCGCGCGCCGAGCGGGTTATCGACGCCGCCCTTCATGTGGCGCGGCAGGTCCGGCCGGCGGGCCAGCATCTGCGATGGCGGCGTCCAGTCCGGCCACTCCTTCTTGGCGGTGATCTTGTGCACCC
>Ga0102590_1001857_pt1 | contig 28329 bp, 26 predicted proteins | sample AraplaMF_Col_mMF_FD_76859 | JGI IMG/M metagenome (GOLD analysis project Ga0102590, IMG submission 76859) | Arabidopsis root microbial communities from the University of North Carolina, USA - plate scrape MF_Col_mMF | ecosystem: Host-associated > Plants > Roots > Endosphere | place: USA... | reverse complement strand
AGGTCTCGAAGTCGCTGAACATCCCGCAGGACATGCTCAAGCGCGGCGTCAATGTCGGCTTCTCCGGCGGCGAGAAGAAGCGCAACGAGGTGCTGCAGATGGCGCTGTTCGAGCCGAGCCTGTGCATCCTCGACGAGATGGATTCGGGCCTCGACATCGACGCGCTGCGCATCGCGGCGGACGGCGTCAACGCGCTGCGCTCGCCCAAGCGCGCGATGGTCGTCATCACCCACTATCAGCGGCTGCTCAACTACATCGTGCCTGACGTCGTACACGTGATGTCGAAGGGCCGTGTCGTGAAGAGCGGCGGCAAGGAGCTGGCGCTGGAGCTGGAAGCGTCCGGCTACGCCCAGTTCGAGGCCGCGTAAGGATTTTTGAAGATGAATGTTGCTGTGGCAAAGACCGGAGGCGGCCGCGCGGTGAGCGATCTCTTCGCCAGCGCGGAAGGCCGGTTGCCCGGGGCGCCCGCGGTCACCGCCGTGCGCCGCGAGGCGTTCGAGACTTACGAGCGTCTCGGCCTGCCGCACCGCCGGATCGAGGAATGGAAGTACACCGACCTGCGTGCGCTGGTCGGCGAGGTGCTGCCGCTGGCGGCCAGCCCCGATGCGGCCGCGTTGAAGCGCGCCGCGGACGCGGTGAAGGCGCATGGGATCGATGGCGCCCGCAAGCTGGTGCTGGTCGATGGCGTGTTCGCGGCCGATCTGTCCGACGTGAGGGCGCTTGTCGCCGAGGCAGGCTTCAAGACCCTGCGTGAGGCGTTGGACAAGGACGCTGGTCTGCTGCAGACAGCGTCCCTTGATGCGGTGATTGCGCTCAACGCGGCGATGGCGACCGACGGCGTCGTCTTGTCGATCGCCGACGGCGCCAAGCTGTCCGCGCCGATCCAGATCATTCACATCGCGACCACCGGGTCAGTGTCGGCGTTCACCCGTTCGCAGGTCGCGGTCGGAAAGGGCGCTCGCGCCACCATCGTCGAGACCTTCGTTGCGGCGGACGCCAAGGCCTACCAGGTCAACGACGCCGTCCTCGTCTCGGTCGGGGACGATGCCGATGTCGCCCACATCCGTCTGATGGACGATGCGCCTGACGCGGTGAACGTCACCTCGCATTTCGTCACCATCGGCGCCAACGTGAAGTACAATTTCTTCAACATGACCACCGGCGCTGCGGTGAGCCGTTTGCAGGGCTTCATCACGCTGGCGGGCGAGGGCAGTGAGCTCTCGGCCAACGGCGTCAACCTGTTGAAGAAGACCGAGCATGGCGACACCACGCTGGTGGTCGACCACGCCGTGCCGAACTGTGTCAGCCGCGAGATCTTCCGCGCCGTGATCGACGATCGCGGCCACTCGGTATTCCAGGGCCGCATCATCGTTCGTCCCGACGCGCAGAAGACCGACGGCAAGATGATGACCCGTGCGCTGCTGCTCTCGGACGAGGCCGAGGCGGACAACAAGCCCGAGCTCGAGATTTTTGCCGACGACGTCTCCTGCGGCCACGGCGCCACCGCCGGCGCGCTGGATGACACCTTGTTGTTCTATCTGAAGGCCCGCGGCCTGCCGGAGAAGCAGGCCCAGGCGCTGCTGATCCAGGCCTTCGTCGGCGAGGCGATCGAGCAGATCGCCGACGAGGCCCTGCGCGAGCACGTGATTGGCATCGCCGAGCGCTGGCTGGAGCGGCGGTCATGAGCACGCATCCGGCGGTCAAGAACGGTGCCTACGACGTCGCGCGCGTGCGCCAGGACTTTCCGGCGCTGGCGATGCAGGTCTACGGCAAGAACCTGGTCTATCTGGACAACGCCGCTTCGGCGCAGAAGCCGAGCGCCGTGCTCGAGCGCATGACGCGGGCCTATACGAGCGAATACGCCAACGTGCATCGCGGCCTGCACTACCTCGCTAATGCCGCGACCGAAGCCTATGAGGGCGGCCGCACCAAGGTGGCGCAGTTCATCAATGCGCCGCGACCTGAGGAAGTGATCTTCACCCGCAACGCGACGGAGGCCATCAACCTGGTCGCGTCGTCCTGGGGCGGGCCGAACGTCAAAGAGGGCGATGAGATCGTCATCTCGATCATGGAGCACCATTCCAACATCGTGCCCTGGCATTTCCTCAGGGAGCGCCAGGGTGCCGTGATCAAATGGGCGCCGGTCGACGACGAAGGCAATTTTCTCATCGACGAGTTCGAGAAGCTGCTGACGCCGAAGACCAAGCTGGTCGCGATCACGCAGATGTCGAACGCGCTCGGCACCATCGTGCCGGTCAAGGAGGTCGTCCGAATCGCGCACGCGCGCGGCATTCCCGTGCTGGTCGATGGCAGCCAGGGCGCGGTGCATCTACCGGTCGACGTCCAGGACATCGGCTGCGACTTCTACGTCTTCACCGGCCACAAGGTGTACGGGCCGACCGGCATCGGCGTGCTTTGGGCCAAGTATGACCACCTCGTCGCCATGCGCCCCTTCAACGGCGGCGGCGAGATGATCCGCGAGGTCTCGCGCGATGTCGTCACCTATGGCGATCCCCCGCACAAGTTCGAGGCGGGCACGCCGGCGATCGTCGAGGCCGTCGGCCTTGGCGCGGCCATCGACTACGTCAACTCGATCGGCAAGGAACGCATCGCCGCGCACGAGGCCGATCTCACCACCTACGCCCAGGATCGCCTGCGCGAGATCAACTCGCTGCGGCTGATCGGCACGGCGCGGGGCAAGGGCCCGGTGATCTCATTCGAGCTCAAGGGCGCGCACGCTCACGATGTCGCGACCGTGATCGACCGCCAGGGCATCGCGGTGCGTGCCGGCACCCATTGCGTGATGCCGCTTTTAGAGCGGTTCAACGTGACGGCCACCTGCCGGGCCTCGTTCGGCATGTATAATACGCGGGAAGAAGTCGATCATCTGGCACAGGCGCTGTTGAAGGCGCGGGATTTGTTCGCATGAGTGACACGGCCGAAATCAAAGCCAATCCGATGGAGACCCATTCGGCGCTGCCGCCGGAGGAGACCGAGCGGCTGACCCGCGAGATCATCGCCGGGCTCAAGACCGTGTTCGACCCGGAAATTCCGGCCGACATCTACGAGCTCGGCCTGATCTACAAGGTCGAGATCAAGGACGACCGCTCGGTCGACGTGCAGATGACGCTGACGACGCCGAACTGTCCGGCCGCCGGCGAGTTGCCGACCATGGTCGAGAACGCGGTCGCCAGCGTTCCCGGCGTCGGCGTGGTCGACGTCAAGGTCGTTTGGGAGCCGCCGTGGTCGCCCGAGCGCATGAGCGACGAGGCCCGCCTCGTCCTCAACATGTGGTGACATAAGCCCGGCATTGAATTCGTTCCGCAACGGACCAGATAAACAAGATGACCCAGGTGACCCCGATATCCACTCCGAAGCCGCGGCGTCCGCGCCCGCAGGTGATGCGGCTGACGGATGCGGCCGCCCAGCGCATCACCGAGCTGACCCAGCGTGCGGATTCCGAGATCGTCGGCTTGCGCGTCGGCGTGAAGAACGGCGGCTGCGCCGGTCAGTCCTACACGGTCGAATATGCCCACGAGATCCGGCCGACCGACGAGGTCGTCGAGGATAAGGGCGTCAAGATCCTGGTCGATCCCAAGGCCGTGCTGTTCCTGCTCGGCACCGAGATGGACTACAGGGCCGACAAGATGCAGGCCCAGTTCGTCTTCAACAACCCCAACCAGATCTCCGCCTGCGGCTGCGGCGAGTCGGTCGAGCTGCGGCCGGCCAAGATCGACGGGTAGTTTCGTCTCCCACACGCCTCTCTCGTGTCCCGGACGCGCTGCAGCGCGCTTGCGCTGCTGCGCAGAGCCGGGACCCACGCTATATTTCCGGCGTAGAGGACTGGGCCCCGGCTCAGCAGCGCAGCGTTAGACGCTGCGCTGCGTCCGCGGCACGAGGGAGCGTGAGCATGGACCGCGAATTCCTGATCGACCTGTTCGCCGGTTTCGGCCCCGTCACCATCCGCAGGATGTTCTCCGGCTACGGCATCTCCGCCGACGGCGTCAATTTCGCCCTGTCCTTGCGCGCCGGCCTGTTCTTCCGCGCCGACGAGACGACCATTCCTGATTTCGAGGCCGACGGCTCAAAACCGTTCCAGTACTCGACCCGCGCCAAGACCGTGGTGGTCAACTCCTACTGGGAGCTGCCGGCACGTCTGTTCGACGATTCCGAGGAGTTCGCGCAATGGGCGAGGGCGGCACTCGCCGCCGCCCAGCGCGCCAAGGTGAAGACCCGGCCGAAGAAGAGAGCGGCGAGCAAGGTCGAGCCGAAGAAGTCGGTAGCCAAGAAGACGGCCGGGACGGCAGCCAAGACAACGGTGCGTAGAGCGGGCAAAGCGACTCGTCCGCCAGAGCTCGCAGAGCGAAGGCGGAAGCGTGCCCACCGTTCGAAATAGTCACGACGAGATGGCGGGCACGGCGCGTTGCGCCTTTGCCCATCCTACGAGACCTGAGAACTAATCCACCGCCTTGGTCAGGCCGACCCGCATGTCCTTTGCCGTGAACACGCTTACGCCGTCGGCCAGCACGCGCCCGTCGGCGATTCCGAGCACCAGCTTGCCGCGCCGGACCATGCGCATCGCGACTTCATAGCGAACGCTCTTCATGTCTGGTGTAACGGTGCCGGTGCACTCCACTTCGCCGACGCCGATGGCGCGGCCTTTGCCAGGTGAGCCCGACCAGCCGAGCCAATAGCCGATCATCTGCCACATGGCGTCGAGGCCCAGCGTCGGCGGCATCATCGCGTCGCCGCGATAGTGGCAATCGAAGAACCAGTGGCTTGGTGTGATGTCCAGCTCGCCGACGATATGGCCCTTGCCGAACGCGCCACCGTCGACACTGATCTCCGTGATGCGATCCATCATCAGCATCGGCGGCGCCGGCAATTGTGCATTGCCCGGGCCGAAATAGCCGCCTTCGCTCGATCTCAGCAGCTCGGCTCTGGTGTAGGACGGTTGCGGCGTATGGAAATCGTGGGGGTTGGGCAAGACGACAAGACCTTTGCGGGCTCGGGGGCAGGCGGCCAATTGGCAGATGTTGTTCACCGCGGAATAATGTCAAGCGGCGGTGCCGTAGGATGGGCAAAGCAAAGGCACATAGCGCCGTGCCCACCGAAAGTCCGTGGGCACGCTCCGCTTTGCCCACCCTAGGGCAGTTGATGGAAACCTACGCCACGCGGCTGTGCGACTCGACCGCGTATTCCGGATCGGCTTCGCAGATCACGCGGTTGCGGCCGTTGCGCTTGGCGGCGTAGAGGCAGGCATCGGCGCGCTCGATCAGGGCGTCGGTGTCGTCGCCCGGCTTGAGCATGGACACGCCGACGGAGATGGTGACGCGGCCGAGGATCTCGCCGGTGGACTTCTTCTTCAATTCCTTCGCCATCACCGCGCGGCGGATGTGGTCGGCCACCGTGAGAGCCTGCCGCAGCGCCGTGTTTGGCAGCACGACCGCGAATTCCTCGCCGCCATAGCGCGCGGTGATGTCCTGGCCCTTGATGGTCTGCTTCAGCGACAGGCCGACGAGCCGCAGCACCTGGTCGCCGGTGAGATGGCCGTAGGAATCGTTGAACGACTTGAAGTGATCGATGTCGAACAGCAGCAGCGACAGCGGCTCGCCCGAGGCGAGCGCGCTCTGCACGGCCATGTCGATCATGCGGTCGAAATATTTGCGGTTTCCAAGGCCGGTGAGTGGATCGGTCAGGCTCTCGGCGCGGATCGCCTCCAGGCTCTGCTGGAGATTGCTGATCTCGTTCTTCGACAGCGTCAGGCGGTCTTCCAGCGCCTTGTTGGTCTCGCGCATCTCGCTGGTCGAGCGCAGCAGCGTCTCGACGATCGTCTTGATTTGGTCGCGGCTCTTGGCCGCCGACAGCTTCGCGGCCGCGCCCGACAGGGTGGCATCGTAGGAGCCGGTCATGCCGAGTGCGTCGCTCAAGACCTTCATCACGTCGTCGATCTCGCCGATGACGCGCGCGCCGACCTTGTCGATGCGGTCGGTGGTCTTGATGTGGGAGAGATAGGTCTCGTAGATCTGCTCGAGGTCGGCCTCGGTCAGCTTGCCGCTCCGCGCCAGCGTCTCGTTGACGATCTTGTTGAGCGGCGCGTTGTAGCCTGTGGCGTAGACGTACCAGATCTCGTAATTGCGGGGAATCGCCGTCTGACGAAGCGATCGGATCTGACCGAGCGCCACTTCGGCGAACGCCATCGTGCGTTCGTGTTCGTCGAGCACCTTGACCACGGAACATACCCCACAGCGGTCGGAGCGCCGGCGACCGCAGCAATGCTTAAATTATGTTCGTAGGCTAACGGACGATCGTGAACGCCCCGTAAATATACGTTCACGGAACGTCTAAAAACGTGTGTTTCCTGTTTCCTCAACCGAAACCTGGAGCGCGCCCCGCGCTTCAGGCGCCGGCGGGAGAGCGGACCGGCCGCAGCAGGAATGCCGGAAGATGTGAGTGGTCGCCCGGCTCGGCGTCGGCCTCGCGATGGCGGCGCGGCTCGGGGCGGCCGATCGACGGCACATGCGAATTATTGGCCTGCACGGGCTGGCGCGCGTCGTGGCGCGGCTCCGCCTTGCGCTTGTCGTCGGATCGATGCCGCGCTTCGGAGGGCTGCCTTGCGTCCGAAGCGTGCCTGGCCTCCGAAGAGTGCCTTGCCTCGCCACGCGCCTCGCGCGGCTCGTGGCTGCGCTCACGGTCGCGGCCGCGCTGCGGCTTGCCGCGTCCGCCGCGGGAACGTTCGCGGCCACGCGCCTCGCGCGGACGCTCGGTCCCGTCGGAAGATTCAGCTTGAATTTCGTAATCGCCTTCGGCGCGCGGAATGCTCTGGCCGATCAGCTTTTCGATGGCCACCATCGACTTCTGATCGAGCGGCGTCACGATCGAGATCGCGGTGCCGGTGCGGCCGGCGCGGCCGGTGCGGCCGATGCGGTGGACGTAATCGTCGGCGTGATGGGGGACGTCGAAATTGAAGACGTGGCTGACCTCGGGAATGTCGAGGCCACGGGCCGCGACGTCGGAGGCGACGAGCAGCGGCAGCTCACCTTTGCGGAATTGCTCGAGTGCGGCCGTGCGGGCCGACTGATCCATATCGCCGTGCAACGCGCCGACGCTGAAGCCGTGCTTCTGCAGCGATTTGTGAACGACCGCGACCTCGCGCTTGCGATTGCAGAAGATGATCGCGTTCTTGAGATCCTTGGCCTCGCGCAGCAGGCGGCGCAGCAGCTCGCGCTTCTCGTGCGCCTCGCGGCCGGCAGGCACCTGGACCTGCGTGACGGTGACGGCGGCGGTGGCGGGCTTGGAGACCTCGACCTTCTGCGGATTGTGCAGGAAGGTCTCGGTGATGCGCCGGATCTCCGGCGGCATGGTCGCGGTGAAGAAAAGGGTCTGCCGTGTGAACGGGACGAGCTTGCAGACGCGCTCGATGTCCGGGATGAAGCCCATGTCCAGCATGCGGTCGGCTTCGTCGATGACGAGCAGCTCGACGCCGGTGAGCAGGAGGCCGCCGCGCTCGGTATGGTCGAGCAGGCGGCCGGGGGTTGCGATCAGCACGTCGACGCCGCGCGTCAGCTTGGCATCCTGGTCGCCGAAGGAGACGCCGCCGATCAGCAGGGCGACGTTCAGTTTCTGCCCGGCGCCGTAGCGGTCGAAGTTCTCCTTGACCTGGGCCGCGAGCTCGCGGGTCGGCTCGAGGATCAGCGTGCGGGGCATACGTGCCCGGGCGCGCCCTTTTTCGAGGATGGTGAGCATCGGCAGCACGAAGGCCGCGGTCTTGCCGGTGCCGGTCTGGGCGATGCCGAGCACGTCCTTGCGTGCGAGGACGTGGGGGATCGCCTGTTCCTGGATGGGGGTCGGGGTGGTGTAACCGGTGGCCGCCACTGCGGCGAGGACTTTTTCGGACAGTCCGAGATTTGAGAAGGACATTGAGCCTCTGGTCGAAACCGCCGTTCGGAATCGAGGGTAATAAGGCTGTCGCGTTCCACCCCGAAACGGCGCGCTCTCAAAGAAGCTGGGGTGCTGACTCACGCGAACAAAGCGCAAGGCTCAGGAATCGCTCTTCGATCTGAGCCGCGTCGCCCCGGAACATAGGCGGGAATCGGCCAAAGTCAATGGAGCGGGCGCGGGAAGATCCTAAAAAACCTGAGGTTTTTGCCCAAATCTCGGGCGCTGCTAGGGTTTTCCGGCCGCGCATGAATCGAGCGAGGTTCCAGGCTCGGCGGCTAACCCCGATCCGAGCCCTGGGCCCGGAAGTCGCCGGGGGCCATGCCATAGGCGGCGTTGAAGACCCGGTAGTAGGTCGCCAGGCTCTCGAAGCCGCAGGAGGCCGCGATATCGGCGATCAGCCGCTCGGGCGCTTCGCGCATCAGGCGTCGGCTCTGTTTCAGGCGTTCGTCCGTCACGGTCTGCGAGAAGGTCTTTTCCGCGGTCTCGAACAGCATGTGTAGGTGGCGCACGGATATTTCGAGCTCGTCGGCGACCACCGTCGGCGCCAGATGCGGGTTCTGCAGATGGCGCGCGATCAGGCGGCGGGCCTGGGCGAGGCGGGCGGTCCGCAGCGCGGCCTGTCCGCGCCGGCTGCCGGGCCTGACGATGCCGCGCTCGATCAGCGCCAGATGGGCCAAAGCCTGGACCAGGGAGGTCGCATCGGCGGCGCCTTGATCCCTGGAGGCTTCGCCAAGTTCGGCAAAGCAGGCTTCGAGCAGGGGCGCCAGGGTGGGATCGCCGAACGTGCGGGGTGCAAGCTCGCGCATGCGCTTGTCCTGCCCCGGGATGATGCTCACGGGGATCTTCAGGATCCGCAGGTGGAAGCCCCCGGCGCCCAGCGGCGCGGTGCGGTAGGGCAGGTCGGTATGGCTGGTCGCAAAGCTGCCGTTGGCGATTGCAAAGTCGCTTCCGCGGAGCCCGCCGAACCAACCGCCGCTGCCGAGCTGCTGGTAGACGCAGATGGCGTCACCCGGCGCGTCGGCGATGTCGGAGCTGCTGCGTTCGACCGCGTAGGGCGAGGCCTTCAGCTCGACGAGGCCGGCGCCGCCCAGCTGGCGCAACGAAAATTCGCCGAAGAAGTCCGCGCGGCGTTCGCGCGCGAGCTCGGCGGTGACGCCGAACAAGCCCTTGGAACGCACCTCGCGCCAATAGTCGAAGCGATCATTCGGCGCGACCTCGTCGGTACACCAATACACGGCAGCCCCCGCTTGAAGTGCTATGCCCCAGAATGAGCAGATTCCGCGGGAATCTGCCATAGCCGGATCATGGATCCGGAGCCCGGGTCCCTTGAACCGTGGTTACGCCTCGGCCGACTATCACACAGCGGCAGGGGGTCCAATGAACTGCCGTTCGAAGGAAGCGGCCTGGCGCCGTTCTGCAACGGGAAATTTGCGATGACGCGTCGGCTTTTCAGAATTCTGGCGGCCCTTGGCCTTGCGGCGGGCCTGAGCGGCTTTGCGCTTCCCGCTTATGCCGAGAAGCGCGTTGCGCTGGTCGTCGGCAACAACGACTACAGGAACGTCCCGAAGCTGCTCAAGGCGGTCAACGACGCCCGTACCATGGGCGACACGTTGAAGCAGCTCGGCTTCTCGGTGATGGTCGCGGAGAACCAGAGCCGGCAGCAATTCTCCGAGACGCTGCTCGCCTTCGACAAGGCGATCGAGCCCGGCGATACCGCGTTCTTCTTCTACGCCGGTCACGGTTTCGAAATCGCCGGCCAGAACTATCTGCTGCCGACCGACGTGCCGGCGGCGACGGAAGGGCAGGAAGAGCTGGTGCGCGACGCCTCGATCCTGGCCGACCGCATCGTCGAGCGCCTGCAGAACAAGAAAGCGCGGACCTCGATCCTGGTGTTCGACGCCTGCCGCAACAACCCGTTCGAGCGCAAGGGCACCCGCGCGGTCGCCGGCGCCGGCGGGCTCGCGCCGATGACGCAACTGCCCGAAGGCGTGTTCTCGGTGTTCTCGGCTGGTCCCCGCCAGACCGCGCTCGATCGTCTGTCCAATGACGACACCAATCCCAATTCGGTGTTCACGCGCACCTTCGCCAGGGAGCTGCTCCAGCCCGGCGAGAACCTCGTGCAGGTGGCGCAGCGCACCCGACGCGCCGTCAGCGAGATGGCCGATACCGTCAAGCACAGGCAGGTGCCGGTCTATTTCGATCAGATGGTCGACGACGTTTTCCTGAGCGGCACGGCGAAGGACGCCGCCGCACGCCCGGCCGATCCGCCGCCGCAGAAGCTCGCGGCGCTGCCGCCGGTGTCGGTGCCGCAGCTGCCGAAGGAAGTGACCACCAACGCGCCGATCGCGAGCTTCTCGCGGCACAATGGCGGCTGGAGCGTTACGTTCTCGTTCGCCGACCCGACGCTCGGCATTTCCTGGCGCATGGCCGGCAAGAGCGATTTCCGCGAGACCGGATTCATCGACACGCTCGATCCGCGCACGCGCAAGCGGATGCCGAACCCGTCGATCGAGCTGCCACCTGATGCGCAGGCCGGCACCATCGAGGTCCGCTATGTCGATCAGTCCGGCGACTTGCAGGGGCCGTTCCCGATCCGGTTCGATCCCGAGGCCGCGCTGATCCGCGACCAGCGCAAGATTCTCGACATGACCTCGACGAGCTGGCTGTCATTCCGCGAGTTCAACGGGCTGCTGGTCTACTACACGCACCTCGTGTCCTACCGCTGCGCCATCCGCGAGGTCCGCATCGGTATCGACACTGCCGTGCCCAACCAGGTGCTGAAGATGCCGCCCTGCGACATGCGCGACCCCAGCGCCATCACCGCCGGCATGCCGCTCTACATGAAGCTCGCACCAGCGACGCAATCCGTCTCGGTGGAGCTGACCTATCGCGACGGCAGCGTGTCGGAGATCAAGAGCTTTCGCAGCGCGAACCGGCAGTAACGACCGAGGGCGTTCGTTGGCGGCGGCTCGGCCGTTAGAGCAGTGTGGTGGCTCTGACTGAGCAAGCAGCTCCGGAAAGTCGGCAATCGCTCATTGACAGGCCGATACAACTTGAGAGAGCATCTCGGCGTTTTCATTCATATCTTTTTGGAGAATGCCGAGATGACTACCCTCAACATGGACTCGTCCGTTAGTCAGACGATCACCCGCGCGGTGATGAACGGAGGGGTTCTGAGCTGCACCAAGGCCAGCGACAAGGACGTTTACTCCCATTCCATTTGGGCGACCGAGAGCAATATTCGGCAATTCACGATGCATGAAGGCGACAGTATCCTAATTCCACCCGGCTCGACCCTCACCATCTGGATATTCCGAAACCAGCCTGGAAAATCGACCTGGAAGATGGATTTCGAACTCAAAGAAAAGGCCGCCTAAGGCTTCAACCTGCCTGACCGCTCTCGCGACCTGCGAGAGCGGTAACCCTGAGCGAGTTCCTGGTTCTCACGGCGGCTTGAATGCCTGTCCGAACGCGATCGGGTCCGTTCGCCGTCAGAGCAGGAACAACTCCTTAGGTCCCTGGATTGTCTGCCCAAACCAGGGAGATGATCCATGATCCGCAAGTCCATCCTCGTAGCCTTCGCGTGCGCCGCGCTTTCGACGACCGTACTCGCTCAGGGCGGTGGCGGAGCAGGCGGCGGCGGTGGAGCGGGTGGCGGTGCCAGTGCCGGGGCTGCGGCCGGAACGGGGACCGGCGGCGCGGGATCGGCGGCCAGCTCGGGCGCCGGAATGGGCACATCCTCGAGCAGCGCCAATTCGGGGCCGTCGGCTCCTTCGGGGATGGGGATTCACGGCACCACGACCGGGGCCAACGTCAACACCAATACCGGCCAGATCAATCCGAACGTTCGGTCCCCGACTGCGAACGGCACCTCGCCATCGGCCGCGCAAGCTGAACGGAACGCGGGTGTGGGTCATGCGCCGAACGGTTTGCCGATCGGCAGTCCGGGCACCGGGACGAGCAATGAAGATCAGAAATAGGAAATAGGCTGGCTGCTGTGCAGATAGGCCCGCGTGGTACGGGCCTATGTTGCCTCGCAAGCGGCGACCGGCGGCGCTGACGCGAACGGCCGCGGCCGGCAAAGCTAGACCCGCGGCTCGCGCTCTTCCGCATCGCGGCTTCGGCGCGTGCGCAGATAGACCAGCGCGATGTTGATGGCGAGCCAGGCTGCTACGCCTGCAAGCAACCATGCCACGTTGAACGTTCCCTCTGGCACCCTTTTGGGTCGTATATCCCCGTTTTAACAACTGGGCGAGCGGCCTTCCCGGGATCGGCGGGGCCGGGGCGATCCGAGCTGTGGGCCGGCGTTCGACAACCCGGCTCCAAATTCAGCCGCGGTTCGCCGGGAATCGGCGTTACATTATCCGCCACATCTCGATCGTACTCGCATCGCGGATCGTGGCTGCAATGACATCCGAACAATCAAGCCGGACGAAAAAAGTCCGCTGCTGCGTCGTCGGCGGCGGACCTGCCGGCATGATGCTCGGCTATCTCCTGGGGCGGGCCGGCATCGAGGTCGTGGTGCTGGAGAAGCATGCGGATTTCTTCCGCGATTTTCGCGGCGACACCGTGCATCCCTCGACGCTTCAGGTGATGGACGAGCTCGGCCTGATCGACGGCTTCCTGAAGCTGCCGCATCAGCGCCTGCAGAAGATGGACGGCCTGTTCGGCGGCACGCCGGTGCGCATCGCCGATCTTTCGCGGCTCCGCACCAAATACCCCTTCATCGCCTTCATGCCGCAATGGGACTTTCTGAACTTCCTGCGCGAGGCCGGCCGGCGCTTTGCCTCGCTCGAGGTGATGATGAGCACCGAGGCGGTCGATCTGATCCGCCGCGGCGAGACCATCGCCGGCGTGCGCGCGCAGACGCCTGACGGCCTCATCGACATCGAAGCCGATCTGACCATCGCATGCGACGGCCGGCATTCGACGGTGCGCGAGCGCGCGCGCCTCGCGGTCGAGGAGATCGGCGCGCCGATGGACGTGCTGTGGTTCCGCGCCGGTCGCAACGCCGAGGAGACGGAAAACGTGTTCGCGCGCGTCGAGCCCGGCAAGATGATGATCACCTTCGATCGCGGCGATTATTGGCAATGCGCCTATGTCATCGCCAAGGGACAGCACCAGGCGGTGAAGGCGAGGGGGCTGCAGGCTCTGCTCGACGACGTCGTGCGGATGGCCCCGGTCCTCAGGTCCGGGATTGCCGACGTGAAGAGTTTTGACGACGTCAAGCTGCTGACCGTCGCGATCAACCGCCTGCCGCGCTGGACGCGGCCGGGCCTGCTTTGCATCGGCGATGCCGCGCATGCGATGTCGCCGGTCGGCGGCGTCGGCGTCAATCTGGCCGTGCAGGATGCGGTCGCGACCGCCAATCTGCTGGCGGACAAGCTGCAGCGCGGCTGCCCCTCCGAGAACGAGCTCGATGCCGTCAGGCGTCGCCGCGAGTTCCCGGTGAAGATGACGCAGCGCATGCAGGTGCTCGTGCAGAACAACATCATCAGCGGCGCGCTGCAGACCGGCGACCGGCCGCTCAAGGTGCCGCTGCTCGTGCGCCTCATCACCGCGCTGCCATGGCTCCAGGGCTTTCCGGCGCGCCTGCTGGCGCTCGGCGTGCGGCCCGAGCACGTGCATTCGAAGGCCGCGCCGGCGTCGTAGCGCAGCGCATCGGTAGGGATAATGTCGCGTTAAATCGCACGGCGGGCGTTGCGGGTCTGCAACAGCGCGGGCGATTTGCGGACCCGCGCGGGCCGGCGCGCCGCGTTAACTCTGTTGATTCGAATTTTAGTAACATCCGTCTGTGACCGTGCGTCCATCAAAGGACACGGGGTGTACCATGCGTAATAAATTGATTGCCGCCTTCGCCTGCACGACCGCTCTGGTTTCGACCGGCGCTGCTTCCGCCGCCGATCTCGGTGCGCGCTACACGAAGGCGCCCGCCTATGTGGAGCCGCTGTTCAACTGGACCGGCTTCTATGTCGGCGGCCACATCGGCGGCGCATGGACCAACGAGCAGTTCGTCAACAACGGGATCGGCGCGCCGTTCGGCGATCTTTCGCCAGGGGATGGCTTCCGTCAGCGTAATTCGGGCGTCATGGGCGGCGCCCAGATCGGCTACAACTGGCAGGCCAACAATTACGTGTTCGGCATGGAAGGCACGATCTCCGGCCTCGACAACAAGGGCTCGTTCACGAACACCGCGTTCGGGGCCGGGGACGACGTGTTCTCCTGGCGCGCCAACGTGCTTGCGACCGTCGTTGGCCGCGCCGGCTTCGCCGTGCAGAACAACCTCTTCTACATCAAGGGCGGCTATGCCGGCGTCAACAACCGTCTGTCGGTCAGCGACACTGTCGGTGTCACGGGTTCGGGCGGCCAGACCCACTGGCACAACGGCTGGACCGTCGGCGCCGGCTGGGAATACGGCATCACCCGCAACTGGATCGTGGGCCTCGAATACAATTACGCCGCCTTCGGCAGCCAGACCTATCAGCTCGGCGGCACGGCGGGGAACTACACCTTCGACACCAAGCCGCGCGACATTCAATGGGCCGTGGTGCGCGCGAGCTACAAGTTCGACGCCCCGACCATCGCCCGTTACTGAGCACGTCGACGCAACGCGACCAACGATCAAGAAAAGCACCGCAAAATTCAAAAGCCCCGGCTTGGTCCGGGGCTTCTTTTTTTGCGCGTGAGAAACGTCAATATCGCAGACCCTTGCGTGATGCGAATGCCACTTTCTCCTAAATAGCGCACGGGAACCGGAGCGCAGGGCGAATTCGGCCTCGCGGCGCAACCGGCGCGACGTATAAATTCGGCGGTAGACCATTTCGTTTCGTTGCAACTTTTTCTGGAGCAATATCGATGAAAAGGGCTTTGGCTTTCGCAGGAATGATGTCTCTTCTGGTCGGCGCGCCCGGTGTCGCGACGGCAGCCGACATGGCAGTCAAGGCCGCGCCGATCGCGCCGCCGGTGGTCCTGTACAACTGGACCGGCTTCTACATCGGCGGGTTCGGCGGATATGGCTGGGGCAACCACGATCGCGTCAACGACACCGGTTTTGCGAACAGCTACAGCTCGACCGGCGCCATCGCCGGCGGCCTCGCCGGCTACAACTGGCAGATCAGGAATTTCGTGCTCGGCGTCGAAGGCGATCTCGCCTGGGCCGACATCAAGGGCGACGACAATTTCGTCGGCGGAACCAGGGACGAGACCACGCTGCGCTGGGTCGGCACCATTCGCGGCCGGGCCGGCGTCGCGTTCGACAAATGGCTGCTCTTCGCAACGGGCGGCTGGGCCTATGGCGAGCAGCGCCACGTGAACACGAATCTTGGCGTCGGAGTTGATGCCTTCTCATCGAACACCAACGGCTGGACGGCGGGTGCGGGCGTGGAATACGCATTCGCGCCGAACTGGCTCGGCAAGGTCGAGTATCGCTATTACGATTTCGAGCGCTATCACCGCGGCGGCGCACCGGTGACCACGCCCAACGGCAATATTCCCTACAGCGTCGCCAGCCAGTACCATACCGTCACGCTCGGCGTCAGTTACAAGTTCGGCGGACCCGTGATGGCGAAGTACTGATCGCGCCAGGCTTTGGACGCAAAAGCCCCGGCAGGGATGCCGGGGCTTTTTTCATGCGTCGCGTCGCGCGCGCCTCAGGCCATCACTGAGAAGCCGCCATCGACGGGGATCGCGGTGCCCGTGACGAAGTTCGATGCGGGCGATGCCAGGAACACGGCGATGCCGGCAAAGTCGTCGATGTCGCCCCAGCGTCCCGCAGGCGTGCGCGCCAGCACCCGCTCGTGCAATCCCGACACCTGCTGCCGCGCGCCGCGGGTGAGGTCGGTATCGATCCAGCCCGGCAGGATCGCATTGACCTGGATGTTGTCGGGCGCCCAGGCATTGGCGCAGGCCCGCGTGTACTGCACGATGCCGCCCTTGCTCGCCGCATAGGCGGCGGCGAAGCTCGCACCGAAGATCGACATCATCGAGCCGATGTTGATTACCTTGCCGTTGCCGGACGCCTTCAAGGCCGGATAGGCGAGCTTCGAGCACAGGAAGGCGCTGGTGAGGTTGGTGTCGATCACCTTGTTCCACTCGTCGAGCTCGAGCTCGTGCGGCGGCTTGCGGATGCTCATGCCGGCGTTGTTGACGAGGATGTCGATGCGGCCGAGATCCTTCAGCACGCGGGCAATCATGGCTTCGATCGCGACCCTGTCGGTGACATCGGTCGCAACCGCGATCGCCTTGATGCCGCGCTGGCCGAGATCTTCGACGGCTGCTTTGGATTTCGCCTCGTTGCGTCCGACCACGGCGATGTCGGCGCCTGCATCGGCAAGACCGCGCGCCATGCCGAGGCCGATGCCGCCATTGCCTCCTGTGACGATCGCGACCTTGCCGCGGAGATCGAACCGGCTGGATGTCATGCTTTTATGTCCTGGTTTCTTCTATCGGTTGCTCTGCCAGATCAGCACCAGCCCGAAGCCGGCCATGGCGGCGCCATAGCCGGCCCATTGCAGCTGGTTGACCATGAAGCTCGATCGCGGCCAGGGGACGGTGCCGGTGCCCTGGCCGATCCAGAGCAGCCCGATGGCAGTTGCAAACAGGCCTGCGACAAGCAGAAATCTGCGCATGCGTCCCTCCCGTCGATCCGCTCTGTCGCGACTCGCGGCGTGAAGGATGTGCTGCGGCCTCGAAAGCTTGGGCGCACAGTAGCCGTAGCTCTGGTTCGGATACAATGGCGGTGCCGGCCCAAGCCGTCGCGGGAGTATGCCGCAACGCGCGGGGCAGAGCGATCGTGGCCCAGTTCGCGCTGTGTGCCGTCGCCGAAGGCGAGCATCAGCCGCCGACAATCCCACAACGAAAAAGCCCCGGACAATGCCGGGGCTCTGACGTCTGAACTTGCGTTCGGATCAGTACTTGGCGACGACCGGACCGGTCCAGTTGAAGCGGTACACCAGCGAGGTGCTGATGGTCTGCACCAGCGGCTTGAAGGTGATGTCGCGGCCGTTCGAAAGGTTGGCGCCGTCGGTCAGCTCCGAGATGGCCCTCTTGTCGTAATAGGCCGCGCGATATTCGGTCTTCATGAACCAACCGGGAGCCGAGATCCCGAAGATGTTCAGGTTGTTCTCGACGCCGCCACCGACGAACCAGCCTCCGCGATCGAAGCCGTTGGTGTGCAGGCCGGACGGAAGCGCGGTCGCGGTGTTGAACAGGGTGGTACCCTTCCAGTGCGAGCTGGAGTAACCGCCGTTCACGTAGGACAGCACGTTCGGAGCGACCAGATAACCGAGGCGAGCGCCTGCTGCCCAGGAGTAGTCGTTCTTGATGTTACCCGCGATATCGAGGCCCTGATCCTGGATGGTGCCCTTCAGGCTGCCGAACTGGCCATCGGCGAACACGCCGGCGACCCAGGTGCCAGCGAACTGCCAATCGTAGCCGGCGCCGACGGTGCCGAACCAACCGCTGCCGCCCTGGCGCTGGTTGAAGCCGAGGATCGGAGCGCCGGTCAAGGTTGCGTCCACGCCAGTGTCGGCTGCCCAGACGCCGCCGCCGCCGCCGCCGAAGATGTAGAAGCCGGTCCAGTTGGCGACGGGCGCCGGCATCGGGGCCTTCACGTAGGGACGGGCACCCAGGTCGGCGGCCGAAGCCGAACCGGTCATCGCGGCAACCGCGGTCAGAGCGAGCAAAATCTTCTTCATGTCAAAATCCCCAACCTTGGTCTGTCGTAGCAGGCGCGAGCGCACTGAAGTTCGTGTCATCTGATGACCTGAACTATAGACGTTTCCCCCCGAAATGCTGTTGCCGGGCAGGCACAGTCGCCGGAAAACGCCGGGAAGCGCGCCTTTGCGGCCTGAATGCCTAAATCAGAAATAATTGTGTAGATTCAAATACTTGTTCAGATTTACACGTCGCCAATTCGGGTAGGGTTTTGTTAGGAAATTCGGCCTTCTCCGAAATCGTGGCCGTCCCGCCACGGCCCGAGCACCGCGAGTCGGCGGCCGAATCGCCGCGGCGATGCCGGCATCGCCGGATGCGAGGCGGACGGTAGGCAGGTATATCCGGCAAGGAATGGCCCCCAGAACAAGAGAGCCCCGGCTTCTGGCCGGGGCTCTTGAGCGGCGTGCGACGGTGCTGGCACTCAGACGTCCAGCAGCTCTTCGCTGGCAAACTCAGCCTTGTCCGAGATGAAGGCGAAGCGCGCCTCGGCCTTGGTGCCCATCAGGCGCTCCACCGAATCTGCGGTGGTGTCGCGGTCGTCGGGCAGCAGGACCACCTTGAGCAGGGTCCGCTTGGCCGGATCCATGGTGGTCTCCTTGAGCTGCGCCGGCATCATCTCGCCGAGGCCTTTGAAGCGGTTCACCTCGACCTTGGCGTTGGCGTTGAACGCGGTCTTGATCAGCTCGTCCTTGTGCTTGTCGTCGCGTGCGTAGACCGACTTCGTGCCGTGGGTCAGCTTGTAGAGCGGCGGCACCGCGAGGAAGAGGTGTCCTTCGTCGATCAGCTTCGGCATCTGCCGGTAGAAGAAGGTGATCAGCAGCGACGCGATGTGCGCGCCGTCGACGTCGGCGTCGGTCATGATGATGATGCGCTGGTAGCGCAGATCCTCTTCGCGATATTGCAGGAGCTGGCCGCAGCCGATCGCCTGCACGAGATCGGAGAGCTGTGCGTTCGCCGTCAGCTTGTCCTTGCCGGCGGAAGCGACGTTGAGGATCTTGCCGCGCAGCGGCAGCACCGCCTGCGTCTTGCGGTCGCGCGCCTGCTTGGCGCTGCCGCCGGCCGAGTCGCCTTCGACGATGAAGAGCTCGGAGCCATCGGTGCCGGCGTCGGTGCAGTCGGCGAGCTTGCCGGGCAGGCGCAGCTTCTTGCCGGCGGTCTTGCGCGCCGTTTCCTTCTCCTGTCGGCGGCGCAGCCGCTCCTCGGCGCGGTCGATCACGAAGTCGAGCAGCCGGTTGGCCATGTTCGGATTGCCCGACAGCCAATGGTCGAACGGATCCTTCATGGCCTGTTCGACGATGCGCTGTGCTTCGGCGGTGGCAAGACGGTCCTTGGTCTGACCCTGGAATTCGGGTTCGCGCACGAACACGGACAGCATCACGGCCGCGCCCACCATCACGTCTTCCGAGGTGATGGACGAAGCGCGCTTGCCCTGGCCGACGCGCTCGGCGTGATCCTTCAGGCCTCGGAGCAGCGCGCTGCGCAGGCCGGATTCGTGCGTGCCGCCGTCGGGCGTGGGGACGGTGTTGGTGTACGAGGAGAGGAAGCCGTCCGCATCCGCGGTCCAGGCCACCGCCCATTCGCAGGCGCCATGCGCGCCGTTGCGGCCCGACTTGCCGGAGAAGATGTCGGGATGCACCAGCGTGTCGGCGTGGATCGCCGCCGCCAGATAGTCCTTGAGGCCGCCGGGGAAGTGGAACGTGGCTTCCGCGGGCACGTCCTCGACGCCCTTGAGCAGCTCGGGCGCGCAGTTCCAGCGGATCTCGACGCCGCCGAACAGATAGGCCTTCGAGCGCGTCATCTTGAACAGGCGCTGCGGCTTGAAGGCAGCCTTAGGCCCGAAGATGTCGGTGTCGGGCCTGAAGCGCACGCGCGTGCCGCGGCGGTTGTTGACCTTGCCGAGGTCCTCGAGCTTGCCCTTTGGGTGACCGCGTTCGAAAATCATGCGGTGCAGCTTCTGGCCGCGCGCGACCTCGACCTCGAGCCGCGAGGAGAGGGCGTTCACCACGGAGATGCCGACGCCGTGCAGACCGCCGGAGGTCTCGTAGACCTTGCTGTCGAACTTGCCGCCCGAATGCAGCGTGCACATGATGACTTCGAGCGCCGACTTCTTCGGGAACTTCGGATGCGGATCGATCGGGATGCCGCGGCCATTGTCGGTGACGGTCAGGAACCCATCCGCACTCAGCTCGACTCCGATGAAGGTCGCATGTCCCGCCAGCGCCTCGTCCATCGAGTTGTCGATGACCTCGGCAAACAGATGATGCAACGCCTTCTCATCGGTGCCGCCGATATACATGCCCGGCCTTCGCCGCACCGGTTCCAGGCCTTCGAGCACCTCGATGTCGGCGGCGGTGTAGTCGGCTTCCCCGCCGCTTCCGCGCGGCGCCGCCCTGGCGGCGCGCGGCTTCGGCTCGTCGCCGCCGAAAAAGTCGTCTTTTGCTTTGGGTTTCAACTGCTTGGACATATATCTTGATGCGTTTTGAGGGCCGTATGGGCGGCGAATCGATTTGGCCGACTATGCCACTTCTGACCGGGAAAGGTTATTGCAGGGCGGGCCGGCCGGTGTGGTTGGGCGCCAATCCCGACGATTTTACGCCGCAGGCCATCCATTCCCGGCAATTTGACGTTCATGCCCAGCCTGTATCGGGTTTTGTGACTTGATGTCACACAAGTGCTTGGCTTACCAGTCTTTTTCATCGAGCAGCACCTTGAGACGGGGCGGGAAGGCTATTTTTGATGGAGCAGTTTGCGCACGCCCTGGCCGATTTCGTGCGCGTTCATCAGGCTTGGGCGGCCCCGATCGTGTTCCTGCTCGCCTTTGGGGAGTCACTCGCCTTCATCTCGCTGCTGGTCCCGGCCTGGGGCGCGCTGGTCGCGATCGGTGCGCTGATCGGGGCGAGCGGCATCAGCTTCTACCCGATCTGGATCGCCGGCGGCCTCGGCGCGGCGCTGGGCGATTGGGTCTCTTACTGGTTCGGCTATCGCTACAAGGAAAAGGTCGCCGAGATGTGGCCGCTCTCGCGCTATCCGGGACTTCTGCCCAGAGGCGAGGCCTTCGTGCGCAGCTGGGGTATCCCCAGCATCTTCATCGGCCGCTTCTTCGGCCCCTTGCGCGCCTCGGTGCCGCTCGCGGCCGGCATCTTCGAGATGCCCTATTGGAGCTTCCAGGCCGCCAATTTCGTCTCGGCCCTGCTCTGGTCGGCCGTGCTTCTGCTGTTCGGCGACGTGCTCGCCAAGATCATGGAATGGATCTGGCGGGTGATCTAAGTCCCGTCATTCCGGGGCTCGCCAAGCGAGCGACCCCGGAATCTCGAGATTCTCTGGTGCGCCAGTGCGCCCCCAGAGTTCGATGCTCCGCATCGCCCGGAATGAATGGTTGCCTTGACGGGAACCCGATCTCGCTTTATAGCCGCGCGCCATGATCAACGCCGCGACCATCCTGTTCGCCCGTCGCCGCCGCCGCTCTTTAGCGGTTTGGGCGGTCGATCGCGTTTGAGATCATCGTCTTTGCCGCTGGATCCGATCCGCGGCATTCTCTCTCCTGTCAGCGCGATCTGATCCGGCGGCTCCCAAAAGGAGGCCCAGCAGGAGACCACGATGTATACGCCACCTCATTTCAAGCAGGACCGCGCCGCGAGCCTGAAATTCGCCGACGAGCGCGGCTTCGGCACCATGTGTGCCTTTGACGGCAAAAAGCCCGTGGCATCCTCGTTGCCGTTCTATCTGAGCTATGCCGATGACGGCACGCCGCACGCGGCCTTTCATGTCGCCCGTCACAATCCGCTGGTAAAGCTGGCGGACGGCGCGACGTCCTGGTTGCTCGCGGTCAACGGCCCCGATGCCTATGTATCGCCGGACTGGTACGTGTCGCCCGATCAGGTGCCGACCTGGCTTTATCAGTCGGTGCATCTGACCGGGCCGGTGCGGCTGTTATCGGACCATGAACTGTCGGTGCAGGTCGATACGCTCAGCGACAAGTTCGAGACCTGGCTGCTGCCGAAGAAGCCATGGACGTCAGGGAAGATGACGGCGGGCCGGCTCGAGGCGATGAAGAAGGGAATCGTGGGTCTGGTCATGACGGTTGAAGAGGTCGAAGGCAGCTTCAAGCTCAACCAGCACAAATCAGAGGCCGACTACGCGGCGGTCGCGAATGCGCTGGGCTCGCAGACGGATGCGGACTCGCGCACGATCGCAGGCCTTATGCGCGAAGCGAGACCGTTGGCCTTCGCAACAGATGCAGTACAAGCACAACGAGCGGTTACGCGCGAAGGGGGCGTGTGATGAACACCAGGAAGAAGATCGGCATTCTCGGCGCGTCCGGCTACACCGGAGCCGACGCAGTGCGCCTGCTGGCGCGGCATGCGAATGTCGAGATCACGGCGCTCACCGCCAACACCCATGCAGGCAAGGCGATGAGCGAGGTGTTTCCGCACTTCTTCATGCTCGACCTGCCAAAACTCGTGGAGTGGGAAAAGGTCGACTGGACCAAGCTCGACGCGGTGCTCTGCGGGCTGCCGCACGGCACCACGCAGGAGATCATCGCGGCCGTGCTCAAGGCCAATCCTGAGATCAAGATCCTCGACATGTCCGCGGATTTCCGGCTGCGCAACAAGGACACCTATGCGGAATGGTATGGCCATGAGCATCGCGCGCTGGAATTGCAGGGCGAGGCTGTCTATGGGTTGACCGAATTCTACCGGGAGAAGATCACTTCCGCGCGGCTCGTTGCCTGTCCCGGCTGTTATCCGACCGCCGCGTTGCTGGCGCTGGTTCCGCTGGCGAAGGCCCGGCTTATCGACGTTGATGACATCATCATCGATGCGAAATCGGGTATCACCGGCGCCGGCCGCGGGCTGAAGCAGAACACGTTGTTCAGCGAAGCGGGCGAGGGGCTGTCGCCCTATTCGGTCGGCACTCACCGGCACGCGCCTGAAATTGAGCAGGAAATCAGCCTCGCGGCGGGCTCGGCGGTGAAGGTGAATTTCACGCCGCATCTGATTCCGATGGCGCGGGGCGAGTTCTGCACCTGCTACGTCAAGCTCAACGGTGCAACGCCCGACGATCTGCGGGCGGCGCTGCAGAATGCTTACGCCAACGAGCCGTTCGTGCATGTCGCCAAGAAGGGCGTGCTGCCGCAGACGCAGAACGTGCGCGGCTCCAACTATGTTCAGATCGGCGTCGTCGCCGACCGCATCAAGGATCGGGCGATCGTGCTTTCGACGCTCGACAATCTGGTGAAGGGCTCGGCCGGTCAGGCGATCCAGAATATGAACCTAATGTTCGGATTTCCTGAAACAACGGGCCTGGAGCAGGTCGCGCTGTTTCCATAAGGCGAGGAGCCACGACACGAACATGCTCGAAAGGAGCGTATCATGAGCCTTACGGACACCACCAAAGCCCCGACGGCCGCAGCGCCCAAAAGGCCCGTCACCGTCTTCGTCGACGGCGGCTCCGGCACCACGGGTCTTGGCATCAACGAGCGGTTGAAGCTCCAGAGCGACGTCGCCGTGAAGACGATTGCCGACGACCAGCGCAAGGACCCCGCGGCGAAGAAGGCGCTGATGGAGGAGGTCGATCTCGTCATCCTCTGTCTGCCCGACGATGCCGCCAGGGAGACGGTTGCTCTCGTCGACAGCATGGGCGCCTCTGCGCCGAAAGTGCTGGACGCCTCGACCGCCTACCGGGTTGCGCCGGACTGGGCCTACGGTTTTCCCGAGCTGGCTCCGGACCAGGCCGCCAAGGTCAAGGCCGCCAAGAAGGTCTCAAATCCCGGCTGCTATCCGACCGGCGCGATCGCGCTGTTGCGGCCGATCGTCGATGCAGGCCTGCTGCCTTCCGATTATCCCGTCACAGTCAACGCGGTGAGCGGTTATTCCGGCGGCGGCAAGTCGATGATCGCGAGCTTTGAAGACGGCAGCGCGCCGTCCTTCGAGCTCTATGGCCTCGGCTTCGAGCACAAGCATTTGCCGGAGATGCAGCTCTATTCGAACCTCACGCGGCGGCCGATCTTCATTCCCTCGGTTGGCAACTACCGGCAGGGCATGCTGGTCTCTGTGCCGCTTCAGCTGGACACGCTGCCGGGCAAGCCCAGCGGTGCCGATCTGCAGGCTGCGCTCGCCAAGCGCTACGCCGGCTCGAAATACGTCTCGGTGATGGCGCTCCAGAACGAGGCGACCAAGGGCGGCCGGCTCGAGCCGGAAGCGCTCAACGAGACCAACATGCTCGAGCTCCACGTCTTCGCCAGCGACAAATATCACCAGGCCGTCCTGGTCGCCCGGCTCGACAATCTCGGCAAGGGCGCATCCGGCGCGGCCGTGCAGAACATGCGGCTGATGCTGGGTCTGCCGGAGGAGTAGGGCAGTCTCGTGCCCCGGACGCAGCGCAGCGCCTCTTGGCGGTGCGCTCGAGAGCCGGGGCCCAGGCTTCTTGCTCGTTTGCGGCATTCTGGGTCTCGGCTCGCGCTTCGCGCGTCCGGGACACGAGACTAAAACACCCCGAAGATCGCCAGCGCCAGCACGGCCTGCGCGAGAAAGCCAACGGTGAAGGCGAGGGTGCGGAACACCGGGATGCCGAGCGCATAGACGATCAGATGCGCGACACGCGCCCAGAAATAGACCGCGCAGGCGAGCACCGTCCATTTCGAGGAATAGTCGATCGCATTCAAAATCAGGACCAGCGGCGCGAAGATCACGAGATTCTCGACCGCGTTGTCATGCGCGAACATCAGGCGGTTGGCCCACTCCGCCTGGGGCTTGTCGCCGCGCGAGGGGTTGGCCATCGCGCCGCTGAGGCCCCGAACCTGGCAGCGGTTGATGGTGTAGGGAATCCAGAGGATCCCGGTCAGGATCACCGTCAGTGTCAGCCAGAACAATTCGCGCGTCATAGTCCGGTCCCCCTCTGTCGTCGCTGCTGCGTTGAGTGCGAGTCTATACAGGAGCGCGGCAGAGTCCGCTATGCGCGAACCCTGACGTAGCTGCCGGGCGCATCCTCGATCGGGGGCAGCGCGTCGCTGCCCACGCTGCGCGCCGGGACCTCTTCTGGATCGAGCTCGCCCAGCCATCGGCGCCAGTCCGGCCACCACGAGCCCTTGTGCTCCACGGCGTCCTTCATCCACTGCGCGACGTTGGCTTCCTTGATGTTGTCGTTGGTCCAATACTGATACTTGTTCGAGGCCGGCGGATTGACCACGCCGGCGATATGGCCAGAGCCGGAAAGCACGTATTTCACCGGGCCGCCGAAGAACTGCGAGCCGTACAGCACCGATTCCGCCGGCGCGATGTGGTCCTCGCGGGTGGCGAGGTTGTAGACGGGCACCTTGACCTTGGAGAGATCGAGCAGCGTGTTGTCGAGCACCATCGTGCCGGTCGAGAGCCGATTCTCCAGATAGCAGTTGCGCAGGTAATAGGAGTGGTTCGCCTGCGTCATGCGCGTCGCATCGGAATTCCAGTGCAACAGGTCGAAGGCGCTCGGCTGCTGGCCCTTCAGATAATTGCTGACGACATAGGACCAGATCAGGTCGTTGGAGCGAAGCATGTTGAATGCCATCGCCATCTTCGAGCCTTCGAGCACGCCGGCCGCCTTCATGTCCTGCTCGAGCGCTGCGATCTGCTCCTCGTCGACGAACACGAGGAGATCGCCGGCATGGGTGAAGTCGACCTGCGCCGCGAAGAACGTCGCGGATGCCACGCGCTGGCGGCGCTTCTCGGCGAGCCAGGCCAGCGTGGTCGCCAGCATCGTGCCGCCGACGCAATAGCCGGCGGTGTGCACCTTCATCTCGCCGGTGAGCTTCTCGATCACGTCCATCGCCGTGAGCGGGCCCTGCTTCATGTAGTCTTCCCAGCTCTTGTTGCCGAGCCGCTTGTCGGGATTGACCCATGAGATCACGAACACGGTGATGCCCTGGTCGACGCACCACTTGATGTAGGATTTCTCCGGCTTGAGATCGAGGATGTAGAACTTGTTGATCCAGGGCGGCACGATCAGCAGCGGCGTTCGCAGCACGGTCTCCGTGGTCGGAGAATACTGGATCAGCTGCATCATCTCGTTCTGGTAGATCACCTTGCCCGGCGTCGTCGCCATGTTGACGCCGACGACGAGGTTGTCCGGATCGGACTGGCGGATCTTCAGCATGCCCTTGCCGGCGGCGATGTCCTCCGCCAGCATCTTCAGGCCGCGTGCGAGGTTTTCGCCGCTGCTCGCCATCGTCTCGCGCAGCACTTCCGGATTGGTCAGCACGAAATTGGACGGCGACAGCGCGTTGATGAGCTGCTGCATGTAGAACTCCGCCTTGCGGCGGGTCTGCGGATCGAGCCCGTCGGCGTCGCGCACCAGCTCCTGCGCCCATTTGGTCGTGAGCAGATAGAGCTGCATCACGAAATCGAAGAACTGGTTCGACTTCCACTCCGGATCGGCAAAGCGCTTGTCGCGCGGCGATGGGGCGATCGCGGGTGGAGCGTCCTGACCGACCATGCGGCGCGCCGCCGAGCCCCAGAGGTCGAGATAGTCCTTGGCGAGCTTGGTCTGCAGATCGGACGAGCGCGAGGTATCCGACAGCCAGTATTCGGCGACCGACGTGAAGGTCTTCACGACCTCGGTGAGCTCGGCCGGCGGACGATCCTGCACCTCGCCGCTCTCGCGCGGCTTGAGGTAAGCGGCAAGCGCCTTGCCGCCGCTCTCCATCGCCCGCGCGACATTCATCGCGAAGGCTTCCGCATCGAACTTCGTTTCAGATCGGGGCGCGTCAGTCGTGGCGGTACTCATGAGCAGAACAGTAACGAGTCATTCCGTATTCGTCACCGCGAAGCTCGCAAGTTTGGCGTTAAACACGCTCCAAGATGTGCTGCACTGCGATAAGTTTTCCCGGTTCCGTCATAATCAGGCCGCAAGGCTCGGCTTGGTGGCGCCGGGGCGCTTTTTCTCGCTCGCACCATTGGGGCAGCAATGGTTTGAGCTTGGGCGCGGTGTCGGGTAAGGCTTGCCCGGGGCCGTGCTTTGGGACGAGTAGGGGATTTCCCAAGTGTTGGCGTTGTGGGACCTGCAAAAGTCGCTGCCGATTTGTGGCGCGCTGCTGATGGCGGCGCTTGCGCTCGGTGGCTGTTCGAGTCAGCTCGCCGATCTCACGCCGGCGGATGCCCAGGCGCATCCGAAGGAGCCAGGCTCCTATCTGCCGGTGCACGATCTGCCGCCGGAGCGTGATCAGGCGACCATTCCGCCGGATCAGCGCGCCAAGATCGAGGCCGAGCTTGCCGCCGCGCGCGACCGCCAGGCCGTTGCCGCCAAAGATGCGAAGTAAGGACGCGAAGGTGCGCAGTGCAAGGTAATCGCTGGCGCCTCCGCGATGCCGTGCTAAAAGACCTGGGTTCAGCCGAGAGTCAGGGCGAACGACTTCAGTCTCTGCCGTCGAAAATTGCTCTAAGTATTTGATTTTGAGTAATTTTGGCGGGTTGGGCCGTTCCCTTTCGGAGTGGCCCTTGCGGCGCCAGTCGATTCTGTCCTGACCGGTTGCCCGGAGCCCAGAGAGCCATGGAAGAGTTTTACCGCATCCGCCGCCTTCCGCCTTACGTGTTCGAGCAGGTCAACCGGGCCAAGGCGGCCGCGCGGAATGCCGGCGCCGATATCATCGACCTCGGCATGGGCAATCCGGATCTGCCGGCGCCGCCGCATGTGCTGGAGAAGCTGAAGGAGACCCTCGGCAAGCCGCGCACCGACCGCTACTCGGCCTCCCGCGGCATCCCCGGCCTGCGCCGCGCCCAGGCCGCCTATTACGCCCGCCGCTTCGGCGTGAAGCTCAACCCCGACACCCAGGTGGTGGCGACGCTCGGCTCGAAGGAGGGCTTTGCCAACGTGGCCCAGGCGATCACCGCGCCGGGCGACGTCATCCTCTGTCCGAACCCGAGCTACCCGATTCACGCCTTCGGCTTTTTGATGGCAGGCGGCGTGATCCGCTCGGTGCCCTCGGAGCCGACGCCGCAATTCTTCGAGGCGGTGGAGCGGGCGATCGTGCATTCGATCCCGAAGCCGCTCGCGCTGGTGGTCTGCTATCCCTCGAACCCGACCGCCTATGTCGCGAGCCTGGATTTCTACAAGGACCTCGTTGCGTTCGCGAAGAAGCACGAGATCCTGATCCTGTCGGACCTGGCTTATGCCGAGGTCTATTTCGACGAGAACAACCCGCCGCCCTCGGTGCTGCAGGTGCCGGGCGCGATCGACGTCACCGTCGAGTTCACCTCGATGTCGAAGACCTATTCGATGGCCGGCTGGCGCATGGGCTTTGCGGTCGGCAACGACCGCGTGATCGCGGCGCTCGCCCGCGTCAAATCCTATCTCGATTACGGTGCCTTCACGCCGGTGCAGGTCGCCGCGACCGCGGCGCTGAACGGTCCCGACGATTGCATCAAGGAGATGCGCGACACCTACCGCAAGCGCCGCGATGCGCTGGTGGAGTCGTTCGGCCGTGCCGGCTGGGACATTCCGCCGCCGGAAGCTTCGATGTTCGCCTGGGTGCCGCTGCCGGAGGCTTTCCGCAGCGTCGGCAGCATGCAGTTCGCGACCCTGATGGTGGAGAAATCCGGCGTTGCGGTCTCGCCCGGCGTCGGCTTCGGCGAGCATGGTGAAGGATATGTCCGCATCGCCATGGTGGAAAACGAGCAACGGATCAGGCAGGCCGCGCGCGGC
>Ga0102590_1001853_pt1 | contig 28421 bp, 26 predicted proteins | sample AraplaMF_Col_mMF_FD_76859 | JGI IMG/M metagenome (GOLD analysis project Ga0102590, IMG submission 76859) | Arabidopsis root microbial communities from the University of North Carolina, USA - plate scrape MF_Col_mMF | ecosystem: Host-associated > Plants > Roots > Endosphere | place: USA... | reverse complement strand
GCCCGGCGTCACCGCCTCGTTGAAGCGCAGCTCCACGGCTTTCGGCGCGCTTGCGAGCATGCTGCCGCTCGCAGGCTCGACCGCAACCAGCGCGGCATGCGCCAAGGCGCCGGTCGCGAAGCCGACAATCAGGAGCAGCATCGCGAGCGCGGCGAGGAGGCGCATCAGGGCTTTGGCAGCAGCTTCACACCGGGTGCCGGCGACTTGCCCTCATGCGAGTGCCCTGCTCCTTCCGCGGGGATTTCGATCCAGCGGCTGACCCCGGTCTCGCATTCCTGGACGACGGGGAAATACAAGGTCGTGTTCGGCTTCAGGCTGTCAGTGAGGAAGCTGCTGATGACGAACTCATCGTAATTGTGATCCGGCAGCTTGCCCCCGGACCAGGCGACTTCCCTGACGCCGGAAGATAGCTTGTTGCCGTGATAGTCGTACTCGTTGGCGTATTTTCCGTCGACGACGTCGACGCTCCAGCCCGCTTTCGGCATCGGCTTCACCGCGATGACGCCTTCCGGAATCTGCACCCGGATTTTTGTCGTGGGCGAACCCTTGCAGCCGTGCGGCACGGCGAAGACGGCCTTGTAGTAGGAACCGACCGCCGCCTGCTTGGTCTCGAGTGTGATATGCGCCGCCGCGGGGGACGCCACGAATGCGGCGATCAGGATCAGGCAAAAACGCTTCGACATGTTCAGGCCCCCATCATTTGATCAGGATCGGCGATTCAATGCTGACATGATCGGCCTCGGTGATCGAGATTCCGAGACCGAGCATCCAGCGGCCGGGTGTCAATTGCGCCACTTTCACATGCCAGCCATCCTCGCCGTCGCGCGAAGCCTCGACCGGTGCGAGCGCCCTGCCGGACTGCGTGTCCACCAGCGTGACCGACACGGCCTTCGCCGTGAGCGGAGTCTCGTCGATCGTCTCGAGCTGAATCGCGATCTCGACCGGGCCGGCGCGGCCCGGCGAGACCGTGACATTGGCCATCGCCTTCTCGGTGTGCAGATGCGTGAAGAAGCTGTCGTCGTCGGTCGCCGCCGCCAGCGGCGTTGCGGCAACGGACAGCAAGGCGGCAATCCCGAGGATGGCTCGACGCGTGGTCATATGGAGATTGATCGCGCTCATCAGTGTTTCATTCCCGAATGATCCGGCATTTTCTTCATCATCGCTCCGCCGCCGCCGGGGGCCTGGGCACCAACGCCCTGCACATCGAGGGAGACGGCGACCTTGCCGGCCTTCTCGAACTCGAGGGTCACAGGCACCTTCTCGCCTTCCTTGAACGGCCCCTTCAGCTCCTGGAGCATCAGATGATTGCCGCCCGGCGCCAGCTTCACGGTCTTGCCGGGATCGATCACGAGACCCTTGTCGAGCGGGCGCATCTTCATCACGCCATTGTCCATCGCCATTTCGTGGACTTCGGCCTTGCCCGCGATGTCGGCGGAGACGCTGACCAGCCTGTCCGCCGCCGCTCCCTTGTTTTCGATCGTGAGATAACCGCCCGCGACCTTAGCGCCACCCGGAGTCGCCCGGCTCCAGGCCTGCGAGATGACGAGATCGCCGGCCTTGACGTCGTCGGCGCGCACCGGAGCGACGAACATTGCTGCGGAGAGCGCTGCGAGCGCGAGGATATTTGAGACCTTGGTCATGTCGTTTGCCTTTCTTGTCGTAGACATCGCCCCACCCGTCAGAACGTGTACTTGCCGGCGAGAACGAAGGTTCGCCCCGGGAACGGATGGAACAGGAAATACTGCTCGTCGAATAGATTATCGATACCGAAGTCGAATGCGAAGTTCTTCGTCGCGTTGTAGTGGACCTTCAGATCCACAACGAAGAATTTGTCGAAGGCACCGTAGACGTGGGACACACGATCGGTGTTGTCCAGCGTCGAATACTGCTTGCCGCTGTAACGTGCCGCGATCGTGTAGGCCCAATTGTCGTTCGGCCGATAGGTGACGCCGAATTTCGCGCGCCAGTCCGGCACGTACGGGACACGCTTGCCGACGACGGTCGTGGGCAGGTTTGTCAGAGGATCAAGTCCGGCCCAGCTCGCATCGGCAAGGATACGCGAGTCGACATAGGTGACGCTGCCGAACAGCTGCAGACCGCTGACGAAAACATTGTCCTTGTCGGCGGACAACTCGACACCCTGCAGCCTGATCGCATCGACATTGCTGATCACGGTCGTCGGCGTCTGTACCTTGGTGACCGGATTGGTAACGAGGTTGGTCTGGGAGATGATCGCATGATCGGTGTGCTCCCGGAACAGGGTCAACCGGACGCGGCCGTCGCTCCATCTGCGCTCGATGTTCAGCTCGCCCGTCAGATCCTGCTCCGGCAACAGGTTCGGATTGGCGATGGTCGCGACGCCGCCGACCGTCAGGTTCTGATAGAGCTCCATGACGGTCGGGTATCGATAGGCCTGCCCGAAGTTCGCAGTAATGTTCCAGTCCTTGCTCGGATCGAAGGATAGCGACGCTTTCGGTGAGAAGTTCGTCGAGGAGAGTTGCGGTTGTTGAACCGCGGCGATCGACGTGATCGCTCCTGCTGCGCTCGTTCCGGTGCTGACATTGAAGCCGTCCTGGGCACGCCAGGTTTCGAACCGTCCGCCCAGCGTGAGCTTCAGGTTGGGAAGGATCTTCCAGGCATCCTGCAGCCAAACCGCACCGGTCCGCGTCTCACCCTGGCCCTGCGAGTAGAGCGTTCCGGTGCCGGTGTCTCCCGTCGCATACCAGACCGATGACGCATAGACAGGACTTTCCAGGCGGTAACGATCACCGTGCAGGCCGAAGCTGACCTCGTGCGGTCCGTCATAGCCGAACGGCCGCCAGATCCCCTTGGCATCGGCGTTCTGCCAGTTGGTGCCGTCCATCCTCGTGATCTTCCCGTTCTGGGAATAGCCGACGCCTGTGGGCGTGACGGTGAACGGATTGAGCTGGATGTCCTGGAGATAATTGTAGCTGGACGCCGAGAGATCGAAATCGTAGGTGCCCCTGGTATCGCTCCTGATCGCAACGGCATTGCTGACGTGAGTCTGGTCCCAGACATATTTGCCCGCGGCAAATCCGGACACGCCCGCGAATGTGGGCGCACCGGTCGCGGCCGACTTCAGGTAGGTCTGGGGATCGGAAACCTGGTGGTTGTTCCAGATCCCGAACGAATAGGTCGCCTGCACCTGCGCCGTCACGTCATAGGCAAAGCGGATGTTACCCGACGTCTGCTGCGAATGGGCGAGGATGCCCGTGCCCAGCACATTGGCTGCGATGCCCTGCTTGTTCAGCGCGGGGAACGCGCCGGTCGTGCCGGCGGGGATTGCCGCGCTGGTCGTGTAAGTGAGCGGCTGCTGGTAGCTGTCGAGATAGTTGGCGCTGACGAGCCAGGACAGCTTGCCGTCGCGATTGCCCGCGGCGGCGCTGGTCTGACTGGTCACGTAGGTGTCCTTGGTGCCGTATTGATTCCACGGCATCACCGACACGGTTTCCTTGGCCACCGCAAACGGCTTGTCCGGCATCTTTGACGAGATCAGCAGCACGCCGCCGATCGAGTTGCCGGGATAGGCGGCGGCGAACGGGCCGTTGAGGTAGTCGACCCGTCCGATCGCTTCCGGGGAGATCAGGTTCCATTTCGGCGAGGCACTCGTGTTGTTGTTGCCGATCAGGGCCGAGATCAGGAGATCGTCGTAGTAGATCAACGTCCGCGAGCTCGAATTGAGGCCCCAGCTCCGCGTCGCCAGCACGGCCATGTTGTCGCCGTCGTTGCGCTTCCGCACGAACAGGCTCGGCATGTATTTGACGGCGTCCTCGGGGTCCTTGAGGTTGATGGTCTCGTCGACCTCCTTCGCCGTGATGCTGAAGGACCGCTGCGGCAATTGATAGCGTGTGACGGCGGCCGGGGCGTCGAGTGAGGCGCGGGCGCTGCCTGCACCTTGCTCGGCCGCGACGGTGGGAGCGGCCTGAACGCCGGCGGGCTTTGCCGACTGCGTCCTGGCGGCAACCGTACGCATCACTGGTTTGCGCGGCTTGGGCTTCGCTGCGACGGGCGCATCGACCGTCACCGGCGGCAGCACCGCGCTGCCGCTCTGGGCGAAGACCTCGCCCGACGACGCGAGCAGCGCGGCCTGAACGGCAACGACACTCACGCCGCGGCGGGCATGACGACTTAACATGGGGCATTCCTGACGCCGGCTTTCTTCCCGGCTGTTCGACAGCATCAATCGCCGGCGGACGGACCGCGGCGATCACGAGGGTCGTCAGGAAAATCGAGGAGGCGCGCGCGCCTGGGCGTTTGAGCCTCTATGGGCGGAAACTGCGGATGCATCCGCAGTGTGCCACACCACGCGTCCGGCGTGGCGGAAGGGAATGGCGAGCGCCACGTGCGGCGGCGAATCGAGCGAGGCATTGGCCTGGGCCAGGCAACACAGCGCGCACGCGCCCGCATGTGCAGTCGGCGTTCCCGTCCGGTCGTTCAGACCACCCTGCTCGCTCGGACTGTGGCAGATGACGGCGGCCGACAGCGGATCGGCAACGGCCTGGCTCGCCGCCAGGCAGGCGGCAATCGGCGCCAGCACCTGCATCGCCAAGGCGAGCAGGACCAGGGGCAGGAATTTTTGCAGCCGTGCGCGCATCCACCGAACCGTTCGTTCGGCTGCGATCTAAACACCTCGCCGCGACCCGAGTCGAGGCCAGTTCCGCCGTCTGGTTGGCCCGGCACAAATTTCTCGAAAACTGTGGTCCGGGCACCCCAGGCGGACCGGACGTCCGGTATTCGAGGCAGCCGGCCGTCCCGCCGCATCCACAGATTTCTTATATTTGTCATATGCTTACGGGGTAAACAGCCCGATCATTTCGTCAGCTGCTGTTATTTTGAACAATCGTTGCCGAAAATGATGACAAGTGAGAAAAGTTGATCTAGCATCCCTCTTGCTCAGGCGCTGACCGCGAGGTCGAGGCCTGGTGGTCCAAGTCTCGGGAGGAGCCCCTGGCGCGCAAAACGCAGCGTCGCCCCGTCAATCAAGATCAAATCTTAAGATCGGGGATAATAGGGTCGACACAATTTTTGAGCGGGGCCAGGGCCCCGCTCTTTTTTTGCCCGCATGGCTGAAAAGCCGATGAGCGCTTCTCTCAATCACATCGAGCAGAGTTTCGAGATCGCGGCGCAGCGCTGCGCCGATCTCACGCCGCTGGTCTACCGGCGCCTGTTCGAAGCACATCCCGAAACGCGAACGATGTTCCGCGCGCAAGGCAGCGAGCTCGTGATGGGTTCGATGCTGGCCCTGACCATCGAGGCGATTCTCGACTTTGCGGGCGAGCGCCGCGGGCATTTCCGGCTGATCGCCTGCGAGGTCGTATCGCACGATGCATATGGCACCTCGCGCGAATTGTTCATCGCGTTCTTCGGCGTCATCAGGGATACGCTGCGCGACCTCGTCGGCGACGACTGGTCGGCGGACACTGAACTGGCTTGGGACAGATTGCTGGTCGAGATCGACGCTTACGCCGGCATGCCTGCCTGACCCTTTGCGCTGCACCAAGCTGCGGCGACGTCGCGGCTACGAGGCCGCTGATTGCAGATTGAGTGCGAACAACTCTTGTGAGAGACTTTCGGACATCGGTCGCGCAAGCAATGACGCGCCGACGATAAAATATATGGGAGCGAGCGATGTCCGGGACGAAAGATTTCTCGACGACGAGGCGCGATCTTCTTCAGGCGGCAGCGACCGTCGGCGCCGGGGCTGCCCTGTTCGGCAGCATGGGCATAAACCCCGCACTGGCCGCCGAAGTCGGACGCAGCGAGAAACCGCTGAAGGCGGCGTTCTCCAATGCGGGCCTTCAGGCGACGTGGTGCGCGCAAGGCAAGCAGGCGGCGGAATTCTGGGGCAAGCTGTTCAACGTCGAGGTCACCTGGTTCGACGGCCAGCTCGATGCGGTGAAGCAGCGCGCGGCGATCGACAATATGGCCTCGCAGAAATGGGACTTCGTCGCGATCCAGGCCTTCGGCATCGGCACCCTCACCCAGCCCGTGCAGAAGATGATCGACGCCGGCACGCCCGTGATCGACATGGACACGCTGATTGCTCCTCTCGATCAAATCAACGTCCACTCCTTCCTCGCGCCCGACAACGAGTTCATGGGCGCCTCGGTGACGCAGGCGCTGTGCAACGCCATGGGCGGCAAGGGCAAGATCATCATGACCCAGGGCGCGCTCGGCCACACCGGCGCGCAAGGACGCGCGAAGGGCTTCAACACCGTCGTGAAGCAATTCCCGAACATCGAGGTGCTCGACACCCAGCCGGCCGACTGGGACGTCTCCAAGACCGCGCGGCTCTGGGAAACTTACCTCACGAAGTACCCGCAGATCGACGCGGCCTTCTTCCACAATGACGACATGGCGCTGGCCGCCGCCAACATCATGAAGGCCCGCAACCGCACCAACATCCTGATCGGCGGCGTCGACGCCATGCCGCCGGCGATCCAGGCGGTGAGCGAAGGCCGGATGTTCGCGACCGTGCGCAATCCCTCCTGCCGCATCCATGGCGGCGCGATCATCGCGGGCGTCTCCGCCGTGGTCGGCGGCGAGAAGAGCGGACAGGGAATCCCGAAGAACGTCGTCACCGACGGCCCGGTCGTAACCAAGGCCAACGCCGCGGGGATGCAGTGGATGCAGGATCACTTCCTGATCTGACCTACATGCCTGAGACGCGTTCGCCCATCCTGGAACTGCAGGGCATCACGAAGAGCTTCGGCGGCGTCGAAGCGCTTCGTGGTGTGGACTTCGCGCTCCATCCCGGCGAGATCCACGGTCTCGTCGGCGAGAACGGCGCGGGAAAAAGCACGCTGATGAAGATCATCGCCGGCGTGCACACGGAGTTCTCCGGCCGCTTCCTGATCGACGGGGCGGAGACGCATTTCCGCTCGGCGCGCGATGCGCATGCGGCCGGCATCGCCATGGTGCATCAGGAGCTCTCTGTCGCGCCCGACCTGACCGTCGCCGAGAACGTTTTCCTCGGCAACCAGCCGACCAACGCCCTTGGCCTCGTGCAATGGCGGCGCATGGCGCGCGAGGCCGGCGAGCAGCTCGCCCGCTTCGGCATCGACGTCGACCCGATGTCGCGGCTCGGTGACCTGCCGATCGGGTTGCAGCAGCTGATCGAGATCGCGCGCGTGCTGTTCTCCGGCGCGCGCATCGTCATCCTGGACGAGCCGACCTCCGCCCTCTCCCCGCCCGAGGTCGAACGGCTCTTCTCCACTCTCCGCCGATTGCGCGAGGAAGGCACCAGCATCGTCTTCATCTCGCATTTCATCGAGGACATTCTTCGTGTGTCCGACACAGTGACCGTGTTCCGCAACGGCCGGAAAGTCGCGGAGACCGCGAGCGCTGCGACCAGCAAGGGCGCGCTGATCGAGGCGATGATCGGCCGCGGCGGCGAGGCGCTCGAGCATAGCTACACCGACGACCTGATGCTGCCACGGCCGAGCGAAAGCCCGGTGGTCCTGAAGGTCGACCAGCTCTCGCTCGCACGCAGCCTGAAAGACATCTCCTTCGAAGCGCGCGCCGGCGAGGTGCTCGGCATCTACGGCTTCATGGGCTGCGGTCAACAAGAATTGTCCCGCATCCTGTTCGGCAAGCTCAAGCCGGACGGCGGCACGCTCCTCGTCGACGGCACGCCAAAGACCTTCGCCAGCACGGCGGCAGCGCGGCGCGCCGGCGTGGCGCTGGTGCCGGAGAGCCGGCGCGACATGCTGTTCCACCAGGAACCGGTCTACAAGAACATCTCGATCAGCATTCTGGACCGCATCTCGTCGCTGCTGCTGAAGCCGGCGCAGGAGCGCGATATCGCCAGGCGCCAGGTCGAGCAGTTGCAGATCAGGCCACCGGTGGTCGGCCTCGATCTCGGCATGCTCTCCGGCGGCAACCAGCAGAAGGTTGCCCTCGCGAAATGGCTGACCTATCCGCCCAAGCTGCTGGTGCTGTGCGAGCCGACCCGCGGCATGGACGTCGGCGCCAAGAACGACGTCATCAACATCGTCCGCGACCTCCGCACAAAAGGTCTCGCGATCATCGTGCTGTCGACCGAGCCGGAAACGGTGCTGTCGCTGGCCGACCGGATCCTCGTGCTCAAGCGCGGCGCGGTGGTGCGTGAGTTCAGGAACGAGCCGGTCAGCAAGGACCGCCTGCTGGAAGCGGCGTGACGGAGAAGCACATGAGCAGCGAGAGGGCTTTGGCGGCAGGACAGCGGGCGCGGGGCCTTGCGCCCTTCCTGCGCTCGCAGATGCGCAACATCGCCCCGTTCCTGACGCTGATCTTCCTCTCCGCCTTCTTCGCCTTCGCCAGCCCCTCTTTCGCCACGCTCGACAATCTCGGCAACATCCTGACCCAGGTGTCGGTGACGGGCATCATCGCGGTCGGGCTCACCTTCGTGATCCTGTGCGCCGAGATCGACCTCTCGATCGCCAGCATCGCCAACGTCACGGGCATCGCGGTCGCCTATTTCACGCTGCAGGAATCCTACGTCAACATCGCCAACATTCCCCTGCCCGGCGCGGTTGCGATCGTCCTGTCGATCCTGCTCTGCGCCCTGCTCGGGCTCGTCAATGCGCTGGGGCTGACCGTGATCGGCATCCCCTCCTTCATCATGACCCTGGCGATGATGCAGATCGCGGCCGGCATCTCGGCGCTGCTGGTGCGCGGCCAGATCGCCTACAAGGTGCCGAGCCTGATCACGACGCTCGGCTCCGGATCGATCGGCGGCATTCCCTGGATCGTCATCGTCGCCGCCATCATGCTGCTCGGCGGCCATCTGGTGCTGACTTACACGCGCTTCGGCCGCTACGTCTACATGGTCGGCGGCAACCGCGAGGCCGCCGAATATGCCGGCCTCAACGTCAAGCTCATCCTCGGCGCAGTCATGGTGATCTCGGCGGTGTGCTCCGGCATCGGCGGCATGCTTGGCGTCGCCCATTTCGGCAGCGCGCAGCAGAACGAGTTCGACACCTATCTGCTCGACTCCATCGCCGCCGTCGTCGTCGGCGGCACCAGCCTGTTCGGCGGCCGCGGCGGCATCGGCAACACCATCGTCGGCTTGTTCGTGCTCGGTGTTCTCAACAACGGCCTCGACCACGTCAACATCGACAGCTTCCTGAAGATCCTGATCCGCGGCCTGATCCTGCTGGCGGCGCTGGTGATCAACGTCTATGCGCAGCGTCTGAGGGAAAAAGCGGTCGAGTAGCCCCACCCACGCACATCACAAATCGTTGGGGAATTTGGCGCGGAGCGGCGTCGGCCGCCGCCTCACGGCCGTCTGGCCATGCGGACATCTTCCACGCCGGTCCGCTCGCTGTCGTTCGGAGCTGAAAGCCAGCGCTGCCGTCCATGGAGGACAATCGCCACTGATACGGCGGCAACGACGCCTGCCGATTGCCGCGAGAGCCGCCCATCCTGGCCCGGTTGCCCGGGTCCCGGAGACGGCGTCGAGAGATGAGACCATGACCAGTCAAGACAGCTCCGGGCTGATCCTGGCGTTCGCGAGGACGCTGTTCGTCAACGGCCAGGCGACCGATCAGGTCGTCGCCGCAACCGGACTGCTTGGACGCAAGCTCGGCGTCAATGCCCGGCTGCTGCCGCGCTGGGGCGAGCTGCGGTTGCGCGCGGAAGCCGGCGGCGTGACGTCAATCACCGACGAGCCAGCCGATCCGACCGGGATCGACATGAGCCGCGTTGCGTCCACCATGCATGCGATCGCGGAGATCGAGGCCGGTCGATTGTCTATCGAGGATGCGTACAGCCGCATCGAGACCATCAGCGCCACGCCACCGTCGCCGACCTGGCTGTTCGCGTTGGCGGCGGCAAGCGGCTCGGTGGCGCTCGCGATCATTTTCGGCATGCAGCACTGGCTGACTGCAGTGTTGATCTTCGCGAGCGCCGGCCTCGGCGGGCTGCTTCGGCGCCTCATCGCAAAGATCAGCACGAATGTCTTCATCCAGCCGTTTTGCGCAGCCCTGCTGGCCGGGATCGTCGGCGGCGTTACGGCGCGCTACCAGCTCAGCACCACCTCCGGCCTGGTCGTGGTGTGTCCATGCATGGTGCTGGTGCCGGGACCGCACATCCTCAACGGCGTGCTCGATCTCCTCAGGGCGCGCATTCACCTGGGCGCGGCCCGCCTGACCTATGCGGGCCTGGTGGTCTTCGCGATCTCGATCGGGCTGCTGCTCGGGCTCACGCTGCTCAATCAGTCGCTCCCGATCGACCCGCCGGGCCAGGCGGTGCCGCTCTGGCTCGATGTGATCGCGGCGGGCGTCGCGGTCGCCTGTTACAGCGTCTTCTTCTCGACTCCGAGCGCCATGCTGCCCTGGCCTGTCGCCGTCGGCATGCTCGCCCATGCCTCACGCTGGGCCGCGATCTCGGAGCTGGGTTTTGGCGCGGCGACCGGCGCGTTGGTCGCCTGCCTCGTGGTCGGGTTGCTACTCACCCCGATCGAACGCCGTCGCCACTTGCCGTTCGCCGCGATCAGCTTTGCCTCGGTCGTGTCGATGATCCCTGGTGTCTACCTCTTCCGGATGGCGAGCGGGCTACTGGAAATCGCCGACACGGCACAGGCGACATCCGCCCTGGTCGGGGCCACGATTGCCGACGGTGTGACCGCCATCGCGATCGTGCTGGGCATAAGCCTCGGCCTGATCGTGCCGAAGGTGGTCATCGACCACCTCGATGTTCGCCGCGATCCGGTTCAGAGGAGCTGATGACGGCCGGGGCCGCCGCGCTGAGAGGATCTCCCCTAGATGGAAGCCACCGCCGCCTGCCCCGCAATCTCCTCAGCCCGCCAGCACCGCACCGCATGCCCATCTGGCCGCGTCTCCAGCACCGGCCCAGGCTCGCGGCGGCACACCTCCTCGGCATACCGGCAGCGCGGGCTGAAAGCGCAGCCGTTCGGCGGGTTGAGCGGGTTTGGAAGATCGCCGCCGGTCGTTGCCAGCGGCGCGTGGCGCAGCGGATCGGGGATCGCAGCGATCAGGGCCTGCGTATACGGGTGCGCGGGGCGTTCGAAAATCTCGCGCCAGTCGCCGTTCTCGACGATGCGGCCGAGATACATCACCGCGACGCGGTCGCTCATGTGCTCGACCACGCCGAGGTCGTGGCTGATCATGATGTAGGACAGGCCGAGCGTTTCCTTCAGCTCCAGCAGCAGATTGATGATCTGGGCGCGGATCGAGACGTCGAGCGCCGAGACCGGCTCGTCGCAGATGACGATTTTGGGATTGAGGATCAGCGCGCGGGCGATGCCGATACGCTGGCGCTGGCCGCCGGAGAATTCATGGGGGTAGCGGTCGGCCTGTTCGGGGCGAAGGCCGACATGTCTCAGCATCGTCGCGACGCGGTCCTCGATCTCGCTCTTTGCGGTTACGCCATGCACACGCAGCGGATCTTCCAGCGTGCGGCGCACCGTCTGGCGCGGATTGAGCGAGGCGTAGGGATCCTGGAAGACGATCTGAACAGTGCGGGCCAGCGCCTTGCGATCCACGGATGGCCGGTCCGTCACGACCTGCCCGTCCAGCACGATACGGCCGCGCGTCGGTGTCAGGAGGCCAAGGATCGACAAGGCGACCGTCGACTTGCCGGAGCCGGACTCGCCGACGAGGCCAAGGCACTCGCCGCGCTTCAAGCGGAGATCGACGCCGTCGACGGCGCGGAGCATCCGCCGGCCGCGGCCGAACAGGCCACCGCCCAGGGGAAAATGGACCGCGAGATCCTCGACGCTGAGGATCAGATCGTCAGCCGGTCTTCCCTGCGGCTCATGCATGGTGATGACACCTCACCAGGCCGCCCGCCTCCAGCCACTCCGCCGTCGGCGTGACGGTCCGGCAGATGTCGGTCGCCCGCGCGCAGCGCGGATTGAACCGGCAGCCGTCCGGAAAGCTCGTGATGGCCGGGACGACGCCCGCGATCTCCTTGAGCCTGCTGCGCCCGAGCGCGGCGCGGCTGCCCAGCCGCGGCAGGGAGTCGACGAGGCCCTGCGTATAGGGATGCGAGGGCGAGCGGAAGATATCCGCCGAGCCGCGCTCCTCGACGATGCGCCCGGCATACATCACGGCGACGCGGCGGCAGACATTGGCGACGAGGCCGAGATCGTGGCTGATCATCAGGATCGCCGTTCCCCGCTCGGCGCACAGATTGCGCATCAGCTCGATGATCTCCGCCTGCACGGTGACGTCGAGCGCGGTGGTCGGCTCGTCGGCGATCAGGAGGTCCGGGCCGCAGGCGAGTGCGATGGCGATCATCACGCGCTGGCGCATGCCGCCTGAAAGCTGGTGCGGGTAATCATTGACGCGCCGCTCGGGCGCGGGCACGCGGACGCTCGCCAAGGCCTCGACCGCCAGCCTGTTCGCTTCCCGCCAGCTCTTGCCCTTGTGCAGCACGAACATCTCGGCGATCTGCCGGCCGACGGGCGAGACCGGGTTCAGCGCCGTCATCGGCTCCTGGAAGATCATGGCGATGCGGTTGCCGCGCAGGTCGCGCTGCCGCGCCGCAGAGAGGTGCTGGATCTCCTTGCCCTCGAACCGGATGACTCCGCCGCCGATTGACAGCGGCGGCCGCAACAGGCCGATCAAGGCGAGCGCGGTGATGCTCTTGCCGCAGCCGGATTCGCCGACGAGGCCAAAGGTCTCGCCGCGATCGATGCGGAAGGAAATGCCCTCGGCCGCCGCAACGCGCCGCGATCCATCGTCCAGATCGATGCGCAGATCCTCGACTTCGATCAGCGGCGCGCCAGTCATGTCCGCCGGCTCCGCGATTGGGGATCGAGGATGTCGCGCAGGCCGTCGCCGAGCAGATTGAGACCGAGCACTGTCAGGAAGATGGCAAGGCCCGGAAACACCGAGAGCCAAGGCGCCGTCGTGATCTGGTCGCGAGCGTCCGACAGCATGCTGCCCCAGCTCGGGAACGGCGGACGGACGCCGAGGCCGAGGAACGACAGCGCGGCCTCGGACAAGACTGCACTGCCCATGCCGAGCGTCCCGATGACGACGATCGGCCCGAGCATGTTCGGCAGGAGCTGCGTGATCATGATCCGCACATCGCCGTAGCCGAGCACGGTGGCCGCCTGCACATAGCCCTGGCTCTTCAGCGACAGCGCCGAAGCCCGGGCGATCCGGCAGGTGAAGGACCAGTTGGTCAGGCCGAGCGCGATCAGGAGGCTGGTCAGGCCCGGGCCGAGCACCGCCATGATGGCGAGCGCAAAGATCAGCGAGGGGATCGCGAGCATCAGATTGGTCAGGGCGTTGACGACATCGTCCCACCAGCCGCCCCAATAGCCGGCGCTGAGGCCCAGCGCCACGCCGATGACGCTGTTGATGAGCTGCGAGACGATGCCGACCGTCAGCGAGACCCGGGCGCCGTAGACGACGCGGGAGTAGATGTCGCGGCCCTGGTCGTCGGTGCCGAACCACCAGGTCCAGCTCGGCGGCTCCTCCGCATTCATCAGGTTGGCGTCGAGGACGGGGTCGGTATGCGCCAGCCAGGGCGCAAGCAGCCCGACCAGGATCGCGAGCGCGAACAGCGCGCCGCCGATGATGAGATTGGCGCGGAGCTTCATGCGTACCTGATCCTGGGATCGATCACGCCGTAGAGCACGTCGATCAGCAGATTGATCGCGAGAAAGGCCAGCACCACCACGAGAATGGAGCCCTGGACGGCGGGAATGTCGCGCTGCAGGACACTGTCGACGAGCAGCGAGCCGATGCCGGGCCAGGAGAACAGCTTCTCGACCACGACCGCCTGCCCCATCAACCCGCCGAACTGCAGGCCCACGGTGGTGAGGATGATGACGAGCGCGTTGCGCATCACGTGCCATTTGACGACCCGCGTTTCGCTCATGCCCTTGGAGCGCGCGGTGCGGACGAAATCGGCCGTCATGATCTCGAGCACCGCGGCGCGCGTCGTGCGGGCAAACAGCGCCATCGGCGAGACGCCGAGGGTCACCGCCGGCAGAAGCAGATATTTCAGCCCACCGTCGCCGTAGCCGAAGCTCGGCAGCCAGCCGAGCTTCAACGCAAACAGATACATCAGCACGAGTCCGAGCCAGAACTTCGCGATGGAAAGACCCGACACCGCCACGACCATGGCAAGCGTATCGACGATGCCGCCGGGCCTCAGCGCCGCGACGAAGCCAAGCGGCACGCCGATCACAATCGCGAACGCCATGGCGGTGAAGATCAGCTGCAGCGTCGGCCAGGCCCGTTTGGCGATCATGGTCATGACCGGCTCGCGCGTCCGGAACGAGGTCCCGAAATCGCCGGTCGCAAGCCTGGCGATATAGGTGCCGAAACGGACATAGACGGGATCGTCGAGGCCGAGCTGCTTCTTCATCCGCAGCTCGACCTGAGGATCGGCATCGTCGCTCATGGACGAGACGATGCTGCCGGGAACGACGCTGAACAGCACGAACACCAGCAGCACGACGGCAAGCACGGTCGGAATGGACTGCAGGAGACGGCGGATCAGGAACGAGAGCATCGGCACTTTTCCCCGCTCCCTCCATCGCCCGGTGCGATCGAGGGAGCGCGCGTGTCACTTCGCGGGCGAGGTCTCGTCGACCCAGAGGTCTTCGACGTTCTGGTGGGTCAGCTCCGTCGCGTTCTGCTGAACGCCCTTGAGCCACGGCTGAACGGCCATGACCGCCTTGTTGTAGTTGAAGAACCAGACCGGCGCCTCCTCGTAGAGCAGCGCATTGGCCTTCTGCAGCAGCGCGATGCGCTGCTCAGGAGCGTCAGCCTGCCCGGCCGCGTCGACGATCTTGTCGAACTCGGCATTCTTGAAGTTCATGTAGTTGCAGGCCGATTGCGGCGTCGCCGAGTGGAAGCATTTGAGCGCAGCCTGGGGATCCGGGCCGCTCTGCTGCGAATAGATGAAGGCCTGGTAGTCGCCGCTGCGCACCACCTCCGCCAGCACCGCGGTCTCGACCTGCTTGACCTTCGCCTTGATGCCGACCTTGTCCAGCATCGGGATCACGGCCGAGACGATCGGCAGGCCCCAGCTCTCGTTCTGGCTGGTGGTCCATTCGAATTCGAAGCCATTGGGGTAACCGGCCTCCGTGAGCAGCTGCTTGGCCTTGGCGGGATCAAAGGGGTAAGGCTTCATCGCCTTGTCGTACGCGGGCGAGGTCAGCGGCAGCCAGCTGGTGGCGCGATAGGCCTTGCCCTTGACCAGCTTGTTGATGATCAGATCGGTATCGATCGCGTAGTTGATCGCCTGCCGGACGCGCTTGTCGGTGAACGGCTTGAACGAGGGATTCATGCCCATGTAGCGCGTGAACACCTCGGCGACCTCGACGATGGTGCCCTTGAGATTGGCATCGGACTGGTAGGCCACGTATTGCGCCGGCCCAAGCACGGACGTGTCGATCTCCTTGTTGCGGAAGGCGACGTCGCGCGCGGCCGCCTCGCCCATGATCGACACGACGACCTTGTCGGCGTAGGGCTTGCCGGGCTTGTAGAAGCGGTCCCAGCGCTCCAGCACGATGCGCGATCCCGGCACGTGCTCGACGAACTTGAACGGTCCGAGGCCGATCGGCTTCTGGATGAAGCTCTCCTTGGCGCCTTCGTCGGCGGGATAGATCGAGGTCAGCGCGGTGAAGAAGTAGAAACCGGGATCGACCTTCTCGGTCAGCTTCATCTCGAGGGTGAAATCGTCGATCTTCTTCAGGCCGGAGATCTCCTTGGCCTGGCCCTTCTCCACCGCGGCCGCGCCTTCGATCACGCGGACGAAGCGCGCGCCGGGAAAGGCCTTGGTGCCGTCCATGATGCGGTTGAAGGTCCAGATCACGTCATCGGCGGTCATCTTGCGGCCGTTGTGGAAATAGGCGTCGTCGCGCAGCTTAAAGGTGTGAACGAGGCCTCCGCCCGAGACCACGTCCTCCTTGGCGAGCTCCAGCACCGGCTTTCCTTCCGCGGAATTCCAGATGTAGAGCGAGCGATGCAGGGCCTTGGCGTAGATCTCGTCCTGGGCGCGCTGCGTGGTGTGAATGTCGAGGCTGGTGAAGCTCGAGCCGTAGGGCGCGGTCATGCGGATAGTTCCGCCCTTGCGCGGCGTCTGGGCCTCTGCCGAGGCGGCGAGTGCCAGTGCCACCCCAGCGACGATCGAGATCATCCGCAACATCATGTGTCCCCCACCGACGCAGGTATTTCGATCAGGGATTTGATCATTCGTAGCCCGTCGAACGCAAGCTTCGATTTGATGCCACGTGATGCCGGTTCCTGAGGCAGCGACAAGCGCGTAGACCGGGTTGCATCCCCCGGCGATGCAAGTTGCCGATTGACGCGGTGCATCATCGCGTGATCGGGAGCAGTGAACATTTTTCGCGATCGGCGCGACCAAGCTCAGGATCGTTATCCGAGCGCCGGAAATCGTAGAAAAAGGGATCGCGGACACAATGAAGCGCCGAATTTTAGGTGTTTTGCTTGCGGGCAGCCTGGTCGCCGCGGCGGCTGTGCTCGCAAGCCCGGTCGCGGCCAGCTTCGGCCGGCACAGCGATGCGGACAGCATCCGCTTTGGCTGGAGCCGCACGTCCGGCTCGAGCGACTATCTCAACCAGACCTGGTGGGCGGTCCGGAGCCACGACACTGCGGATAATGTCGTCGAACGGCTGCTCAGCATCCCCGTCGGGATGATCGCGCGCGGCGCCGGCGCGGGTTTCGAAGCCAAGCTCGCCGAGGTTACCGGCCTGCCGCTGCCTGCGGACTGGAGCCTCGCGACGGCGAAGAGTTCGCCGCAGATCAATTCGATCTACGCCGAGACGCCGCGCGATTTCGCAGCCGTGCTCGACTTCTACCGCGACGCACTCGGCAAGCGTGGCTGGACCGAGGATGAGGGCGCGATCGTCGCACCCGACAGGGCGGTGATCACCTTCAGGACGGGCGCCGGACTGGCCCTGCTGCGGCTCTCCCGTCAGGATGACAGGACCATCGCCGAGCTGTCGAGGCGCAAATTCGTGCCCGCGACCGGCGGCCTGCTGCCGAAGCCGGGGCAAGTGAGGCTGATGCTCGGCAACAAAACCGATGAAGCGGCTGATATCACCGTCGCCGAGCAGACGATCAAGCTCGCGGCGCATGCCGGCGAGAGTCTGGCGAACTCCGACAGCGCCGCGAGCGAATTGCCGGACAACCAAAGGATCGATCTGCCCCCCGGGAAGTACAAGGTCACCCTGAAGGTGGACGGTAGCGCGGCGCAAAGCCGCGAGTTCGAAGTCGCGGCCGGTGAGACCTGGGGTCTGCTGGCTGGCTCGGACGGCGTCCTGCTGCCGATACGGCTTTATTGAGATTGTCCGTCTCTCTCCTCGTCATTGCGAGCGCAGCGAAGCAATCCAGACTGCCGCTGCGGAACGATTCTGGATTGCTTCGTCGCTTCGCTCCTCGCAATGACGGAACGTCGAGACTTCGTTGTCAGGCCACTAGCCCGTCAGCTCCGGCTGCCAATCGCGCAATTTCCGCGCGGCGCCCGTAATGTCGGCGATGGTCCGGAACGCCGCCGCCTCCACCATCATCCCCCGTGCCAGCCGCACGGCGCGGGCTTCGCTGACCGCCCGCCTCCTGGGGTCCTCGATCAACTCGAAATCGATGTTGTGCGCGAGGCCGAAGATGCGGCGGATGGTCTTGGCGGCGGCGAAGCCGACGGTGTCGGTGAACAGGCGCTGCATGTAGGCCTGCCGTTCGGCCTCCAGCCGCAAGGCGCCCTTGTCCCCGGTGAACAGCGAGGTCGGGTAAGCATCACCGGTGGCGCCGGTGCGCCAGAGGTCGAGAAATTTGCGGGCGAACTCGTTCCAGACCTTGTCGACCGTCTCCAGCACCCAGGTCTCGAACGCGGCCCGCTCGCCTTGCGCGCGCTCGTGGCCGGCAGAGGCGAAGTAAGCCATCAGCAGATTGGCCAGCACCGCGCCGACGTCGAACCCCATCGGGCCGTAGAACGCAAATTCGGGGTCGATGACCCGCGTCTGGCTGTCGGTGACCATGATCGAGCCGGTGTGGAGGTCGCCGTGCAGCAGCGCTTCCGGGCTTGCCATGAATTTCAGCTTCAGCCGGGAGATCGCGACATGCAGCTCCATGTCGTCGCGAAGGGCAGCGGCCAGGCCGTCGAGGTAAGGCGCGGTCCAGCGGTTCTGCTCGGCGATGCGGTAGGGATCGGTGAAGATCAGATCCTCGGTGATCTTGCACAGCGCATGGTTGCCTGCAAAGGCCGCGATGGCCTCTTTCTTCTCGGCGGCCGGCAGGGCGAGGTCCGAGGTGAAGAACAGCGTTCGCGCCATGAAGGTGGTGATGTCGTCCACGAAGCCGGGATATTGCGTTGCGGCGACCAGACCCTTGCGCATGATGATATGGGGCTCGAGCAGCTCCATCACCGTCAGCGCCAGCTTCTCGTTGTGGTGCAGCAGCGCCGGCACGAGGCCGGGGGCGAGCTGCGCGTGCCGCGAGAGCGCCAGATATTCGTAGTGCGCTCGCGACAGCGGCAGCGGCCAGCTCTCACCGACGAGGCGGACATAGGGCAATGCCTGCTTCACGGCGACGCCGCCCTTCGCGCCCTTGACGATGAAGACGAGGTTGAGATTGCCGTCGCCGACCTCGGTGATCTCCCAGGACGCGGGCTCGCCGCCGAGCAGCGCCTTCAGGTCCGGGAGGCCCGCGAGATAGTCCCGCAAATCGGCCTCATGCAGAATCCGGTAGTCCGCCGCCTGCGCCATGGCGATCCCATCCCATTGTCATTGGAGCATGATCTTCCCGGAAAACCGTTTCGCACTTTGCGCTACGCGGCCCTTCGGGTCCGGATCGGGCTCCTGGGCCGGATCGTTACTCCCGCTCCAGGAAGCTCGAGCCGATCTCGCCCTTTCTTTTGATCGGATCGTAATCACAATAGACGCCGTCCGCCACCAGCGTGTAGCTGGCGTAGACGTTGTATTTGTCCGTTTTGACCGAGTTCAGCCCGATCACCGATGTGCTCTTGCCACCGTTCCACTTGAACGGCGTCGAGCTCTTGGCCTGCTCGCAGGCCATCACCGCGTCGTTGAAGACATAGCCCTCGACGAATGCCTTCAGGGTGCGCACCTGCACCGCCATCCTCCATTCGAAATAGCCGACGGCGCCGAGGCCGCCGACGATCAGCACCAGAAGCGCGACGACGATCCTTTGAAAAGTCATTCGTTCCCCCAACAACCCACGCAACAGGAAAATCCAGCGGAGAATAGCTAGAACGGCATGCCCATTAATTTCGACAGCCGTTCGATCGAGAGATAGCCGGCGTGATAGGCCCACATGCCGAGGCCGTAGATGATCGCCGAGATGATCGTGGTCCAGATCAGCTTGCGGCCCATCCGCGTCAGGATCGGTGCGCCGGGGTCCGTGCCCGGCGCGCCCACACCGTCCTCGTGCTGGCTGCGCACGCCGAACGGCAGCGTCAGGAACAGCGCGACCCACCAGATGACGAAGTAGATCGCAATCGCGGTCGAGATCTGGATGGCCATGGGACGGCCTTACGCCTGCTCGATTTCGACGAGGGCGCCGGAAAAGTCCTTGGGGTGCAGGAACAGCACCGGCTTGCCATGGGCGCCGATCTTCGGCACGCCGTCGCCGAGCACCCTTGCCCCCTCCTTCACCAGCGTGTCGCGGGAAGCGATGATGTCGACGACCTCGTAGCAGACATGGTGGATGCCGCCGTCGGGGTTGCGCTCCACGAATTTGGCGATCGGCGAGGCCTCCCCGAGCGGCTCGATGAACTCGATCTTGGTGTTGGGCAGGGTCGCGAACACGGTGATGACGCCGTGCTCGGGCAGCGGCACGGCTTCCGAAATCTGGGCGCCGAACGCGGTGCCGTAGATCTTCGCGGCCTTGACGGCATCCCTGGTCGCGATCGCGACGTGGTTGAGGCGACCCAGCATGTTTCTTCTCCCTCAGCGCACGATCCGGACCGGGCGGAGCGACCCACCCGCAAGACCATGCCTACGCGATTACACTGTCAGGACGTGTACCAGACAGGGGGGCTTCTTGCCCCAATGTTCGTTGATGACGGCCCGGACAGCGCGTCGCACCGATTCACCCAGGGCGTCCGGATCCCGGCGCCGCGCCTTCGGCAACCCCTCGATCGTGGTCATCACGGCGTCGAAGACGATGTCGTCGAAGGTCTCGCCGGCCCGGTTCTTCTCGGGGATGCCGACGAGATCGACCTCGGGCTCGTCAGCGAGCTCGCCCTGCGCGGTCATGGCGATCGCGACGAAGGCGCAGCCGGAGAAGGCCATGCGGCGGCGCTCGACCACGGCGCGGGACTTGGAATCCTCCAGGATCGTGCCGTCCTTGTAGAGCCGGCCCGACGGCACCTCGCCGACAACGCCGGGATCGCCGGGACCGAGCTTGACGAGGTCGCCGTTGCGGACGACCAGCACGCGCGGCACGCCGGCGGCACGGGCGAGCTTGGCGTGCTCGTTCAGGTGCAGAGCTTCGCCATGGACGGGGATCAGGAGCTGCGGCTTCACCCAGGAGATCATGTCGCGCAGCTCGTCGCGGCGGGGATGGCCGGAGACGTGGACCAGCGCGTCGCGATCGGTGATGACCTCGACACCCTGCAGCACCAGATTGTTGATGATCGAGCCGACGGCCTTCTCGTTGCCGGGAATGGTGCGCGAGGAGAAGATGACGCTGTCGCCGCGGTTCAGCGTGATCTCGGGGTGGTCGTCATTGGCGATGCGCGCCAGCGCGGCGCGCGGCTCGCCCTGGCTGCCGGTGCACAGTGCCAGCACCTTGTCCTGCGGCAGGTGGCCGTAGACCTCGGGCGAACGGAAGTTCTGCACGCCCTCGAGATAGCCGGTCTCGCGCGCGACCTGCACCACGCGCTCCATGGCGCGGCCGACCACGACGACCTCGCGATCGGCGGCTTTCGCAGCGTCAGCCACGGCTTTGACGCGGGCGACGTTGGAGGCGAAGGTCGTGACCGCGACGCGGCCCTTGGCGGATTTCACGAGGTCGATGATCGTCTTGGCAACCTCGGCCTCGGAAGGAGAACGGCCGTCGCGCACGGCATTGGTGGAATCGCCGATCAAGGCGAGCACGCCCTCCTCGCCGAGCTCGCGCAACCGCTTCTCGTCGGTCGGCGCGCCCAGCGTCGGGGTCGGGTCGATCTTCCAGTCGCCGGTGTGCAGCACGATGCCGGCTTCGGTGTGGATCGCCAGCGCGTGCGCTTCCGGGATCGAATGCGCGACGGGGATGAACTCGACGTTGAACGGGCCGATGTCGACGCGCCCGCCCGACGGCACCACGGTCACCGGGATCTCCGGCGCATTGCGCTCGGCGGCGCATTTGGCCTCGAACAAGGCGGCGCTGAACTTGGTCGCGTAGATCGGGCATTTCAGCTTCGGCCAGAGATCGATGATGGCGCCGAAATGGTCCTCATGGGCGTGCGTCAGCACGAGGCCCATCAGGTTCTTGCGTTCCTTCTCCAGGAAGGAGATGTCGGGCATGATCAGGTCGATGCCCGGCAGGTGCTCCTCGTCGCCGAAAGAGACGCCGAGATCGACCGCGAGCCAGGAGCGCTGGTGGCGGTTGCCGAGGCCGTAGATCGACAGGTTCATGCCGATCTCGCCGACGCCGCCGAGCGGCGCAAATACCAGTTCGTCCGGCCTTGCCATCACGCAGCTCCCACGGAGGCGACGGGACCGAAGAACACCTCACCCGCGGCGACGGGCACGTGCCGGCCCTCCGCGGTGCGGACGATCAGGCAGCCGGTGTCGTCGATGGTGTCGAAAATGCCTTCCAGCGTCGCCGTCCCCGTGTTGATCGCCACCCGCTCGCCGAGACCGGCGGCGCGCGCCAGCCACAGTTTACGGATCTCGGTGAAGCCGCGGCCATTGTCCCATATGCCACGGAACTCGACCCAGGCATCCGTCAGGGCCGTGAACAGTTCTTCCGCGCTGATCTGGACACCGAGGGCGGCCAGCGACACGGCGGGCGTCGGCGTGCCCTCGGGCGCGGCGACGACGTTGGTGCCGATGCCGGTGACGATGGCGAGGCGATCGCCGACGGCCTCCGCCTCGAGGCCGATACCGACGAGCTTCTTGCCGTTGGCAAGGACGTCATTCGGCCATTTCAGGGCGTAGCGGGGACGGCCCTCGCCGAGCCGCAGCGCGGCTTCAAGGCTGACCTTCTCGAGTGCGGCCTCCTCCGCCAGCCCCGCCGCAAATCCGATGGTGGCGGCGACAGCAGGCGCGATGTCCAGGACTTCGAGGACACTGGCGGCGAGATTGCCCTTCGGGGCGATCCAGGCGCGCTGGCGGCGGCCGCGGCCGGCGGTCTGCTCCGAGGTGACGAACCACATCGGGCCGCGTTCGCCGGCCCGCGCGTGCTCGATCGCGTCGGTGTTGGTCGAGCCGGTCCGTTCGAAAGCCGCGAGCCTGTAGCCCGCGGCCTGTGCGCGAGGACCGAGCGCGAACGCCATCCTAGAACAGCGACTTTGCCGCAGCGGAGGCGACGCTCACCACCGGTCCTGCGATCAGTGCGAACAGGATGTTGAACACGCCCGCAACCGCCAGCACCGTCTTCACCTCGACGCGCACCGGGTCGACCTGGCCGGCCGGCTCGTCGAAATACATCGTCTTGACGATGGCGAGATAGTAGTAGGCACCGACGACGCTGGAGAGCACGCCGATCACGGCGAGCGTGAACAGGTTCGCCTTGATGGCGGCGACGAAGACGTACCACTTCGCGAAGAAGCCGGCGAGCGGCGGGATGCCGGCGAGCGAGAACAGCAGCATCGCGAACATGAAGGCGAGCAGCGGATTGGTGCGCGACAGACCGGCGAAATCGCTGATCTGCTCGACCGCCTGGCCGTTGCGCTTCATGGCGAGGATGATCGAGAATGAGCCGAGCGTCATCGCGACATAGATCACGATGTACATCAAGACGCCCTGCGCACCCTCGACCGTGCCGGAGGCGAGGCCGACCAGGGCGAAGCCCATGTGGCCGATCGAGGAATAGGCCATCAGGCGCTTGATGTTGGTCTGGCCGATCGCGGCGAAGGAGCCGAGCGCCATCGAAGCGATCGAGACGAACACCAGGATCTGCTGCCACTGCGAGACGATGCCCGGGAATGCGGTCAGCGTGACGCGGGTGAAGACGGCGAGCGCGGCCACCTTCGGCGCCGAGGCGAAGAAGGCAGTGACCGGCGTCGGGGCGCCTTCATACACGTCCGGCGTCCACATGTGGAACGGCACCGCCGAAACCTTGAAGCAGAGGCCGGCGAGCAGGAAGACGAGGCCGAACACGAGGCCGACATTCGACATCGTCGCGGCCGCGGCGATGCCGGTGAAGCTCACGGTGCCGGTGAAGCCGTAGATCAGCGAAGCGCCGTAGAGCAGCATGCCCGAGGACAGCGCGCCGAGCACGAAGTACTTCAGGCCGGCTTCGGTCGACTTGGCGTTGTCGCGGTTCGAGGCCGCCACGACATAGAGCGCGAGCGACATCAATTCGAGGCCGAGATAGAGCGAGATCAGGTCGCCGGCCGAGATCAGCACCATCATGCCGAGCGTCGAGAGCAGCACCAGGATGGCGTATTCGAAGATGCGGCGCGACGGGTCGGCCAGGAACTCGGTCGACAGGATCAGCGTCACCGCCGAGCCGATCAGCGCCAGGATCTTCATGAAGCGGGCGAAGTCGTCGACGATGAAGCTGCCGCCGAAGGTGACCTGCTTGCCCGCGGGCAGCATGTATTCGAGCACGCCGACCACGACGAGAAGCAGCACGGCCAGCGAGGTGACAGCGCTGGTCGTCCCCTGCCCGCGATAGGCTCCCAGCATCAGAAGCGCCATGGCGCCGATCGCGAGCACGAGCTCGGGCAGCACCGGCGCCAGTTGATAACCTGCAGTCGTAAAGCTCATGGCGATATCCTGACCTGCCCGATCACTGGAGCAGTGCGGCGGCCTTCACGGCCGTCACAGCGGTGTTGTAATTGTTGACGAGTTGCTGGACCGAGGCGGCCGACATGTCGAGCACGGGCTTGGGCCAGACGCCGAACAGGATCGTCAGCGCGATCATCGGGAACAGCGTCACGCATTCGCGCAAGGTGAGATCCTTCATGCTCGCCAGCGACGGCTTGACCAGCGCCCCGAACACGACCTTGCGGTAGAGCCACAGCGCATAGCCCGCCGAGAGGATCACGCCGAAGGTGGCGAAGAACGCGGTCGGGATCGAGACCTTGAAGGTGCCGAGCAGCGTCATGAACTCGCCGACGAAGCCGCTCGTGCCGGGCAGACCGACATTGGCCATGGTGAAGACCATGAAGGTCATCGCATAGAGCGGCATTCGGTTGACGAGGCCGCCATAGGCCGCGATCTCGCGGGTGTGCAGGCGGTCGTAGACGACGCCGACGCAGAGGAACAGCGCGCCGGAGACGATGCCGTGCGAGATCATCTGGAACATGCCGCCTGCGACGCCCTGCATGGTGCCGGCGAAGATGCCCATGGTGACGAAGCCCATATGCGCCACCGACGAGTAGGCGATCAGCTTCTTCATGTCCTCCTGCATCAGGGCCACCAGCGAGGTGTAGATGATGGCGATGGCCGAGAGCGTGAACACCAGCGGCGCGAAGTCGTGCGAAGCCAGCGGGAACATCGGCAGCGAGAAGCGCAGGAAGCCGTAGCCGCCCATCTTCAGGAGGATCGCGGCGAGGACCACGGAGCCCGCGGTCGGCGCCTCGACATGCGCGTCGGGAAGCCAGGTGTGCACCGGCCACATCGGCATCTTCACCGCGAACGAGGCGAAGAAGGCCAGCCACGCCCAGGTCTGCAGGGACCGCGGCACGGCGGTGTGCATCAGCGTCGGGATGTCGGTGGTTCCGCCGTTCCAGTACAGCGCCATGATGGCGAGCAGCATCAGCACCGAGCCGAGCAGCGTGTAGAGGAAGAACTTGAACGACGCATAGACCCGGCGCGGACCGCCCCAGACGCCGATGATCAGGAACATCGGGATCAGGCCGCCCTCGAAGAACAGGTAGAACAGCACAAGATCGAGCGCCGAGAAGGTGCCGATCATCAGCGTTTCCAGGATCAGGAACGCCATCATGTATTCGCGGACGCGGTTGGTGATCGCCTTCCAGCTCGCGATGATGCAGAACGGCATCACGGCGGTGGTCAGGATCACCAGCGGCAGCGAGATGCCGTCGACACCCATGTGGTAGGTGATACCGGTGGCGAGCCAGTTCGCCTTCTCGACGAACTGGAAGTCCGGGTTGCTCGGGTCGAAGCGCATGACCAGGATCACCGACACCGCGAAGGTGATCAGCGTGGTCCAGAGTGCGATCCAGCGCGAATTGCGCTTGGCCGCCTCGTCGTCACCGCGGCTGAGATAGACGATCAGCGCGCCGACCAGCGGCAGGAACGTCGTGACCGAAAGAATGGGCCAGGTTGTCATTTACTGGCCTCCAAAGCCGAACATGAACCAGGTGATCAGGCCGGCGGCGCCGATCAGCATGGCGAATGCGTAGTGATAGAGATAGCCGGTCTGGATCTTCACGACGTTGCGGGTGATGTCCAGCACGCGGGCCGAGACGCCGTCGGGACCGAAGCCGTCGATGATGAAGCCGTCGCCCTTCTTCCAGAGCTGATAGCCGATCCACTTCGCCGGACGGACGAAGATGAGGTCGTACAGCTCGTCGAAGTACCATTTGTTGAGCAGGAACTGGTACAGCATCGGCTGCGTGTTCGCGAGCTCGACCGGCAGATAGGGCCGGCGGATGTAGAACAGGTACGAGACGAGGAAGCCCAGCACCATCATCACCGTCGGCAGGAAGGCGATGGTCTCGGGGATGTGATGCATCTCCTCGATGATGTGCGGGTTCATCTTCACGGACTCGCGGAAGAACTCCTCGACGCCGTGCCCGGCGAACAGCTCCTTGAACGGAAGACCGGCGACGAACGAGCCGACCGCGAGCACGCCGATCGGGATCAGGATCCAGAGCGGGGCCTCATGCGCGGCCTCGTAGTGATGCTCGTCATGCGGCTCGCCGTGGAAGGTCTTGAAGATCAGGCGCCACGAGTAGAACGAGGTCAGGCCGGCGGCGACGACGGTCATCAGGAAGCCGTACACCGCGAACGGGTTGTGCGAGGCATAGGCGGACTCGATGATCGCGTCCTTGGAGAAGTAGCCGGCGGTGAGCGGGAAGCCGGTCAGCGCCAGCGTGCCGACCACCATCACCGCATAGGTGTAGGGGATCTTCTTCCAGAGGCCACCCATGTTGCGGATGTCCTGCTCGTGATGCATCGCGTAGATCACCGAGCCGGAGCCTAGGAACAGCAGCGCTTTGAAGAAGGCGTGCGTGAACAGGTGGAACATGCCGACCGAGTAGGCCCCTGCTCCCATCGCCACGAACATGTAGCCGAGCTGCGAACAGGTCGAGTAGGCAACGATGCGCTTGATGTCGTTCTGGACGAGGCCGATGGTGGCCGCGAAGAACGCGGTGGTGGCGCCGAAGAACATCACCACGGCCTGGGCGTTCGGGGCGAGCTCGAACAGCGGCGACAGGCGCGCGACCATGAAGACGCCGGCGGTGACCATGGTCGCTGCGTGGATCAGCGCCGACACCGGGGTCGGGCCTTCCATCGCGTCCGGTAACCAGGTGTGCAGCAGGAACTGCGCCGACTTGCCCATCGCGCCCATGAACAACAGGAGGCAGGTCAGGGTCAACGCGTCGGCGTGCCAGCCGAGGAAGTTGATGGTCTTGCCGGTGAGGCCCGGCGCAGCATGGAAGATGGTCTCGAAATCGGTCGAGCTCGTCAGCATGAAGATCGCGAAGATGCCGAGCGCGAAGCCGAAGTCGCCGACGCGGTTGACCACGAAGGCCTTGATGGCGGCCGCGTTCGCCGACGGCTTCTGGTACCAGAAGCCGATCAGCAGGTAGCTCGCCAGACCCACGCCTTCCCAGCCGAAGAACAGCTGCACGAGGTTGTCAGCGGTCACCAGCATCAGCATGGCGAAGGTGAACAGGCTGAGATAGCCGAAGAAGCGCGGCCGGTTCGGGTCCTCGTCCATGTAGCCGATGGAATAGAGGTGCACGAGCGAGGACACGGTCGTCACCACCACCAGCATCACGGCCGTGAGCGTGTCGACGCGCAGCGCCCACCAGACCTGGAGGTCGCCGGAGAAGATGAACGGCAGCAGCTGGACGCGGGTGTCATGGTGCATGAAGCCGACATCGACCAGCGTCATCCAGGACAGCGCGGCCGAGACGAACAGCAGGCCGGTGGTGATCAGCTCGGCGGCGCGTGAACCGGCCGCAGCCGGCTCGGCCGGGCCGTGGTCGTCATGGCCGTGATCGTCGTGACCGTGGTCGTCATGCGCCGCAGACGCGTGCGCATCGCCGTGGCCATGACCGTGATCGCCATGATGATCGAGCTCGTCGCCCGAGGGGTTGCGGGCATGCGCGCCGGCCAAGGCGATGAGCCCTGCCAGAATGGCGCCCAGCAGAGGCAGAAAAACGATTGCCTGAACCATTTGAGAGCTCAGCCCTTCATCAGATTGACGTCCTCAACCGCGATCGAGCCACGGTTGCGGAAATAGACCACCAGGATGGCGAGACCGATCGCGGCTTCAGCGGCCGCGACCGTCAGCACCAGCAGCGCGAAGACCTGGCCGACGATGTCGCCGAGGAAGGTCGAGAACGCGACGAGATTGATGTTGACCGAGAGCAGGATGAGCTCGATCGACATCAGGATGACGATGATGTTCTTGCGGTTCAGGAAGATGCCGAGGATCCCGAGCGTGAACAGGATCGCGCCGACCGCCAGATAGTGTCCGAGCCCGATCGTCATTTCACCCACTCCGCCGCGTCGGCATCCGAAAGCCCCTGCCCCGGCGCCACCTTGCGCATCGCCATCGCCATGTCGGGCGTGCGCGCGTTCTGAACGTTGATGTCCTGCCGCTTCACGCTCGCCTTGTGGCGCAGCGTCAGCACGATGGCGCCGATCATGGCGACCAGCAGCACCATGCCCGAGAGCTGGAAGTAGTGGATGTACTTCGTATAGAGCACGAGCCCCAGCGCTTCGGTGTTGGAGACGTTGGTCGGGATCGCCGCCGTGATGTTCTTGCTCACGGAGGGGTTGATGACCCAGGCGCCGACGGTCAGCAGCAGCTCGAACAGGAAGATGCCGCCGATCACGACACCGACCGGCAGGTACTGGATGAAGCCTTCGCGCAGCTCGACGAAGTCCACGTCGAGCATCATGATCACGAACAGGAACAGCACCGCGACCGCGCCGACATAGACGACGATCAGCATCATGCCGAGGAACTCGGCGCCCATCAGCACGAACAGGCCGGAGGCGTTGACGAAGGCCAGGATCAGGTACAGCACGGAGTGCACGGGATTGCGCGAGACAATCACCATCACCGCCGAGGCGACGCAGACGCCGGCGAAGA
>Ga0102590_1001852_pt1 | contig 28432 bp, 17 predicted proteins | sample AraplaMF_Col_mMF_FD_76859 | JGI IMG/M metagenome (GOLD analysis project Ga0102590, IMG submission 76859) | Arabidopsis root microbial communities from the University of North Carolina, USA - plate scrape MF_Col_mMF | ecosystem: Host-associated > Plants > Roots > Endosphere | place: USA... | reverse complement strand
AATAAAAAAGTTGTATACCTTTGCAATCCCTTAACACGGTTGCCCAGATGGCGAAATTGGTAGACGCACTGTGTTCAGGTCGCAGCGCTCGCAAGGGCGTGCTGGTTCGAATCCAGTTCTGGGCACTTCAGAAAGCTTGTAAGTAATCATTTACAAGCTTTTTTGTTTTTGGGTTGCTCCAGATAAATGTTGTGTGACTATTCCTTATTCAGCATTTTGTTAGCCCAGCGCATAAATTCATTGGCATCTAACATAGTGAACCCATGCGGATGTCTTTTGCCATTTTGAAAGCCCTTGCCTAAACATGAGATATATTCTGCATTATTGTTTCCCAGCAATCTGAGCTGAACAATGCAAGCTGATATATCTGCCAGGTTTGTCCATTCAACCGGCGTGTTACGTTCAGTGATAAACCAATTAATATCAGGGTCTGAGTAAAGCCTGACAGGAATAGATCTCAAATATTGCGCATTCCCGCCGTTTTCAGCATTTCTGTAATAAGCAGAAGCATTTTCATAATTCTTTGGCTTTTGCGATGGAGAGCCTCCATAAATATGCTCAAAACGATTTACAATAAATTCAGCTTCACTTCCCTTTGCCTTGCCTGGGTCAATTTTCATTGACCGGATATAGTTATCATATAATCGTTTCATGTCTAAAGGCGGGTCTACTCCAAATACCAGGTTGGGCTTTATGATCCTGGTATCATTTTTCTTAAACGCTTGTTCTGCATAATACAAAGCCTGTAAGCCACCTAAAGAATGCCCTCCTATTATAAATTTATTCTTCGGCGTGTTATACTTTTTCTGAATTTCGGGAATGAGTGTTTCAAGCCTGCCTTCATAAATGTTCATGGTGTCTTCTTTCCCGTAATCAACAAGCAGGGGAATAATAACGGTATAACCATCTTTAGCCGCCGTTAGGGGTAAGCTGGTCTCTGCTAACACTTCATTGGGAGCCGTACCAAAGCCGGGAAGGATCACAAGCAAACCTTTTGAAGCAATGTCAGGCAATACAGCGAGATAATAGTTATCTGTCGTATCGCCTTTAGCGCTATAAACAGTTTCCTGTTTTTGAGCAAAAACCGTCAAAGCATGCACGGTCAGAATAAACGTTACAATGAATTTCATACGGCGCCAATATAGTTGTGTACAATGCTTAAATTTATAAATATTGTATGAAATGGGCTTGAACAGGTTGGATATCGCAGATAGCAAGTGAATCAGAGAACAAAGGGGCTTAAGAAGTTACGAAATTTTCAGCAAATAAAAAAAATGATATTGGCGTGTTTTCATACAGGCAGGCCCATTAATTGCAGCAAATAAGCAAAGAGGTATTTCGTGTTGAAATGGTTTAATGCCGACTCATTTTATTCCACAACAGATCAGGTCTCGCGCTATTCGGGTTTTGCATCATTATCAAAATCTTTTTGTATGAACATGGTATTTTCAGCCCTCCAGGACTTCTTTGGCGGAGGGCGGACTTATGAGCCTACTCCAGAAACCACGTCTTCCAATGTAACTGTAACCGCTTTTTCACAACCCAATGTATTGCAGAAGAAGATGCAGGAGGAAAAAATGTCGCATGGCGGAACAGTGAGAGCAAATCTGTCACCCGTTCGTCTGGCTGTAGATCACGGTGGCGTGGTGATGTATTTTTGTCCCATGCAAAAATTGGAAATCCTTGAAGTTATTTCGGAAGGAGATGGAAAAATCATTCCGGATTCCGCCAGAGTGGAAGGATTAGACGTTCCCTCTGATTTTAAATCAGGGCTTTACGAACTCGAAAATGTTGAACTTACTTCAAACGGTGAAATACAGGTAAAGGCAACAGAAGAAACAACCTGGAAGTATATTGAAAGAGCGCCTGCTTTCTGAAATGCTCCCGGGCACTTTTAAAACGGTTACAGTCATAGATCTGTAACCGTTTTTTTAATATCCACTCTTGCAACCGATTTCCATAGCGATTGTGTAGACATTGTCTACACAATTTGATGAACGGCCTTGTACCCAGCCTCTTCAATGATTATCTTGCCAACTCATTTACTGAACGTTATGGTACTTAGATCGAAAAGAAATACAAGCCGGTCTTTGACGGGCTTCGTATGCCTATGCAGCGCCGGTATTGTGTTAAGCGGCACTGCGGCAGGCCAGGCTTCCAACATCTCCTTACAGGATCTTTCCGCTTTTCGCGATCCTGGTAAAAGCTGGCAGATTGCGGCTGATGTCAATGCAGACCTTAACAAGCACGATGTGCTGTTCCCGGTGAACGGAACAGGCGTGCTGGTGAACCTGCCTGACAAAAAGCATCCTGGCCAGGACCTGTTTTCCCAGGCCGAATATGGCGACATAGAGCTGGAGCTGGATTATATGATGGCGCCCGGCGCCAATTCCGGTATCTACCTCCAGGGCAGGTATGAAATCCAGCTGCTGGACAGCTGGAGCGTTACCAATCCCCGCCCCGGCGATAATGGCGGTATTTACGAGCGTTGGGATGACCACCGTCCCGAAGGACAGCAAGGCTACGAAGGCTACGCGCCCCGCGTGAACGCCAGCCGCGCCCCGGGCCTGTGGCAGCACATGAAAATAGCTTTCCGTGCACCGCGCTTTGATGCTGCCGGCCATAAAACCGCCAACGCCCGCATGTTGCGTATTGAGCTGAACGGCGTACTTATTCATGACGACGTAGAACTGATGGGCCCCACCCGCGGCTCCATTGGCGGCGGCGATGAGAAAGCTACCGGCCCGCTCCGCCTGCAGGGTGATCATGGCGCTGTTGCTTTCCGCAATATCCGCATCGAAACTGCTAAGCTGGATAAGGAAGCGGCGTACAGCCGTCGTGACGACGTAGATCCTATCCTGGTAGACGCCACTTCTTCCAATACTATCCTGCGCAGCTTTATGGATGTACCAGGCAGTGCACGCATTCCGCATGCCGTATCAGTAGGCAGTCCCTTACAGGTGCATTATACCTATGACCTGGACAAAGGCATGCTGCTCCAGGTATGGCGCGGCGGCTTCCTGGACGCTACTCCCATGTGGCACGACAGGGGCAATGGTTGCTCCCGTCCCCGCGGCACCGTGCAATACTTTGGCAAACCAGCATTCGAGCTGGCAAAGCTGTCTACACCTGATGCCGCCTGGATCACTGACAGCACCGGTACAAGTTATCGCCCCAAAGGCTATGTGCTGGACGAAAAAGACAGACCGGCTTTCCGTTACTTCATCTACGGCTCTGCTGTTACCGATGCCATCAAAGTGATGGACGACGGGCATGGCCTGCGCCGGGAATTAAGCGTGGAAAATCCCGCTGAAGGTTTGTATGCAAAACTGGCAGAAGGCAAAAATATAGAGCTTCAGGCAGATGGCATGTATGTAGTAGATGGCAGATCTTACTACCTGCAAGTGGATGACGCTGGCGGCGCCAAGCCTGTAATACGGCAGAGCAACGGCCAGCAGGAACTGATCGTGCCTGTGAAAGGTAAACTGGCCTATTCCATACTTTTTTAAACCGGAAGAGAACGACAAATACTAACAAATGAAACTGATCTATAAAACATTGCTCCTCGCTGTCTTATCGGGCAGCGCGTTTGGGCAGGAAACTCCCAAGGAAGAGGATTTCTCGAAGATTGTGAAAGTGAGCTCTCCGGAGGGCACCCTGCTGGAAGTAGGCGGACTGGTCATGATGCCCAACGGCGACCTGGGCGTGAGCACCCGCCGCGGCGATATCTACATCGTTGAAAACCCTACCAGCCGCAAGCCTTATTTCAGGAAATTCGCTTCCGGCCTGCACGAAGTGCTGGGCCTGGCCTGGAAAGACGGCGCCCTCTATTGCGCACAGCGCGGCGAGCTGACTAAACTGGTAGACACCAATATGGACGGTAAAGCAGATGTATATGAAACCGTATATGCATGGCCTTTATCCGCCCATTATCATGAGTATAGCTTCGGCCCGAAGATAGCGCCTGACGGCTCCTTCTTTGTATCTGCCAACGTAGCCTTCGGCGACGAAGAATGGTGGCGTGGTGAAAGCCGCGTACCCTGGCGCGGCTGGATGATGAACATTACCCCTGACGGACAAATGACGCCTTATGCCACCGGTTTCCGCTCTCCCTGCGGACTGGGGATGATAGACGGAGAACTGTTCTATACCGATAACCAGGGCGACTGGGTAGGCTCCGGTGGCGTATGGCAGGTGAAGAAAGGTGATTTTATTGGTCACCCCGCAGGTCTTCGCTGGACCAACATGCCGAATTCGCCCGTGAAGCTGACAACAGAAGAACTGTATGCGCTGGTAGACCCACGCCGTAATAAGAATGCAGAAGGACGTTACATCAAGCCTGAAAATGTGGTGAATGAAAAATTCGTTACCCTGGCTGAAGTAAAAGAGAAGATCCCTACACTGCGCCTGCCTGCCGTAATATTACCGCACGGCGTGTTAGGTATTTCCAACTCTGAGATCGTGCCCATCCCCGAAGGCAGCTTCGGTCCTTTTACCGGTCAGCTGCTGGTAGGCGACCAGGGACAGAGCAAGATCATGCGCGTGGAACTGGAGAAAGTGAACGGAGAATACCAGGGCGTTGCTTTTGATTTCCGCAACGGTTTCCAGTCTGGTGTATTGCGTATGGCCTGGGCTAAAGACGGTTCCCTCTTTGTAGGTGAGACCAACCGTGGCTGGGGCTCTGCCGGTGAAGCCAATGAAGGCTTACAACGACTGGTATGGAACCGGGAAAAAACGCCTTTCGAAATGCAGACGGTGAAAGCGATGCCTGATGGCTTTGAGATCACGTTTACCCAACCGGTAGATGAAAAATCAGCTAAGGACCTGGCTTCTTACTCTGTAGAAAGCTTTACTTACAAGTATCACCCTGTATATGGCAGTCCCCCGGTAAATGCGGAGACTTGTCCTATCAAAGGTGTAAAGGTATCTGAAGACGGTCTGAAAGTAAGGCTGGTAGTAGACAACCTGCGTAGGCACTACGTACATAATATTACCCTGGAAGGTGTACGCGAAAAAGAACATTTCTATTCGCTGGTGCATCCTACAGGTTATTATACCCTGCATAGCATTCCGGAAGGAAACCGCCTGGCAGCGAGTGAACTGAGCACCCGCAATTCAGCTAAAGAAGCCGCTGCAAAAACAGCTGCTGAAGAAGCAGCCAAAGCAAAAAGCGCTGCCGCCACTGCAAAGAGCAAGACCGCTACCGCGGCCAAAGCGGTAGTAGTGCCTACCTATGAAGAGGTGAAGCCCTTGCTGGCTAAATATACCTGCCTGGCTTGTCACAACGCCAACAAAAAGCAGGTAGGACCTGCTTATATAGACGTGGCAAAGCGTAACTACAGCAATGAAAAGATCGTAAGCCTGATCTATAACCCACAGCCGCAAAACTGGAGTGGTTATGCTACGGAAATGCCGCCTATGCCGAACGTGCCTAAAACAGAGGCGCTGAAGATAGCAGCATGGATCAATTCATTGGCTGCAGGAAAAACAGCAGCGAAATAATCAGAGAAGGATCAATGACAAATAACACCGGGCTGGCCAAAAGGGCCGGCCCTTTTAATTTCCACCCTTCATCAGGTCTTCTATCTGCTGTGTACCTGGCTTTGTCTTCTTTTCTGCATATTCACGGGGCGTTACCTTGAACTGTTGCAGGAAACATTTAGAGAAATAAGATGGAGAACTAAAGCCGGTCATGTATGCGATCTCTGTCACCGTATGATCAGCTGTTTGCAGCAGTTTGGCTGCATGCTTCAACCTGACCAGTTTTATCAATTCATTAGGCACATATCCTGAAAGGGATTTCAGTTTCTTATGCAGATTGGAACGGCTCATCGCCATATCGCGGCTCAGTTCTTCTACAGAGAGCTGCGGATCAATGATGCGCTCTTCAATAATGCTCACCACCTTTTCCATAAATGCTTTGTCCCGGCTGTTGGTAGCCAGGACGCTTACATCACTGTTAGGTTGCTCGGAGAATTTCAGGCGCAGCTTTTCGCGGGAGGAGATCAGGTTCTTGGTTACCGCTGCAATATGTTTCCATTTGAAAGGCTTCATAATGTAGGCATCTGCACCGGCTTCTATTCCTTTTAGTTCCGATTCACTATTACCCCTGGCGGTGAGCAGTACAAATGGAATATGACTGTATTCGATATTGGTTTTTACCTGGTGGCATAATTCAAGACCGTCCATCTCTGACATCATGATATCGGAGATTACCAGGTCGATAGCATGCGCTTCTATCAGTTCCAATGCGGCTTTACCATTAGATGCTTTCACCACATTGTAACCGCTGTCCTGAAAGCTTTCTGCAAGGAATGTTTGTATGGATAGATCATCCTCTACTACCAGGATCAGGGGGCTTTCATCATCGATGATAGCGGCTTCATTGCTCCGCTCCTGCTGCGCGGGCTGTTGACTGGTTACCGGTAGTTCCAGTGTAAAGATGGTCTTCTCCCCTTCCCTGCTTTCTACCAGCAGCTTGCCGCCATGTTTCTCCGCCAGTGAATTGGCTAAAGCCAGTCCGATACCGGTACCCTGGTGCTCTGTAGCGGTAGTAAAGAACTGCTTGAAAATGTTCCTGATATGGGCAGCAGGAATGCCGATGCCATCATCTTCTACACTGATGCAGAGACGGGCGCCTTCTCCTTCAGCACCGGCGATATCAAAAACAGCGATGCTTACTTTCGTTTTCGCAAACCGGAATGCATTGATGAGCAGGTTGCTCAGGATCTTATTCAGCACTTCAGGATCTGCGTGCAACGAGAGCTTGCTCAAACGGGTGCTCATCGTAAAGGCAATATCCTTTTGATAAGGCAGGGAAGAAAAGCGGGAATAGACAGATTGCACCAATGATATGACCTCTACATGCTCTTTCCTGATCTCATATGCATCGCTTTCTATCCTCCTGAAATCAAGCAGCTGGTTCACCAGGTCCATCAGCCGTTCCGCATTCTCATCCATAATGGCCAGTTGCTGTTTTTCTTCCTGCCGCCAGTTGTTCATGGTCAGTAGTTTCTCTAAGGGTGCAATGATCAGCGACAAGGGGGTTCTTATTTCATGCGCCATCACAGTGAAGAATTCTATTTTCCTGGCATAGAACTCCTGCTCTTCCTTGTTCTTGAGGCGCTCTATTTTGATCTGGTTCTGCTTGCGGATGTAGTTGAACGAATACCGGTAAATGGCGTAGGCCGCCCCCAGCGCCAGTAGTATGAAAATAATGTATGCCAGCGTGGTTTTGTAAAACGGCGGTTTTATGATCAGCTGCATGGTAGACTCAGGCACATTCCAGTTGCCTTTATCTGCAGTTGCCTTTACCTTGAAAGTATAAGCGCCTGGTGATAAATTAGTGTAAGTAGCCTTGCGCTGATCACCCACATAGTTCCAGTCCGGATCAAAGCCTTCCATCTTATATGCATAGCTCAGTTTTTCCGGTGCGCTGAAATTGAGGGCTGCAAACTCAAAGCTCATGACAGACTGGTTATGCTGCAATACGAGCTGATGGGTGTAATTGATCTGCTGCTGCAATGGTCCCTCTTCAGACAAGGGTACATTCCTGTTGAAGAGCTGGAAATTGGTAAAAGATACGTGGATCTTATCCGTAACAGTAGACATCTTCTCCGGGTAAAAGGCATTAAAGCCTTTAATGCCACCGGCAAACAGCTTGCCATCAGACATTTTGCAAAATGCCTTGTAATTGAACTGCCGGCTTTGCAGATTATCCTGCGGCGTGAAATGCCTTGCTTTCTCCTTTTTAGGATCTATGCTGTAGATACCGTTATTGGTCGTGATCCAGATCAAACCCGCATCATCCTGCTGAATGCCATACACCACATTCGCACTGATGCCCGTTTTATCGTTGTAGGGTTCTACCTGTTTTGTGGAAAAATTATATTTATGCAAACCGCCGCCGTCTGAGCCTATCCAGAGATTTCCCCGGTGGTCATCGTAGAGGCAGGTGAGCTTGCTCATACCTTCTGCCGTCACCTTATCCCACTGCTCGGTTTTCTTGTTGTAGAAAATCAGGCCGTCGTTATAAGTGGCAAACCAAAGCGTTTTATTTTTGTCTTCATAAATATCATATATGATGGTATTGCTCACACCATCCTGCAGTACCCTTGTAAAATCGCGGCGCTCACTGTCGTACAGGTCAAGCCCCCTATCCGTTCCTATCCATATCTGGTTATCATTGTCCTGGTAAATACAAAAAACGTTGTTGCTGTTCAATGAATGAATATTTCCGGGCTGATGCTGAAAATATTCCACCTTGCCGGTTTTCGGGTCAAGCACATTCACGCCTCCGGCGAACAGCCCGATCCAGATCTTGCCTGCTTTGTCTCTCCGTAAGGTATGGATATTATGATACGACAGCTTTTGCTGACCAGGCAGAAAGGGATATTGCTGAAAGGTGCGCGTAGCAGTATTGAAATATTGTAAACCGCCATCTTCCGTACCTACCCACAGTTTGCCCGGGCTATCTTCCAGGAAACTGCTCACAGCACGGCCAGACAGCGCAGATGGCTCTCCTGTGGGGTAATACAGGTCAAAAGCCGGTCCCTTTTCATTAAAGTAACTGGCTCCTCCAAAAAAAGTACCCACCCACATCGTGCCAGCCCTGTCAGGAAATATAGAATAAATGGCATTATCGCTGATGCTGAACGGATCATCGGCTTTGTTGGTATATGCCGTAAACCGGTCTGTTGCGATATCCAGTACATTCAATCCTTTCTCGGTGCCTACGTATATCTTATCAGGCGCCACCTGGCATAGCGCCCGTATAATATTATCCCTGATGGAATAAGGGCTGCCATCATTACGATAAACCCGGAAGCGGCACTGAGCGGGCTGCCATTTACATAAGCCGCCATTCCAGGTACCTACCCACATTACGCCGTCTCTGCCTTTGTATACGATATTGATGTAGTCATTACTTAAGCCGCTTGTTGCGGATCGCAGGTTGCTGAATGATCCGGTGGAAGGGTTGTAAATATCGATGCCACTCCCGAATGTACCGATCCAGATATTCCCGTCATCATCCTGCGCTATCCTGCTGATCTCATCGCTGGACAGGCCCGAATTGCCTGCCTTGAAATGCTGCAGGGATCTTTTCACGGGATCATAACAGTATAAACCGTTCAGCCGTGATGCAAACCATATCATACCGTCCTTGTCCCGCAGGATATCATAGACAGTTTTCTCCTTCGGCGGACCGAAATGTGAGAATTGCTCTTTTTCTAAGTCAAGTATATAAACACCGTTCTCAGTGCCTATCCACAAATGTGTGCTGTCTACTCTGGTGATACAATGTATGAAGTTATTGCCCAGGGAACTGGTGTCGTTCTTTTTATACTGAAAGTTCCTGAACTGATATCCGTCAAAACGGCTGATCCCGTTCTTGGTACCAAACCAGAGGTAACCCTGGTCATCCTGTGCAATTGCACGCACAGTGCTGGATGGCAGCCCTTCCGCTACGGAATAGTTCCGGAAGCGTATAGGCTGCCCCATGCTCTGATAGGAAAGGAATAGTAGACAAAAAAAGATCAGTCGTTTCATTCGTTATATCATTTACACAGCTTTCTGATAAAAGCTTCTTCCTCTTTGCTGAAAGGCGTTCCATCCTTTCTGTAAATATCATGGAACCATAATTTCGGTTCTTTTCCATCCGGCATTGGCGTATCCCAGGCAAAGATGGTATTGGTTTTCCCGCTTACAAACCCCCAATTAATGGCGCCTATATTTTCGGCCTTCAGTAAAGGCATGATCAGCTGGAACAAGCTGCCATTTCTCCTGGCCATGTACTCCGTGCAGATCAGCGGCCGGCCGTACTTTTTCAAAGTATCGATGGTATGCTTGTGATCGTCAATATACGAGTAATTGTGGTAGGTGATCACGTCAGAATTCTCCAGCTGGAATTTGTTCAGGGCTTCGAACTGCGGCCCGTCTGCCCAAACACCCGCTGATACAGGCTGAGAGGGCCTCACTTCAAATGCCCATTGAAATACTTTCTGCAGCAGCGGCATACTTTTACCAAACTGTTTGTTGTTGCCGGGCTCATTGTAAAGATCCCAGAGCAGGATGCGCTTATCATTTTTGAAAGTGGTTAATACGTCTTTCACATATGCTTCCAGCACTTTCAGGGTGTCCGGGTGCGTGTAGATCATGGTGCCCGGATCTCTTACCCAGCCGGAGTTGTGCACGCCTGTTTTAGGCGTGGGCTGTGTGCCCAGCCAGGCCGTATCATTCCAGCAATCGTCAAAAAATACGAAGAGCGTTTTGATACCGTGCCTGGAAGAGATGCCCAGGTAAGTGTCCAGTCTCTTTTTGAATCCGTCCTTGTCTCCCGCCCATAAGAGGTGATGCAGGTACACCCTCATTACATTGAAGCCCAGGCCTTGCGCCCAGCCCAGTTCGCGGTTGATAGTAGTGGTATCAAATGTTTCCGCCTGGAACATCTCCAGCTGGTTAATAGCGGTGGAGGGCTGGAAATTACTGCCTCTCAGCCATCCCTGCTGAGCATACCATTCCTTTGCTTTCGCGGCCGTCCATTTGCCCTGCGCATTGGCCAGGGTGATAAATAAGAGGCCACAGGCCAATAATACCATTGATCTTTTTATGAACATAGATTTACTTTTTACCGGGTTTAGGAAATACGTTGTGGGTGTTGGCCCATTGGCGCCATTGGGCAGCCATTTTGGAAACCATATCAGGATGCTGGCCTGCCTGGTCATTCAACTCGGTCTCATCCTGATTGATCTTGTACAGATGCCAGGTGCTATCGCCTGCCAGGGATACCAGTTTCCAGTCGCCGTTACGGATATAGCGGGCGTTGAAGTGTTCGTTGTAGAGCGCATCATGTTCTTTTCCTGCTTTGCCTTCAAAGGATGGCAGCAGGCTCAGGCCCGTGTAAGGCGTGATGTTGTGCCCTTTATAGGTGCTCGGATAAGATGCTTTTGCCAGCTGCAGCACGGTGGGCATAAAATCCATTACATGTCCCAGGTGGTCTGTAAATCCGCCCTTAGCCTTGATATTTTTCGGCCAAAATGCGATCATGGGCGTACGTACGCCTCCTTCATAAGATTGTGCTTTAGCATAGCGGTAAGGCGTATTCACTACATTGGCCCATCTTTCGCCAATAGCCGCAAAAGTGGTTTGCGGACCAGGCAGCACATCTTTGTTCACGGGATAGCTGATCGCTTGTCCATCCCTGGTTTGTCCCGGGCGGTCAAATCCAGGGCCGTAACGCATACAGTTTTCAGGACTGGCGCCATTGTCGCTCAGGAACACGATGAGCGTGTTATCCAGTCTGCCAGCATCTTTTAACGCCTGGATGATGCGGCCAATACCCTGATCCATGCGGTCTACCATGGCGGCGTGAACGGCCATCGCCCTTGCATCCCATTCCTTATCAGGGTTTTTATCCCAGCTCAGTTCTTTATTGATACGGGGCGATAAGGGTGTGGTAGCGGGATCGATCAGTCCTGATTTTACCATCTTGTTATAGCGGGCTTCACGGATAGCATCCCAGCCTGCCTTGTAAGTATTCTCGTATTTCTTAATATCCTCCGGTAAAGCCTGCAACGGCCAGTGCGGCGCCGTTTGCGCTACGTAGAGGAAGAAAGGTTTGTCTTCCTTGCTGAAGGATTTGATATAGCTGACAGCGGTGTCGTTGATAGCGTCTGTATGATAATAATCTTTAGGCACTTGCTCAACAGGCGTTGTGCCGTTCACCAGGCTGAAGGGATCGAAATAATCCACTACGCCGAAGATATTGCCGTAATATTTCTCAAATCCCCTGCTTATCGGGTATTGCTCGAGCGGCGAGAAATAAGGATGAACAGCCTGGTGATTCAGCCATTTCAGCTGCGCTTCTTTTGTGGGCTGCTCAAGGGTATTGGACACATGCCATTTGCCAGACATGGCGGTATGATAGCCCGCATCTTTCAATACTTCTGCCAGTGTAACGGTATTCTCTGTGAGATAGCCGCGGTAGCCGGGCTCCGGTCTTTCCGTTGTCATTTCGCCGATACCCGCCTGCTGGTTGTATAAACCGGTGAGCAGGGATGCCCGGGAAGGACAGCAACGTGAAGTGTTGTAAAAACGCCTGAATCGCAACCCGTTTGCCGCCAAATAATCCAGGTTGGGCGTTTGGATTTCACCACCATAACAGCCCAGGTCAGAATAGCCCAGGTCATCTGCCAGTATCAGTACAATGTTGGGCCGTTCGTCTTTATTCACAGCCTGGTTGTTCTTGCGGCTTCCAGTACAGGATATTAAAGCGATCGATGCTAAGAGTACAGCCAGTTTATTCATAGTATCAGTTTTTCCAGTGCTCGTTTCAATTCGTTAACTATCTCCGGATGCTGCGCAGCGAGGTTATGCGCTTCGCCGGGATCACGTTGCAGGTTGTACAGCTGCGGCGCCTGCTCCAACCCTGTTTCTATTTTCTTGTTTCGCAGCCAGTCTGGCACAGGCCCCTGCTGCGGAGCGATATACTTCCACCCATCTTTACGAAGCGAAAGCGTATAAGACTCTTCCAGCAGGTATTTACGGCCTTGCTTTGATCTGCCCAGCCATACATCCAATGCATTGCGGCTGTCCTGCGCAGCGCCGGACGGCAGCTCCCGCCCCGTTAATGCCGCAAGGGATGCCAGCAGATCCACCTGTGAGCACAAAGCAGGGGAAACGCCAGGCTGTATATGGCCCGGCCAGTAGGTAACAGTGGATACCCGGGTGCCCGCCTCAAAAGCGCTGTATTTTCCACCACGGAATACCCCGGTGGGTTTATGACCATCGTTCAGCTTTTCAGCGGAGTCTTCGTAGCCGTCGCCCAGTACAGGACCATTGTCGCTGCTAAATATAATCAATGTATTTTTTGCAATTCCCAGAGAATCCAGCAACTGCGTGATCTCCCCGGCCATCCAATCCATTTCTGCGATCACATCACCGCGAGGCCCGAGCTTTGTTGTGCCTGCAAATTTTTTGTTAGGCGTACGAGGCACGTGAATGTTTGGAAAGGGATAATAGAGAAAGAAAGGCCGGTTCCTGTGACTGATAATAAAATCTTTCGCCTTAGCATTCAGCACCAGCGGAATATCTTCATCCACCCATCGGGCGCCTTGTCCGCCGCTCATAAAACCAATGCGGCTGATGCCGTTGATAATAGTATTGCTATGCTGTGTATCTGCCCGTTGCTTCAATAACTGAGGGTCAGAAAGCCCCGTAGGTTCATTACCTATCTTCCCCGCATAGCTCACTGCAATAGGATCAGCAGGGTCCAGGTTGGGCACCTGGCCGTTCTCTACAAATACCGTTGGCACACGATCTGTAGTAGCCGGAATAATAAAAGAATAGTCGAACCCGATCTCATTAGGGCCCGGCGCAATATGCCCATTCCAGTTGATGGTACCACTGCCCAGGCCTAAATGCCATTTACCTATTACGGCGGTGGTGTAGCCAGCCTGCTGCAGTACACCAGGCAAGGTAACGGTGCCCGGCCGGATCAGCAAAGGAGCATCTCCCGGAAGGATGGCTGCATTGTTGCGGAAAGCATAAACGCCTGTCAATAGCGAAACCCTGGACGGCGTGCAGGTAGCCGCTGTACAATGTGCATCCGTAAAGCGCAAGCCTTTGGCAGCAAGACGGTCAATGTTGGGTGTTTTCACTGCCTTTGCGCCATAACATCCCAGATCACCATAACCCAGATCATCTGCATATAAGATGATGATGTTAGGCTTTGCGCGGGCCAGTTGCTTACCGCGATTGGTAATAGCTACAAAATCATCATACCATAAAGGATTAGGCGTATAGCCCCCATCTGCCTGCCGCTGCAGACTTTTCATAGGGAAGATCGGATTGACGAACCAAATAGGTGTGTTGGGCGTCACTTTTGCAGGAGCAGACTGGCTGAGATAACCGTATGTTGCCAGCACTACACCATACTTTTGAAAGTAACGGTAATAGGTCTGCATAAAATGCCGCGGGAACCAGGCGCGTGAAGCAAAGAGATCCGACCATTCTGCAGTGCTCACCTTCTCTGTATTGGCCTTGCTGTACCATTCGTACAATTTCATGCCAGTCTGGTAATGATACTTAGCAGCGAATTTCATCCCCGCTGCTGTACTACCCAGTTCATCAGACAAATGCTGGTTATACAAACGGAAGAGCGAGAACTCCGGAATGATAATCGGCTTGCTAGGCATGATAGAACGGACAAACCTGAAAACCTTGTCCATATCTGTGGAATCACTGATGTGCAGATGAACAGACAGTCCTTTAATGCGATTGTTCTCCTGCGCCAAACGTATCAATCCCTGCACACCTGGTTTCTGCTGCTGTTGTTCCTCAAACAGCGCTGGCAATGAGCCCGTATACACATCAGGACGAGTCAAGTCCGGATGCTTTTTGTAATAAGGTTCCACCACTTCATCCAGGAGTCTTTCCGTGAATCTTACCAGCGGCACTATCCCTCCCTCATTCAGCTGCAGGTCCGGTTCCATGGTTTCCAGGTTAGGCTCATTGCCTAACTTGAACACGTCAACGTAAGGGCCTACACGCTCCAGTATGGCGCCCGCTGTTGCGAAATACTTTTTCTCTTCTGCAGATCCCGGCTGCGGTATGCGCAGTTTATACTTTTTGAAATCCCAGCGGAAACCGAAGGCCACTTTATAACCTGCCTTTGCAGCATCGATCACTTTTTGAAGGCCGGTACCTGTAGCGGGATCCTTCTCACCATTGATATATTCAAAGATGTAAGGCGTCGTACGGATCCATTCCACCGGTGTTCTCCGTAATACCGCCATATCAATGATCTCCGGATCGTGGTTAAAGTTGGCGCCTATTTCCTGTGCATACACTGCCGCAGGAAGCAGGGCCATGAGCGCTATAAAGATTCTCCTGAGCATGTTATTTTAATTTAAAAGAGGTATCTGGTTGTAGTCTACCGTTCTCCCATTTTACGGGCACGAGACCGGGCCTGCATGTTACCGTAAATTTCGTGCCCATGATACCTCTTGGGTTAAAGAAAATTGTGGACCACCAGCGACCGTTCTTGTCTTTAAAGAGATTGTTATGACCTCCCTGTAAGATGGCTGCATAGCGCGGCCCGTAAGGACCGTAGATGTTATCGGATGCTGCCACCACTACATCATAACTGTACAGAGAATCCTGTTTATTCTTATCATTTCGCAGATAAGTAAAAGTGCCGTCTGCTTTCTTTACTGACCAAACAGTTTGCAGCAACTGGTATTTACCCTCGTGCTTTGTAAGAAAAACACCTTCGATATACGGGTCTGGCTGGTAAGGCGTTTCCTTCAGCCTGCGGAAGGGTTCGGCAATATCACTGAGGTCATCTTTCATGCGGGCGATGAAATGATTATGCCCGATCAGGTATACCTCACCTTTGTCATCTTCAAAGAGGCTGAGATCGATATTCGGGAAAATGGCCTTTTGCTCATTCCCTTGAATGTTCCTGTAAGGCCCTTCGGGCTTGCCGGAAACGCTTTCCAGTACAAAGGAACCCATGCCGCCGTTCAGACAGGCGATCAGCAGCCATTTCTTTTTACTGCTGATGTAATGTAGCTCCGGCGCCCATACCGCACGATAAAAGGAATCCAGCCGGTCTTTGTTGGGCGACATAGCGCCCGGCTCTAATGGTTTTCCTTTTTGCTGCCAGGCGGCGGCATCTTTGTCAAAGCTCCAGATCAATCCCATCGGTTCCCATTGCTGCAGGTCTTTTGATCGCCACATATACAGGCCGTCATTATAATCCCAGCAATGCATGCGGCCACCTGGGAACACACGTCCGGGCGTAGCGGTAGTGCCTGTCATGTAATAATAGCCGTCTGGTCCTGTCATCACGTAAGTATCCCGCATCCATTGGTCCATCAGGGCCGCAACGGATGCAGGTACTGTTAAAGCAGGGTCTCCTACCGGTGCTGCCGGATTGCTGTATGATGCGGGCTGTCCACAGGATGAATGCGCCATTAAACAGGCCAGGCCTGCGATTGCATTTCTCAGTCTAATCATTATAATACTTCCTTTAGCTTAACTCCTTAATACCCCGCGTTCTGCTTACATGCCGGGTTGGCGTCAATTTCCGTTTGCGGTATGGGAAACAGCTTGTGCTTGTCTGCCGCTACCGTAACGCCTCTTGCGATGGCCAATGAAATAAATTTATTATGACGCAGCAGGTCTTCCCTTCTCAGCCCTTCGCTGTAAAACTCCCATGCTCTTTCGCGGAGGATGAGGTCTCTCAGCACTTCTTTACTGCTGGCATCCGTTAAGGTAAGATTGGCAATACCTGCCCTGGTCCTTACCTGGTTGATCAGGTCCAGTGCTTCCTGTGTAGGTCCATTCAATTCGTTCAATGCTTCTGCACGGCTTAGCAATATATCGGCATAGCGTATAATGGGTACATCATTGCCGCTGTGATTACCCACAGTCGCGTTATCCCAGTATTTCAGGCTTCTCACGTTATCCGCAGTGGATAATAGGTTCACTGCTACGTTGTTTGTATTTGTATAGTGGCGTAAGAGCAGTATAGCCCGTTTATCGTTGATCGTGTCGAAGGTATTGGTGAACGCGGAACGCATCCTGTACTGTGTAGCAAAATTGGCCATAGCGGTCGTCCAAACAAATTCAGGGATCTGTGCAGATGTTTTGAAGCCCGGCGGCAAGGCCCCTGCAGTGTACCAGTTGCCAAAGCCGTCCTGGTTGCGGCAGGGATGCACCATGATCATTTCTTTATTGCCTTCGTTCTCTACCCTGAACATATTCTGATAAGCAGGAAACAGCTGGTAGTAATTGAAGTTCATTACCTGGCGGCTGGCGTCAGCAGCTTTCTGCCATTGTTTGGTATTGAGATAGAATTTGGCCAGCACACCCGCAGCCATGCCTTTATTAGCCCTTGCAAAAGCTTCTTCTTTACCCGGATCCGGCAGATCGGCAATGGCAGCCGTCAGCTCTGCTTCAATGAAAGCCTTCATCTGTTCGTCTGTAGCTCTTGCCAGTGTGGCTTCAGAAGTGCTGGAAGTACGCAAGGGAACAGGACCAAACCATTTATACAGCAGATCATATCCATATGCTCTCAGGAAGCGGGCCTCAGCAGCATATAATTTTTTGTTGGCGTCTGTAGTGCTTACGTTGGCAATGTTTTCCAGCACAATGTTCGCATCACGGATGGTACGGTAAGTAGGCGCCCATACGTCTGCCTGTAAGGTGCCCAGGGAAGCATCCCAGGTAAAATTGATCAGCTGGGAGAGCGTGAGGTTTTCTGCACCACCGGTGTTATAACCCACATCTGTAGTTACTTCAGCATTGTTAATGAGATAACGGGAAGGCGTCGGGTTTTGGATGCCTGCATAGGCAGAGAATAATACCGAGCGGATCCCTTTATCTGTAGTGAGCACATTGCCGGGCGCGAACTCGCCGGGAGGCGTTACGTCCAGCGCTTTTTCACAGGCTGTTTGCCCGAGTATTGAAACGATAATGAAAGATAGTATGATGAGCTTTTGCATAAAACCGTTTTTAGAATTGAACATTGATACCGAACAGGAAGCTGCGTGTCATCGGGTAAGAGCTGTAATCTATTTTCAGGATATCATCACCAATGGAGTTCACGGCAGGATCAATACCGGAATAGTTGGTGATGGTGAACAGGTTCTGGCCTGTTACATAAGCCTGCAGCCCTTTGATCACTTTGTTATGCAGCTTGAAATCGTAGCTGAGCCGTACAGATTGCAGGCGCAGATAAGAGGCATCTTCCACCGTTCTCGAATTCACCGTTTGCTGACCTTGTGAAGTAGGATTCACGAATGAAGGATATTCGTTGGTAGGATTTTCTGGTGTCCAGCGGTTCAGGTAAGGCTTTGCCAGTTTGTTTCGTCTGAAGCTAACAGGGAAATAGCTGTCTATCGCCGCATTATTTAATATGCTGGCGCCTTGTGAGCCTTCCAGAAATACGGACAGCGATACGCTTTTAAAGCTGAAGGTATTGGTGATACCGTAAGTGAAATCAGGCAGGGATTTTCCAAGGATCACACGGTCGTCTGCATTGATCTGTTTATTACCATCCAGGTCTCTGAACTTCAGGTCGCCCGCCTTAACGCCTGCGGGCGCTGTAGAGAAATCGTCGTGCGACTGCCATACACCCAGCACTTCATATCCATAATAAGACCCGAGAGATGCGCCGGGCCTGATGATGCTGGCATTGGAAATGAAACCTGCGCCACCGGTCAGGATCTGCGATAAAGGCCCGAGGCTCAGCACTTCATTCTTCACGGTAGAAAGCACGGCGCCGATGTTCCAGTTAAATCCATGGCTGTTGCGGAATACATCGCCGGCCAGGTGCAAATCGATACCGGTATTCTTCATGCGGCCGATGTTCTGCGTTTTCACACCGAAGCCAGTGCTTAAAGGCTGCGGCAGATCCAGCAAGAGATCGGATGTACGGCGGTCATAATATTCAATGGAGCCGCTGAGGCGATTATCGAACAATGCAAAGTCGATCCCTACATCCGCCTGCTTGGCCGCTTCCCATTTCAGATCTGGATTCGCCACGCGGGAGGGCGCGAGGGAAGTATAACGATTGCCGCCAAATACGGCATCGCCACCACCGGAGAAGGTAGTGATATAAAGATAATTGGCGATGTTCTGGTTGCCTATTACACCATAGCTTACCCTGAACTTCAGTTCATTGATAAAGCTTACGCCTTTCAGGAAAGATTCCTCATGCATTTTCCAGGCCAGTGCGGCAGAAGGGAAATAACCGAAACGGTTATTGGAACCGAAGCGGGAGGAACCGTCTGCCCGGAAACTGGCAGTGAGCAGGTAGCGGTCTTTAAAGGTATAGTTCACACGGCCCAGGAAGGAAACGATCTTGGTAGAGGCACGGCCACTGCCAATCTGGTTTAGGGTGCTGTTACCGGTGCCTATCGCATTGTAAGTAAGATCGGGCAGCGCATAGCCACGGCCGTTACCTCCAAAGGAGTTGGAGCCGAAATGTTCGTAGGTGCCGCCTGCTACTGCATTCAGGGCATGATCTTTTCCAAAATCTTTTTTATAGTTGACGGTCGCCTCTCCCATATAGTAGTTCACGTTACCCGTGTTGATGGAGGCGATACCGCCGGTGGGAGATCCGAGTATGGTGGAAGGATCGAGCCAGGTGTTACGCTGGGTAATGTTCACATCACCGGCGCCTTTGAGTTTAAGCGAAAGGCCGGGAATGAAAAAATACTCGCCGTACACGGTACCAAAAGTCCGGAAACCATCGCTGTTGGCATACTGTCCGTTTGCCAGGATCAGCGGGTGGTCAATGGTAGTCATGTAGGGAGAGCGGTTATAGCTGCCATCCGGGTTGTACACCGGATACGAAGGATCGTAATTGATAGCGGCATACAAAGCGCTGCCGTTCTCGTTTACACCGATACCTACGGAATTGAAGTTGTCTCTTATATAAGAGGTGTTGAAGTTAATGCCGAAGGCATATTTCTGCGCAACGCTGTTTTCCAGGTTCAGACGGGCAGTGTAACGCTTTACGGAAGAATGCTGCAGCACGCCTTCCTGGTTAAAGTAGCCCAGGGAAGCGTAGAAGCGGGTATTGTCTTTTCCTCCGGAGAAAGAAAGATCGTGGCTTTGTACAGAAGCGGAACGGTACAGCTCCCGCTGCCAGTCCACATTCACAGGATCGTTGGTCACTCTTTCAGAGGCAACCCCGCCCCCGGCGTCAATGATCGAATTCAATACCTCTTTATATTGCTGGCCGCTGAGCATTTCCAGGGAGTTGGATGCTTTTTGCACACCATAGTAGGCGCTGTAGTTCACCGTTAATTTCCCGCTCTTACCTTTCTTGGTGGTGATCATCACCACGCCGTTGGAGCCGCGGGAACCATAGATGGCCGTAGCGGAAGCGTCTTTTAAGATCTCAATAGATTCGATATCGGCGGGGTTCAGGCTGTTCAGCGGGTTACGGGGATTGGGCGTAGCTACGAAGCCTGCGCCGCTGCCCGTTACGGGCGACAGGTTGTTCACCGGCATTCCGTCTATTACGTATAATGGGTCGTTGCCCGCGGTAATAGAGCTGGCGCCGCGGATCTTTACGCTCATGGCGCTTCCCGGCTCGCCGCTTTTCTGGTATACCTGTACGCCGGAGGCCCGTCCCTGTAAGGTCTGCTCTACGTTAATATTGGCGCCAGGGGTAAGATCTTTTGATTTCAGTGATACAACGGCCCCGGTAACGTCTGACTTTTTCACTGTTCCGTAACCTACCACCACCACTTCGCCCAGGTTTTCGTTCTTTAATTCCAGGGGAACATCGAGGGTGCTTTTGTCGCCCACAGGAACTTCCTTCGTAGTATAATCCACTAAATAGAACAGCAACACGGCATTGTTGCCCGGCACCTGGATGGAAAAGTCGCCATTAGCGTCAGTGGTGGTCCTGGAATTGGACCCTTTCAGGAGCACCGTTACATGGGGGAGCGGTGTTCCTTTGTCGGCCGACGAGGTCTTGCCCCTGACCGTGCGGCTTTGGGCATTGGCCAGCAAGGTGGAAAATAAGAGCAGCTTGATCAGCAGCAAGCGGGTGGAATTCTTTGACATTTTGTTCATGTTTTCATTGGTTTTAAGGGGGTGCTCGCAAACGTGGATGCCGGAATGGATGTCTGAGGATGGTGGTGGAATGTCACTCAGTGTTCGCGGATCGTATCAGATTTTGGCTTTAGGTGGTGTGAGCCAGCACTTGTATTGTCGGGTATGAAGTACCGATTAAAACAGGTTTAGGACTGTAAGTTTTGTAGCAAAAAATGAGAAAAATGTAGTGGGGAAAGGAAAGGGAATAAGACCCAATTAATTGATTAACAACAAAATAGATAAAAAACCCAGAGGTATAGAGAAATTTAATTTAATTGATCGGTCTAGCTGGCGGTATAGGAATATTCATTTCCCGCATTAGTTGTTTCACCTTTCGACGCCAGCTTACCTTTGCATTCACCCATTTCTTATGGCCATCTATTATTTTTAATATGTCCGAGGAATGGTTGGGGCGATTTGGCAATTCCTTATAGTCAATGTTATCGAACGCCAGCAGCAAGTTAATATCGTCAGAAGGGCTCTTCTGGCCATCTAAGTCAAAAAGACATTTATATTCGGGACCACTAAACCTGGCGAGTTTGGCTTTTAATTCATACAATAGTTGAGAAAGTGGAATTACATCAGTAATATAATCCAGGTCATAGATATCCTTATTTGCCATTCTGTTTGAGGCACTCATCAATTTCAGAAGACCAATATCTTTAATTGTCAACACTTTTATTCCCTGGTACTCCTCGACAGGGTCTGTAAAAGGCATATTTTGTGAGAAGAATTGGGGTTGGTGGCTCCTTCCATACTATCCTAAACGATATCTTTGAAAAACAGGGACATGATATCTTTCGGCCACCATTTCACATACCTTATTACTAATACGTTCTTTGGTAGATTTGAGATTGTTGACAATTTCTGAGCTTGAATAGAAGATCTCCAGCTTTTCAATATCATTGTTAAAGCTGTTTTCATTCGACATAAAAAGCGCCCTTGGGATAATTAATGCCTTGTCCCTATGAGCATCTAATCTGTCGATGTCAACATCCCAAAACAGATGTTTAGGAAAAACTGTTGATATTTTAGCTCTCTTATTCACCATTCAAATTTAAATCAATTTAAACACATTTCATGCCACCACCCCACTATTTATTCACTATCAATTCATTACACTTAAACCCTATTTATCGCCTTTCGCCAGCGGCTGTTTTATCCATAACATCTCTCCGCTCCTTCCGCCTCCGCCGCCGCTATTCCGCCGGCCGCCTCCAATGCTGCCCAGGTCTATTCCAACGCCGCCGCCGATGCCCGAGCCATAGCTGCCGCCGCCAACGCCAAGGCCAAATCCTACTCCGCTAAATCCGCCTCCGCGCCTGCCGCTGCTCCGGCCACCGCCATCTATATTACTCTCGTTGACGGCTACACCGTAGGCAATGTCTTTGGTATAGCCGGCTGTTATCCCCAATTTTGACAGCGGGATCACAAATTCCAGATTCAGTGAGTCTCCTTCGGTGAGGGTGATCTCCGCGGCAATACCTGTTTTGCGCTGGGCTACGTCGATCGTACCGTCAGACAAGCCGATCATTTCCCTTACACCAGCATTATTCATATGGGGGCGCAGCTCCCGGTAAAGGTCCGCTGGTACGGGACGGTCAGCTGCCGAAGGCCGTCCGTAGCGGCTATTGCCGTTAGCATTAGCCTGGGCGCTGTTCCGGCGCTGGGCAAAGAGCACGCTTCCCGCAATCTGCGGATAGGTCAGGGAAGTAGTTTCTTTCCGCTTGCCCTTAATATTTACGGCAAAGGTGAGCCCCCCGCGCAGGATGTTCACCTGGGTCACCTCATCGGTAGTGCTGACGGCCAGGTACAGGTTCTCCCCGTCGTTGAATATATCGTAGGTCAGGCGGTTCTGGTCGTCTATATATCTCAGGGGAGTGGGCCACTCATTCAGGGTCCCATCCGGCGTTACCTGGGTAGTTGCCCAGCCGGGTAAAGGCTGTTCTTCCTTTTGCGCGAATACGGTCGCCGTAGAAAGCACCAGGAAAATTCCCGGTAAAAAGCAGGTCAGTCTTCTCATACAATTCGATTTTATGACCCGGAGTATCAGATCATCCTGCAAGAATACGTCACAGTCCTGCTTAAAGAACGTTAAACCGGATCAACGATGTAAAATTACGGCTTAAGTCCGGGAATTTACCGACCTGCGCTTTGGAATTTGTATATGTTATTCTCTTTTGAGGCTTTTTACCGGGTCGGCGACGGCCGCCCTGAAGGTTTGCACGCCTAAGGTGCCCAAGGCGATCAGCACCATGGACAGGCCGCATAATGCAAACACCCACCAGTTCATGGCCGTTCTGTAGGCAAAATCCTGCAGCCATTTATCAGCTGCCCACCAGGCAAGCGGCGCCGCAATACCGAAAGCGATCAGCACCAGCCGTACAAAATCCCTCGATAAGAGGGAAACAATGCTCATGACAGTAGCGCCCAGTATTTTTCTGACACCGATCTCCTTGGTACGGGTGTTGATCGTGTACATCACAAGGCCTAATAAGCCTAGGCAGCTAATCAGCACAGACAAACCCGTGGCCCAGCGTAAAAGGCCTGCAGTACGTTGTTCAACCTGGTAGAACTGAGCGATCGTATCGTCCAGGAATTTGTAAGTGAAATCCTCATTGGGATAACGGCGGTTGTAGGCTTTCTGGATCGCGGCAATAGTTGTTGACCAGGAGTTGCCGCCCGAACGCTGTGGCCGTAACAATATATGAAACTCATAGCTCGCTCGTGCAAACCCGGCAAAAACTACCGGCCCTACTTTCCCATGCATTGACTGCGTATGAAAGTCGCGCATGACGCCCACAATGGGCATTTTCATGTTATTAAAATCCAGTTGCTTACCCACAGCATCTGCGGGTGATGTAAAGCCCATATGCCGGGCATAGGTTTCATTTATCAGGAATTCCTTTATGGTATCGCTCTCTTCGATATTCCTGCCCGCCAGCAATTTTATATTGAATAATTTCAAATAATTGGTATCTCCCCAGCGCAGCTGCACCATTTCCTTATTGTCATCAGTTTCGCCTGCATAGCTGATATTGGCAAATGAAGCCCCTTCCGCAGCGGGTGTTAAAAATCCCCTGCTTGACAGCTGCACACCTGGCAGGTTGCTTATTTCATACAGCAAGTCCGTGCGACGGCTGAAAACGGTATCACGGCGTGGTACGCTAAAACTAAGCACGGCATCTTTCCGGAAACCGGTATCGGCGTTCAATGCATAGTTGATCTGTTTGCTGACGATCACAGTCGCGATGACAAAGAACTGTGCAATCACAAACTGCGATACCGTCAATGTCTTTCTTATCCATGCGTGGCCGGTGCTATTACCCATTCCCAGTTGATCCTTCAGCGCATTTACCGGTTTGTACCCTGATAAAATGAAAGCCGGATACAGGCCGGAAAGAAAACTCACCAGCAGCGACAGGCCCAGGAGGAACAGGAAGATATAAGGCTGATGCAAAGGCCGGAATGCAAGTCCGGGCGGTGTATAATCAGCAAAAAAGCCCAATAGCAAGGGCGCCAGGAAGAAAGATATCAGGGATGCCAGGAAAGTCAATAAAAATGTTTCGCCCAGGAACTGGAATATCAGCTGCTGCCGGGAACCACCCATTGTTTTACGCACTCCTATTTCTTTAGCGCGATGTGAAGCATTGGCGGTGCTGAGGTTTATGAAGTTAATACCCGCCAGCAACAGCAGAAAAGCGGCAATCAGCAGCAAACCGCGCAACGTAGGTGCATGAGCCAGACGTTGATCAAACCCCGCGTACGCACCGTTAAAATGGACGTCGCTTAAAGGCTGAAGATGAAAATGCATATAGTTCGCATCATCCTTATTGGCTTTGTCATGATACTTTTGCAGCAATACATTCAGCTGTTTTTCGGTATTGGCTACTACACTTCCCTTCGCCAGTTTAATATATACCTGGGAATAAGCCATCCAGTCATTCCATACATTCATCATGAAATCCTGCTGCAGATGCGTTTGTGCGATGGTGGCAAAAGAAATGAACTCCAGTCCCCCGAATGAAGTGCGTGCATCCAGGTCTTTTACAATACCCGTCACCGTTACAGAGAAATCATCATTATACTGGATCTGCTTACCGATCATTTCCCCTATCCCTGTTGAAGGGAAATATTGCCTGGCCCTGCTTTCCGTGAGCACCACCTGGAAGGGATCTTTTAATGAAGACACTGGCGTACCCGCGACCCATTGAAAAGGCAGCAATGAAAAATATTGCGGGTTGGTAAATACGATCTTAGCCTGCTTCTTAAAAACGGTAGCGGGTGATGTGCTATTCCGCTTTAGGCTTACGGTAGCCGTTCCATCTCCCTGGAATTGCATAACAGGCACCACCGATTCAATACCCGCTATTTCGTGCTGTGCTGCAGTGCTCAATGGTGCGGGCACTGCCGCCGAATGTCCATCGAGCCCGTTGAACTTCATATCCATCACTACGCGAAAGATACGATCAGCATCTTTCTCTGCCTTATCATAGCTATATTCAAATTGCACGATCAGGAAAATGATCAGGGCGGCGCTGATGCCTACCGATAATCCCAACACGTTAATAGCCGTAAATACTTTATTGCGGGTATATACCCTAAGGGCGGTTCTGAAGTAGTTTTTGACCATAGCGGGTAATTGCTGGTAACAAGCAAAGGAAGAGAATACAAAATTATGCCAGATGGTTTTATCACTGATTTCCAATTGATTACTGGCAGGATATACGAAAGAATGTCCTGATTTGATACAGGCGATGTTCAATATCGGACACTCACTCCATTGACCTTACCAATCTACCCAGCTGTTTTAATTTTCGTTGCACTTCCTCCGAAAAAGGGAATCCAATAGAAAGCCGCATACAATTATTAAACTGATCCTGCAAAGTGAACATCCTTCCTGGTGCGATGCTTATTTTCTGCCTGATAGCGCGGTCAAACAGTTCAGCAGTATCAATCGATTTATCAAACGCTACCCATAAAGCCAGCCCGCCTTGTGGCCTGCTTGTCTTTGTACCCTCCGGGAAATATTCAGCTATCGCATGGATGTATTGTTGATAGTTCTGCTGCAAAGCCTGTCGCAACTTGCGAAGATGATTGTCGTAGCGCCCGCTTTTCAGAAAATTGGCGACAGCCTCCTGTGTAATGGAAGGTGATGAAATGGCATGCACCATCTTTAGTTTCAGGATCTGTTCCTTGTACCTGCCCGGCGCCACCCAACCTACACGATAGCCTGGCGCCAGCGTTTTGGAAACAGAGCTGCACCATAACACGGTACCCTCTTTATCAAATGACTTGCAGCATGTAGGACGTTGTGCGCCAAAGTAGAGATCCCCATATATATCATCCTCTATGAGTGGGATATTATGCTTAGCCAGGAGCTGCACCACTTCCCTTTTATGTTCATCGGGCATACAACTGCCCAGCGGTGTATTGAAGTTAGGAACCAGGAGGCACAGGTTGATCTTTGAGATCACTTTTTTCAAAGCGTCGATCTCAATCCCCGTTGTAGGATGTGTAGGCAGTTCAATCACTTTTAAGCCCAGGCTTTTAGCCAGCCGTAAGCTGCCTGGATAGCAGGGGCTCTCCATGGCAACAGTATTACCTGGTTTTCCTAAAGCCATCATACAAAAGGACAACGCATTCATTCCGCCCGCAGTAGTTACCAGGTCGTTTTCGCGAAGATGACCACCCCAGTATATTGAACGGGCCGCGACTAATCTGCGCAACTTTTCATTCCCCTGCAGCGCTTCATATGCGGTACCGCTATCGTTCAATTCACGGGTAGCAAGCATGATTTCTTTGTTCAGCTTTGCTAAAGGCAATAGCTCACCGGATGGTACCCCAACAGAAAAAAGTGTAAGATCGGTTTTACCCATACTGGCAAAAACCTTCCTGGTCAGTTCTTCCGGCTCTTTGTTGTTAGTACCGGGTAAAGGCTTGCTTACTTCCGGAAGCGGCAGCCGCTGGTAAGATAGACGGCTAACAAAATAACCGGACTGTGGTTTTGATTCGATCAGCGACTGCGCTTCCAGTTCCATGAATATTCTTTTAGCAGTATTCATACTGACACCATGCTGCTGGCATAACATTCTGACGGAAGGCAGCCGGTCTCCCGGTTTTAAAACACCATTTCTGATAAGGCCGGCGATATTGTTCGATATCTCAACATATAGAAAATCTTCCTTCATGCTATAAAGGTAACTGTGTCCATAAAAATAAACAAAACTGGGACTGTACTCATTGCATACTACCATCTACCTTTGCATAAAAACAGTAAACAATTATGTCAGCAGTAGTAATTAAAACGGGGAAAGACAATATGGATGTTAAGGTGATACATCGCTTTCTGAGTGAAGACACCTATTGGGCAAAGGGCATTCCTTACACGCTCGTAGATGATTCACTGAATCATTCATTTTGTGTGGGCGCGTTCGTAAATGGAGAACAGGTAGGCTTTGCAAGAATGATCACCGATTACAATACTTTTGGATGGCTCGCTGATGTTTTTGTATTGCCGGCCTACCGGGGACAGGGCATATCAAAAAAGATAGTATCCCATATACTGGAACAACCCTGGTCCAAACGTTTAAGAAGAAAGATGCTGAATACACGCGATGCAGATGGCTTATATCGCCGGTTTGCATTCAGGAACCTCACAAATCCCTCTTATATTCTCGAAGTGTATCAACCTGATATTCATCTACACTACTAAGTTTAGTCACATATTGCTGCAGAACCTAATGGTATCAAATTTGGAGTAATCTAGGAACTAGCGTGAGACATGACATGAATAAACGATTTGATAACCTGGATCTGCAGAGTCTATATGATCTCCTGGCAGTGCAAACTAAACGGTATACCAGCGCGCTTGCGAACGGTCGCAGAGAAAAGCTCGTTCTGTATCGGCAGACAATTGATTCCTTACTCGGGGAAATTCGCCGCAGGAAGAATGGGATTTCTTCCACAAACCAGTTTGTAGAATTTCTTCCCCACTAGTGATCCAGGGTCTGATGCGGCCGCTTCAGTTACTTTAGCTTCCAATAAGCGCTGGTACCCGGCTTCCGCTCATCCGTCGCCTTTACTAATAGCGTGTCGCCATTCCGGAGATCGCCAAAGATCTCTATCCCGCTGTCATTCGTAATGCCCTGACGTATATCCAGCCACTCTGCCTTCCCCCCATTCACCCTGATCACAAATTTCCTTTCCTGTGTAGTAGCAATGGCCGAAGGAGGTACGATGAAGGACAACCCTCCGCGTTCCAGCTGAAGCTTTACATACGCAAACGCGCCTGCTTTCAGCTGGCGGGCGCTGTTATCCACGCTGAATTCCCATAACTCCGTACGGGTAACAGGATCGATCGTTTCGGTCTTGCGGGTCAGCACAGCAGGAAAACGCTGGCTGGGATAAGCGTCTACCCGAAAATCAATATTGCGGGTAACACTGGCGGCGGCTACATATATTTCAGGAACGGCTACGCGTAAACGGAGCGTTTGATTATGCTGGATGATGAGCAGCATGGCCTGCGTACCTACCAGCGCACCCGGGTCAGCTTTACGGGCTGTTATCACACCATCAAAAGGTGCAGTGATGTACAGGTAACCGGATACTTCCTTATATGCCTGTGCCTGTTTCCTGGATGCCTCGTAAGAAGCGCTATCGGCCAGCATCTGGTTACGGCTGCGCTCCAGGTCAACCGGCGCTACAATACCTGGCGTCTGCGCCCGGGAAGCGCGGTATAAACGTTCAAATTGATCACGGCTGCTGGCCCATTTGGCTTTAGCTGCCTGTAGCGCCGCCTCTGCTTCTGAAA
>Ga0102590_1001849_pt1 | contig 28451 bp, 22 predicted proteins | sample AraplaMF_Col_mMF_FD_76859 | JGI IMG/M metagenome (GOLD analysis project Ga0102590, IMG submission 76859) | Arabidopsis root microbial communities from the University of North Carolina, USA - plate scrape MF_Col_mMF | ecosystem: Host-associated > Plants > Roots > Endosphere | place: USA... | reverse complement strand
TCACCGCCGAGCTGCAGGAAGGCGTCATGAAGACGCGCATGCAGCCGATCGGCAATGCCTGGCAGAAGCTGCCCCGCATCGTCCGCGACCTCTCCAGCGAACTCGGCAAGCAGATCGAGCTGGAGATGCACGGCGCCGACACCGAGCTCGACCGCCAGGTGCTCGACCTGATCAAGGACCCGCTCACCCACATGGTGCGCAACTCCGCCGACCATGGCCTGGAGACCCCCGCCGAGCGCGTTGCGTCCGGCAAGGGCGAGCAAGGCACCATCCGCCTCTCCGCCTATCACGAGGGCGGCCACATCATCATCTGCATCGCCGACAACGGCCGCGGCCTCAACACCGAGAAGATCAAGGCCAAGGCGATCTCCTCGGGGCTCGTCACCGAGGCCGAGCTCGAGAAGATGAGCGAAGCCCAGATCCACAAGTTCATCTTCGCGCCGGGCTTCTCGACCGCGGCCGCCATCACCTCGGTCTCGGGCCGCGGCGTCGGCATGGACGTGGTGCGCACCAATATCGACCAGATCGGCGGCACCATCGACATCAAGTCGGTGGCCGGTGAGGGCTCTTCCGTCACCATCAAGATCCCGCTGACGCTCGCCATCGTCTCGGCGCTGATCGTCGAGGCCGCCGGCGACCGCTTCGCCATCCCGCAGCTCTCGGTGGTCGAGCTGGTCCGCGCCCGCGCCAACAGCGAGCACCGCATCGAGCGCATCAAGGACACCGCGGTCCTGCGCCTGCGCAACAAGCTCTTGCCGCTGATCCACCTGAAGAAGCTCTTGAAGATCGACGACGGCGCGGCCAGCGATCCCGAGAACGGCTTCATCGTGGTGACGCAGGTCGGCAGCCAGACCTTCGGCATCGTTGTGGATGGTGTCTTCCATACGGAAGAGATCGTCGTGAAGCCGATGTCCACAAAACTGCGTCACATCGACATGTTCTCCGGCAACACCATTTTGGGCGATGGCGCGGTGATCATGATCATCGACCCCAACGGCATTGCCAAGGCGCTCGGCGCCGCCGGCTCCTCGGCCCATGACATGGGCGACGAGAACGGCGCCCATCACATCGGCTCGGGCGAGCAGACCACCTCGCTGCTCGTGTTCCGCGCCGGCTCGTCGCAGCCCAAGGCGGTCCCGCTCGGCCTCGTCACGCGCCTCGAAGAGCTGCCCGCCGACAAGATCGAGTTCTCCAACGGCCGCTACATGGTGCAGTACCGCGAGCAGCTGATGCCGCTGGTGGCCATGGAAAGCGTCACCATCGCCTCCCAGGGCGCCCAGCCGATCCTGGTGTTCGCCGATGACGGCCGCTCCATGGGCCTCGTCGTCGACGAGATCATCGACATCGTCGAGGAACGGCTCAACATCGAGGTCGGCGGCTCGTCCTCCGGCATCCTGGGCTCGGCCGTGATCAAGGGCCAGGCCACCGAGGTGATCGACGTCGGCCACTTCCTGCCGATGGCGTTCGCCGACTGGTTCACCCGCAAGGAGATGAAGCCGTCGATGCACTCGCAGTCGGTGCTGCTGGTGGACGACAGCGCGTTCTTCCGCAACATGCTCGCCCCCGTGCTGAAGGCGGCCGGCTACCGCGTCCGCACCGCGCCGACCGCGCAGGAAGGCCTCGCGGCGCTGCGCGCGCAGAGCTTCGACGTGATCCTGACCGACATCGAGATGCCCGACATGAACGGGTTCGAGTTCGCCGAGACCATCCGCTCCGACAACAACCTCGCCGCGACGCCGATCATCGGCCTCTCGGCGCTGGTGTCGCCGGCGGCGATCGAGCGCGGCCGTCAGGCCGGCTTCCACGACTATGTCGCCAAGTTCGACCGTCCCGGTCTGATCGCGGCGCTGAAGGAGCAGACCGCGGGCGCCGCCGGCGCCTCCGAGCTGAGCCGGGCCGCGGCGTAAGCAGGACAGGGATCAGGAGATAAGTTCATGAGCACCAAGACCCAATCCGCCGAAGGCGCCATGGTCGAGTACGTCACCGCGATGATCGGCGGCCAGCTGTTCGGCCTGCCGATCTCCCGCGTCCAGGACGTGTTCATGCCCGAGCGCGTCACCCGCGTTCCCCTGTCCTCGCGCGAGATCGCGGGCGTCCTGAACCTGCGCGGCCGCATCGTCACCGTGGTCGACATGCGCGCCCGTCTCGGCCTGCCCAAGGCCGAGGACGGCAAGGTGCCGATGGCGGTCGGTGTCGATTTGCGCGGCGAATCCTATGGCCTCTTGATCGACCAGATCGGCGAGGTCCTGCGCCTGCCCGAGGCCGGCATGGAAGAGAACCCCGTCAACCTCGATCCCCGCATGGCAAAGCTCGCCGGCGGCGTCCATCGCCTCGACGGCCAGCTCATGGTCGTCCTCGACGTCGACCGCGTGCTCGAACTGAAGACCGAAGTGCAGATGGCCGCGTGAGCCAACGAAACATCGAAGCCGGAGAACCGAAATGAAAACGTGTTTGGTGGTCGATGATTCCAGCGTCGTGCGCAAGATCGCACGCCGGATCCTGGAAGGTCTCGAATTCCAGGTCACCGAAGCCGAGGACGGCTCCAAGGCGCTCGAGATCTGCCAGCGGCAGCTGCCCGACGCGGTGCTGCTCGACTGGAACATGCCCGTCATGGACGGGTTCGAGTTCATGGGCCACATGCGCCGCCTGCCCGGCGGCGACCAGCCCAAGGTCGTGTTCTGCACCACCGAGAACAACGTGGCTCATATCGCTCAGGCGCTCAGCGGCGGCGCCAACGAGTACATCATGAAACCCTTCGACAAAGACATCATCGCCGACAAGTTCGCTGAAGTTGGTTTGATCCCGGTCGGACAAGCCATGGTCTGAGTGTATCTGGCCCGAATGCTTGGGCCAGAGTGTTCCAGTACAGCTTCGAAGAGGCCATCCGTGACCCCGACCGAGTACGAGTACCTGCGCAAATTCCTGAAGGACAATTCCGGTCTCGATCTGTCCGCAGACAAGCAATATCTGATCGAAAGCCGCCTGCTGCCGCTCGCCCGCAAGGGCGGGCTCTCGGGCATCACCGAGCTCGTGCAGAAGCTGCAGGCCGGCTCGCGCCAGCTGATCACGGACGTGGTCGAAGCCATGACCACGAACGAGACCTTCTTCTTCCGCGACAAGGTCCCGTTCGATCATTTCCGCGACCACATCATGCCTGAGGTCATCAAGGCGCGCGCCGCCAGGCGCAGCGTGCGGATCTGGTGCGCCGCCGGCTCGACCGGGCAGGAGCCCTATTCGCTGGCGATGTGCCTGAAGGAGATGGGCGCGGCCCTCACCGGCTGGCGCGTCGAGATCATCGCCACCGACCTGTCGCAGGAAGTGCTGGAGAAGGCCAAGTCCGGCATCTACAGCCAGTTCGAGGTGCAGCGCGGCCTGCCGATCCAGATGCTGGTGAAGTACTTCAAGCAGACCGGCGAGACCTGGCAGATCAATCCCGAATTGCGGGCGATGATCCAGCACCGCCAGCTCAACTTGCTGCACGATTTCGCCCAGCTCGGCACCTTCGACGTCATCTTCTGCCGCAACGTGCTGATCTATTTCGACCAGGACACCAAGATCAACATCTTCAACCGCCTGGCGCGCCAGATCGAGCCCGACGGCTTCCTGGTGCTCGGCGCGGCGGAAACCGTGGTCGGACTGACCGATACGTTCAGGCCGATCCAGGACCGGCGCGGTCTCTACAAGCCGAACGATCCGCGCGCGGCCGCGGCCAAGCCGGCGATCGGCGCTGTGCCGCCGCGCATGGCGGTGATGGCAGGACGATAAGCATGGCCGAGGATGGAAAAGGTGCGGAACGCGTGACGTTCAGTCGCGGCTATGATGTTTGCATCATGGCCATCGACGGCACCTGGCGTCGCGACTGCAAGCTCAACGCCATCTCCGACACCGATGCCATCCTCACGGTCGAAGGCTCGATCCAGGGCTTGAACCTGAAGGAGTTCTTCCTTCTGCTGTCGTCCACCGGCCTTGCCTACCGCCGCTGCGAGCTGGTGCGCGTCAACGGCGCCGAAATGGACATCCAGTTCCTGCGCGGCAAGAACAGGAAGAAGCGCGGCGCGGCCGGCGGCCACGACGCGGCGGCCTGATCGGCGCGGCGCGCGGTGCGCCTTTCCGCGTTGCTTTACATTTGCTGAAACATCGGAATGAATTTGCCGCAGCGGCTTTACGGGGCCTAAGCGCGCGCCGTGTATCCATTGCCCGTCTCAATCGCAGGATACGGCAATGCCCAGAAGTTCCCTCTCCACCGTCACCTCGAACCTGCCCGACGTCGCCGAGCGGCGCGCGCTTCAGCTCCTGGTCGTCGACGACGACGCCACGCAGCGCAGCCTGATCACCGTCGCCGCCAAGCAGGCCGGCCACGAGGTCACCGTGGCCCCGTCGGTGGCGGAGGCGATCGAGAAGCTCCGCGCCGCGCGCTTCGACTGCGTGACGCTGGATCTCGTGCTGGAGGACGGCGACGGCATCGACGTGCTGCGCGAGATGGCCGAGGCCAAATTCGCCGGTGCGGTGATCGTCATCAGCGGCATGGACGGCAAGCGCCGCAGTGCCGCCCGCAGTTTCGCCCGTTCGGTCGGGATCGGGCTCCAGAGCCTGCCCAAGCCGCTCGATCTCGCGGCCCTGCGCATCAGCCTCGCCAACCTCGGCAAGACCGCGATGGGCCTGCCGGCGATTCACACCTGGGGTGGTGTCGCGACCGACGCAATCGTGGAGCGGCACCGCGCCTAGGCCGCGGAGCTGCCAGGCCGGCCGCCGCGGGCCGAAAGGCCGCGTGCGACGGCTATGCGGGACCCGCTTCCGACAGCTGCTGCAGCGCGTGGTCGAGCTCCGCCCGGCAGGCGTTGAGGGCGGCGCTTGCCGTGGCAAAGCGGGGCGTGACGTCGTCGAGCACGAAGATCTCGCGGGAACCCGCGGTAGCGCTATCGTCCTCCGGCTCGATGTCGTCCGTGGTCATGGCCGCGTCGATCAGACGCATACTGAGGTCGATGCGCGCGATCAGAGAGCGAAGTTCGGCTGCGATCAACTGACGGCTGTCGGCGTCAGCCATCGCAGCGAGCGGGGGTGTGCCTGCGTAATTTAGCATGGATATTCTCCGTCTCCCGCAATTAGGCACCTCGCCGCTACTTGTGCGTTAAGTCCATGTCCCGTACAAATACGGGTGGGCCGAATCCGCGCCGAACGCCATAACGGGAGGCGCGGACGCGAGTCCTTCATGCCAACTGGATGTGGCACATGGCCGAACAAAGCTCTCGCGGTGAAATTTTCGTGGTCGACGACGACCCTGCCGTTCGCGACACCTTGTCGATGGTGTTGAAGGCGGCGGGCTATGAGGTGATCTGTTTTGCCGACGGCGCAGCACTGCTCTCCGTCGCGCGAAACCGCACACCGGCTGCGATCCTGCTCGATGTGCACATCCCCGGAAAGTCGGGTCTCGACATTCTCAGGGAGTTGCACGGCGAGGATTATCCTGCGCCGATCTTCATGATCTCCGGCCAGGGCGACATCGCGATGGCGGTCAGCGCCATCAAGAACGGCGCGCTCGATTTCATCGAAAAGCCGTTCCGCGGCAGCGAGATCGTCGGCCGCCTCGACGAGGCGATCGGCGCCTATGCACGTAGGCAGGCAGAGAACGCGTCGCCGAAATTCAGCTCGCTGCATTTCCCCGGCCGCGAACCGCTGACGCGCAGGGAGCGCGAGGTGCTCGAGCAGTTCGCCTCCGGTGCCTCCAACAAGGAAGCCGGCCGCACCCTCGGCATCAGCCCGCGCACCATCGAGGATCACCGCGCCAACATCATGAAGAAGCTCGGCGCGCGCAATGCCGCGGACCTGATCCGCATCGTGATGACTGCCGCCCAGCGCGCGTCGTAAGCGACTGGTTCTCTCTCGTGCCCCGGACGCGGTGCATCATGAAATGATGCGCCGCTGAGCCGGGGCCCATCGCTCCACTTGCACGACTGAAAGTTCTGGATCCCGGTTCTGCACGGCGCTTGCGCGCTGCAGTGCGTCCGGGACACGAGTTTATCGCCTCACGCGCTCAGCGCCTTGCGGATGATCCGCGCCAGATCCGATTTGCGATAGGGCTTTGCCAGCAACAGCACGCCGGAATCCAGCCGGCCGTGATGGATGATCGCATTCTCGGTATAGCCTGACGTGTAGACCACCCGGAGATCGGGGCGCGTCTTCGACAGCTCGTCGGCGAGCTGCCGCCCGTTCATCTTGCCGGGCATGATGACGTCGGTGAACAGCAGGTCGAAGGGCTTTCCGGCGGCGACGATCGCGAGCGCCTCGGCGGCGTTCGCGGCCTGCAAGGTGACGTAGCCGAGCGAATGCAGCTGCGCCAGCACGTAGTCGCGCACCAGCCGGTCGTCCTCGACCACCAGGATGGTCTCGTGTCCGCCCTCGATCGTCGCGGGCGTGACGCCGTCGCCGACCGCGGTCGGCGTCTTGCCGGGCGGCAGATACATCTTGATCGTGGTGCCGTGGCCTTCCTCGCTGTAGATCTTGATGTGCCCGGCGGATTGCTTGATGAAGCCGTAGACCATCGAAAGCCCGAGCCCGGTTCCCTTGCCCGGTCCCTTCGAGGTGAAGAAGGGATCGAACACCCGCGCCAGCATGTTCGCGGGAATGCCGCTGCCGGTGTCGCTCACGGCGATCAGCACGTAATGGCCGGGCCTGATATCGTTGACGCTGGCATAGACCTCGTCGAGATAGGCGGCGCCCGTCTCCAGGATAAGCTTGCCGCCGCCGGGCATGGCGTCGCGGGCATTGAGCGCGAGGTTGAGGAGCGCCGTGGTGAGCTGGTTGGGATCGACCATCGCGACGCAGTTCTCGTCCTCGAATATCGATTCGATCAGGATCTGCTCGCCCAGCGTCGGGCGCAGCAGCTTCGCCGTGTCGACGATCAGCGAGTTGATGTCGATCTCGCGCGGCTGCAGCGGCTGCTTGCGCGCAAACGCAAGCAGATGCTGGGTCAGCTCGGCGCCGCGCCCGGCCGCCTCGTCGATCATCCTGGTGATCGCCGCGAGCTCGGGTTCCTTGGCCACCGCCTCGGCGAGAATCTCGATCGTCCCGGTGATCACCGTGAGGATGTTGTTGAAGTCGTGTGCCACGCCGCCGGTGAGCTGGCCGACCGCCTCCATCTTCTCGGCCTGGCGGATGCGCTCCTCGGACGCGATCTTGTCGGTGAGGTCGCGGTAGAAGACGTTGAACAGGACGCCCTCGCGGCGCCTCAGCGCCGTGACGCTCAGCTCGGCCTTGAACTCCTTGCCGTCGCGTCGGCGGCACATCAGCTCGCGGCGGCGATTGAGCGTCTGGCCCTCCTTGGATTCGAGGAAGCGCGCAAGGCCGGCCGCGACCCTCTCGCGCTCGGCGGGGGCGACGATGAGGTCGATCGAGCTCCGGCCCAGCGCTTCGTCGCGGTGCCAGCCGAACAGCTCTTCGGCGCGCGAGCTCCAGTTCAGGATGATGCTGTGCTCGTCGGTCTGGACGAAGGCGTCGAGCGCGGTCTCGACGATGTTGCGGGCGAGCTGCTCGCTGTCGCGCAGGGATTCCTCGGCGAGCCTTGCCTCGGTCATGTCGCGGCCGACGAAGAAGTAGCGCTTGGCCTGATCGGACCAGTTGCCGAGCCAGGACAGCCAGACCTCGCGCCCGTCCTTGTGGATGCACCTCGTGTCCGACAGCTTGGGTTGCTCGCCGCGCTTTAGCGCGCGCATGTCCTCGCGGGATTGCTCGAGGTGCGAGGGATGGATGAAATCGACGCCGCTGCGGCCGATCATCTCGTCGGGCCGGTAGCCGAGAATGGCCTCGCAGCTCGGGCTGATCTGCACGATATGGCCCCGCGAGTTCATGATCATGATCAGGTCCTGCGAGGCGTCGAAGAGCTGGCGCCGCTCCTCGAGCTGCTGCTGCAGCGCCCGCTCGGTCCGCCGCGCATCGGTGAGGCGGCGCGCCGAGCCGGAGGCGCCGATGATGTCGCCCGACGCTCCCCTGATCGGCGAAAGGCTCACCGAGATCTCGACCGGCGTGCCGTCCTTGCGCAGGCGGACGGTTTCGAAATGCTCGATCCGCTCGCCCCCGGCGATGCGCCGGAGATAGTCCTTGCCCTCTTCGCTGCGGTCGGGCGGCAGGAGCATCGAGGTGGGCTGCCCCATCGCTTCCTCGGCCGAGTAGCCATAGAGGCGCTCGGCCGCGGCATTCCAGCCGATGACGATGCCGTCGAGCGTCTGCATCACGATCGAATCGTCGGAGGATTCCACCGCCGCGCTGAACAGGCGCTCGCGGACGGCGAGGTGGTCGCGCGCTGCCTCGGTGCGCCGCCGTTCCTCGACCTCGTGCTCGAGCGCCGACGTCTTCGCCTTCGTTTCCTCGACCATGCGGGCAAAGGCGCGCGCCAGCATCCCCGTCTCGCCTGATGCGTCGATCGGTATCTCGGCGGGCTTGCCGCGCCCGATCGCCTCGACCGCCGCGGTGAGCCGCACGATCGGCCTGGTCAGCGATTGGGCCAGCAGCACCGCGAGCACGGCCGCGACCATCACCGCGATCAGGCCGATCGTGAGGGTGGTCTTCTCGATGATGACGGCCGGCGCCATGAAAACGGCATTGGGCACGACGCGGATGATGCCGATCCACTGGCCTTCGGCCAGGATCGCGGGGGCGATCGCCGTGCCGCTCGGCTTGCCGTCGCTGCCCGGCACGACCTGGGTCGCCCCCAGGGTCGATCCCGTGACATTGGCGAAATAGGGGAAATCGTCCTGCCAGCGCGTCGGTGTGCCCAGTTGCAAGCCGTATTCGCGGGTGCGGTCCGGATGCACGAGATAGTCGCCGTTGCGGCCGACCACGTAGACCTGCTCGCCGGACCGGCTCGTTATCCTGATGCGGTCGAACACCTGGCGCATGTCGATGTTGACCACGACAATGCCGAACAGCCTGTGGTCCGACCCGTACAGCGGCGCCGCGACGCGCAGCGTCGGAACATAGGGCATCTGGATCGCGCCATCGTCGACGTTCAGGTCGACCGGAGAGACGTAGACCTGATCCTCCGACAGCTTGATCGCATCCTGGAAGAAGTTGCGCTCGTCCTTGTTCTGCAGGGCATTGTCGGGGACGACTCGGACCGATCCGGTAGGGCCGGACCGGTCGACGCGGAGATATTCGCGACCGTCGGCGTCGATGATGCGAAATTTTGCGTAGGTCGCATTGGCACCGACAACGGCCACGAGCTGCGTCAGCAGCCGGTCGCGCCAGCTCTTTTCGGAAAGATGGTCGATCGGATCGACGCCGTTGTTGAAATGAGCGTCGATCACGCCGCGCACGGCGGCACGGGAGCGGAATGTCGCGATCACGGCGTGTGCGCCGTTGGTCTGGGTTTCGAGCTGGGACGCCAGCAGCTTTGATTGGGTGTCGATGCGGTCGAGCACGCGCGGCAGGAAGGCCTGTTCGAGGCTGTAATGGCTCAGCCATCCGACGGCGGCGACCGCAATCGCGACCAGCAGGATCATTGCGATGGCTAGCCGGGTTGCCAGCGTCATGTCGGCCCTGGCGCCGCGTCGCGAGCGGTCCCGAATGTTCTGCTACGCTGCAACATGAATCCTGTCATCGGCCGCCCGAACCGGCATCGGGTTGCGGCACGGCCTTCGCCGGCGTCAGGCAGCCGTCGACCGCGGCGAGCAGCGCTTCGGGGCGGAACGGCTTCTGAAGGCTCGCCACCGCGCCGAGCTTGGTCGCCATTTTCAGGAAATCCGGTTCCGCATAGGCGTCCGGCGTGATCGAGCGTCCGGAAATGACGATGATCGGAACCGCCGGAGCCAGCGCCCGGATGTGGCGCATCGTCTCCAGCCCGTCCATGCCGGGCATGTATATATCGAGGAACAGCAGATCGAACCGGCCGGCCTCGAACAGCGCAAGTCCCTTGCGGCCATCGCCGGCGACGGTGACGTGATGGCCGGCCCTCTCCAGGAGCAGCCGGATCGTGATCTGTACGGCCGGGTCGTCATCCACAATCAGGATGTTGGCCACGTCAAAAATCCTCCGGGGCGGGTGGGATGATCCAGCGACCCCAAATCAAAGCAATAAATGCGAAATTGTTGCGCGGATTCCGTCCAGCCCGCAAGCACTTCGCGTTTGCCCCGATCGCCTTTCGCAGCGCGCCGAGGGAGGCGAAGGGCCGCGCCCGGTACGCACGCTTACGTGCATATGAGGGAAGGCTCCGATCGGCGTAACCCGTTTCAGCAACAGGAGATATTCTTCTCGCCGTAGTTGTACGGAACCCAGCTCTTCACCATGGATTAAAGGCCGTGGACTACAATCTGCGATAGTTCCCCTATCGGCATTTCGCGTATTCATTTTCGCATTCTGGCATTCGACGAAGAGGCCCCCAAAACGGCCATCAGCACGAGAACCTCCCATGTTCAAATCGATCGCGAACACCGGAATTCGCACCCGGCTGCTCGGCGGCTTTGCATTGATCTGTCTTCTGCTCGCGGCGACCGTGATCTACACCGTCGCCGCGGTCTCGGACATTTCGTCGCGGATCAGGGCGGTCGTGGACCAGCGGGCGCCGGTCGCGATCGCGAGCACGGAGCTCGTCGGCAATCTCTATTCCACGCTGTCGACATTGCGCGGCTATCTGCTGACGGGCGATGCGCAGGGCAAGCGCGACCGCGCCGCGGTCTGGGCCGAGCTCGATCGCACGGCCGCCGCAGTGGACCGCATGGCGGTCGACTTTTCCAGCTCACAGAACAAGACCAATTGGAGCGAAGCCAAGGCGCTGATCGCGGAATTCCGCCAGGCCCAGGACAAGGCCGAGCTCGCCGCCTTCACCCCGTCGGCCTATCCGGCGAGCGAGCTTCTGGCGAAGGAGGCCGCGCCGCTGATCGCGACCATGTTCGCCGAGATCACCGCGATGATCGACGAGGAGGAGACGCTGGAGGCGACGCCACAGCGCAAGCGCCTGCTCAAGACCTTTGCCGACGTGCGCGGAAACCTTGCCGCCGCGGGATCGCAATTGCGCCTCTACGTGGCCTCGGGCGAGGCCGCCGATCGTGACAAGTTCGAAAAGCCGCTGGCGACCTTCAGGGCTGCGCTCGCATCGGTCGGCACCCAGGCGGATCTGCTCACCGAGCGGCAGGCGGCCGCCTACCGGGCCATCGCCAAGGCGAACGAGGCCTTCACCCCGCTGCCGCAGAAGATCTTCGCGATCCGCCAGACGCCGCAGTGGAATGCGCCGGTCTTCATCCTGTCCACCGAGGCCGCGCCGCGCGCGGCCCGCATCCTCGACCTGCTCGACGGCCGCAAGGACGCCGATGGCAAGCGCTCCGGCGGTCTCAAGAGCGACCAGCAGTCGAAGCTCGCCGACGACGCCCGCAGCGTCGCCGACGCGGTCGAGAGATTGCTGCTGCTGCAATGGATCCTGCTCGCTGCGGGGCTTGCGCTCGGGACGGTGATTGCGATCCTGGTCGCGCGCTCCATCACGCGTCCGATCGTCGAGCTGGTGGGCGATTCCGCGCGCCTGTCCGGCGGCGACACCAGTGTCGAATTCAGGACCGCCGAACGCGGCGACGAGATCGGCGTGGTCTCGCAAGCCGTGGCCAGATTCCGCGACAACGTGATCGCCCAGCAGCAGGCGGCGGCGTCTCTCGCACGCGAGGCGGAGGCGCGCGAGGCCGCCAATCGCAACATGGAGGACGCGGTCGAGGAGTTTCGCGGGACCTCGCGCGACCTGCTCGCGCTGGTCGGCGAGAATGCGGGCACCATGCGGCACACCGCGGAGAGCCTCGGCGGCATCGCCAACCATGCGACGAGCCAGGCCGCGTCCGCAGCGACCGCCTCCGAGCAGACTGCCGTCAACGTGCAGACCGTCGCCGCGGCGGCCGAGCAGCTCGCGAGCTCCATCGTCGAGATCGGCCGGCAGATCGAGCTGTCCAACAAGACCGTGCGGTCGGCGGGCGAGGTGACGGCGCGCTCGGAGAGCGAGATCGAGGGCCTCGCGCACGCCGCGCAGAGCATCAGCTCGGTGGTCGATTTGATCCAGGCGATCGCGGCCCAGACCAACCTGCTGGCGCTCAACGCCACCATCGAGGCCGCGCGCGCCGGCGAGGCCGGTCGCGGCTTCGCCGTGGTCGCGTCCGAGGTCAAGGCGCTGGCCGACCAGACCCGCAATGCGACGCAGGACATCGCCCAGCACGTTGCCGCGATCCAGAACTCGACCGGCAGCGCGGTCGCCTCCGTCAAGGAGGTCGCAACCGCCATGCGCCGGATCGACGAGGTGACCGCGGCGATCGCCAGTGCCGTCGAAGAGCAGGGCGCGGCGACGCGGGAGATCTCGCAGAACGTCCAGATGGCGGCGTCGGGGACGCAGACGCTGGCAACCAGCATCGGCACCGTCTCCGGCGCCATCGCGGAAACCAACCGCTCGGCCGACGATGTGCTGGGGGCCGCGAACCACGTTTCGGGCGCGGCCGAGCGCCTCACCACCGAGGTCCAGGCCTTTTTCGTCAGGTTGCGCACCGGTCCGACGGACGGCCGCAACGCCGCCTGATCAATCCGCCAGGTATTCCGGGTGGTTGCTCCGGATCTTGTCGAGCTCGCTCAGCGTGCCCGAGAGATGGGTGCGCAGATGCCGCTGCACGGCATCGGCGTCGCCGGCCTCGATCGCGCGCGTGATCAGCTTGTGATGGCGCACGATGTTCTGGGCCTTGCCGGGGGAAGGCAGATGCAGCCGGCGCAGCCGGTCGATATGCCCGCTGCGGCTGCGCACCAGCGCCCAAAGGTCCTCTTTGCCGGCGGCCGTATAGAGCTGCGCATGAAAATCATTGTCGGCGGCCATGAAGGCCTCGAAGTCGCCGGCCTTCGCGAATTGCTGCTGGAGCGCGATGGCGTGATCGAGGCGGATGACCAGGGCCTCGTCATGCTGCTCGGCCAGCAGCCGGACGATCTCCAGCTCCAGTGCCTGGCGCAGGAAATGCGCCTGCTGGGCCCGGCCGATGTCGATCCGGCTGACGACGGTCGCGTGCTGGGGAAACACGTCGACCAGACCCTCTTCCTCGAGCCGCATCAGGGCATCGCGCACCGGCGTCGAGCTGATTCCGAACTGGGCGGCGAGCTCGGCGCGCGACAGCGGCGCGCCGGGCGGCAGCTCCAGGGCGATGATCGCATTGCGCAGCCGCTCGAAGACCTGCGGCGCGGCCTGGCGGGCACGGTCGAGCCGGGCGCCGGGGCGTGCGGCCGCGCGCTGCGTGGGGTGAGCTGCTTCCATGTCGGATCCCGCTTGCCTTTGATGCACTAATATATTAGTGCATCAGCAGGGTCAACGCGGCTCGACGCTGACCGGAGGAAACACACAACAATGATCAAGCATCTTCGCAGCAAGCTCGCGGCTGCCGCCCTGCTGGCCGCAACCGTCCTCGCAGCGCCCGCGGCGCACGCGCAGCAGAAATCCGAGATCGCGCTGTCGCGCCAGCCCGGCATTTTCTACATGCCCAGCCACATCATGGAGAAGCTGAAGCTGATCGAAAAGCACGCGGCTTCTCTCGGCGTAGCGGGCGTCACCACCAAATGGATCACCTTCTCCGGCGGCGGCGCGCAGACCGACGCTCTGCTTGCGGGCGGCGTCGACATCCTCAACACCGGCACCGGCAATCTTCTCCTGCTGTGGGATCGCACCCGCGGCGGCGTGAAGGGCATCGTCGCCACGTCGGCCCAGCCGATGACGCTGATCAGCCGCGACGCCAACATCAAGTCGATCAAGGATTTTGGTCCGAGCGACAAGATCGCCGTGCCGACCGTCAAGGTCTCGACGCAGGCGATCGTGCTGCAGATCGCGGCCGCCGAAGCCTTCGGCGCCGACCAATGGTCGAAGCTCGATGCCAACACGGTGCAGCTCGGCCATCCCGACGCCTATGCCGCGCTCGCCAATCCCAAGCACGAGGTGCACAACCACTTCTCGATCCCGCCCTTCACCTTCCTGGAGCTGAAGAACGTGCCGGGCGCGCATGTGGTGCTGAGTTCGCCCGACGTGATGGGCGGCCCGCTCAGCCAGGCGCAGTTCTTCACCACGACCAAATTCGCCGACGCCAATCCGAAGATCATCCAGGCCGTGCGCGACGCGACCAAGGAAGCGCAGGACCTGATCCGCAGCGACACCAAACAGGCTGTCGAGATCTACAAGGAGATCACCGGCGACAAGACCTCGGTGGAGGAGCTGCTCGATCTGCTCAAGGAGCCCGGCATGATGGAGTGGAATCTCGAACCGCAGGGCACGATGAAGTTCGCGGCGCATCTGTTCAAGACCGGCACGCTGAAGAACCAGCCCAAGGCCTGGACGGATTACTATCTCCCCGTCGCGCACGACCTGAAGGGCAACTGATGGCGCTGCTCGACGTCAATGGGGTGACGCTGCGCTACAAGACCTCCAGCGCCGTCGTCACCGCCACGGAAAGAGTGAGCTTCACCGTCGACAAGTCCGACCGCTTCGTGCTGCTCGGACCGTCCGGCTGCGGCAAGTCGACCCTGCTCAAGGCCGTCGGCGGCTACATGACCCCGAGCGAAGGCCGCATGACCATCAACGATCGCGAGATTCATGGTCCGGGCGCCGACCGCATGATGATCTTCCAGGAGTTCGACCAGCTCCTGCCCTGGAAGAGCGTGCTGGCCAATGTGATGTTCCCGCTGCTGACGGCACGCAAACTCTCGCGCAAGGACGCCGAGGCAAAGGCGCGGGCCTATATCGAGAAGGTCGGGCTGACCCGCGTGGTCGATGCCTATCCGCACACGCTCTCCGGCGGCATGAAGCAGCGCGTTGCGATCGCGCGCGGCATGGCGATGGAGCCGGATATCCTCTTGATGGACGAGCCGTTCGCGGCGCTCGACGCTTTGACCCGCCGGACCTGCCAGGACGAGCTGCTCCAGCTCTGGAGCGAAACCAAATTCACCGTGCTGTTCGTGACCCATTCGATCGCGGAAGCGATCCGGATCGGCAATCGCATCCTGCTGCTGTCGCCGCATCCCGGCAGGGTTAAGGCCGAGGTGGTCGACGTCGACAAGGCCTCGAACGAAGACGGCAGCGCCGGCCGGCTGGAGAAGGAGATCCACGATCTCCTGTTCGCCGGCGAAGCCACCGCGCATTGAAGGAGCGTCCGATGGCCGAAGCGAGAATATTGCTGCGTGACGCGACTGTTGCCGGCAGCGCCGCGGGTGAGGTCGAGCGCAAGCTGACCGTGCTTGAACTGCTGTGGAACGACGGTTTCGTGCGCAAGACCGTCATCATCCTGTTCCTGGCCGCGGTCTGGGAAGCCTACGGCGTCTATCTCGACAATCCCCTGCTGTTCCCGACGCTGCACGACACGATCGCCACGCTGTACGATCGGGTCAAGGACGGCACGATCCCGATGCGGGCCTGGACTTCGCTGAAGGTCCTGTTCATGGGCTATTCGGCCGGCATCGTGCTGGCCGCGATCTTCACGATCCTCGCCATCTCCACCCGGATCGGCACCGATTTCCTGGAGACGGTCACGGCGATGTTCAATCCGCTGCCGGCGATCGCGCTGCTGCCGCTGGCGCTGATCTGGTTCGGGCTCGGCAACGGCAGCCTCGTCTTCGTGCTGATCCATTCGGTGCTGTGGCCGGTCGCGCTCAACACCCATTCCGGCTTCAAGAGCGTGTCCAACACGCTGCGCATGGTCGGCCGCAATTACGGCCTGCGCGGGCTGCCCTATGTCGCCAAGATCCTGATTCCCGCGGCCTTCGGCTCGATCCTCACCGGCCTCAAGATCGGCTGGGCTTTCGCCTGGCGCACGCTGATCGCCGCCGAGCTGGTGTTCGGCGTGTCCTCGGGCCAGGGCGGGCTCGGCTGGTTCATCTTCGAGAACCGCAACCTCCTCGACATACCTGCGGTCTTCGCAGGCCTCTTGACGGTGATCATCATCGGGCTCTTTGTCGAGAACCTGATCTTCCGCGCCATCGAGCGGAACACCGTGCAGAAATGGGGCACCCAATCATGACCAAGAAGAAAATCACCCCCGACCAGCTTCGCAGCGCGCGCTGGTTTGCGCCCGACGATCTCCGCTCGTTCGGCCACCGCTCCCGCACCATGCAGATGGGCTATGCGCCCGAGGAGTGGAAGGACCGCCCGATCATCGCGATCCTCAACACCTGGTCGGACGTACAGCCCTGCCACATGCACTTCAAGTCGCGCGTCGACGACGTCAAGCGCGGCATCCTGATGGCGGGCGGTCTGCCGATCGAGCTGCCGGCACTGTCGCTGTCGGAATCGCTGCTCAAGCCGACGACGATGCTCTATCGCAATCTGCTGGCGATGGACGCGGAGGAGCTGCTGCGCAGCCATCCCGTCGACGGCGTCGTGCTGATGGGCGGCTGCGACAAGACCACGCCGGCGCTGCTGCTGGGCGCGACCTCGATGAACATCCCGGCGATCTATCTGCCGGCGGGCCCCATGCTCCGCGGCAACTGGAAGGGCAAGACGCTCGGCTCCGGCTCGGATGGCTGGAAATACTGGGACGAGCGCCGCGCCGGGAAAATCTCCGACAAGGACTGGCTCGACATCGAGGCCGGCATTGCCCGCAGCTACGGCACCTGCATGACCATGGGCACGGCCTCGACCATGACCGCGATCGCGGAAGCGATCGGCATGACGCTGCCCGGCGCCTCCTCGATTCCGGCCGCGGACGCCAACCACATCCGCATGGCCAGTGAATGCGGCCGCCGCATCGTCGAGATGGTGTGGGAGGACCTGACGCCGAAGACGATCCAGACCCGCAAGGCATTCGAAAACGCGATCGCGGTCGCGATGGCCATGGGCTGCTCTACCAACGCGATCATCCACCTGATCGCGCAGGCCCGCCGCGCCGGCCAGGACATCGGGCTCGACGATTTCGAGATCGCCAGCCGCAAGGTGCCCGTGATCGCCAACGTGCGGCCGAGCGGCGATGCGTACCTGATGGAGGACTTCTTCTATGCCGGCGGGCTGCCGGCGCTGATGGGCGAGATCAAGCAGTACCTGCATCTCGACTGCATCACCGTCACCGGCCGAACGGTGGGCGAGAACATCGATGGCGCCGAGGTGCACAATGACGACGTGATCCGCTCGGTCGACAATCCCATCTACAAGGAAGGCGCGCTCGCCGTGCTCAAGGGCAATCTCGCGCCCGACGGCTGCGTCATCAAGCCCTCCGCCTGCGCGCCGCGCTTCCTCAAGCACACCGGGCCGGCGCTGGTGTTCGACGATTACCCGTCGATGAAGAAGGCGGTCGACGATCCCAATCTGGATGTCACCGAGGATCACATCCTCATCTTGCGCAATGCCGGACCGCAGGGCGGGCCGGGCATGCCGGAATGGGGCATGCTGCCGATCCCGACCAAGCTCGTGAAGCAGGGCGTGCGCGACATGGTGCGCATCTCGGACGCGCGCATGAGCGGCACCAGCTACGGCGCCTGCATCCTGCACGTCTCGCCGGAATCCTATATCGGCGGCCCGCTGGCGCTGGTGCAGAACGGCGACCGCATCACGCTCGACGTTGCCGCCCGCACCATCAATCTCGATGTGCCGGAGGCGGAGCTCGCGAAGCGCCGCGCAGCCTGGAAGCAGCCCGAGCGTCGCTTCGAGCGCGGCTATGGCTGGATGTTCACCAAGCACATCAAGCAGGCCAATGACGGCTGCGACTTCGACTTCCTCGAGACCGATTTCGGCGCGCCGATCGGCGAGCCGTCCATCTACTAGCAACCTGTCATTCCGGGGCGTGCCACTTGGCGCGAGCCCGGAATCCGTACTCCCGATCGTGGTTATGGATTCCGGGCTCATCGCTTCGCGATGCCCCGGAATGACGAGAAGAGAGAGCACGAGATGACCAAACTTTCCGAAGCCACCCGCAACAAGCTCAAGACCGTCTCCACCGCCACGGTCGCCACCGCGCTGTTCAAGCGCGGCCTGCGCATCCAGATGATCCAGGATGTGCGCCCCTTGAATCCGAACCAGCCGACCATGGTCGGCGAGGCCTTCACGCTGCGCTACATGCCCGCGCGCGAGGACCTCAACACCATCGACGTCTTCAGGGATCGCTCCCATCCGCAGCGCAAGGCGGTCGAGGATTGCCCGCCCGGAGCTGTGCTGGTGATGGACAGCCGCAAGGACGCCCGCGCGGCCTCGGCCGGCGCGATCCTGGTGACGCGGCTGATGAAGCGCGGCGTCGCCGGCGTCGTCACCGATGGCGGCTTTCGCGATTCTGCCGAGATCGCCCAGCTCGACATCCCCGCCTTCCACCATCGCCCGAGCGCGCCGACCAATCTGACGCTGCACCAGGCGATCGAAATCAACGTTCCCATCGGCTGCGGCGATGCGCCGGTGTTTCCCGGCGACGTCGTTCTGGGTGACCGCGACGGCGTCATCGTCATCCCCGCGCATCTCGCCGACGAGATCGCCAACGAGGCCTTCGAGATGACCGCCTTCGAGGACTTCGTCACCGAGGAGGTCGGCAAGGGCCGCGGCATCTTCGGCCTCTATCCCGCGACCGATCCGCAGACGCTGACCGATTTCGCGGCCTGGCGGCAGAAGAGAGGCCGCTAGGCCAAAGCCAGACCACGTCAAGAAACAGGCCGGCCAGATCAAGGCCGGCCTTTCATCAAGCAGGGAGGACTTCATGAATTTCACGCGACGTAACCTCATGGCCGGCACCGGCTCGGCGGCGGCTTCGGCACTTCTCGCCCGGGCCGCCGGCGCGCAGTCGTTCGCCTTCACGCCGAACCAGCGCTATCCCGATCCCGCCGTCCAGATCCTCGACCCGAGCTTTGGAAAATACCGGCTCTATTCCTCGACGGTCGAGCAGGTCGCGACCGGCATGCGCTGGGCCGAGGGCCCCGCTTACTTCCCCGAGGGCGGTTATCTCCTGTTCTCCGACATTCCCAACAACCGGATCATGAAGTTCGACGAGAAGAGCGGGCAGACCAGTGTCTACCGCGCCAATGCCAATTACGCCAACGGCAACGCGCGCGACCGCCAGGGCCGCCTCGTGACCTGCGAGCACTCCGTCACCCGCCGCATCACTCGCACCGAGAAGGACGGCAAGATCACCGTGCTCGCCGACAAGTTCGAGGGCAAGCGCCTGAACGCGCCGAACGACATCGTGGTGAAGTCGGACGACAGCATCTGGTTCACCGATCCCCTGTTCGGCATCAACGGCGAGTGGGAGGGCAAGAAGGAGAAGGCCGAGCAGGCCACCACCAACGTCTACCGCATCGCCAAGGACGGCAAGATCAGCGCGATCCTGACCGACCTCGTCAATCCGAACGGCCTTGCCTTCTCGCCGGACGAGAAGAAGCTCTACATCGTCGAGTGGAAGGGCACGCCCAACCGCAGCATCTGGAGCTACAATGTCGGCGACGACGGTGCGCTCAGCGGCAAGACCAAGCTGATCGACGCCGCCGACCAGGGCTCGCTCGACGGTTTCCGCGTCGACCGCGACGGCAATCTCTGGTGCGGCTGGGGCTCCAACGGCGCGCTGCAGTCCGAGCCGACCGAGATCGGCGGCCGCAAGGTGTTCCAGCTCAAGGGCAAGTCGGAAGACCTCGACGGCGTCATGGTCTTCAACCCCGAAGGCAAGCCGCTCGCCTTCATCAAGCTGCCGGAGCGCTGCGCCAATCTCTGCTTCGGCGGCCCGAAGAACAACCGCCTCTACATGGCGAGCAGCCATTCGGTGTATGCGTTGTACGTCGAGGCGCACGGGGCGGTGTGAGTTGGGAATCTTGGCAGTGTTTGGCGAGGTCTTGCCAAACACTCCATTGTCGTCCCGGCGAAGGCCGGGACCCATAACCCCAGGGAGTAGTTTGACGAAGACTTGCAGTTAAGAAGTCTTCGTCCGTACTGCGAACTGTACTCCACCGATAGATCACGCGGTATGGGTCCCGGCCTTCGCCGGGACGACGGTAGTGGGTGTGGCTACACCCCCGCCTCCGCCATCCCCGCCGCCCACAGCGCGAACGCGTAGACGATCGCCACTTCATCGAGCCGGTCGAACCGCCCCGAGGCGCCGCCATGGCCGGCGCCCATGTTGGTGCGGAGCAGGACCGGGCCGCCGCCGCTCATGGTGGCGCGCAGGCGCGCGATCCACTTGGCGGGCTCCCAGTAAGTGACCCGGGGATCAGTAAGCCCGCCCATCGCCAAAATCGCCGGATAGTCCCTTGCCGCGACATTGTCGTAGGGCGAGTAGGACAGGATCGTGCGAAAATCCTTCTCGCTCTCGATCGGGTTGCCCCATTCCGGCCATTCCGGCGGCGTCAGCGGCAGCGTGTCGTCGAGCATGGTGTTGAGCACGTCGACGAACGGCACCTCCGCGACGATGCCGGCGAACAATTCGCCGGCGCGGTTGGCGACCGCACCCATCAGCATGCCGCCGGCCGAGCCGCCATGACCGACGATGCGTTTCGCGCTCGTGTATTTCGCATCGATCAGCGCGCGGGCGCTGGCGGCGAAATCGTCGAACGAGTTGGTCTTCTTCTCGCGCTTGCCGTCGAGATACCAGCCCCAGCCCTTGTCGGCGCCGCCGCGGATATGGGCGATGGCGTAGACGAAGCCGCGGTCGACCAGCGACAGGCGGTTGGCGTTGAACGAGGCCGGCATCGCCATGCCGTAGGAGCCATAGCCGTAGAGCAGCAGCGGCGCGGAGCCATCGAGCTTCAGCCCGCGGCGATGGAGGATCGACACCGGCACCTCGGCGCCGTCCTGCGCCTTCGCCATGATGCGCGTGGTGACGTAGTCGGCCGCGTTATGGCCCGAGGGAATCTCCTGGCGCTTGCGCAAGGTGCGCGTGCGCTTGACCATGTCGTAGTCATAGACCTCCGAGGGCGTCGTCATCGACGAATAGGCGAAGCGCAGATTGGTCGTCTCGAATTCGTAGGAGCCCATCGTATCCAGCGAATAGGCCGCCTCGTCGAAGGCGATGGCGTGCTCCTCGCTCGTCTTGAGATCGCGGATCACGATCGACGGCAGCGCATTGGCGCGCTCCAGCCGCACCAGATGGCCGGCATAGAGATCGATGTCGATGATGTAGATGCCCGGGCGATACGGGATCAGGTCGCGCCAGTTCTTGCGCTCGGGCGAGCTGAGCGGTGCAGTGACGATCTTGAAGTCGATGGCGTCGTCGGCATTGGTGAGGATGAACAGCTCGTCGCCGCGATCGGCGAGCGAATATTGCACGCCTTCCTCGCGCGCTGCGACCAGGCGCGGCGGCGCTTCGGGGTTTGCGAGATCGATCAGCCGCTGCTCTGACGTCTCGTGGTCGCCGCCCGCGATCACGCAGAAGCGGCCGCTGGTGCTCTCGTGCAGATGGGTGAACCAGCCCGCATCCTGCTCCTCGTAGACCAGAATGTCGTCGGCCTGCTTGCTGCCGAGCCTGTGGCGCCACACCTGCATCGGCCGGTGGTTGTCATCGAGCTTCACATAGAAGAAGCTCTTGCAGTCCGAAGCCCAGACCACACCGCCGTCGGTTTCCTCGACCAGATCGTCGAGATCCTTCCCCGTCGCCCAGTCGCGCACGCGGATGGAGAAATATTCCGAGCCCTTGGTGTCCGCGCTCCAGGCCTCCAGCTTGTGATCGTAGGAGTGCCGGCTGCCGCCGAACTTGAAATATTTGTGGTCCTTGGCGAGCGCATCGCCGTCGAGCACGATCTGCTCGTTGCCGCCGTCGCGCGGCATACGGCCGAACAATTCATGCTGCCCGCCCTCGCGGAACCTGCGGAAATAGGCGAAGGGCCCGTCCGGCGACGGCACGCTGGAATCGTCCTCCTTGATCCGCCCGCGCATCTCGCGCACCAGCATCTTCTGCAGCGCGGACGTGTGGCCGAGCAGGCTCTCGGTGTAGACGTTCTCCTCGTCCAGATATTTGCGGATATCGGGGTCGAGCACGGCGGGGTCGCGCAGCACCTCCTGCCATTTCTCGTCCTTCAGCCAAGCATAGTCGTCGGTCACGGTGATGCCGTGCCGCGTGAAGGAATGCGGCCGGCGCGGGGCGACGGGGGGCTTCGAAGGCGTCTTGGCTTGGGTCACTCGGTCCTCGTTCGTGTCTCGTTCGCGGCGCTTCTTCCTTACCTCTCCCCGCCTGCGGGGAGAGGTCGGATTGCACTGAAGATGCAATCCGGGTGAGGGGGTTCTCTACAGTCGCATCCGTGGAGAGAGCCCCTCACCCCGACCCTCTCCCCGTAAGAACGGGGAGAGGGAGAAGGCACGTTGCCCTTATATCGTCCCGATTCCACGAATTGCCAGCGCGGCGGTTCCGAGGACTGCGCCAAGTCGCCGGGTTGTTGGAGGGGCGCTTGTATGCTTTAGGAACCATTTCCCCGCCGCCGGTTGCAGCCTGATGCTGTTCAATTCCTATCCGTTCATCCTGCTGTTCCTGCCGGCCGCACTCGCCGGCTATTTCTGGCTTGGGCGGCGCAGCAATCTGACGCCGGTGATGTGGCTGGCGCTGGCCTCGCTGACCTTTTACGCAATCGGCAACTGGCAGTTCGTGGCCTTGCTGCTGCTCTCGATCGCCTTCAACTATGGCGTCGGGCATCTCCTGATCGTTGCGGAGCTCGGCCCGTCGCAGCGCAAGGCCGCGCTGGTTCTCGGCGTCGCCGGCGATCTCCTCGTGCTCGGCATCTTCAAATATGCCGGCTTCGCCACCGAGAACGTCAATGCGATTTTCGGTACGCATCTCGCGGTTCACATCCTGCTGCCGGTCGGCATCTCCTTCTACACCTTCACGCAGATCGCGTTCCTGGTGGATGCGTATCGCGGCCAGGTCGCGGCCTATGCGCTGCCGCACTATGCGCTGTTCGTGACCTACTTTCCGCATCTGATCGCGGGACCGATCCTCCACCACAAGGACATGATTCCGCAATTCGAGCAGGAGGAGTCGAAGCATCCGCATGCGCATCTGATCCTGTGCGGCATCGTCATCTTCGCGATCGGCCTGTTCAAGAAGACCTGTCTCGCCGACGGCATCCAGCCCCTGGTGGCGCTCGCCTTCGAGGCGCGCTCGCCGAGCTTCGACCAGGCCTGGCTCGGCGCGCTCGCTTACACGTTCCAGCTCTATTTCGACTTCTCCGGCTATTCCGACATGGCGATCGGGATATCGCTGATGTTCGGCATTTTCCTGCCCGTCAACTTCAACTCGCCCTACAAGGCCACCAGCATTGTCGAGTTCTGGCGCCGCTGGCACATGACCTTGTCGCAGTTTTTGCGCGACTATCTCTACATCCCGCTCGGAGGCAACAGGCGCGGCCGCGTGCTGCGCTATGTCAACCTGATGCTGACGATGCTGCTCGGCGGGCTCTGGCACGGCGCGGCCTGGACCTTCGTGGTGTGGGGCGCGCTGCACGGCGCCTATCTCTGCATCAACCACGCCTTCAACGCGCTGATGCCGAACGTTCCCCCGCTGCTGGCGCGCCCGGGTCGCATGATCGGAGCCGGGCTGACCTTCCTCGCCGTCGTCATCGCCTGGGTGTTCTTCCGCGCCGAGAGCGTCACCTGGGCGCTGCGGGTGCTCCATGCCATGGCGAATCCCGCGACGATCGTGTTCGGCCGCGAGGAGATCGCAGCGCTGGTGCAGGTCGCGATCTATGCCGCGCTGGTATGGCTGGCGCCGAATACGCAGGAGATCATGGGTTACGATCATGCCAACCGCCGCGTCGGCGAGAGCTTGCCGGCAGGGCGCATGCGGCCGCTGGTCCTCTCTGCGGCTTCGCTGGTGCTCGCCTTCGGCATTCTGGGCATCCAGAGCCACAGCGAATTCATCTATTTCCGGTTCTGATGCGCGGATCGTTCACCAGCCTGAAGCGTCTTCTCCTCGCCTGCGGGGTGTGCCTGCTGGGCGCAGCGGTGCTCACCTATGCGGTCGATCCCCTGCAACTGTTTCGCCCTTCCCCACAGGCGTTCTATTCCGATGACACGCGCGTGCAGAATGCCGGGCTGATCCGCAGCCAGTCGTTCGACACCGCCTTCATGGGCACCTCGCTCGCGATCCATTTCCGCCAGAGCGACATCGACCGCGCGCTCGGCGTCCATTCGCTGAAGCTGGCGATGACCGGCTCCAATTCGCGCCAGCAGGCCTTCGTGCTGGATCAGGCGATCGGCCGCGGCGCGCGGCGCGTGATCTGGGCCATGGACGATTTCATCTTCGTCGATGCCGCGGACATCGAAGCCGATCCCTATCTGTCGGTCGATCTCTATCGCGGGACGGCCAGGGGGATCGCGTCCTATCTGTTCAGCGCGGCGATGGCGAAGGAATCCCTGTTTTCATTGCTGCGGTCCGTTCCGCCGCTGCAGCAGCCGCTGGCGCGCGCGGCGCCCTATCTTCCCGTCAAGTTCGCGCTGGAAGACGTCGACGACATCTACGCGCTGCCGCGCGATTTCGACATTGCGCGCGACTACAATGCGGGCAAGACGCTTGCCGCCTTTACCTATATTACCAGCCCCGTGCGCAGCCGCTTCCTCGGCGAAGGCTATGGCTACGAGGCGATGGTCCGGCATTTCGAGCAGGACGCCGTCGGCCTGATCACGCGCCATCCGGACGTGACCTTCGACATCTACTTCCCGCCTTATTCGATTCTGCAATTCGTCGCGATGCGAGATGCCTCGCCACAGACGCTGAAGATCGTGACGGATCTCACCGCGCATGTTGCGCAGCGATTGACGCAACTCCCCAACGTCCGCCTGCATGATTTCCGCGCAATCAAGTCGGTGACGCACGACCTCAACAATTACAGCGACGTCATCCACCATTCGCCGGTGATCGATGCGAAGGTGCTGAAATGGCTGGCAAGCGGGGAATACCGCGTCGATCCGAAGAGACCGCTAGCGTCGCTGGACGAGCTGAAGGCGCAGGTCGAGGCGTATCGCGTCGAGCGTTGATCTTCCCCTCTCCCCTTGTGGGAGAGGGTGGCTCGCCGCGGAGCGGCGAGACGGGTGAGGGGTATCTATCCGCGGGCGAAACTGCTTGTTGAGTTCGCGGAGGCAACCCCTCATCCGGCGCTTCGCGCCACCTTCTCCCACAAGGGGAGAAGGAAAGAAGAAGCGAGGCCTTCGCCGGGACGACACCGATGTGCTGAGCCGCGCCTACGCCGCCACCTCTTCGCCGAGATACGACACCGCCGCTTCCAGCCCGCCCTTGCCGTGCGGGATCTTCAGCGCGTTGAGGGCGATCTCGACCACCCCCAGCGTGCCGAGCAGCATCGGCGCATTGACATGGCCCATATGGGCGATGCGGAAGGCCTGGCCGGAGAGGTCGCCGATGCCGGTGCCGAGCACGACGCCGCACTTGTCCTTGCAATAACGTTGCAACACTGCGGGATCATGGCCGTTGCTCATGGTCACCGTGGTCACGGTGTTGGAGCGCTCGCTGGCCTCGGCGACGTTGAAGCCGAGCACCTGACCTTCGGACCACATCGCAACCGCCCGCCGCGCGGCTTCGCCAAGCAGGCTGTGGCGGCGGAAGGCGTTCTCAAGCCCCTCTTCGTGCAGGAGGTCGATCGCCTTGCGCAACGCGAACAGCAGATGCACTGGCGCGGTGCCGGCATATTTGCGATAATTCTCGGTGCCCTCGCGCTCGCTCCAGCTCCAATAGGGCGTCGACATGTTCGCCTTCTTGTGCACCTCGAGCGCGCGCGCATTGGCGGCGACGAAGCCCAGGCCGGGCGGCGTCATCAGGCCCTTCTGCGAGCCGGACATCGCGACGTCGATGCCCCATTTGTCCATCTCGAACGGCATGCAGCCGAGCGAGGCGACGGTGTCGACCATGTAGAGCGCGGGATGGCCACTGGCCTTGATCGCCTTGCCGATCGCCTCGATGTCGTTCTGCACACCCGAGGCCGTGTCGACCTGGACGACGACGACGGCCTTGATCTTGTGCTCCTTGTCGCGGCGCAGGCGTTCCTCGACCTCGTGCGGCCGCACCGCGCGGCGCCAGTCGCCCTTGAGCACCTCGACCTCGGCGCCCATCAGCGCCGCCGCGTTGCCCCAGCCGATCGCGAAGCGTCCGCTCTCCAGCACCAGCACCTTGTCGCCGCGCGACAGCACGTTGCTCAAAGCGGCTTCCCAGGCGCCATGACCGTTGGCGATGTAGATGTAGGACTTGCCCTTGGTGGCGAACAATTTCGAGATGTCGCCGAGCAGGCTCTCGGTCAGCTCGAGCATCTCCCTGGAGTAGATGTCGATCGCCGGACGGTGCATCGCCCGCAGCACTTCGTCGGGCATCGTGGTGGGCCCGGGGATGGCCAGAAATTCCCGGCCCGCGCGAACGGTCATTGCTATTGGTCCTTGTTGCTGGTGGACAGGCGGTGGGTCGCTGAATCACACTTTTAAATGGCGCGGGAGCCTTAGAAAAGCACCCAAAACGCAGGTCTGGGTTATCGTTTGGTCTCGCGGCAGCCGGCGGCCTCCGCTTCCTCGACCGAGCAGAACCAACGGGTGCCCTTGCTGATCTTCATCTTGATCTGGGTGTACCAGCGGCTGGTCGGCTGGTGGTAGATGCATTCGCCGGCGCTGTTCACATTGCCCTTGATGGTGCAGTCCGGCGAGGGCGCGACCGGGCCCGAGGCCGAGGCGAGCAGCACGGCATGCGCACCCTCCGGCGGCTTGGTGGCGCCCAATATCGCCGTCTTCTTGTTGCGCACGCGCCAGTCCCAGGGTGCGATGAAGGCGCCCTGCCACATCCCGGCCTTGGCTTCGCGCGCGGCAGCCTCGTCGGGTTCGTAGTCCTTGGAGACGCGGGTGTAGGCAAGTGCCCAGCCGTTGCGCACCAGCCATTTCTGGATGTCCTCGCCGCCGACCTCGCAGCGCGCCACGGTGCGGCCGCGGCGGTCGATCGCGCGGGTATGGCAGACCCAGGTCTTGCCCTCGGCGTATTTGGCGAGCTCGTCGCGCGCCGCGACGCCGCAGGTCCAGCGCTCGGTCTTGGTGTTGAGGCAGAGCTGATCGACGGCCGGCGCATCGATGCCGCCGAGCCGGATCCGCGCGTTGCCGATCACGACGGCGTCGCCGGCGCGGACTTTTGCCGTGCCGGTGATGTCGGCGGCCTCAGCCAGTGACGGCAGGGCGAGAATGGACAGCGCAATCAGGAATTTTCGCAACATGCCGGTCCGGGTGCTCGGGAAAATCTCGATAAGCCGCGCAATTGTGGTCGGCTTTTGTCTTTCGGGCCAGCTTATGCCTAACGATTGAGCTTTCAACTTCCTGTCATTGCGGGAGGTCTCTCTCTCTTACCCTCCCCCTCCAGGGGAGGGTAAGAGGACACTTCACCCCCGCGCCATCGCTCGTTTCGCCACGGCCAGCCCCATCAGCACGAAGGCCGACGTCACCTCGGGCCCGCCCACCAGGATCCGCGTCGGGGTCTTCATCTTGTTCCACTCATAGGCGCGGAACGGGCCGCGGCGGCCGCCTTCGCCAAGCCCGGCGACGATCACGTTCAGCGCCGGCGCGAAGGCGCGCGGGTTGGCGCCGAGATGGCCTAGCGCGATCAGCGCCAGCGCCGCGTCGAACACGTTCATCTCCGCGGCCATCAGCTCGCCCTTGACGTAGGACAGCACGCGGTGGCGGATGAAATCGAAATCGCCGTCGGGATCGATCAAGGCCTGCGCGGCCAGCGGCAGCGCCAGGAACGCCGCATAGCAGCGGCCGAAATAGGCGCTGTAGAGCTCCGGCAGATAATAGATGTGCGAGCGCGGATTGGCGAAGGCGCCGCTCGCAGCCAGCCGCTTCTGGAAGCCGATGATCCGGTGCACGGTCGCGAGCCGCGCCGGCGTCTCCAGGATTTTCCAGCGCGTCAGGTTGCGAAAGCTCACCTCGAGAATGTCGAGATTGAGCGTCGGATCGAGATCGTTGCCGTAGGGCCGCTCGCCCTTGAGATTGTCGATCCAGGTGGCGACGCCGCCCTCGTAGTCGATGTTGTCGTTCAGCGGCACGGTGACGCGCGGCTCGTTGATGCCGGCGCGCACCTGATAGCCGCTGTAGAAGTCGAGCAGCGGCTGGTCGATGATCGGATCAAGGCAGCCGGCCTGCGTGGCCGCGGAAATCGAACATGCCGTGGTGTCACAGTCAGGCACATAGACGCCGAAGCCGAGATCCTGCTTGATCTGTGCGAAGTAGTTCGAAAAGCGCGGATGCGGCGCGGGTGCCAGCGCAGTGATGACGTTGAAGCGCGCCCCGTCGATGCCCTCGACCTCCTCGCGGCTGATATTGACGCAGAAATCGACCATGTCGGCGACGGCGCGCTCCGCTGCGGTCTTGTCCGCTGCAGAGGCGAGCCCGGTCTCGACATAGCTCAGCAGCGCCTCGATGAAGAACGCATCGTAATAGGCCGAGCGGTGGCGGATCTGCACCGGCTCCCACATCGGCTCGGCAATGCCCTTCCAGGGCGGATTGACCACGGCGCGTGCAGGCGAGCGTGCGATGAAGACGCGCGCGAGGTTGAACA
>Ga0102590_1001847_pt1 | contig 28456 bp, 24 predicted proteins | sample AraplaMF_Col_mMF_FD_76859 | JGI IMG/M metagenome (GOLD analysis project Ga0102590, IMG submission 76859) | Arabidopsis root microbial communities from the University of North Carolina, USA - plate scrape MF_Col_mMF | ecosystem: Host-associated > Plants > Roots > Endosphere | place: USA... | reverse complement strand
GTACCTCGATGATCCGGCCGCCCGCCCCGGGGACGCCGAGGGAGGCGGAGAGCACCTCCTCCAGTTCGTTGCCGGGCCATCCGCCGTGCGGATGGGGCTGTGCCTGTGGGGGGAAGTCCGCGGGAACGTCCGCCGGAAGATCCATCTGCTTACCGCCTGCTCAGAACCACTGCTGTGGCACAAAAGGCTAGCGGGTGCGCGCGGACGGTCATTCGGCCGCGAAGTCGATCCGGCGCAGAGCGTCCGCCGCGTCCCGGTCGAGCAGCACCGCCGAGCCGCAGCCCTCGGGCAGCCGGCCCTGCTCGACGGAGCGCAGTAGCCGGCGAGTGACCCGGCGGTGCCTGAGGAACGCGTACCGCGAGACGCCGCGGCCGCGTGCCTGCTGTCCGTCCAGGGCCGTGTCCGCGGAGACGTCGAGCACGAGCAGCCGGAGCGTGCCGCCGCGGCGCCGTGCCGAGCGGGCCAGCCAGCCGCGCACCCAGGGCTGTGTGCCGCAGTCGTGCACGACGACTCCGGTACCGGCGCGCAGGGCGCGGTGCAGACCCGCGTAGTGCGCCAGGCGGACGAGGGGGCGGTACACCGCGTAGGGAAGGAAGCGGGCCAGACGGGTGTCCCAGCGGTCCCTGGTGTCCTGGGAGTCGACCCGGACACCTGGCACGGCGCGTCGCATCAGCGTGGACTTGCCGCTGCCGGGCAGACCCGTGACGACGACGACGTCGCCCGCGGGGAAGGTGAGCCCTTGCGGGCTGCGGCCCGCGCGGTCGCGCAGATCGCGGACCACGCCCTTGCGCAGCGGTCCGCAGGCACCCCGCGCCGGGGCACCGGGCTGCCCGGACACCGCGAGGCCCGAGGTGGTGGCGTACACCGTCGTCCTGTTCACCGTCATCGCCCTCCCCATGGGTCAGGAAGTTGCCTGCCCGTCGAGTGTAAAGAGAAGGTAATGCGCCGGTCTCCCGTTTTCATGCTGGTGCCGCCACAAGCCGGTCACAGATGCCGCCCTGCCACCACGGGGCGATGCGTGCAATGATGTGCGCGCCAACTGCATACCGGCCGCTTGAATCCGCGCGGGAGAGTTCCGGTCACACGTCTGTGTGCCGGACGCCGAAGGAGCAAGTCCCTCCCTTGAATCTCTCAGGCCCCGATACCGCGCGGGCGAGGCACATCTGGAAAGCGGGCCGCTTCTGGTGGCTCCACCCAAGGTGCAAGCCCTGACGACCCGTCTCGGGAGTCATGGCGAACCTCTCAGGTTCCGATGACAGATGGGGAGGAACGACCTCGCCCTCCCCTGCGCCCGGCTCGCCCGTGCGAGGGACCCATCGCCCCGGGAGCACAACCGATGAGCAGCAACAGCCCCCTGCGCCGTACCGCGCTCGATGCCCTGCATCGTTCGCTGGGCGCGACGATGACCGACTTCGCCGGCTGGGACATGCCCCTGCGGTACCGCTCCGAGCGTGACGAGCACCTGGCCGTCCGTACGAAGGCAGGTCTGTTCGACCTCTCGCACATGGGCGAGATCACGGTCACCGGGCCCCAGGCGAACCGGCTCCTCGATCACGCCCTGGTCGGCAACATCTCCTCCGTCGGTGTCGGCCGCGCCCGCTACACCATGATCTGCCAGGAGGACGGCGGCATCCTGGACGACCTGATCGTGTACCGGCTCGGTGAGCAGGAGTACATGGTCGTCGCCAACGCCTCCAACGCCCGGATCGTGCTGGACGCGCTCCAGGAGCGGGCGGCCGGATTCGAGGCCGAGGTGCGCGACGACCGGGACGCCTACGCGCTGATCGCCGTGCAGGGCCCCGAGTCCCCCGGCATCCTGAAGTCGCTGACCGACGCCGACCTCGACGGACTGAAGTACTACGCGGGGCTGCCCGGCACGGTCGCCGGCGTCCCGGCGCTCATCGCCCGCACCGGCTACACCGGGGAGGACGGCTTCGAGCTGTTCGTCGCCCCGGAGCACGCCGAGAAGCTGTGGCTGGCGCTGACGGAGGCGGGCTCGCCGGTGGGCCTCATCCCCTGCGGCCTCTCCTGCCGGGACACGTTGCGCCTCGAGGCGGGCATGCCGCTGTACGGCCACGAGCTCACCACCGCCCTGACCCCGTTCGACGCCGGACTCGGCCGGGTCGTGAAGTTCGAGAAGGAGGGCGACTTCGTGGGGCGCGAGGCGCTGCTCCGGGCCGCCGGGCGCGCCGAGCAGAACCCGCCGCGCGTCCTGGTCGGCCTCGTCGCCGAGGGCCGCCGCGTCCCGCGCGCCGGTTACGCGGTCGTATCGGGCGGCGAGGTGATCGGCGAGGTCACCTCGGGTGCGCCCTCCCCCACGCTGGGCAAGCCGATCGCGATGGCGTACGTCGACGCCACGCACTCCGTGCCGGGCGCCCCCGGGGTCGGGGTGGACATCCGGGGCAGCCACGAACCGTACGAGGTCGTGGCGCTGCCGTTCTACAAGCGCCAGAAGTAGAGACTGGGCCAGGGCGGACGGCTCCGCGATCGCGTCCGTCCCTGCACACGAGCGTCTCCACCAGTCCCCCATCACCACACTCCTCCGACCTTTCAGGAGAATTCAGGCCATGAGCAACCCCCAGCAGCTGCGGTACAGCAAGGAGCACGAGTGGCTGTCGGCCGCCGAGGACGGTGTCGCGACGGTCGGTATCACCGAGCACGCGGCCAACGCCCTCGGCGATGTCGTGTTCGTCCAGCTCCCGGAGGTCGGTGACACGGTGGCCGCGGGCGAGACCTGCGGCGAGCTGGAGTCGACCAAATCGGTGAGCGACCTCTACTCGCCGGTCGGCGGCGAGGTCACGGCGGTCAACGAGGACGTGGTCGACGATCCGTCGCTGGTGAACTCCGCCCCCTTCGAGGGCGGCTGGCTGTTCAAGGTGCGCGTCACGGAGGAGCCCGCCGACCTGCTCACCGCCGACGAGTACGACGCTCACATCGCCGGCTGAGGAGTCACAGCACCACATGTCGCTTCTGAACACGCCCCTGCACGAGCTCGACCCGGACGTCGCCGCGGCCGTCGACGCCGAGCTGGACCGTCAGCAGTCCACCCTCGAGATGATCGCCTCGGAGAACTTCGCTCCGGTCGCGGTCATGGAGGCGCAGGGCTCGGTCCTCACCAACAAGTACGCCGAGGGCTACCCCGGCCGCCGCTACTACGGCGGCTGTGAGCACGTCGACGTGGTCGAGCAGATCGCCATCGACCGCATCAAGGAGCTCTTCGGCGCCGAGCACGCCAATGTGCAGCCGCACTCCGGCGCACAGGCGAACGCGGCCGCGATGTTCGCGCTGCTGCAGCCCGGCGACACGATCATGGGTCTCAACCTCGCGCACGGCGGGCACCTGACCCACGGAATGAAGATCAACTTCTCCGGCAAGCTCTACAACGTGGTCGCGTACCACGTCGGCGACGGCGGTGTCGTCGACATGGACGAGGTCGAGCGCCTGGCCAAGGAGAACCGGCCGAAGCTGATCGTGGCCGGCTGGTCCGCCTACCCGCGGCAGCTGGACTTCGCCGCCTTCCGCCGGATCGCGGACGAGGTCGGCGCGTACCTCATGGTCGACATGGCGCACTTCGCCGGTCTCGTCGCGGCGGGCCTGCACCCGAACCCGGTGCCGCACGCCCATGTGGTCACCACCACGACCCACAAGACGCTGGGCGGCCCTCGCGGTGGTGTGATCCTGTCCACCGCCGAGCTGGCCAAGAAGATCAACTCCGCGGTCTTCCCCGGTCAGCAGGGCGGACCGCTGGAGCACGTGATCGCCGCCAAGGCCGTCGCCTTCAAGATCGCCGGCACCGAGGAGTTCAGGGAGCGGCAGCGCCGGACCCTGGAGGGCGCGCGTATCCTCGCCGAGCGTCTGGTGAAGGACGACGTCAGGGCCGTGGGCGTGGACGTGCTGTCCGGTGGCACCGACGTGCACCTCGTCCTCGTCGACCTGCGCGACTCCGACCTCGACGGACAGCAGGCCGAGGACCGGCTGCACGAGGTCGGCATCACGGTCAACCGCAACGCGATCCCGAACGACCCGCGTCCGCCCATGGTCACCTCGGGCCTGCGCATCGGTACGCCCGCCCTGGCGACCCGCGGCTTCACGGCCGCGGACTTCGCCGAGGTCGCGGACGTCATCGCGCAGGCGCTCAAGCCGTCCTACGACGCGCAGGCGCTGAAGGCCCGGGTCACGGCCCTGGCCGACAAGCACCCGCTGTACCCGGGCCTGCGGAAGTAAGACACCTCGGGGCATCGCGCACACTGGAAGCACATGCTCGTGCGCGGTGCCCCGCCCCCTGCACCACCCCCTGTACCTGAGGAGTCACCGTGGCCATCTCGGTCTTCGACCTGTTCTCGATCGGTATCGGCCCGTCCAGCTCCCACACGGTCGGCCCCATGCGCGCTGCGCGCATGTTCGCCCTGCGACTGCGCAACGAGGGCCTGCTGGACTCGGCCGGGTCCATACGGGCGGAGCTGTACGGCTCGCTCGGCGCCACCGGCCACGGTCACGGCACGCCCAAGGCGGTGCTGCTCGGCCTGGAGGGCGACTCGCCGCGCAGGGTGGATGTGGAGACCGCCGACCAGCGGGTGGAGGACATCAGGACCACCGGCCGGATCCGGCTCCTCGGCGAGCACGAGATCACCTTCTCCTTCGACGACGACCTGGTCCTGCACCGCCGCGAGACCCTCCCCTACCACGCGAACGGCATGACGCTGTGGGCGTTCGACGCCTCGGGCGACGAGCTGCTGTCGAAGACGTACTACTCCGTGGGCGGCGGCTTCGTCGTCGACGAGGACGCGGTGGGCGCGGACCGCATCAAGCTGGACGACACGGTGCTGAAATACCCCTTCCGCACGGGCGACGAGCTGCTGCGCCTGACGAAGGAGACGGGCCTGTCGATCTCGTCGCTGATGCTGGAGAACGAGCGCGCCTGGCGCACGGAGGAGGAGATCCACGAGGGCCTGCTGGAGATCTGGCGGGTGATGCAGGCGTGCGTGGCACGCGGCATGTCGCGTGAGGGAATCCTGCCGGGCGGCCTCCGGGTGCGCCGGCGCGCTGCCGTCACCGCCCGCCAGCTGCGTGCCGAGGGCGACCCGCTCTCCCGCGCCATGGAGTGGATCACGCTCTACGCGATGGCGGTGAACGAGGAGAACGCGGCGGGCGGCCGCGTGGTCACGGCGCCCACGAACGGCGCCGCGGGCATCATCCCCGCCGTACTGCACTACTACATCAACTTCGTGCCGGGCGCCGACGAGGAGGGTGTCGTGCGCTTCCTTCTCGCCGCCGGCGCGATCGGCATGCTCTTCAAGGAGAACGCGTCCATCTCCGGTGCCGAGGTCGGCTGCCAGGGCGAGGTCGGCTCGGCCTGCTCGATGGCGGCGGGCGCGCTCGCGGAGGTGCTGGGCGGCACACCGGAGCAGGTCGAGAACGCGGCCGAGATCGGCATGGAGCACAACCTGGGCCTGACCTGCGACCCGGTCGGCGGTCTGGTGCAGATCCCGTGCATCGAGCGCAACGGCATGGCGGCGGTCAAGGCCGTCACGGCGGCACGCATGGCGATGCGCGGCGACGGCAGCCACAAGGTCTCCCTCGACAAGGTCATCAAGACCATGAAGGAGACCGGTGCCGACATGAGCGTGAAGTACAAGGAGACGGCGCGCGGCGGTCTCGCCGTGAACATCATCGAGTGCTGACGGGCACCGGCCGACTCGGCTTCCGCCAACCCGGCCTCGTCTGAGCGAAGTTGGCGAGTGCGAAGTCGAGGGCGGGCGGGGGTTCCGAAGGCGCCCGCCACGGCGCGAACCGGATCCTGCCGTCAACCAGGGCTGAACATCCAGCTTTTGGGGCATATCACCCGTGTCATGGCGACAAGGCATCCATCCCTGTCCCCCACCGGCACACTTCAGGGAGCCCCCATGCTGCGAGGCATCGACATCAGCGCCTATCAATCGTCCTCATACGACACGGACGGCCTCTCCTTCGTCTTCATCAAGGCGACGGAGGGCCGTTCGTATGTGAACCCCAAACTCACCGCACAGACGAAGACCGCACGGGACGCCGGCTGCGTGGCCGGCTTCTACCACTTCCTGTGGCCCGGCAACATCTCGGCACAGGCGGACTACTTCGTCGCCAACGCCCCTGAGAGGACCGGCGACCTGCTGGCCGTGGACTGGGAGACGACCGGCGACGGCACGCACGCGAGCAACGCCGAGAAGGACCAGTTCATCCGCAGGGTCAAACAACTCCGGCCGCACAACCGGGTTCTCCTCTATGCGAGCCGCAACTTCTGGCTGAACATCGACACCACCTCGTACGCCGGCGACGGTCTGTGGATCGCCGATTACGTGACGGCCGGCAAGCCCCGCATCAAGGCGAAGTGGCTCTTCCACCAGTACACCTCCGACCCGCTGGACCGGGACGTCGCCGACTTCACCAGCAAGGCCGCCCTGAGCACGTGGGCGGCCGGAGCGTGACCGCGCGCCGCGCGGGGCCCGGTGCGAAACGGCCGCCGACCGGGTCCACGCCCCGCTCGGGTCGATCGACAAGCACGGTCGCTCCCAGCCGGCCTGATCCGAACGACAGACCCTAGCCGCGGAACTCCGGCGTGCGCTCGGGAGAGGCCTCGGCCAGCGCCCCGGCGACGGCGCCGGCGCCCGCCCGCAGGCCGTAGACCGGGGTGTTGGGCTGCTGGCGCCAGGAGTCGTCGATGCCGCCCGCGTCGACCGTGTCGAAACCGAGGGCGTCGATGAGGTCCCGCACCCGGCGCTTGGCCGCCTCGTCGTCGCCCGCGACCGGCAGCGCCATACGGTCGGGGTCGCCGGCGGGGCGCGGGCGCTCCAGGATGTCCTGGGCGAAGGTGCCGTTGAAGGCCTTGACGACGGGGTGGCCGATCTGCCGTTCGGTCCAGCGGCTCTCCGTGAGTCCCTCGTCCTCGATGCCCGCGATCCTGCCGTCCCGCTCCCGGGGGTAGTAGTTGCCGGTGTCGATCACGGCGACCCCCGGCGCCGCCCCGTCCAGCAGGCCGGACGGCAGGTCCGGGACCGCCTTCACCGGGACCGTGATCACGACCACCTCGGCGTCGCGGGCCGCCTCCGTGACGGTGACGGGCGTCGCGCCCGTCTCCTCGGCGAGTGCCTTGAGTGTGTGCGGGCCGCGGGAGTTGGCCACGGAGACGTCGTGTCCGAGGGCGGTGAGCCGCCGGGTGAGATTGCCGCCGATGTTGCCCGCGCCGATGATGCCGATCTTCATGACTCGCCTCGCCCTTCCGGGGGGTCGGTGTCCTTGCACAGGGTTGTGGCCAGCACCAACCTCGGGCTCCGGCGGACTATTCCGGACGTACGCCGTCAGGGTGACCCCGTTCGGGCGAGGCCGGGTGCGACGCGACCCCGGGGCCGGGTACGACGAGGGGGGTGTCCTTGTCCCGGCCGGGACGAGGACACCCCCCTCGTCATCGGCTCAGCTGCTCAGGTACGTCCAGAACTCGTCGAACGACAGGACCTTGTCGCCGTTGAGGTCGCGGGTCCGGATGACGGCCTCCGCCACCGTGTCGGTGACGTTCCAGTCGCCCCCCTGGGCCAGGGCGGACTTGAACTCGGCGGCGGTGATGAATCCGTCACCGTCCGCATCGATCCGCTCGAACTGCTTGCGTGCTTCCTCGATGTCCGCCACCGATCCGCCCCTTCATGGTGCCTCTGCCGTCGCGTCGTACGGCCGTCCTACTGACGAGGTCAGATTAACGGCCCGTCCGCGCCCTCAGTGCGGCGACCACCCAGGCGAACTCCTCCCTGTGCTGCGGCGCCGGCTGTCCGTTGACGACGCACAGCAGTTCACGGTAGCGGGCGACCCGTTCGTCGAATGCCGTCTCCATGCGGTCCAGTACGGCGGCCCGGTCGGCATCCCCGAGCAGGTCGTGCAGCACCGGATCGGCCGCCGGGGTCTCCGGCGCGATCCCCCGCTCCCGTGCCGCCCCCGCCAGCTCCACCAGGCGCTTGACGAACCACAGGGACGCACCGGCGGGGACGTCGGGTCCCCGGTCCGCGGCGTTGAACTCGGTCGCCTTCCGCATCGTGGCCCGGAAGTCCGGGTCCTGGAGCATCTCGGCCAGTTCCACCCAGGCGTCGACCTGCTCGGGTGTCGGGTCCTCCGGCAGGTCCGCCGCGGAACGCCGCATCCGCTCCCGGATCGCCGGGTCCACCGTGTCGAGCCCGTGGAGCAGTTCCTCCACGAACCCCTCCATGATCCGTTTCCGCTCGGCCGCCGACAGCCTCGCCAGTTTGTTCATCAGGGTCATCTCCTCCGCACTCGAACCGCGTCGCGCCACGGTCGACAGCACCGCCCGGGTCACCTTCAGAGCGCGGATCTGCGCGTCCAGGGCCGCCACGTGCGCGGCCGCCACCTCGGCGACCGTTGCCTCGCCGCCCAGCACCCTGCGCACGTCCGCCAGGCCGAGACCCAGTTCGCGCAGGGTGCGGATCAGCTCGAGGCGGGCCACGGACGCGGCGTCGTACAACCGGTAGCCGCCCGAGGAGCGGGCCACCGGGGGCAGGGCGCCCTCGTCCGACCAGTAGCGAATGGTGCGGACGGTCAGTCCGGTCGCCCTGGCCAGTTCGCCGATGGTGAAAAGGCCGGTGCCGTTCTCGATCATGTCTGCGAGTGTGGGCCTTCCAGTGGGTGGAGACTCAAGCCGAGGAGACGCACTCATGGCCGACGGCCTGCGGGACATTCTGGACGCCGCGGCGCGGGACGTCTTCCCTCCGGCCGACGGCGGCACCACGGTCGTACGCCAGCACTCCCCCCGTGACGCGGGGATCATCGCCTTCACCGCGCACTCCGTGGTGTTCACGGACGAGGACCCGGACTGGGTGCGCGGAACACTGCGGGGCATCGAGTGCGACGCGCTGGCCGCGACGATGAACGCCCGATTCCTCGCCGCCTTCATGGAACGCACCGGGCGCACGACCGACACGATCGACGTGCTCCTGGTCGGTTCCGCGCTGGCCGGTGAACCGCCGTTGCCGCTGCGGCCGGTCGAGGACCCGGGCCATCCCCGGGTGGTCGGCTCGCGCAGGCGCCGGGACGACGTGCGGGTGTGGACGGCACAAGGCGGTCTGCTCGTCCTCGGACGCGGGGTGGCCGGACGCCTGGAGGTGGCAGTCGAGGTGGCCCCGGAGGCACGGCACCGGGGACTGGGGCGTGCGCTGGTCTCGGCGGCGCGGCGGCTGAGCGGGGGCGAACCGGTGTGGGCCCAGGTGTCGGCGGGCAACGCCCGCAGTCTGCGGGCGTTCCAGGCGGCCGGATACCGCCCGGTGGCCTCGGAGGCGCTCTTCCTCGCACCCTAGCGTGTGGCAGGGCGGCGCCACGGGCGGCCGCGCGTCATCGGAAGACACCCGTGTGACCCAGCGAGTAGCGGCCTGGCTGCGGGTAGACGGCGAGCCCGTGCGGACCGCTCCCCACCTTGATGCGGGCCAGTTGACGCCCGGTCCGGGTGTCGATCGCGTACACCTCGGAGTTGTAGCGCCCGGAGAGCCACAGCACCGTGCCGTCCGCCGAGACACCGCCCATGTCGGGGCTGCCGCCCTGGGGCAGGCGCCACTTCTTGACCAGCCGGCGCGTCGCGAAGTCGAACACCGAGACGGTGCCCTCGCCGCGGTTGGAGATGTACATCTCGCGGGAGTCCCGGCTCACGTAGAGGCCGTGCGCGCCCTTGCCGGTGCGCAGGAAGGAGGGCTCGCCGAAGCGGTCGCCGTCGAGGATCCACAGCCCGTCGGCCTCCATGTCGGCGATGTAGAACGTCCTGCCGTCCGGCGAGATCTTCACGTCCTGCGGCATGGCCCCGCGCAACGGCAGCTTCTGCCGGCCGATCACCTCCATCTTCTCGGTGTCGACCTTGAGGAGTTCGCCGCTGAACTCGCAGGAGACGATGAAGTAGCGGCCGTCGATCGAGAAGTCGGCGTGGTTGACGCCCGAGCAGTCGACCGGCAGGGACTTCGCCACCTTCATGGTGTGTGCGTCGCGGAAGACCAGCCTGCGGTCCTTGGACGCCATCACCACCGCGTATTTGCCGTTCGGCGTGAAGTACAGGTTGTAGGGGTCGTGGACGTCGACCGGATCACCCGCCTTCCCGGTCCTCGGGTCGATGGGGGTGAGGGAGTTGCCCAGGTCGTTGTTGACCCAGAGTGTCTTCAGGTCCCAGGACGGCACGACGTGCTGGGGCTGGCGGCCGACCCGGATCGTCTCGATGACCTTGTACGTCCCGGGGTCGATGACGGACACCGTGTTGGAGTTGGTGTTGGGGACGTAGACGCGGGAGGGGAAGTCCTTGACCACCTCGGAGAGCCGATCGGGACGGTCCGCGGCGTAGAGGTCCTTCGGATCGAGCACCGGGGGCATGCCCGGCAGGGTCCGGACGGTCCGCTGCTGCTGGGTGGGCGCGACGGCGCTCCTGGAGGGACGGGTCTCGTCCTTGTGGGACGAGCCGATGCCACAGCCGGCCAGCGCGGTGAGTGCGGCGCCGGCGATCAGTACACGTGTGACGGTCGTGGGGTGCATCAGCTCAGCAGCTCCGTGGCGGTCACCGCGGAGATGCCGCGGTGGTCGAGTTCGTGCAGAAGGACGGGGAAGGCGGTGACCGTGTCCGGGTAGCCGAGGTGCAGGCTCACCACCGAACCGTTGCGGACCTCGTCGACGACCCTGCGGGTGATGGCGGACGCGCCCGGTGAGGTGTAGTCGAGGGAGTCGACGTCGTACGACAGGACGTGCGGATAGCCGACGCGGCGGGCGACACGTGCGACGGCGTCGGTCGCCCGGGGCGCGCGGGAGGGGCGGAACCAGGTGCCGATGGATCCGGTGAGGCGGCGCAGTCGGTCGGCGCAGCCCTGGATCTCGGCGGTGGCGTCCGACTCGGACAGGGTGTTGATACCGCGGTGGTGCAGTGTGTGGTTGCCGAGGTCGTGACCGCCGTCGACGATGCGCCGGGCGACGTCCGGGTGGTCGTCGAGCCAGGTTCCGACCGCGAGCACCGTGACCTTCGCGCCCGCCTTCTCCGCCGTGTCGAGGATCGACCGGGTGATGCCGGGGTCGCCCTGGCCGTGGAAGGTGAGCGCCACCCTGGGGTGGTCCCGTGGACCGTGGGTGATCTGGTCCGGCTGGTGCGGATAGGAGCGGGGCGACGGAGCCGCGGACGAGGTGCGCGAGGTACCGGCGGCGCGGGAGGGCAGAGGCCGTTGCACCACGCTGCCGCCGGGGGAACAGGCGGCGGCGAACGCACCCACGGCGACTCCCGCGCCCGCGCGCAGCGCCGTGCGGCGGTCGGGCACCGTATCCGCGGGGCCCGTATCGGGGTCCGGCGATGTGGGAGGGACGGGCGTGGTCACCCTTCCCATTTAAGGGCGAGAAGGTCCCAAAAGCGGCGATTGGCCCGATGGACGCGAGGGCGGGTCGCTCGGCCCGGTCCGCGGACGGTACGCGCCGCAGGGGATCAGCGGTCGGCGACCCGCATCTCGAACCAGGTCGTCTTGCCGCGCGGAAGCAGGTCGACGCCCCAGCGGTCGGAGAGCTTGTCGACGAGGAAGAGGCCCCTGCCGCTCACGTCCAGTTCCTGGACCGGCATCAGGCAGGGCAGCCCGCGGGAGGGATCGCGGACCTCGATACGGATCCAGCCCCGGCGGCGCCGCATGCGTAACCCGAAGACACGCGCCCCGGTGTGCCGCACCGCATTGCCGACGAGTTCGGAGACGAGCAGGACCGCGTCCTCGGTCATCCTCGGAGTGAGCCCCCAGTGACGCAGAATCACGACCTGGGTGAGCCGCCGTGCGGTTGCCGCGGATTCGGGCCGCGACGGCAGCGGCACCTCCGCCTCCGTAGGGTTCCCGAACAACTCCAGCGCCTTGTGCGCCCGTTCGTCCTCGATCGCCGGCGACCAGCGTGCCGCGGTTGCACTCCCGTGCCGCCGCGGCTGTTCGATACCCTCCAGCCCCGCCATGGACCCATCATGGCCGCCCGCAGGGCAGTCCGGAGGTGTTACGACGGAAAACGCCCCCCGGAAACACACATTCCACACCATTCACCCGGCATATGCCAGATGCAATTCGGGGCCAGCAGCACCCCGACTGACCTGCGGAAACAGGCCAGTCGAGGGCAATCGCCAGATGCTCGCACCGAGGCGCGCTTAAGGTTGTCTTAAGGCTGCGATAAACCGCCCGTCGAGGGACCTCGGGTGAGACACGGCGTCAACTGCAAGAGGTCCGGGGTGATTTACTGAATGATTCTCATCTATGACGACCAAATCGCCCGTCGTGCACGGTCGGTGACGGCCGGGTCAGAGGAACTTCGCCTTGCCCGGGCCCTCTTCCACGAAGCTGCGCATCCCGCGCTCGCGGTCCTCGGTCGCGAACAGCCCCGCGAACCAGGTCCGTTCCACGGCGAGACCCGTCTCGATGTCCGTCTCCAGGCCCGTGTCGACGGCTTCCTTGGCGGCGCGCAGCGCGATCGCCGGGCCCTGGGCCAGCCTCGCCGCCCAGGCGTGCGCCTCGGCGTACACGTCCTCGGCCGGCACCACCCGGTCGACCAGACCGAGTCGCAGCGCCTCGTCCGCCTTCACCATACGGCCCGTGAAGATCAGGTCCTTCGCCCTGGACGGGCCGATAAGACGCGCAAGGCGTTGGGTGCCGCCGGCACCGGGAATCAGGCCGAGCAGGATCTCGGGCTGCCCCAGCTTCGCGTTCTCGGCGGCGATGCGGTAGTCCGCGCACAGCGCCAACTCGCAGCCCCCGCCGAGGGCGTAGCCCGTGACGGCGGCGACGACCGGCTTGGGGATGCGGGCGATCGCGGTGAAGGATTCCTGCAGGGCGCGGGAGCGCAGGACCATCGCGGCATGGTCCATGCCCTGCATCTCCTTGATGTCCGCACCCGCGGCGAACACCTTCTCCCCACCGTGGATGATCACGGCGCGCACGTCCTCGCGGCGCGTGAGCTCCTCGGCCAGTTCCCTGAGCCGGTCCTGGGTGGCGACGTCCAGCGCGTTCATGGGCGGGCGGTCCAGACGGAGGGTGCCCACGCCCTCGGCGACTTCGAGATGCACAGTCATGCAGGAAGGTTAACGGCCACTAACGGCGACGGGCCCGGTGTGCTCGCTCACAGCGGCACACCGGGCCCGGGTCACCGGATCGGAGCTACTTGATCCATTCGTCCCAGGGCATGTTCCAGCCGTTGAGTCCGTTGTCGGGCGCGACCGTCCTGTCGTTGGAGTTCTTCACGACGACGACGTCACCGATCATCGAGTTGTTGTAGAACCACGAGGCCGGCACCGACTTGTCGTAGCCGCCGCGCACATCGCGCAGACCCACGCAGCCGTGGCTCGCGTTGTAGTTGCCGAAGGCGCCGCCACCCCAGTAGTTGCCGTGGATGAAGGTGCCGGAGTCGGTCAGGCGCTGCGCGTGCGGCACGTCCTTGATGTCGTACTCGCCGCCGTAGCCGACGGTCTCGCCGTTCATCCGGGTCACGACCAGGCGTTCGCTGATGACCATCTGGCCGTTCCAGGTGTCGTAGCCCGGCTTGCCGGTGGTCACCGGGAGGGTCTTGAGGACCTTGCCGTCGCGCTTGACGACCATCTTGTGGCTCTTGGCGTCGACGGTGGAGACCTGGCTGCGGCCGATGGTGAAGCTCACGGTCTTGGCCTGCTTGCCGTACACACCGGGGCGGCCCTCGACGCCGTCGAGGTTCAGGCGGACGGTGACCTTGGTGCCGGCCTGCCAGTAGTTCTCGGGCCGGAAGTCGAGGCGGTCGTTGCCGAACCAGTGGCCGCGGACGTCGACGGCCGGCTCGGTCTTGATGGTGATGGCCTTCTCGACGTCGGCCGGGTGGGTGATGCCCCGGGTGAAGCGGATCGAGAACGGCATGCCCACACCGACGGTGGAACCGTCCTCGGGCCGGAAGTTGCCGATGAAGGTGTTCTTCGGGGTGAGCGTGGTGAACGAGGACTCCTCCGCGGAGGTGAGACCCGCGGAGTCCTTGGCGACCGCGTGGACCTTGTACGTGGTGGCGGCGGCGAGGTGGGAGGCGGGCGTCCAAATGGCGCCTTCGCCGGTTATCGACCCGGCGACCTCCGTGCCCTTGGCGTCCTCCACCTTGACCTCGGTCAACTTGCCCTTGGCGGCCGTCACTTTGAGGGCACCGCTGGTGTCCACGGCCTTGGCCCCGTTCTTCGGGGCTATGGTGACCACGGCCTGGGACTGCTTGCTGGCGGACTTGGTCGAGTCCCCGGCCTTGGCGTCCCCGGCTCCTGCGTCCGAGCCCCCTCCTCCGCCGCACGCGGTGGCGGCGAGCAGGAGGGCACCGCATATCAGCGCCACGACCCCCGTCCGTCCGCGCTTCCCCGCACCAACCGACGCCCCCGATATCGGTCGCCCGTTCACGTTGTTTCTCCCCTCGCACGGCCTGTTGAGGCCCGCACTCCTGCGCGACCCGCGCGCGCATTGCGCAAATTAATCACACCCCCTGCCCCGATGACTCCCCGCGATTGTCACTGTTCAGTCCCAAAGCGGGGCCGCGCGCAGGCGCATCGCGTCCAGGGGCCGCGCACCCCCCGTGTGCCCCCCATGCGGCACTACCACACCGCGCTGCCCGCCTTCCACTCGTCCCAGCCCATGTTCCAGCCGCCCAGCCCGTTGTCGGGCGCCACCTTCTTGTCGTCGCTGTGGACGACCTCGATCACGTCGCCGACGAGGCTGCGGTCGAAGAACCAGCCCGCCGGGGTGCCGGACCCGCCGCCCTTGACGTCCTTCAGACCGACGCACCCATGGCTGACGTTGACGCGCCCGGGGGCGTCGGGCGACCAGTAGTTGCCGTGGACGAAGGTGCCCGACTCGGTCAGGCGCATGGCGTGCGGGACGTCGGGGATGTCGTACTCACCGCCGAAGCCGACGGTGCGGCTGTTCATACGCGTGACGGCCAGCCTCTCCATCACCACCATCTTCCCGTTGTAGGTGGTGGTTCTGGGAGCGCCCGCGGTGATCGGCACGGTGGCGACCACCTTGCCGTCGCGGCGGACCTTCATCGTGTGCGCCGCCGCGTCCACGAGCGAGACCTGACTGCGTCCGACCGTGAACGAGACGTTCTTGTACTGCAGTCCGTACGCCCCGGGCGCGCCCTCGACATCACGCAGCCGCAGCGCGACGGTCACCCTGGTGCCGGGTCTCCAGTACTGCCGGGGCCGGAAGTCGAGGCGTTTGTCGCCGAACCAGTGGGGACGGATCTCGACGGCCGGCCTGGCCGTCACGCGGATCGCCCGCTCGACGGCGGCACGATTCGTGATCTGCCGGTTGAACTGGACGGACACGATCATTCCGGTGCCCACGGTCGCGCGGTTCTCCGGCATGAGGTATCCGACGAAGCGCCGGTCGGGAACAAAGGTGGTGAAGGTGGCGTGGCGGGCCACACGCCGGCCGTCACCGTCGAGGGCCACCGCGTCGATCGTGTACTCGGCGGCGAGGACCAACCGGGGGTCGTCGGGCTTCCAGACCGTCTCGTCGGCGGACAGACGCCCGAGCACCGGGAACTCCCGGCCGTCCTGCGACCTGACGACGGTCACCGACTCGAGACGGCCGCTCGGCACCCGGACCCGCAGCCGCCCCCCGGCGTGCACGTCCCTGCTGCCGTCGTCGGGAGAGACGCGGATGACGTCGTCGGGCGCGGCGGGCCTGCCGAACACGTCGCCGACCCCGCTCGAAGTGCAGCCGGCCAGGAGGGCCACCCAGGTCAGTGCCGTCGCGAGGACGGCGCCTGCGCGCCACGCGCGCGTCTGTACGTGCATCACGACGATTCCAACGACCCAGCCCCTCCTGGGGAAACGTGAGTGCGAGCCAAGCTCTGGGCAGAACAGGGGGGAGGACGACGCGACGACGAGCCGCGCCCGTGAGCCGCAGGGGCGCGTCGAAGGCGGACAAGCCAGGAAAGGGCGGGACGCCGTGCGCCCTTTTCCGCGTCGTCCACCGAGCCGCGGGAGGCTTACAGGTGTCGAGCGCAGCCGAGCGGGAGGCAGTGCAGGGGGAGCGGGCGGACGGGGTGCGGTCCGTGCGCCCGGCCGCCGTGCTGAACGGCAGTCGGCGTCCGGTGCTGCCCGTGCCCGTGTGGCCGGGCGCGCCCACGCCGTTGGGGGCGCGCTTCCGTGCGGGCCCGGACGGGGTCGTGGGCACCAACTTCGCGCTGTGGGCGGGCGGCGCGGAGGCGGTCGAACTGTGCCTGTTCGACGGGGCGGGCGCGGAGAGCCGCGAGACTCGGGTGCGGCTCACCGAGCTGACCCATGAGATCTGGCACGGCTTCGTACCGGGCGTGATGCCGGGGCAGCGCTACGGCTACCGGGTGCACGGCCGCTGGGACCCGTGGACCGGGGCGCGGTGGAACCCGGCCAAGCTCCTCCTCGACCCCTATGCACGCGCTGTGGACGGCGACTTCGGCCTGCCGCCCGAGGTGTACGGGCATGTGCGGGACTGGCCCGACCAGCGGGTGGCGGACACCGTGCGCGACGAACGCGACTCCGCGCCCCATGTGCCCAAGGGCGTGGTCGTGCACGATGACGACGACTGGGCGGACGACCACCGTCCGAAAACGCCGTGGGCGGACTCGGTGATCTACGAGCTGCACGTCCGCGGCTTCACCCGGCTGCACCCGGACATCCCCGGGGAACTGCGCGGCACCTACGCCGGTCTGGCGCACCCGGCCGCCGTCGAGCACCTGGTGAAGCTGGGCGTGACCGCGGTGGAGCTGCTGCCGGTCCACCAGTTCGCGCACGAGGACCACCTGCTGCGGCGCGGACTGAGGAACTACTGGGGCTACAACTCGATCGGCTACTTCGCCCCGCACGCGGGCTACGCGGCCTCCGGCACGACGGGCCAGCAGGTCGGCGAGTTCAAGCGGATGGTGCGGGCGCTGCACGCCGCGGGGATCGAGGTCGTCCTCGACGTCGTCTACAACCACACGGCGGAGGCGGACCAGCTCGGCCCGATGCTGTCCCTCAAGGGCATCGACAATCGCGGCTACTACCGACTCCAGTCGGACGCCCGCCAGTACGCGGACTACACGGGCTGCGGCAACACGCTGCACGTGGTGCAGCCGCACGTCCTGCGGCTGATCACCGACTCCCTGCGCTACTGGGTGACCGAGATGGGCGTCGACGGCTTCCGCTTCGACCTCGCAGCGGCGCTCGCCAGGTCCATGCACGACGTGGACATGCTCTCCCCGTTCCTGGCGGTGATCGCCCAGGACCCGGTGCTGCGCCGGGTGAAACTGATCGCGGAACCGTGGGACGTGGGGTCCGGCGGATACCAGGTCGGCGCGTTCCCACCCCTGTGGACGGAGTGGAACGACCGCTACCGCAATGCCGTACGGGACTTCTGGCGGGGTGCGCTGCCGGACGTACGGGACCTGGGCTACCGCCTGTCCGGCTCCAGCGACCTGTACGCATGGGGCGGCCGCAGGCCGTACGCGTCGGTCAACTTCGTGACGGCGCACGACGGTTTCACACTGCGCGACCTGGTGTCGTTCGAGCGCAAGCACAACGAGGCGAACGGCGAGGGCAACCGAGACGGTTCCGACGACAACCGCTCCTGGAACTGCGGCGCGGAGGGCGAGACCGACGACGAGCGGGTACGCACCCTGCGGCGGCGGCAGTTGCGGAACCTGCTGACCACACTGCTGCTGTCGACGGGTGTGCCGATGCTGGTGGCGGGCGACGAGATGGGCCGCACCCAGCGCGGGAACAACAACGCCTACTGCCAGGACAACGAGATCGGCTGGGTGGACTGGAGCCTGCTTCAGGACCCGGGCTGGCGGGCGCTGTTCGACCTCACCTCGCGTCTGATCGAGCTGCGCCACCGCCATCCGGTGCTGCGCCGCCGTGCGTTCTTCTCCGGGCGGGCCCATTCGGCGGACGGTCTGCGGGACCTGGCGTGGTTCACCGCACACGGGGCGGAGATGACCGAACGCGACTGGTACGCGCCCGCGGCCACCCTGGGCATGTACCTCTCCGGCCGCGACATCCCGGGCCGGGACTCCCGGGGCGCCCCGGTGGTGGACGACAGCTTCCTCGCGGTGCTGCACGCCGGGGACCGCCCGACGGCCTTCGTGCTGCCGGGACCGCCATGGGCGCAACGCTACGAACTGGTCGTGGACACCTCCCGCGAGGAGCAGACCCTGCCACCGCAGACGGTGCACCGGGCGGGTACGACGGTCACGGTGCCGGCGCGGGCGGTGCTGCTGCTGCGGGTCTCGGAGTGAGGGTGTCCCGTGGCACGGGGCGGACCGGAAGGACCGGCCCTAGCCCAGAATCCCGCGGTCGTAGGCCACCGCCACCGCCGCCGCCCGGTCCTTGACGCCCAGTTTGGCGTAGAGATGCGTCAGATGGGTCTTCACCGTGGCCTCGCTGATGAACAGCACCCGGGCGATCTCGCGGTTGGACGTGCCCTTGGCCACGAGCGCCAGCACTTCGCGTTCACGGACGGAGAGCGGCTCGTTCCCGGGGGAGCGCACCGCCGAGACCAGCCGGGAGGCCACCGCCGGGGACAGCACCGTGCGGCCCTCGGCCGCGGCCCGTACCGCGGTGAAGAGTTCGTCGCGCGGCGCGTCCTTGAGCAGATAGCCCGTCGCGCCCGCCTCGATCGCGGGCAGGGTGTCCGAGTCGGTGTCGTACGTCGTCAGGACCAGGATCTTCGCGCGGGCGCCCGAGCGGGTGAGCGTGGCGATGGCCTCCACCCCGCCGCCGCCCGGCATCCGCAGATCCATCAGGATGACGTCCGGGTCGAGTCCCGCGGCCAGGGCCACCGCCTCCACACCGCCCGACGCCTCGCCCAGGACGCGGAACCCGGGGGCGTTCTCGAACATGCCGCGCAGCCCGTCCCGAACGACGGGATGGTCGTCGACGATCAGCAGGGAGACGGTCGCGTCATCGGTCATCGCCCACCAACGGTACGCGAGCCGAGACCGCCGTGCCCTGTCCCGGCTCCGACTCGAGGACGAGGGAGCCCGCGATGCGCTCGGCACGGGCCCGCATGCCCTCGAGCCCGAAGCCCCTCGTGCCGGTGCGTTCCGGGAGCCGGTGCGGATCGAAACCGCGGCCGTCGTCGCGGATGTCGAGGCTCACCTCGTCGCCCATGAAGCTGAGCGTCACTCCGACGCGGGTGGCGCAGGCGTGACGGGAGGTGTTGGAGAGTGCCTCCTGCGCGATACGCAGCAGCGTGGCGGACACCTCGTCGTGGAGCGGCACCGCGGTGCCCGTGACCGTGAACCGGGCCCCCACTCCGGTCCGTTCGCCCCACTGGGCGACCGTCTTGTCCAGGGCCTCGGGCAGCCCGGCGTGCTCCAGGTCGACGGGGGCGAGGTTGTGGACGGAGCGGCGGGCCTCGCCGAGGCTGTGCCGGGCGAGCGCTGAGGCCCGGTCGAGATGGGTGCGGGCCACCGTGAGGTCGCGGGCGCCCGCGACCACCTGGAGCTGGGCGATGATCCCGGTCAGGCCCTGCGCGATGGTGTCGTGGATCTCGGCCGCGAGGCGCCGGCGCTCGTCGGCGACCCCGGCTTCCCTGGCCTGGAGGAGGAGTTGGGCGTGAAGGGCCGCGTTCTCGTCGAGGGCCTGCTTCAGGGCCGCGTTGGTGCGCTCGAGTTCGGCGATGGTGTCGCTCTGCACACGGGCGCGTTCGTCCTCGTGCGCCGCGATGCGGGCGAAGACGGCGAGCAGGGCGAGGTTGACTCCGAGCAGCACCCCGAAGCCGAGCCAGCCGACCCCGCCCTGCGGCGGCATGCCCCCGGCCTGTGAACCGGACATCGTGACGGCGGTGGCGACAAGGCCGTATTTCACCAGGCGCTGCGGCAGCAGCCGGTTGGCGCCGAAGTAGCCCGTGACGGCGAAGAGGGCGAAGAACGGATTGAGCCAGCTGAGGGCGAAGCCGAGCACCCATCGGACGGTGTAGTAGGCGGCGCCCGCCCGGGAAGGTCCCGTGCGCCCACGGGACACCCTCCCCCACACCCACTGCAGGAGGAGGGCCGCCGCCACCATCGCACCGGCCGCGTACCTGGCCCGGGTGGTCATGCCGACCGCGTCCGCGGAGACGATCGAGGTCAGGGTCCCCCCGGCGAGGAGACCGTACGGTCCCCACCGGTGCCAGGCCGCCCAGCGCTGCTCCACCGCGGCCGAGCCCGGGGCCGACCAGGCACCGACGGCGATGCCCGGCACCTGTTGCGTCTCGGCTGTCATACGACCAGTCTGCACAGCGGGTACCGGTCTCACTCCCAGCGGAACCATCGTGCGGCCAGGGCCGACAGGAGCACCGTCCATGCGGCGAGCACGCCGAGGTGGCCCCAGCCGGGCCAGTCGCCGGAGGCCGCCTGGCCGAGCGCACGGGCGGCCGCCCCGAACGGGGTCAGCTCCACGACCCGGGCCAGGGTGTGCGGCATGGACTGCACCGGCAGCCACACCCCCGCGCAGAACATCATCGGGAAGTACACGGCGGACCCGATCGCACCCGCGATCTTCGTCGTACGGGAGACGGCCGAGACCACCGAACCCAGCGCGAGGGCGGCGAGGACGGCCAGGACCAGGGCGAGGACGTATCCGGCGAGTTGCTCCGGCAGACGCACGTCGAAGGCGACCCGGCCCACGGCGAGCGCGAGCAGCGTGGAGACGAGGACGGCCAGTCCGTGCACCAGCATCTGCGCGGACAGCAGTGACGAGGGCCGCACGGGCGTGGTGGACATACGGCGCAGGATGCCGCGCTCGCGGTAGCCGGTGAGGGCCTGCGGCATCGACTGCGCCCCGGCGGTGATCATGGCGACCAGGACCACCACGGGGACGTACAGATCCACCAGCCTGAGGCCGCCGAGGGACTTGTCGCTCTCCCGGAAGGCCGGGATGGAGCCGAGGATCACCAGCAGCAGCGTGGGGAACATCAGGATCCAGAAGATGCCGCCGGGTTCGCGGCGGAAGAGCCGTACCTCCGTGCGCAGGACGGCCGCCCGCGGACGCGCCGCGGAAAGGGTCGAGGTGCTCATGCCGAGGCCTCCGTCAGGTCCAGGAACGCGTCGTCCAGCGTGGCGTCGGTGACGCGGAGTTGATGGGCGGTGATGTGCTGCCGGGCGAGCAGGGAGATGACCGCGTTGACGGTCTCGTCGGTGCCGGCGAGCGTGATCAGGCCGTCCTTGTGGGCGACGGACGCGAGCGCCGGCAGCGCCTGCAGTTCGTCCTCGTCCAGCGGCGCAGACGGGGTGAAGCTGATGACCGTGGAGCCGGACGCCCTGCGGATCAGTCCGGCCGGGGTGTCCAGGGCGGCGATCCGGCCCTTGTCGATGACCGCGATCCGGTCGCAGAGCCGCTGCGCCTCCTCCATGAAGTGCGTGACGAGCAGGACGGTGACGCCGTTCCCCCGTACGTCCTCGATGAGCCGCCAGGTGTCGCGGCGGGCTCGCGGGTCGAGTCCGGTGGTGAGCTCGTCGAGGACGACCACCCTCGGGTTGCCGATGAGGGCGAGCGCGATGAACAGGCGCTGTTTCTGGCCGCCGCTGAGTTTGCCGAACCGGGCGGCGAGCTGTCCGGTGATGTCGAGGCGTTCGGCGAGCGGGCGCCAGTCGGCGGGGTGCGGGTAGAAGGACGCGTACAGCTCCAGCGCCTCGCGCACGGTGATCTTGGCCTGCAGTTCGCTCTGCTGGAGCTGGGCGCCGAGGACCCGGGAGACCTGCTCGTGGTCGGCGACGGGATCGAGCCCGGCGACCCGGGCCCGTCCCTCGTCGGGAGTCCTGAGGCCCTCGACGCACTCGACGGTGGTGGTCTTGCCCGCGCCGTTCGGGCCGAGGATTCCGAAGATCTCGCCCTCCTCCACGGCGAAGGTGACGCCGTCGACGACGGCCCTTCCCCCGTAGGACTTGCGCAGTCCGCTGACTTCGATGACGGGATGCGTGGTCATGGCTCGAGGGTCCCGGCCGGAGCCCGTCCGGCACATCGGCCGCCTCGCTCGAAGGTGCATCAGCCGATCGGTTGATGCGGGGGTACGACCCGGCGGCCGACGGACCGGGCGACTCCTCGTACACGCAGGTCGTAGGACCGCAGACCGATCCGGGTCCGGCCAAAACTCGCTGGGCACTGTCGGTGCCTGTCCGTAGGCTCCCCCTGATGCCCACACAACGTGTAACCCCCAAGGACCGCTCCGCCGTGCGCACCCTGCTGCGCCTGTGGCCGTATGTGCGACCGGTGCGGGTGCGGCTGTCCACCGCCGCGTTCGTCGCGATCCTCGCGTCGTGCGTCGGCCTGGTGATCCCGCTGGTCCTCAAGTGGCTCGTGGACGGGCCGGTGGCCGACCGGGATCCGGCGGGGGTGTGGCTCGGCGCGCTGTACCTGCTGCTGCTCGGGATCGCCGAGGCGGTGCTGTTCGGGATACGGCGGTGGCTGGTGGCCCGTCCGCTGTCCCGGGTCGAGGCGGACATGCGGGCGGACCTGTACCGGCATCTGCAGCGGCTGCCCGTCGCCTTCCACGACCGCTGGGCGTCGGGGCAGCTGCTCTCGCGTGCCACGACCGATCTGATGCTGCTGCGTCAGTTCCTCGCCTTTCCCCTGACGTTCCTCCTGGTCAACGGCGTGACCATTCTGGTGGGCGTGATCATCATGCTGCTCCAGGACTGGACGCTCGGGCTGGTGATCCTCGGCCCGGGCATCCCGGTCGTGGTGATGTGCGCGCTCTTCGAGCGGCGATACGCGGAGGTGGCGCGGCAGGCCCAGGACCAGGTGGGCGATCTGACCACCGTGGTCGAGGAGAGCGTCCTCGGCATCCGCATCATCAAGGGGTTCGGGCGGCACCGCAGCCAGGCACGCACCTTCCGGGAGCTGTCGAGGACGCTGCGCGGCACGGAACTGGCCAAGGCACGGCTGCTGGCGTCGATCTGGGCGGTCATCGTCACCCTGCCGGAGCTCGCCATCGGGGCGGCGCTGGTGCTGGGGACGGTCCAGGTGGCGGACGGCGGCCTGTCCGCGGGGACGCTGGTGGCCTTCCTGTCCACGGCGCTGGCGTTGCGGTGGCCGGTGGACTCGATCGGGTTCCTGCTGGCGATGAGCCAGGAGGCGGCGACCGCGACGGAGCGGTACTTCGAGGTGATGGGCGAGGAACCGGAGTCCGCCGGGGCCGGCGTCCCGGAGCCGTCACCGGCCGGCGCCGGGCCGCGCGGCCCGGCGCCCGAAGGCACCCACCCCGAACCCGCCGGAGCGGTCCTCACGGCACAGGACGGACTCCGGTTCGACGACGTCCGGTTCCGCTACCCGGACGCCCCGCCCGGCTCCCCCGCGGTCCTCGACCGCGTCGACCTCCATATCCGCCCGGGCGAGACCATGGCCCTCGTCGGGGCCACCGGCAGCGGAAAGACCACCCTCACCGCCCTCATCCCCCGACTGCACGAGGTCACCTCCGGCAGGATCACGCTGGACGGGCGGGACATCACCGCCATGCCCCGGGCCGCTCTGCGCGAACTCGTGGCCGTCGCCTTCGAGGAACCGACCCTCTTCTCCGCCACCGTCGGCGACAACGTCCTGATGGGCGCCCCGGACACCGCCGACGAGCAGGACCTCGAGCAGGCCCTCGGCATCGCACAGGCCGACTTCGCCCACGCGCTCCCCCAGGGCACCCGGACCCAGGTGGGCGAGCAAGGACTCAGCCTCTCCGGCGGGCAGCGGCAGCGCCTCGCCCTGGCCCGCGCGGTCGTCGGCAGCCCTCGCTTCCTCGTCCTGGACGATCCCCTCTCCGCCCTCGACGTGCACACGGAGGCCGCGGTCGAGGCGGCCCTGCGCCGGGTCCTCGAAGGGACGACCGCCCTGGTCGTGGCCCACCGCCCGTCCACGGTCCTGCTGGCCGACCGCGTCGCCCTGCTCTCCGGCGGCCGTATCACCGCCGTCGGCACCCACCATGAACTGCTGCGCACGAACGCCGAGTACGCCCATCTGATGTCCGGAGATCCCCAGGACGAGGAATGCGAGGAGGCCCGATGACCGCGCCCGCCCCCAAGCTCTCTACGTCGTCCGAGCAGGAAGGACCCCGACCGGACGCGCCGCACGGCCGGGACCTGGACCGGTACCGGCCACAACCGCCGTCCGCCGCCTCCGACGACCCCTTCGACCACGACACCCTCCCGGCGCCCCCGGGCGCCACGGCCCTGCTGCTGCGCTCGCTGCTCGCACCGCTCAGGCCCCAGGTCGTGCTGACCTGTGTGCTGCTCCTGCTTCAGCAGGCCGCGGTGCAGGTGGGCCCGCTGCTGGTGGCGTACGCGATCGACCACGCGGTACCGGCGCTGAGGGACCACGACCACGGGCCGCTGATCGCGGTGGCGGTCGCCTATCTGCTGGCCGCAGCGACCGCGGGCGGGCTGCAGTACCTGTTCATCGTCGTCTCCGCCCGTGTGAACCAGGACGTACTGCTCGATCTGCGCGGCCGGATCTTCCGTCACGCGCAGGCGCTCAGCGTCGACTTCCACGAGCGCTACACCTCCGGCCGGCTGATCTCGCGGTCCACCACGGACGTCGAGTCACTGCGCGAACTGCTCGCCGAGGGACTGCAGGAACTGGTCACGGTCGTCCTGTCGTTCGTCTACATCTCGGCGCTGCTGCTGTGGCTGGACCTCGGCCTCGGCGCGGTGGCCGTGGCGTCGCTGGTGCCGCTCTACTGGCTCGTACGGCTCTACCAGCGCCGGGCCGGGCGGATCTTCCACCGTCGGTCGACGGCCATCGCCGCGGTGATCGTGAAGTTCGCCGAGACGATGAACGGCATCAGACCGGTGCGCGCGTTCCGGCGCGAGGCGGCCAACGACGCCGCCTTCCGCGTCCTCAACGAGCGGCACGCCCGGACCAACGGCGACGCGCTCCTGGAGATGGCCCGCTATGTCGTCGGCTCCCGGCTGATCGCCAACACGGCCGTCGCCGGAATCGTGCTGTGGGGCGCCTACCGGGTGGCGGAGGGCTCGCTGGAGCTCGGTGTGCTGGCGGCCGCGGTCCTGTATCTGCGACGTCTGTACGACCCCATCGACCGGCTCGGCATGTTCCTCAACGCCTACCAGTCGGCGGCGGCCTCGATGGAGAAGATCGCGGGGCTGCTGGCTCAGGTTCCCACGGTGCCCGAGCCCTCAGAGCCCGCGCAGCTCCCGCCGCTCGAGGGCGAGCAGCCCGGACGTGAAGTCGTGTTCGATGAAGTGCGCTTCGCGTACCGTACGGGAGCCGAGGTGCTCCCCCGCTTCTCGCTGACGCTGCCCGCCGGCCGGACCGTCGCGGTCGTCGGCGCGACCGGTGCCGGGAAGTCCACGCTCGCCAAGCTGCTCGCCCGCTTCTACGACCCCTCCGACGGCCGGGTCCTGCTGGACGGCACGGACCTGCGCGACCTCGGCCTGGCCGAGCTGCGGCGCGGGGTGGTGATGGTGACCCAGGAGGCCTTCCTCTTCTCGGGCACGGTCGCCGAGAACATCGCGATCGGCCGCCCCGACGCGACCCGGGAGGAGATCGAACAGGCGGCCAAGGCCATCGGCGCGCACGACTTCATCAGCGCACTGCCCGAGGGCTACGACACCGATGTGCGCAAACGCGGCGGCCGGATCTCGGCGGGTCAGCGGCAGCTCGTCGCGTTCGCCCGCGCGTTGCTCGCCGACCCGGCCGTCCTGATCCTCGACGAGGCGACCAGCTCCCTGGACATCCCCGGTGAACGGGCCGTCCAGCGGGCGATGGTGACGGTGCTGCGGGGACGCACGGCCGTCGTGATCGCGCACCGGCTGTCGACGGTGGAGATCGCGGACCGTGTGCTGGTCATGGAGGACGGCCGTGTCGTCGAGGACGGCAGCCCGGCCGCGCTCATCGCGGGCACGGGCCGGTTCGCGGACCTGCACCGGGCCTGGCGGGACAGTCTCGCGTGAGGGGCGTCGACGCGTACGAGGATCCCGGGACGCCCGACCACCGCGGCGGCTGGTGGTACCTGTGGTGGCTGGTGACCCGTCAGCCGGGCCGGTGCGCCGCCGGGGCCCTGCTGGGCACCGCATGGATGGTGCTGCTGGCCGCGACGCCGTACCTCATGGCCCGAGCGATCGACGACGGCCTGGAGCCGGGTGACATGGGCGCGCTGTGCGGGTGGACCGTGGCGCTGTTCGTGGTGGGGTCGTTCAACGCCTGGCTGAGCATCATGCGGCACCGCACGATGACCCGGGTGCGGATGGACGCCAACTTCCGGACGGTCAAGGTCGTGCTGGGGCAGGCCGTCCGGCTCGGGGCGTCGCTGCCCGGACGTGCCGGGGCCGGGGAGGTGGTCACGATCGGGGTGGGCGACGTGCAGACGATCGGCCAGTCCCTGACCTTCGTCGGACCGGGTGTCGGGGCGGTCGTCGCCTACGCGGTGATCGCCGGACTGCTGCTGTCGGTGTCCCTGCAGCTCGCCGTCGTGGTCCTGCTCGGCGTCCCGCTGATCGCCCTGCTGGTCGGACCGCTGACGGTGCGGCTTCAGGGGGCGGAGGCGCGCTACCGGGAGCGGCAGGGTGTGCTGACCGCGCGGATCGGCGATCTCGCGGGCGGTCTGCGCGTGCTCAACGGCCTGGGCGGCAAGGGCCTGTTCGCCGACGCCTTCCGCAGGGACTCGCAGCGGCTGCGCGAGCAGGGCTACCGGGTGGGGGCGGTGACGAGCTGGATCCAGGCACTCGGCGTGGGGCTGCCGACGCTGTTCCTCGCGGTGGTGACCTGGCTGGCGGCCCGGCTGGCCGCGCGCGGCGACATCACCGTGGGCGAGCTCGTGTCGGTGTACGGCTATGTCGCCGTCCTGGTGGGCCCGGTGGCGTTCTTCATCGAGTGCGGCTACCAGCTCAGCCGGGGAGTGGTGGCCGCCCGCCGCGTCGTGGGGCTGCTGCGCCTCGAACCGGTGGCGGACGACGGCACCGCGGACGCGCCCGCCGAACCCTCGGTCCTGCACGACCCGGAGTCCGGTGTGCGGGTGCCGCCGGGCCGGTTGACGGCGCTGGCCGCCGCCCGGTCCGCCGACGCGAGGGCCGTCGTCGACCGGCTGGGCCGCTACGTCCCGTCCGAGGCGACCTGGGGCGGATCCCGGCTGGACGGGATCGCCCTGGCGCAGGTGCGCGAACGGATCCTGGTCGCCGACCACGAGGCCGACCTGTTCGCCGGACCGCTGCGCGAACTGGTGAGCGGGCGCCGGGAGCGCGACGAGCACGACATCGGGCGAGCGGTCCACGCGGCCGCCGCCGACGACATCGTGCTCGGCCTGCCCGAGGGTCTCGACACGCAGGTGGCCGCGCAGGGCCGCAGCCTCTCCGGCGGCCAGCGCCAGCGTGTACGGCTGGTACGGGCACTGCTGGCCGACCCCGAGGTGCTGCTCGCGGTGGAACCCACCTCGGCGCTCGACGCCCACACCGAGGCGGTGGTGGCCGACCGGCTGAGCGCCGCCCGCAGCGGCCGCACCACCGTCGTCACCACCACCTCGCCGCTCGTCCTGGACCGTGCGGACACCGTGCATTTCCTGGTCGACGGGAAGGTCGCGGCCACCGGCAGCCATCGTGGCCTGCTCGCGGCGGACCCCGGCTACCGGGCGCTGGTGGCGCGGGACGCGGACGCCGAGGAGGCCGTGCGTTGACCACGAAGGCCATGGGCCGGCTGCCGATCGCGGAGCCGGCGGACGTGCGGCGCGCCGCCGCGCGCCTTGTGCGGGCCGACGCGGGCGCCTTCGGCGCCGCACTGGCCCTGAACGCGGCGGCGGCCGGCGCCGGGCTCGTCGGGCCGTGGCTGGTCGGCCGCATCGTCGACGAGGTCAAGGCCGGGCACGGTGTCGGTGCCGTGGACCGGATGGCACTCGCCATCCTGCTGTGCTCGCTGGCACAGCTGCTGCTGGCCCGCTGGGCCCGGTACGTGGGGCACCGCTTCGGGGAGCGGACGCTCGCACGCGTGCGCGAGGAGTTCGTCGACCGGGCCCTCGCGCTGCCCGCTTCCGTGGTGGAACGGGCCGGCACCGGCGATCTGACGGCCCGTGGAACCGCCGATGTGTCCGCCGTGGGCACCACCCTGCGCGACGCCGGTCCCGAGCTTCTGATCAACACCGTGCACGCGGCGTTCGTGCTCGGTGCGGTGTTCGTGCTCGATCCCCTGCTGGGCGCCGTCGGGATCCTCGGGATCGTGCCCGTCCGGTTCGCGCTGCGCTGGTATCTGCGCCGGGCCCGGGACGGTTATCTGGCCGAGGGCGCGGCGACCTCGGAGGTCGCGGAGATCCTCGCGGCCACCGCGTCCGGTGCCCGCGCGGTCGAGGCGTTCGGGCTGCAGGAGCGGCGGACCGCCGCGAGCCACGACGCGCTGGAGACCTCACGGCGTACCCGCATGTACACGCTCCACCTGCGCACCGTGTTCTTCCCGGTGGTGGAGGTCTCGTACATCCTCCCGGTCGCGGGCGTGCTGCTGGTCGGCGGGGTGCTGCACGCGCACGGG